>Ga0160427_10002715_pt1 | contig 10584 bp, 17 predicted proteins | sample SolpanmetagenomL_FD_108194 | JGI IMG/M metagenome (GOLD analysis project Ga0160427, IMG submission 108194) | Solar panel surface microbial communities from Lawrence Berkeley National Laboratory, California, USA - L | ecosystem: Engineered > Built environment > Solar panel > Unclassified ...
TCCCAAAGCAATCTTGAAAGCTCGTCGCCATGTCTGAAGCTCTTTCGTCTTTGCGAGTGATTCGAGCTGTGCGTTGTTGTCGTCAGATTCTGCGAGGAGAGCATTGAATCCTGCGCTTTCCACCGCTTCTACCAGAGCGCGAAGTCCAATAATAGCAGGTTGGTATTTCAGCATGGCGCGAGTCGTCTTGAGCGTGACCTTTGCAGAATCAACACCAGGCAATTCACCTAGTGTCATTTCCAATGCAGAAGCAGCATTCTCATCTTGCATGCCATAAATCTTGAAATGTACTAAAATCGAGGTTGACGAAACATTTGAGTCTGCATCTTGTGATGATACAATCCGTGCGTCGAATCCACAATCTTCGATGATTTCTGCAATCTGCTCGGAAGTCAATTTGGTTTTGTCGTGCACTACTACAGCTCGCTCGGCAAGTAGACTGATGTTCAGTTGTATCAATCCATTTACGTTCTTGAACCCTCCTTCAACTGCCGATGTACAAGCACCGCATGTCATGCCTTCTATTGCAATAGTGGTGGTTGAGGTTTTGATCTGACTTGTTGATTTGCGCTTCAAGCTCTTCGTGCTCTTTACAGGTTCATTAACCTTGGTGTCTACTATTGACGCATCGAATCCCGTATCTTCAATAATCTCTGCTATTCTTTCCGGACTCAGTAGTAACGGATCGTGCTCCAAGACCACTCTTTCTGATAATAGCGATATGCTGAATGATTTGACACCTGCGATATCTTTGAAGCCGCCTTCAACAGCCGATGTGCATGCTCCGCACGTCATTCCGCCAACGGATAATGTTGTTGTCGACATGGCTGGTTCTGTTGTGGTTGTTTCTTCTTCCTCATTTGCAGCTTCATTGATTGTCGTTGGCAGATCCGTCGACAGAACTTCTGCATCGAAACCACGATCTTCTATTATGTCTCGTACCGCTTCAGCTGATATTACGAGAGGATCGTGCTGTACCACTGCTCTTTCCATGACCAAGCTGACAGATACATGACCGACACCACCAACTCCAGAGAAGCCACCCTCCACTGCTGAAGTGCAAGCCCCGCACGTCATTCCTTCTACCTTCAAGGTTGTCGTAGCCATGTGTGCGGGTTCGACAAGAGAGCTCGTGGTGGTTATTCGTTGTATTGGCATGGTGTTTTCATGGAGATCTTGTGTCGAGACAGGTAGGTAGGAGGGTGCCATGGCGGGCGTTTCTGTATGTTTTTGGTTGGTTACGGGACTACCATAGGAGGAATGCAAGGTATGCGCCTGAAACGCCACAGGGATTAGGTAAGGGGCGCTTAGAAGGTCGAATAGCGGACAATGAGGGTGAGTAAGGAACGTGTTGGGTAGTGGTAGTCCAAGTGTGAAAGAAAGCAAGAAGGAAGGATTTGAAAGGGAACAGGCGTAAAAGAAGATGAGATGAGATAATGCGATGAGATGAGATGATGAATCAGGACGACAAAGCACGATTCGCCAAGCCGAGCACGTTCAAGCGTTGTACGGCCCCAAACAGCCTTGCCGCTACGTACCGTGGCTGGGATCGGGAGAAGGAAATCAAAGAAAAAGCCTCTCCCGGACACAACCACGATTTGCTTTGTTTAGAGCCAGACTGGCCTATGCAATTGAAATCTCGAGTGTCGACACAGCTTCGGACAAAGCGTGCATCGTCCTCTGTGCTTGAGGTGTACGAAGTACGAAGTTAAGGCCCGAAGTCGATCCGGCTTGAGCTTGGACCACCAATGCATGATTGACGACACCGCTCGCAGCATCCATCGCATCGAACGGCAGCATCTTGACTTTTGTTTGCTGAGGTGAGACGCGTCCCTTCTTGCAACACCCTCGTCTTCATCATCAACATGGAGCAACAACGTGCTTTGAACGCTCTAGAGCCATACCTAGCTCTCTCCAAATCTGCCACCTCTCCTCGTGCAGCCGCAGATCTCATCACTCAAGCAACTTCAGCGCCCCAAACCTACGTCTTCACAGAGCTGTTGTCAACGCCAAACATACAAGCACTTCGCAACTCACAGGAATACTTGCCACATCTGCATCTATTGGAAATCTTCGCATGGGGCACAATATCAGACTATCATGGTGTGTAAGATGATACAATCGTCGAAAGCATTGACTAACGAGTAAAAGCATCATCAAATCTCCCTAAACTCTCACCAGCGCAACACTTCAAGCTACTCCTTCTGTCACTCCTTCCGCTCTGTAGCAAACCAACTACTCTGAGCTACTCAGCTCTCCAATCTCATCTCTTCCAGGACGACGAGTCTGATGATGCTCAGCTCGAAACACTCGTCACTCAAGCAATCTATGCATCTCTGATTAGCGCGCATCTTGATCCTCTCAATCGCGTCGTCCGTGTTACATCAACCGCACCACTACGAGATCTCGCACCGAACAGCGTGCCTGGCATGGTGACAATCTTGTCAGATTGGGAAGTCAGGTGTGACGAGACCTTGAACGACCTTGGATCCCAAATTGTAGCTGTAAGAGCAAGAGCAAAAGATGACAAACTCAGAAGTCGTCAGGGCGAGAAACATTTCGAAGACGCTGTGAGCCAAGCAACTGAGCAGGCAGCGAAACGAGGAGAAGGTCAAGACCAACGCGCAGGCGGACGTTCAGGTGGTATGAATGGAGGTGGCAACGACGGTGGAGGAGGGGGAGCTTTCGGCATGCTAGGAGCTGTTGGAAACAAGATGTGGGGAAATATGATGGGCCGTGGAGGCAAAAGAGCAGGTGGTCCTGGAGCTGAGGAAGACGAAGACATCATGGAGATTGATGAAGATGAGTCACACGGAGGAGGTGGCGGTGGTGGATCGAGAAGTCGTGGTGCGAAGAGGACGGGCCGATACCGATGAAGAAGATGTTGAGGATGATGAAATGCCGAACGTGGAAGGAAGATCGCATACCAAATCCAGCATCCAGCACAGGACCGCGTATGGTTAGGCATGTTTCTACCGCGTGCTAATAGCATGAAGCGAAGGCCACACACGAAAGATTATGATGATGATGATACCATAGCTACAAGCTCATAATGACAACGATAATTGCATTTCCTGAGCGAGCTGGGATTGTTTAACTGGAGGTTGTGGTGCATGCCGTGCAAGAGCAATGAAGCGCAATACAAGCGAATACTCTACCATCGGCATACGGGGACCTGCGCCTCGATGAAGCAGTCCAAGTCCGTCGTGCCAGCAGTTGCATCTTTCAGTCTCTCACTACTTCAATCAACCTCGCTCGCCAATGACCTTTCATGATCAAGGCATGAACCTAGATTTGGATTCAGCGAACTGCAGATGGTTATTCTGCAAGGTGATACAAGATGTCTGGACACACTCCTCTCAAGATATGCCGACAAGTTGTCTGCAGACATCAGCATCCGATCTAGGAGGACGGACGAAGTTGTTCTATCGCAGGATCAAATGGACGATTTAGTACTCAGATGACCAGTTGAGTGACTCAATGTGCAATTAGGTTCTGACACTAGCTACTTCTGAGGCTGCAAATACATTGTAAATGCAGCACATACAGAGCTAGTCAGCGCGTGGCCTAAAACAACGGTAATTTTAGATGTCGTGGGATTCGCAAGCACCTCCGTGTGCTGGGCTCTCCCAGGCTCTAGGCCTTTAGATATCAGAGGCTCTCCAGTTTGCTCCAATCGCCAGGAGTCGAGTTCAGTAGTCTGTCACCGGTAGTCTATCACCCGACCAGTCTCGTTATCCACGAGAACACCCCATTCCCCAAGCTGTACTTTTCATCCTTGTTTACCCACAACTCGATCCATTTCCCCCCTCCATCAATCATGTTACGGTAGGCAAGACACCAATCCCTGATTCTAATGGCAATGTTGGCGTATTCCGGGCCTGCATAGTTGCCATTACGCTGAATGATGCAAGCTATATCATAGACAACGCCTTGCATGACGATCGAGACTCGAGAGACCATGCTGACCGGCAGATCCTTCACGAATTGTTCCATGACGACGTGGTGCTCGAGTGATAGCTCGGAATTGTTACCACGCAGGTGTAGAGTGTCTATGATGATAGTCAAGTGCTTGTTCTCGCCGTGCTTAATCCACCACTTGCAGAATCGAGTCAAGCAATGAACGCTGGTATCCTTGAAAGGAGGGGGCATGCTTTGTGCATCTTCGAGATCATTGATGTTTAGGACAACGGTGCGCCACTTGTGTAGCTCTTGTAGAGATTGAGCAAAGGTTCCTTTCTCAATAGCATCACTGGAAAACAAGAAGGAAACTGTAAGAGGCAACATCTCTTGCGCAGCCTCTCCAGCCTACACATTGAGCTGGCGACACACTTGGCGGAGGTTGATCAGAGGGCCACTTTTGGGTAACCAAAACCGCCAATCGTTTTTCCAGACAGGTATGCAATGGTTGAGAGCAAAGAGCTTCATTGGATTGAGTGTGTCGTGGCTGTCGGCCAGAATACGATAGATCTGGTTTCGGATCTCAGGTGGAAGGCCGAAAAAGGGGAACGCGCTACGAGCGAGACTATTCCAGCGTGCCAGCCATGCAGGAGACTATTTAGGCAAACATATCTTACGCCATGATGACGTGCAGGAAGCAGCCACAGTGATGGAGACCAGATAAACGACTGACAAGTTCCGAGCTCAGTGAGAACTTCACCGTGCTCGTAGAAAGTTGGGATCTTGCTTGAAATCAGGTAAGGAGGCGGAGGCGGAGCGAAGGAAAGGATGACAGTGAAGTGAAGTTGAGGAAAAGAAAGGAAAGAGAAAAAGAAGATTTGGTTTGCTAAGAGCCAAAATCGGAAGTCGCGTCTCGTGGACCACATGTTTCAGATTCCATACTAGGAGATTGTTTCATTCTGAATTGGTATTCCATCTCGTGCGTTGTGATTGATAATAAGATACTGAAACGAGAAGATGTTTGTTGCTGATAGATCCAAACATGCCAAGAAAAAGCGTCATACGCAAGGAGGTCAAACAATAAAAGTGAACATCGCTCTCTTCCTTCACATATGTTACCATCAACTCCTCATAGCATCTGACAGCACAATGGCGGACACCACAATGCAGAAGTGTGCTCACTGCTTCTCGAACGCAAATACGGCCTGCAGAGGTTGTTTGCTAGTTCACGTAAAGAAACACCACTTCGTCATCTGGATTCATAGCGCGCTAACAAGCTTATAGTACTGTGGCGGAGAGTGCCAGAAGGCTCATTGGGTCAAGCACAAGCTTGCCTGCAAATCGCCGCTGGCGAAGGAAATTTGGCAACCAGGCTGGGCAATCGAGAACCGTGCTCCTGCTTTCGTTGGCGACGACGGCCCTGACCTTGTAGCTTTTGGCAAGAAATCCTACCTGTGGGGTAATGTGCCAGCATACGATGTCCTGAATCTTGATAAGAATGAGGGATCAAGCTCGAGAAAGGACGTTGATCTGCTCTTTGCCGGTCAGTGTAATTCTCATGATTACTGATTCTTCTGTCACTGATTATGAAGTCAGCTTCCGGAGACATGAGAAACGCAGTCAAGACAATCGCCAGCATTCCAGACAGTTTCAAAGGTTCTATACAAGCAACGATTAATGATCTTGAGTTCGATGTTGTTGCTCGTAACAGTCTCATGCTCCTTGTTGGCCTTGTCGATGGAATCAGTGCTGAGGACGCTGTCGACACCATACTCCATGTTTGGTACTCTGCCATGTTGCGCAAAGACCACCTCATCAAGCTGGACTTGGTGAAGCCTCTGATTGAGGACGTTGTGAGGAAGATTGCTAGCAAGCCCGCACAGAGCATGCAGAGGAAGACGTGGACATTCGACAAAGGCACTCTCAAGCTTGTGCTGCCGAAAAAGAGGTGGAGTGATCTATTGACGTATTTCAACTGCCCCAAAGGTTTGACAACAGAGAGCGCAATCAAGATCCCGAAAGTCCGTCACATTGGCGGCCGAGCGCAAGGACTACAGACACCGCTACCTCATACTCCAGAAGCCAACTGATCGTATGTCTATCCACAAGTTCTGGGAAGATGGTCTATTGCTGCCATTTGGGCACGACATTGGTGCTTACACAGAGCCGAACCCGTACGTTGAGATCCAGAGAGATATCATCATTGCATCCACTGACCTCTCATCAATGATACAGGACCTTCTTTCAGACTACTGACTGGCCTATGATGGACTCTGCAAGCCCTTTAGCTGGTTGGAGCGAGACTGAAGTACGCAACACTTCTCCAGGTCTCACGAAGAATGACCTTGTCGGCAAACTCCACGTCTATCTCAAACAGACTCTTGTAGCGTTTCTCGCGCAGGTCCACGCTCGCAAGATCAATTTCTACCTGCTTAATGTCGACGCAAACACGCTGTCCAGCCATGTCGAACATGGAACCTTCTCCCGCATCGAGGTAAGTGTCTCTTTACGTGCTACGTCTTTCGAGTGGAAACATTCAAGCATCAAGGAAACCATTGCGATCGCTAATATTAGCAGGTCTCCAACATATGCGATGGCGGCTATCTCGGTGTGGCAGGTACTTTGCGCTGCCTTACGCCGCTTCTGCAGCCAGTCAGTCAGAACACTCATGCTACCTTGATCATGCTCTTCTTGAATGCGACGCACGAAGCTCGCAACCTCGATAGCCAGCATGAGACGATGACAGAATTCAAGAAAGAGCAAGTGCTCGCGCTCAAGTACATGCCTCTGAAGGTTCCACCTCGTTCGCGACACGACCCCATTCTCATGAAGTCCATGGCTGGAGCTGATTTGGTTCGCAACTACGATATGTACTTCGACAAGTACGAAATTCAACACACCTGAATGTGATCACTTACTAACAAATGCTGTCAGGTACATGCAGTGGCAAGACTTCACCAGTGTCGGTCGTAACAACGGCATGATCGCGAAAGCGAAACACACAATCATCGACAAGTGGCCTCTGAGGCTCAAGAAACGTCCAGGGCAAGCTGGAGCACGCGATGATTTCGAAAACCTGCTAGGTTCTCATCATGTTGGTGGCGAGCGATACGTCGAGTGGAAACGTGCCACGTAGTTGTTATTTCGCAGCATCTGAGTACAAGACCTTGAGCAATTTCTACAGAAGGAAGCAAGGACTGCTTGATGCATTCGGGGAGAAGCATGTAGTGACGATTGGGTACGAAAATACTGGCTGGAAATAATGACAAGGAACCCCGCATCTCTTATCTTTTGCCCCACCTCAATGAAATGCCAAGCATCCCATGTTTCAGCTTGAACTGTTTCGCACTTGTCGCAGCCTCCAAAAAGTGATTCATCCTTGTTCCTCACTCCTGGTCTGATCCTCGGCGTCAAGATGAACCTAGCACCTCGAGAAGTACGTCCCTCCGAACTACTTGTGCTTGCCTAGTTACGATGACTAATTGGTGTAAACAAATGGCAGATCGATAAGCTTCTCATCTCTCAGCTTGGCCAGCTAGCTCAACGACGGCTGGCACGAGGCGTGAAGCTCAATCATGCCGAAGCGGTAGTATGTCGCAAGCCTCTGACGTGTCTTTCGCACCTCTCGCTGACATCCATAGGCGCTCATCGCCAACAACCTCCACGAGGTTCGCCCAATATTCCTCTGCTCCAGATTCAACCACTAAGACTCGAACAAGCTCATCCGCGATGGCAAACACTCAGTCGCAGTCCTCATGTCCATTGGCAAAGAGATGCTCGGTCGCCGACACGTCCTTCCCTCCGTTGTGGCATCACTTGTTGAGCTCCAGGTCGAAGGAACATTTCCAAGCGGCACATACCTAGTCACTGTGCACCATCCAGTCAGCTCGGAAGATGGCAATCTAGAGAAAGCACTATATGGAAGCTTCTTACCTATACCTTCAAACGACCTCTTTCCTCTTCCATCGCCAGATGTGTATAATGCGGGGAAACAGCCTGGTGCTATCATATGTGTCAAGGATCAGAGAATAACACTGAACAAAGGAAGGAAGAGGATACAGCTCAAGGTTGTCAGCAAAGGAGACAGACCCATACAGGTATGTTGCCAGCTCTTTCTGTACTTGGAGTCCAGGACTAAGAAGAATCTCTCATACAGGTCGGATCTCACTACCACTTTATCGAGACAAATCCTCAACTCGAGTTCGACCGTGCTCGTTCACATGGCTTCCGTCTCGACATACCAGCAGGAACATCCGTTCGTTTTGAGCCTGGTGATACTAAGACTGTCTCACTTGTTCAAATCGCTGGCAATCAGGTAATCAGAGGAGGAAATGGCCTAGCATCGGGACATATCTCAGATTTCTCCTCGGAAGATATTGTCAAGCGAATACAAGAAGCAGGCTTTTCTCACGTTTCAGACCCAGGCGTAGACTCGGCACAGATAGATCTCTACACGATGGATCGACAGTCGTATCTTAGTATGTACGGACCGACCACTGGCGACCTCGTGCGTCTGGGTCCTACAGATCTATGGGTCAAGGTAGAAAAGGATTTTACTCATTACGGTGATGAATGCACGTTTGGAGGTGGTAAGACGATCAGAGACGGCATGGGTCAAGCCACAGGAAGAGCCGATAAGGATTGTCTGGACACTGTCATCACAAATGCTCTTGTACTGGATTGGACTGGCATTTACAAAGCAGACATTGGTATCAAAGATGGCGTTATTGTTGGTATTGGCAAGTCGGGCAATCCAGATGTCATGGCTGACGTAGACCCAAATATGGTCATTGGTTCGAATACCGATGTCATTGCTGGTGAACATGATATATTGACTGCAGGTGGATTGGACACACACATTCATACAATCTGTCCTCAACAAGCTACTGACTCTATCACATCTGGTATCACGACATTGCTTGGTGGTGGAACCGGTCCTAGGTACCTATTGATCAATCTCGACATAAACATTGCTTTTTCTGACATCTATCTCACAGTACAGGAACAAATGCAACGACATGTACACCCAGCGCCACACATATCAAAGCCATGCTCCAGGCTTTCGATTCACTCCCCGTCAACGTCGGCATCACCGGCAAAGGCAACGACAGCCACCAAGAACCTCTAATCGAACAAGTAGAAGCAGGTGTCTGTGGTCTCAAACTGCACGAAGACTGGGGCACCACACCCGCAGCAATCGACTCTTGTCTTAGTGTCTGCGATAGCCATGACGTACAGTGCCTAATCCACACCGATACCCTCAACGAATCTGGTTTCGTGGAAAGCACAATCGCCGCCTTCAAGAACCGCACGATCCACACTTACCACACCGAAGGCGCTGGAGGCGGCCATGCCCCCGACATCATCTCCGTCGTCGAACACCCCAACGTCCTCCCTTCCTCCACAAACCCAACAAGACCATATACCCGCAACACCCTCGACGAACATCTGGACATGCTCATGGTGTGCCACCATCTCTCCCGCAACATCCCCGAAGACGTCGCCTTTGCCGAATCACGCATCCGTGCCGAAACAATCGCAGCCGAGGACGTCTTACACGACCTCGGCGCCATCTCGATGATGTCTTCCGACAGTCAAGCCATGGGCCGCTGCGGCGAAGTCATCCTCCGGACATGGAATACCGCACACAAGAACAAACAACAGAGAGGCTTCCTCCCTGAAGATGAAGACACGGGCGCTGACAACTTCCGCGCGAAACGTTATATCGCTAAATACACCATCAATCCGGCTATTGCGCAGGGAATGGGGCATTTATTGGGGAGTGTCGAAGTGGGAAAAGTTGCTGATTTGGTGCTGTGGAGTCCGAGGGAGTTTGGAGTTAAACCAAAGATCATTGTTAAGAGTGGAATGATTGCTTATGCGCAGATGGTGAGCCTTTTTGTTTTCTTCATGGCGTTAATCTCCTCCATCTTCCGTTTTGTCCTTCACCGTACTACTGACTGCCCAGCCTCCGACTTCGTCCTCGTCCCTCTATCATCCTCCCCCGAACCCCAACTAACACGTCCTTCCAGGGCGATCCCAACGCCTCCATCCCCACAGTCGAACCAATCTACATGCGCCCCATGTTCGCCACCCACCTCCCCTCAACGCGCATAACCTTCGTCTCAGCCTCATCTATAGACTCCGGCCGTATCGCAGCCTACAACCTAAAATCCCGCGTTGAAGCAGTGCGAAATTGCAGAAAAATAGGGAAAAAGGATATGAAATACAACGATGTCATGCCGAAGATGAAGGTTGATCCGGAGAGTTATGAGGTTCAGGCGGATGGAGTGGTGCTTAGGGCGGAGCCGGCGGAAGTGGTGGCAGGGGGACAGGAGTTTTTCGTTTTCTAGATGGTGAACGGGGGACGGGTCAGATGGAAGAAGAGGGGATGCGAGGTAAGGGTGGTGGGGCTGGTGAGGGCGATGAATTGCTGTTGGTTCTTGTATAAGGATAAGCAGGCTTCATGTCTTCATGGTAATAAAGCATTCTGGTGCTGGACCCAGATTCTTGAGCTTTGTCATCATCTTTTGCCACTGCAGTCGTTCGTAAGCGTCCTCTTCATCCTCATCCTCATCCTCATCCTCATCCTCATCCTCATCCTCATCCTCATCCTCATCCTCATCCTCATCCTCATCCTCATCCTCATCCTCATCCTCATCCTCATCCTCATCCTCATCCTCA
>Ga0160427_10002719_pt1 | contig 10574 bp, 10 predicted proteins | sample SolpanmetagenomL_FD_108194 | JGI IMG/M metagenome (GOLD analysis project Ga0160427, IMG submission 108194) | Solar panel surface microbial communities from Lawrence Berkeley National Laboratory, California, USA - L | ecosystem: Engineered > Built environment > Solar panel > Unclassified ...
AGCACCGCCCTGGCCGACGTGCAGCTGGCCGACCTGGTGTGGGCGCCCACTTCGCTGGAGCTGGTGACCGACGCGGCCACCTACGCCCTGCCCACGGTAGTCAATAGCCTGTTCTACCCTGAAAAGGACGCGGTTACGCTCAAGTACGCGGGGTTGGTGAACGTCTACAAGGCCAGCGGCTACGATACGAGCCAGCCGGTGGTGCCGATGCTCTACCTGAAAGGCGTGGTGGCCAAGGTGTGCGCCCGCATTGGCTACACGCTGGCCGGCACGTTCTTCAGCGATGCCGAGGTGGCCAGCCTGGTGCTCTATTCCAACCGAGCCCAGGACGCAAGCGCCGGCACCTTCGACCCGGCCCAGCAGCTGCCCGACCAGGCGGTGGTTGATTTTCTGCTGGCCGTGCGGGCGCTGTTCTGCCTGGCCCTGGTGTTCGACCCGGTGCAGCGGCAGCTGGTGGTGGTGCCCCTGCGCGACGTGCTGGCCGATGCCGCCTACGTGGATTGGACAGACCAGGCCGAGGCCGCGTACAGCTGGGAGCCCAACCTTTCGGCCGGCTACCTGCTTAAGCAAGCCCTCGACGGCGGCGACGACCTGAGCAAGAACGCCCCGGCCGAGAACTACCAGCTGAAAGTGGGCGGCGCTCAGGAAGCGGTGGAGGTAGCGGCCGGTACGCTGGCAATGCAGCAGGGGCCGCCCACGGCCACCAGCACCGCGCCCGATACGCTGCTGCCCGTCACGGTGCAGAAAGGCAACAGCCCCCTGCTACCGGACGAAAAGGATAACAAATGCGCGCTGCGCCTGCTGTTCTACCGGGGCCTGCGCCCCGATGCCGGCGGCACCAGCTACCCGTTGGCCAGTGCCGAGGCCACGGCCTACGGCGGCGCCAACGCCGGCAAGTACTCGCTACGTTGGGCCGGCACCAAGGGGCTGTACGCCGTGTGGCATAAGGATTGGCTCGACTTCCGCGCCCGCACCGAAACTATTACCCGGGGCGTGCGCCTGCGCATGGCCGACTTGCTCCAGCTCGACCCGCGCCGCAAGGTGCTGATTCGCGCGGCCGAGGGCACTACCCTGGCCCTGTGGAAGTCGATAAGCGTGACCATTTCCCAGCAAAATGGGATTGAGGTGGCCCAAATTCCTTTCTGTAAAATCTGATGGAACCACTCGAAAGCCCCGGCGCCATTGGCGCACGGTGGGCGCGCTTCACGCTGGAGCGCTGGGTCAACAACCTGCACCGCCTCAAAATCGGCCACACCGGCGAGCTGGAAAAGAGTTTCCGGCAGCACGTGGAGGTAAACGCCGATGGCGACCTGCAAAAGATTGAGTTAATGTACGCCTACTACGGCCTGTTCGTGGATATGGGGGTGGGCAAGGGTACCAAGAACGGCGACCAGGGGCAAAACTCCGATGCCCGGCGCCTGATGGGTAAGCAGCGCGGCAACCAGCGCGGCCCCAAAAAGTGGGTGAACCGCACCACCCACGGCCAGGTGCTCACCCTGGGCGAGCTACTGGCTAAAAATGCGGGTCAGAAGGCCGGCTATATCATGGTCAGCACCCTGCCCCGCACCATTGATTTGGAGCTGTGAGGCGCAGCGGAAAAAGCCCCGCCGGCTACTGCCGGCGGGGCTTTTTTGTGTCCTTTTTTTCGGCTCAGCACCAGGGGAGCTTTGAGAAAAATACCTAGCCTTATGCCCTCTACCAACTCCCTGCAAGCCCAGGCGCGCGCCACCGCCGCTACCCTGAAAACCCTGGCCCCCAACACGCCCGATTACACCCGGGCCGCTGCCCAGCTGCGCACGCTCCAGCAGGCCCTACGCCAGGCCCAAACGGGCCTGGGTGGCCTGGGCAACGCTGGCCTGGCCTTCACCCTCTAAGCTGCTGTACGCATGGCCACGAAGGACGAACGGATAATTGAAATAGTGGTGAATGGCCAGAAGGCCAACGCCAACCTGAAAGAGATGGAGGGCGCCGCGCGCGCCCTCAGCTCACAGCTCAAAACCCTGGCCCCCGGCACGGCCGAATTTGTAGCCAAATCGGCCGAGTTGCGGCAAGTGCAGTCTCGGATGGATGGCGTAAAGCAGAGTATTGCCGGCGTCACGCGGGAAACCAGCCTTATGCGCGACGGCGTAATGAAGTCGCTTAGCGGCATGGTGGGGTCGGTTGGGGTGCTCGACCTCTATTTTCGGGGCCTGGCTTTTATTCAGGACTCGATTGCGGAGTTGAAGGAAACCAAGCAGGCAGATGCTGGCCTCGATGCCTCCCTAAAAAGCACCGGCCAGGCGGCTGGTGTCGCCCGCAAGGACGTAGACGAATTGGCAAAGTCGCTCCAGAAAACGACCCTGTTTCGGGACGACATGACCAAAAACGCGGCTTCGCTGCTGCTGACCTTTACTAATATTAAGAAAGGCGTATTTGAGGAAGCGCTACCGGCTATTGAGGACATGGCCACCAAGATGGCCAACGGCGGGGAGATTGACCTCAAGTCGGCTTCTATTCAGGTCGGTAAGGCGCTGAATGACCCGATTAAGGGCATTACTGCGCTTACCCGCGTGGGCGTGTCCTTCACCGAGGGCCAGAAGGAAATGATAAAGCACATGGTCGAAACGGGCGACCGGGCCGGTGCACAGAAAATGATTCTGGCCGAGCTGAATAAGGAGTTCGGCGGTTCGGCTGAGGCGGCCCGGAAAGCTGCCGGTGGCGGGGCCAATTTCAATATGCAGATGCACGACATTCGCATTGAAATCGGCCGCCTGGCTGGAGAGGGTAAGGGGTTGATAATGCCCTACTTTGTGCTGCTGCTCACGCACTTGGTAAAGCTGGCTGGTATTCTGCGCGATACCCCGGCCTTTATCAAGGAGAATAAGGAAACGTTTCTGGCCCTGGGCGTGGCAATAGTGAGCTTGAATGCGGCCAATATTTCGGCAGCGGCCTCGACGCTGGCCCAGGCGGCGGCCGAGCGTGCCCGCGCGATTGCGAGTAGGGCCTCTACCACTGCCCAGTGGCTGCTGAATGCAGCGATGACGGCCAACCCAATTGGGGTAGTCATTGCGGGCCTGGCTCTGCTGGCCGGCGCCTTTATTTACGTGTACAAGCACTCGGAAACGTTCAGGGCCACGATTGCCGGTATTTCGGCGGCAGCTGGGGCTTTTTTCGAGAGTATGAAAAAGGCGGCTATGCAGTCGCTGGGTGGCCTGGCTGACCTTATTGCGGGAGTGTTTACGTTCGACCTGGCAAAAATTCGCAGTGGGGCGGCAGCGCTGAAGGCGAGCTTCAGCGCAGTAGGCAAAGACACGGCAGCGGCCTACGCTGCCGGCTACGACGGCAAGCTGAGCGAGGAAGCCAAGGCCCGGCGGGCGGCGGCTGAGGCTGAGCGCAAACGCAAGCTGGCCGAGGCCGGCCAGCAGGGCACAGCTGAGGCTGAGGAAGAAACGATTGCCCAGCGCAAGGCACGCGAGAAGGCAGCGAAGGAGGCCGAAAAGGCTCGCAAAAAAGCGGCAGCTGATGCCCTGCGCGACGCCAAACACCACGCGGCCGAGGTAGAGAAGGCTCGCAAGGAATTCCACACGGCTACCCTCAAAGCTGACCAGGAATTTGAGCGCCTGAAAGTGGAAGCGATGGCCGAAGGGCTCGAAAAAACGCTAGCCAAGCTCAAGCTGCAACGCGATGAGGAACTGCGCGGGTTGGAAGAAAAAAAGAAGGCGGTGCTGGCTAATATTGCTGCTACTGAGCAGGATAAACAGCACCTGCTCGACCAGTACCGGCAGACGGCTGAAATGGCCGAGGCCCGCTACCAGCAGGACGTAAAAGAGGCCCGCGAAAAGCAAGCCGAGAAAGACCGCAAAGACGAATTTGCGCGCCTCGACGGCGATGAGGAAGAAAAGCTAGTAGTGCTCGATAACGGGTGGCTGGAGCAGAAAAGCCGCCTGAAAAAACAGACGGTGGAATTTATGGCCGCCGAGCAGGCCCGCGCCGATGCCGAGCTAAAATTGCGCAAAAAAACCGCCCAGCAAAAGCTGGCCCTCTTGGTGGCTGCTGGCAAGAGCGAAACGGCCGAGGCCACCAAATTGCGCAACACTATCCTGCGAATTGACGGGCAAATTGCTGACGGTCAAGAATCAAGCGACAAGGATATTACTAAATTCAAGCGTGACCAGGCCGACGAACGCAAGCAACTGGAGCTAGAGCTAGCCGGCGCCAAAGTGCAGCTGGGGGAGCAGGTGCTCGACGCTGTAATGGAACAGCTCGACCAGGAAAGCACCGCCTACCAAGTGGCCCAGGCTATTCGCAAAACGATGGCCCTGGCCGAAATAGCCATTAACCTCGAAAAGCAGTTGAGCCTGAACGCAGTAGCAGCGCGTGAAAAAGATGCTCTGCTACCAGGTTCAGGTATTGTGTACGAAGTCGTGATGAACGGGATAGCTATTGCCGGCGCCGCTGCCTCAGCCGCCAAGGTGGCCGGCTTCGCCGCCGGTGGCTACACCGGCGACGGCGACGGCCCGGCCGATGGCAGCGGCCACCGGGTGGCCGGCGTCGTGCACGCCGGCGAGTGGGTGGCCCCCAAATGGATGTTGGCTCAGCCCAAATACGCCAACGTGGTGGGCTACCTGGAGGCCGAGCGCCGGGGCTACGCCCGGGGCGGCTACACCAGCACGCCCAGCCTGCCCAGCGCGGCCACCGGGGGCAGCCAGGCCCCGGACGCCACCGCCGCCCTGCTCCAGCAACTGATTGGCGTGGTGGCCAGCCAGAACGAGCGCATGAACGGCTGGCAGGCGCGGCTGGGGGTGGACTACCACGCCGGCAGTGCTGAGCAGGCGATGGGTCTGCGCAACCAGCTGAAAGCCGGGGCGGGCCTCACCAAAACCGGGGTGCAGGGCGTTTAACGTTTAGTGAACGTGCGTTTGTTAAAGGTTATAACGCCTCGCCCCCCCGTAAACAGGCGAAAAGCCCGGCCCAGCGGCCGGGCTTTTTTGTGGCCCTGGGTAACCAGTCACTGCCTGCCAAAAATAAAGTAATTATTTTTGTGTGCTTGCGATACATAATTAAATAGGGCGCGTATATTTGTGCAGAATCCAACACCAAACACTACCCACACAAACCCCAAACCATGTTTTACGCACACGAAGGAGCCCGCACCGACAACGCCTTCACCACGGAGAATGGCGTTCCCACTCGCGTTTTTCGCGCATTCGACACCAAAAATGAGCGCGACGCTTACCGTGAAAAGGTTTGGGACGGTGGCGAAAACAACCTGATTGACTGCCCCCGCAAAATGGTGGAGCAGTACCTGACCAAAGATTTCGGCACCTACCGCACGGGTGACGGCGATTCGTACCTGTGCGCCAACCGTGATAGCCATGACCGCCACCAGTACGAGGTGCAGCTGAGCGAAGCAGCTGGCTAAATCCTAGCTGCCACTCCTATCTAACACATGATACAACCCACAAAACGAGGCCGGCCAGCTGGCCAGCTCAACGAGCCGGGCCACTCGGCCGGCCGGCCGGCGGTAGTACGCTCCCCTCATTATCAACTGCGCTACGATAGTTGGCGCGCCTGGTGGGCTATCCGACCCGGTGGCCAGCCCACGGCCGCCGCCCTGGCCCAGCGGATGGAAGAACCACCCAGCACCGTGCGGGCCGCCGCCAACGGCACCCGCCCGCCCAGCGAAACGTTGCTGGCCAACCTCGAAAGCCTGAGCGCGGCCAGTGGCTTTGAGCCCGCCACCAGCGACCACCAATTTCTATAATAAAGCGGCCCGGCCATTTGGCCGGGCCTTTTGCATACCTGTCATTAGTAGGTGCAGGTGGCAGGAAAAGCGAAAGCGTTATCCATCCGGGCCAGTGGTAAGCGCAATTCGTCAGCCGTCAGGTCAAAGTCGCCGGCGCTTTCTTCGCTGGGTAGCCGGATTTCGCGTAGCACCAGCACGTCGGTGCACGTCTGCGCGGGCTCGACTGAGAGCACGGCAAACCTGCGGCAATACGCCATTATTTTCACCTCGATGTGGTGCAGGAATTTAATGGCCGCCAACTCGGCAGTGTAGGGGAGCGTTAGCTCAGCCAGGTGCGGGGGGTGGGCGCCGGTGACGCCGGCCAGCGAAAAGCGCACGTGGTCGAGGTCGTCACAGCTGCGCAGCTTCAAACGCAAGTAAGGTGGGCTAGCGGGGCTACTCATGCTAATGGCAGAAAGGCGCACCCCGGCCGCGCGCAGCAGCAGCAGGCGCGGCCAGGGCTGCCAAAATAGAAGCGGTAGAAGGTGTACAAATATAGTAAATATTTGGCGTTCGTGCAAGGGTATGCGGGCGGCGGGCTTTTGGGGCTTTACTTAGTAGGCATGAAAAAACTGCTTACTGCAATGTTTGCCCTGGCTGCCTTCGCTGGCCAGGCCCAAACGGCCCCAGCTGCTCAGCCAGCTGCCTACCCCACCGACGCCGCCACCGGCCGCCTCGACTACACCGAAGCCGTGCCGGTGGAGGGCGTGAGCAAGGCCGACCTCTTTACCAGGGCCAAAGTGTGGCTGGCCGGCTCCTTCAAATCGGCCAAAGACGTGGTGCAGACCGAGGATAAGGACGCCGGCATTATGGTGGGCAAAGGCTACTCGACTATTAGCCTCACAATGGGCCGGGTGACCGTGCCGGCCAAACTGTTCTACACCCTGAAAATGAATTTCAAGGACGGGAAGTATAAATATGAGTTCTCAGATTTTTACTTTGAAAACGAGCCCGTGCCGGAACTGGGCAACCGCATCAATAAGACGCCGGCCGAAACCTGGGTGCTGGCCCCCGCCAAGGACGACCGCGCCGGCAAAGTCATTGCGCTCTACAAAGCCCAGTTCGACCAGACGGTGCAGGGGCTGGTGGCCAGCCTCAAGGCTGGAATGCTCAAATCGTCTGACTTTTAAGCCGGTGCCCTAGTGCCCCGGTAAAGGCCCTGGCTACTGCCAGGGCCTTTTTTATTGCGTGCACTGGTTGTATTTGTGTAAAATATAATTTTAGTTAATTGACAAAAAGTAAATTTGTCGTACTATTGCACCAGTGACACCCACAACCAACCCCCAAGCGTGATAACCATAGCCATAGCTAATAACAAGGGCGGGGTCGGTAAAACGACCACCACCGGCACCCTGGCCGCCGCGCTGGCTAAGCGCGGCCACCGCGTGCTGATGGTAGACCTCGATGAGCAATGCAACCTGAGCACCTGGCTAGGGCCTGGCCGCACGGCCCCCCACCACGTGGGTGCGCTGCTGCTGGCCCCACCCGAGCAAGCCGCCACATGGCGCACGTTGCCGGTGGCGCCGGGCCTGGAGCTGCTGCCCTGCAACCGCCTGGTGGGCGAAAGCCTCGAAAAGCTGCGCAAGCAAAAGGACACGCACCCGTTTTACCGGCTGCGCGACCGCCTGGTGCAGCTGGCCCCGCGCTTCGACTACGTGCTGCTGGATTGCCCCCCCGGCAACCTCGACGGCATGACCTACGCCGGCTTCTGCGCAGCCCAGGCGTACGTGGTGGCCACCGACCCCGAGCCGTTCGCGGTGGGGGGCCTGGCCGAGCTGATGCTGCTGGCCACTGGCTTGCAGGCTGAGCTAAACCGCAACCTGCGCTTCGTGGGGTTCGTGGTGCCCAAGTTTAACCCCGCTTTGCGCGGGGCCGTGCGGCTCTCGATGCTGAGCGCCATTACCGACCACTACGGCCAGCACAGCGTGCTGGGCAATGTACGCCAGGACGCGGCTGTACCCGAAGCCCAGGCGCTCAACCAAACTTTATTTGACTACGCACCCGATGCCCGGGCTACCAGCGATTACGACAGTATTACCACCAAACTTTTAACCCGCCTCTAAGAACATGGCTAAGCCTAAAACGAATTTCAGCAGCGTCGGCGCCGGCATTATCAACCGCACCGAGCAGGCTGCCCAGGAGTCGGCCCGGGGCCGCGTGACCACCTTTGAGCTAGATGCTAACCTCGACCAGCGCCTGGAGCGGGTGACGTTTTGGGGTGGCCCTAAGCAAACTAAGCGTAGCGTAATCAACACGGCGCTAGCCTATTATTTCGAGAACGACCCCACGGCAAAGGAAAATGCGAGCAAACCTTATCCTGGTGAGGAATAAGGATTTTACGCATTATCAATAATTGAAAAAAGTAACACTTTTCATAATTGACGTAAATTTGCAAAGGGTAATTGGTTGGCTTTGCAGGCCAACCATGCCGCTATGCTTTTGGCATGAGCCTAACAAATAAGGCCATACAATAAGGTGTGCAATTATGAGTTTCTCAGCATCTCGTATCTGTGCAGCAGATGAACAAAAACCGCGTTTTTGAGGTAAAAACGACAAAGGGTCTCATATTTGCACTAGTCTACCTCTGGAGGTTACAGCATTTGTATTAATTCAATAAAGAATTGACCAGTTGCGAAGCGCCTGCAAACTGATTTTTCACTAAGTTCCAAATGTTCGAGCCAGAACAAACCATCTTATTGTCATCTAATCTGTTGCGGTCGCCCTGGCTGTTCGACAGCTTAGGCGCATCCGGTGACCTGTGCCGAGACTTGGTAATTTATGCGTCCATCTCAAAGACGCCTGATGTAGAACTGTATGTGCCTGGATTTTGCCGGGCAATGGGATACGAGCGCTCTAATTTGCTCCGTCCCTGCACGCCTGTACAGGTGGAGCAAATCCGCCAAACAGGTTGGGATGAAAACCTAATACCACAGGTTAGTAATTTGTTGGGCCTGGCATTGGTGCGTCTAGCTACTAAGCTCTTTATATTTCCTTCCAAAAAGGTTTCTTCTGACCACTCGCGCGTCGAGGGCTCTCGAATTGTGCAGAGTATAGATGTGCCTTCTTATATTGTTAAGAAGGGTGTAGCTACAACTGTTAAGTTCGTCCTTAGCCAGGAGATACTGGAGGACAACCGCAACTACTACCAGACTATCTACCCAGCTGAATACTTGAGCCTACGCACAGCAGGCGGTGGGGAGCGTGTGGGGCAGCCAGATAATGCTGCCCGCCGCTTATACCTACGCCTGATTTGGAAGCGCCAGTATTGGGATTATCGGATAGCCCAGGGCCTGGCAACCAAAGAGGATTCACTGGATAGCTACTACGAGCTGGTCGAGGCGGGTGGCCTGCGCCGTCGCAATGCGCTAGGTAAACAGTACGACTCAGAAAAAAAAATAGTCTACGAGTTAAAGCAGCTACTGAAAAGGGTAGGGGCAATGAACTCGATTGGTTTAGTGCCTACGGTGCTTCGCAACACGCGAACGGGTAAGTATGAGGTGAGCTGGGCGCGGCTGCCGATTGTGAAGCCGCGCCCAGTGCTGGCCAGTCAGTTAATCAATGCTGATGATTCGGCACCAGCTGCCCCGGCACCTAGTGTCACTCCATCAACCCGCCGCACCTTGACAACGAAGGACGCACGCAAAAGCAAGAAGGTCACGGTGCAGCCACAGCCACAGTCACAGCCACAAGTGTACCGTCAGCCAACGAGTCGAGAGCGGGAAAAACTCTTGAACGATTTAGAGGACAAGCGCAATAGTTTGGAGTGGCTCCACTCACCAGCAACAGTAAAGCAGTACTGCAACCAGCAAGAGCTGCACGGCCAGCTTGTAGAGCAGGCGCAGGTAGCATTTAATGCGATAGCCGACAGACTGAAGGAGATAGGTAGCAAACTGCTGTAAGCGGCGTAAAAAGGTGGGTTAATTTGGGTACCGTTCACAGATAACTATTTGATTTTCAGTATAAAACACTTCATTTTTTGGGGTGTTTTTTTTTGCCCTTTCGCAAAGGTGGGTTAAATTGGGTACCCTCGAAATAACGTGGGCTAAACTGGGTACTCATGGTGAGTACACAAGGGTACTAACGTGGGCTAAATTGGGTACCTTCCTGTTTAATAGAAGAAATGAAAAAAAAAGAACCAGAAAATGATTAGTCAGCGCATAAAAACGGCCGCCAGTGGTCATTTCCTAAGCGGTGGTGAATTACTACCACAACGACAACCAGTAGTGTATACCAAAGGGCAGCTGCGCGGGTATCGACCCGCAGGGGGCTACGCGCCCCCCGCACCCCGGCGAGGATTTTAGGACGGTGGGCGGGGCGGAACCCCAACACGGGGCGCCCGAAGCCCTGCGAAACTGGGGCGCGGCACAAATAAGTAAGTATAAAAATAAACAGTATTTTGTACTTAATTATGCTAATGGCCTGTATAAAAGGGGGTTATTCAATAAAAGGGGCTGTTAGCTGCTGCTTTGTTGGGGCCAGCAGGGGCTAAAAACCAAAAAAGCCCACAAGGGGCTTTTCTAGGGGCTTTGCTGTGGTTTGGTAGGGATAGAGTAGAGAGAGTAGCCACAAGGCGCGTGGCGGGGCGCAAATCTGGTTATTTGGGCGGGTTCTGTTGCTCCGGCAGGTGGCGCTGTACAAATACATCCTGGCTGAGGTCGAGGTTGGGGTGGTAGCCCACCGCGCTCAGTGCGTCATAGTAGCCCTCGATGCGGGCCAGTAAGAGCGCGCCGGTGCCAGCCAGAAACCGCGAGAACGTATCTTCTGGCTGCTGGGCTAGTGCGTCGATACCGTGCAGGCTGATTCGGGCTCG
>Ga0160427_10002721_pt1 | contig 10571 bp, 5 predicted proteins | sample SolpanmetagenomL_FD_108194 | JGI IMG/M metagenome (GOLD analysis project Ga0160427, IMG submission 108194) | Solar panel surface microbial communities from Lawrence Berkeley National Laboratory, California, USA - L | ecosystem: Engineered > Built environment > Solar panel > Unclassified ...
CCGCCTGGCCGCCACGCGCAACAGCGTCAGCGGCCAGGCGCCGATTGCCTTCCCCAACGCCTTTTCTATCAACCCCAACGACCAGACCCTGGGCCCGGTCACGGTCACGCGCACGGCGGGCCTGCAAACGGCTGGAGTGAGCTACGGCCCGAACGTGGGCGGCACCAAGAGTATCGACCGGGTGTGGCAGGTAGTAGCTACCCAGCAGCCCAGCGCCACGGCGCCCGCCGCCGTGACGGTGAGCTGGGTCAGCGACGACGACAACGGCTTTAATGCCGCCAGCCCGGCCCAGCTCTGGCGCGCCGACCAGGCCAGCGGGCCCTGGGTGGCGCAGGGGGCGGCGGCCGTGGCCAGCGGCCGCTCCTTCACGGCCAATGTCACCCAGTTCGGCACGCTTACCGTCAGCAACGGCAGCCAGCCGCTGCCCGTGACGCTGGTCAGCTTCACGGCCCAGGCCCAGGGCGCCGACGCGCTGCTGCGCTGGACCACGGCCTCGGAGCTGCACAACGACCGCTTCGAGGTGGAGGCCAGCGCCGATGGGCGCAGCTTCCGCCGCATCGGCACGGTGACGGGGGCGGGCACTAGTCTGCTGGCCCACAGTTATCAGCTCGTGGACCCGGCCATTCTGCACTACGGCACTGACTTGGTGTACTACCGCCTGCGCCAGGTCGACACGGATGGCACGGCCGCCTACTCGCCCGTGCGCACCGTGGCCGTGGCCCGCCCCGCCGGGCTGGCCCTGTTTCCCAACCCCACTCACAATGCCTCCACGCTGACGGGCGCGCAGCCGGGCGCCACGGTAGTAGTGCTCGATGCGTTGGGCCGCACGGTGGCCAGCTTCGTAGCCGATGCCCGCGGTACGGCCGCGCTAGCCCTGCCCGAACCGCTGGCTAGCGGAGTCTATGTAGTGCGCACAGGCTCGTCGGCTCTGCGCCTAACAATGGAGTAAAGCACGCCGAAGTGTGCAAGCAAAAAGCCCCCGGCCGTATGGTCGGGGGCTTTTGCGTAGTGGCTAGTAGCACTTTATGCACCCTCGTAAGCCGGTTGCCTAAGCTTCGCTTTGGGTTATAACGAGTAGTTGGTAGGTGCACGCTACATTTCCATACCTCCACTCTCTCGGCTGGAATAATTGTATTGTTGGCTGCGCTGCTTAGCCTCAATATATTGCTCTTGAAAAGGCTTGCCGTTGGGCCATAGCTCAGAGCTGCTGAATCGGGTCCCATCCTGCTTGCTGGTGAAAGAAAACTCCTGTGGGTTGATGGATTTCACAGAGTAGCCTTTACCAACAAGGGCTAGCGTAGCTGCTAACTCGTCGGTGGTACCGATGGGCGAACGCAGCCGCTCCACCAAGGCCTGCTCGATGGTGTATTGATGCTGCTGACGAAGCTTCTGTACCAGCGGCAAGTATCCTTCAGCTAGTGGCTGCCCTTGGCTGTGCCGAATGACTGCCCTTTTATGAAGTTTTAACTGCTCGTCAGCACGGTCCCGCTGCTTATCTCTTTCCTCTGTGACATCCTGCAGCTGCTTTGTCAGACTGGTCGTGGTACTGGTTAGCTCGGTATGCTTCTTCGTGAGTAACTCTTGACTGTGGGCAAGTTGACGCTCCAACACCTTCGCCCGCTCGTGGGCCAGGGCATGAGCCGTAGCGATAGTGGCGAGTTGCGTGATTTTGTGGTTGGCCGCCACCAGTAGTTCGCCCCACGCTTTAGCTAACCGCATCCGTTCGATGTCGCGATAAGTTACTTCGTCGTGAGTCTCGGCGCGCGAGCGAATCTGATGGCACTGCGTCTGTAACGGTCGGGCTAGCTCACGTAGCTCGTCCTGACTCATCTGCTGGGCGCCGTAGTACCGGCGCACGTCCTCGTGGCGGGCGGTGCTGTAGTGGATGCCGCGCATTAGGCCTTGGGGTTTCATGGCCTCGGCGTAGTCGGTTTGCAACTGGCGCAGGCTGGTCGGGCTGAATACGTCGCGGCAACTCAGCCGGCCGTTGGCCGTGACAGGTACCACCACGCAGTGGATGTGCGGGGTAATTTCGTCCTGGTGCAAGGCGAATCCTACCACATTCTCCTTGCCGAAGCGCTTCTGCACGAAGGCCAGGTTGTCGTGCATCCAGGCTGAGTCACGCACATCGTGGGCGCGATGGTCGGCCCCGCGAGCGAAGAAGTCGGGGCTGGCCGTAAGCACCAGCTCGACAGCGCGAACGGCATCCGCACGTAGCCGTGGTAGGTGCAGCTCCTCGATGCGCTCGCTGGCCAAGTGCCAGTAATTGCGGCGCTCGTGGTTGAGGTACTCTACGTTGGTATCGGCCAGTTGTGGGGCGGCGTTGGGCGTATCCTGGAGCCGGTAATTATGCTCGGTTGCGGTGGCAGCTGCGCCCGCGCTAGCGAGTTTAGCTACTAAAAGAATAGCGTAGGGCATCGGAGGAAGGAAATAGGGTCAATGCGTAATGGGTTACACACAGGGGGATTGGGTGATTCAGCAGGTCAATCGAAAGCGTAATGGGTTACACATTCAGTAGTGGCCTTTTATCGAATAGAACGCCGTTAGTCTGACACCAACTCAGAAAACCCTCGGTCTGCCGTAATATAAATGCCAGTTTGCTTTCTGCCCCACTGCCTGTTTATCACCCCACGAAAAAGCCCGCTCTCAGTAGAAAAGCGGGCGTGGTTCGAAGTATGCTGCGTGGTAATTAGCTCGCGTAAATTCCTTTTCCAACAGGTCGCACCAGAGCCAAAGCAGTCAGGGTATCAAGCAGAGGCCGTACTTTATCAGGACGGGTACGCTGGAAATAAGCTGCTACTTGAGCTGTCGTCAATGGAGTAGTTGCCTGCTGTACTACCGCTCTTACTGCCTGCATTTGTTCCGCCAAAGCAGTGGGCCAGGGCTGAATACTTGTCAAAATACTCGTGGAAACTGGGGTTGCCGGAAGTGCCAAAGCTACCTGTTGTTGACCGGGAGCCTGATAGCTCGGACGCAAATAATGCACTACCCCAGCCGCCTCCTCCGCTACCCGTTGCTCGTTGAGTCGCACAAGCCTAGTGAGTAATTCTGCCTCGGATAAATCAGCCGCCCAGCCATACGCCGCTGCCACCTCTCTATCCAGTTGCTGATGTAGGTTGAACACCACTGAGGCCAGCCCCAGTTGATTGGTCACCTGCTCTTTTGGCGTGAGTAGTTGGCCAGTCCGCAGTTTTTCGACGACGTTGTATAGGTCTGTTATTGTAAGTGTCGAGTGCTGGGCCTGCTGTTGTTTGCGTAGGGTGTCGAGTTGTTCGGCCAATTCCCGGATGCGGTCTTGCTGGGTAGGGCCAGTAATTGGGAAGGGAAATTTGAAGAAGCAGTCGCTGTGATTATATGTCGAATCATTGCCTACACCCAGCCAACCTCCAGCAGCACCCGCCCATACGGCATGTACCCTGCTAGATAGAACTCCGAGCGCAAACGAATCTTCAGAGGCAATCATTACCAATTTTTGGTCAGCAAGCGTATTGCCAGCTAAAAAACTGAAGACACGATGTCGGGCAGTTCGAGTTGTTACAATAGAGCGAGAAAGGTTACTAAGTGCCGGTCGAAAGCTAGCCCGTGGTTCACCAAAAAGCCACCATTTCTTTCGGTAAGAATCACGATTATTTTGGTCGCGCTCTGGCTTAACCTGCTCTAGCACGTGCTGATATACCTCTGGGTAGTAGGATAATACCTGCTCTTCACTTAACCCAAATAAATCAATAGCTAACATCCCTCGCGGTTTCTGGACTAAGTCACGGCCATTCACATAAGGTTTGATGTATTCAGCCAGCCCTGGCCGGCGTTTTCTGCCTAGCTCATCAGCTTGGGTCTCTGTGACCATAAAGCCAGCGCCATATAATCCTACTCCCACATTTGCTAGTCCTGCGTTAGCCCTCAACTGCTGAGCTGATGACACGTCGGCACCTACCGTCAGGTCGGCATTGAGCACGCCCACCTGTTCGCCTAGCTCAACTGCCGGCGCCTCTTCACCCGCAACGGTCACTTCGTGTAGCACCTCGGCCAGCGTACCCGGCTGGTCCGCGCCGGCCACGCCCACCGTGATGGCCACGCGTACGGCTGCCCCATCGGTAGCCTCCACCCACGGGTGGTCGGGGATAGCGAAGGCCAGCGAAAGCGGCTGCTCGGTATTAGCCAAGTGCTGCTGGATGAGCCGCCGGTTGAAGGTCTGGGTAATGGAATTAGTGGTGATGAAGCCGAAGCGCTCGGCTTGGCCCGCCTGCACCATCCGGGCCGCGTGGTCCCACCAGTACATCACCAGGTCGGCCGACTCGGGTACACGGCCCCGGTAAGCCTTACGGAGCGCTTCTACGTAGCCGTCGCCCAGAGCTCCGCGCATGGCCTTGTCACCCAAAAAGGGTGGGTTGCCGACTAGAAAATCAGCTGCCGGCCACTCAGCTGGTTGCGGGGTAGGGTAATCGAATACTAGCACCTGGGCGGCTTCGTCGGGCACAGGCTTACCAGTGGACGGGTGCAGCTTGGTGGTCAGCCCGTCCCAGCGCGTCACCGGCCGACCCTGCGCATCAAGACGTGGTACCGGTGGGCTGTGTTTGAGAATGGCGTCCTGCTGACGGATATTCTGGTAGCTATCGAGTAGCGGCTCGGCCAACTGGGTCAGGCCGTGGGTGCGTAGGTGCCACTGCAGGTAGCCGATGCGCAGCACTACGTCGGCAATGGCGGCCGCCCGCGGGTTCAGTTCCAGGCCCAGTAGTTGGCGCGGGCTCACGGTACTGCCGGCGCCCAGGTCGAGCAGGCCCGTTTGCCCGAAGCCGTTGATGGCCGTCAGTACCTCGCCCTCCAGCCGCTTGAGGTGCTCCAGAGTCACGTACAGAAAATTTCCTGTCCCGCAGGCCGGGTCGAGGATTTTAACGGAGGTAAGGCGGGTAAGAAACTTCACTAGCTCGGTGCGGGCACCTTTGGCATCCTCATCGTCGAGGCGGCGGGCGCTGGCGGCCTGCGCCGCGGCCCATTCCCGGCGTAGTGGGTCAAGCACAGTAGGTACGACTAGGCGCTCGACGTAGCGGCGTGGGGTGTAGTGGGCGCCGAGGCGATGGCGCTCGCGCGGGTCGAGCGCCCGCTCCAGCAGGGTGCCGAAGATGGCGGGCTCCACCTCGGTCCAATCGGCTTGGGCTGCCTCGTGTAGCAGAGTGAGTTGAGCTGCCGTGAGGGGTAGGGCTCTGGCTGAATGGAACAGGCGCCCATTGAAACGTCGCAGCCGGGCTCGCAAATCAGGTGCGAAGCCGCCGGTGTCCATGGTATGCCAGAGGCTTTCGAGCGCATCAGGTAGCAGCTGCCGTAGCTCCTCGGTAGCGGCGTAGCTCGCCAGCAGCCCGGAAAACGAGGCTTTAGGAATTAGGCTTGCATCCTCGGCAAACATGGTGAAGAGGCAGCGCATTAAAAATTGCGCTACTACCTCCGAAGCGTGACCTGCTCGTTCCAACTGAGCAGAGAGGGCGGCCAGCTGGCCAGCGAGCTGCCGCGTGACCTGGGCTGCCCGGCGGCTAGGGTCGAGTTGCTGCGGGTCGGTGAAGAGCAGCCGCAGGCGCGCCAGCACCACCTCATCAGCCAGGTCAGCCAGGGCGATGCGATAGGTCTGCGAATCGGGAAATGGTACGTAGTTGTCGCCCACCCCGGCAAAGTTGCTGTAAAGGTCGAAGCAGTACCCTACATCTACTACCACGATGAAGGGCGGCCGTGGCTCGCTGGCCGGTAGGGCTCGCACGTAGCCCAGAGCTTGCTGCCGGGCAGCTTCCATCACCTGCCGCCACCTGGCTGTTCCCCGAGTAGCGTGACCTTGGCGATACTTTTCGGGAGACAATCCTAGCTCTGCGCGTTCCGCATTAAGCCCAGTTTGGCCGGGTCGTGCGCGGGTCGTGCGCGGGTCGTGCGCGGGTCGTGCGCGGGTCGTGCGCGGTATTATTATGTGTAATATCTGCGTTTTCGTTCCCAAAAAATGGCGCAAAACTACCTACGCCCTGCTTCGTTTCCAAGACAAAGCAGCTTCTTTTATAGAGGTCAATTCGCCCAACACTGGGCTTGTTTCCTGGACCGTTGTCGAAAGCAACTGCCCGCTCAAATATGTAAGCATCCTGAGTAGGGTCATCAGTAGTTGCATCCGGGCGGGATACACCCAGTAGGTCACAAAGCTCGGTTAGGAACAACGCGTAGTTGGCCCGTTCGGCTCCACCGGCGCGCAGCCAGCGAGTAGCAAATACAGAAAGGTTCACACCGGTAGGCATCAAGGATAGGGTTGCAATGATACATAGGGCTTGTAATTTCCCCACTGCCTTCTTAATCAAGCAAAAAATAGCATTCTATTTTTTGTCTGCAAATCCTCTTACTTATAATTATTCGTTTGCTGGGGGCTCTACCTCTGGAGCGAGTCCCGTGTTCATCTTGGGTAGCAGCGCGTATAGGGCTTGCACAGGAACTGGGGAGAGCCCTTTTTCTCCCGCATAGTTTTCTAGGAATAGCGCAAACGGCATCGCCGCCTGAATGATAAGCTTCTCCAGCGTTGCTTCGTTACTGGCACTGCTATAATCAGGCTGCAAGTAGTTATAATATTCCTCTAGTACATCCTCAAATACCAATACCTGGTCGCGGAAAGCTTCGTGATAAGCCATCACCGTATCTACATCTACTATCACCAGTGGGCGCACATTGTGCACAGGCAATCCTTCTCCGGCGCGTACGGCCAAGTCCTGCTGGAACCAGTCGTTGACCAGCACGTTGAGGCCTGGCACGTTGTAGAGCCGGTCATGCAGCACCAGTACCGGATAGATGATTAGTGCCGCCGGGTCGTAGTCCGCATCGAGCGGCATCTCATGGTTAAGTAGGCGAGCTACATTACGCAGCAGCTGTCGGGTGGCTTTACCAACTTCTCTCCCTTTATCATTCACCTCATAGTGAAACCGCTTCCTCACTTCCTCAAAGTAAGCCGGGAAATCGGTGCCGGTTCGGGCGCCCTTGGGTACTATTACATCCTTCGACTCAAACAAGATGGCGCGGTGGCCATCCCGGAAGTAGTAATCTGGCTCGCCTAAGCCCTTCTGCTTGAGGTATGGCTTGATGACGGTACCGCGCAGAGCCACACCCCGCCCCTGAAAAGAAATGTCGAGCAAGTTGTCGAGCAAGTATTGCTCTGAATAAAAGTCGCAGTAGACGGAGCGCCAGTTACTAATTCGCTCCGCTTCTGGGAGCGCGTCATTTAGGAGATTGAATTGAAAATAAAGACCTTTGTGCAGCGCTTCAACAGCGAGTACCGGATAAACCAGCACGAAAAGGCCAGGCTCCTCTTCATAAAGTGGAGTGGTGCGAAGGCTGGTAAAATCCTCCTCGTCTATGGCCTGCCCAGGCGTCAGAGCAAATCGATTTAGAAAAGCTCGGTCGGCTTCAAAAGCATCGCCGGGCGACACGTTTAGGTTGATGCGGCCTAGTTCATTATCATACATAACTGGTTTCACTACCCCCGCAAGCCCGCGATTATAGTCCTGCCAGTCGGTGCAGCCGTGATACGCCAGGAAGGCCTGTAGCAGTGGAGAAAATCGAGGCTCTGACTCCATGAATTCAAAAAACCGCACCGATTTCAGCAACTGGGCTGCTAATATTTGAGCGAGCCGCTGATTGATTAGCTCGAAGTCTGAAAACATGCTCGGTAGCACGAAGCTCGCGACAGTTCCCGCTAACAGTAGCTGCTTAGCGGCCTCTGTGGCAGCGTGTTGCTGATTGATGTATAGCGTATTCATCAGCATGCAGGCCAGAAACAACTGGCATTCCCAGTCTTGGTCGCTCACGGTATGGGGCTCATCAACTCGTTGAAATCCAAGCTGAAAGAGTTGCAGCAGAGGCTTAGGGTGCAACACATTCAGTTCACTTTTTCCGTGGGCGATACCAAAGCCAGTCACCTGCTCATAATAATCTCGAGCTTGTGGCTTCTGCCACAGGCCTAGCGCGCCAAAAATGCGCTGCATATCCATTGTGTGGGTGCGCTCATCAGCTGGAACCTGATTGATATATCCCAAGAGCTGCGTGACACCGCGAAGTAACCAAAATCGGCTGACGCCCGATAGAACGCGCGTCAGTAGCTGTTCCGAAGTGGCGGGTACTGTGCTTTCAAAAACGTCATCAAAGCCAACTAAAAGTTTTCGATTCATAAGGTGAGGGCCGTAGGGTGTGCGTGGTAATGGCAGCCGAGGGCTTATGTGTGGCTGAACAGAGCAAATGACTAGCGCGTTAAAAAAACAGCTTGGATTACGAAGCTACCAACATGTTTCTGGTTCCTGGTAGACTCTCAGATATTTGCCGTCATCGCTCAGTACGAGCGCGAAACCATCTCCAAGCGTACTATTGAGGCGCTGGCTGCCAAGAAGGCCTACGGTACCACGTTAGGCACGCCGGCCAACCTCACGACGGCCGCGCGCCAAGGGGCTCGCCATTTGGCAGGCTAACGCTCAGAGCAGCCAGCAGAACCAGCAGGCCCGCCGGCTGGCCGGGCTGCTGCACGCGCAGGGCCACTCGCTGTCCAAGATTGCCCAGGAACTCAACGAGGGCGGCTACCGCACCCGGCGCGGCAATCTCTTTTTCCCGATGTCGGGGCAGCGGCTACTGCTGCCCCGCGCTGGCAGCTAGATACTTTCGCAGGTATCTGGAGCGGTTGATAGTGCGCGCCTCGTTGTAAGCCAGCACACTACTACGTAGGTGCCGCACGCCGCCGGCAGTCTTAAAGACAAGTATGGTCTCCGGCTTCTTGCGTTCACGGGCCAATATGGCTTGAGAAAGACCCGCAATCCTTGCGGCTTCATCTGCTCGGACCCAATCAGGCAGTGAAGATTCGAGCTTCTCTACTCGCAGAACAAGCGCGTTGAACCGAGCCTCCAATGCCCTATAAGTTTTGAGGGATACTACCTGCGGCATAATTGAAACGAGTAAAAAAAGTGAGCGCTTTTTTTACGTACAAAACCTTGCTTTTCTAATGGATTCCTCTCTCTCACTTACGCTGATTAGCGGGCAGGTACTTGCCGTAACCTTATCTGGCTATGCTGAAGCTCAGGTACTAGCTCAAATAGCGACCGAACGAGTTGGGGCGCTAGTAGCTGCGGAAGTAGAAGCTCGCACGTACCACTTAGGCCATAAGCCTACTACTGACCGGGGCTATGATGACCGCCTAACAGTGCGACTTGGGCCCAGTCGCACTACGCTTATGGAAGCCCTGACTCAATGGACAGCATTTGGTGGCAAGCGAGGGGGCTTGCGTCACATTCGTACTGGTAGCAAGTACTGGGTGAGCGAGTTGGCATGCCGCGAGTGGCTAGGTGACCTTACAGCCCATGGGGGCTCGCTGGGTGGCCCGGGCCGGTACGCTATTCGCCGAGGTGCAGGAAAGGACAACGGGCCTGCCAACCTATGATTTCGGCACGTTTCTACGGTTTATCCTGAGTTGGGCGGCCAGGACTTACCGCCGGCCGCGCTGCCGCAGCTGGGCGCCCTGGGGCACCCTGGCCAGTGAGCACGTACAGCACGTCGACTTGGTAGGCCGCGTGCAGCAGGTAGAGTAGCTTCAGGTTGCAGTGGTAGCGGCCGGCTTCTAGCTCCGAGATGATGCCCCGGTGAGTTTGGAGCACCTTGGCCAACTCGGTGAAGGTAGCGAAGGCCTTGGCCGCGTGCAGTCGGTACACCTCTTCGAGAAAGCGGCGGTCGACGGCGGCCTGGTCGAAGCTGTGGGTCATAGGAGAAGTGAAATGCGAGCCGAGCCGGCGGCTACCGGCTCGGCTCAAAACTACGGTAGGCACGGCAGCAGGGCCAAGGTGGCAATTCGCTGCTTGGGGTCGTGCTTGAATTCGAGTATCCACCCTTCGTGCTTTCTGCGGTCGTTGCCGAGGTAGCGCACGCGCCCGATGGGCCTGGCCATCACGGCCGCCGCCTGCTTCTGGGTTACCGGCGCGTTGAATTCTACTCGCTCCGGTGGCCAGAGGCTTTCGCCCAGGTCAGGCACCTTCAGGTGGTCGTTCTCGGTAATGGGAGCGGGCTCGCCCACAAGCTGGCTGACCATGCCCACGTTGCCCTCCCCGTAGGTAAAGCGCACCAGCTGGCGCACCTGGTATTGCAGGCCCGCGCGCAGCACTGGCCCATGCCGGCGCAGCATGCGCGAGGGCGAGAGCTGCAGATTGTAGACCGTATCCGGCGACAGCACGCCGGTAAGCACCGCCGCCAGCTGATTGCGCTCGGTCACGTAATCACTTACGCCTTGGCGCAGCAGGCACACCAGAAAATTGGTCGCGTCCTGGCTCGTATCGGTCGTCGCGGTGGCATCGAAGCGGTCGCGGCGGGTGGCCTCCAGCAAAATACCCGACGTGGCCAGCTGGCTTATCTGGGAGTAGGTATTGTTGGTCACGTCCAGCGGGGTAGTCCACTGGTGCTTCGTGTTAAACTCGTCAAGGCCGTTTGTTTGCTCGGCCTGCCACTTGTCGTAGCCCATCTCAATCACCTGGTAGTGGCGGGCCTGGTCCACTTTTATTGTATCATCTACGCTGCCGCTTTCCGTCAGGTCC
>Ga0160427_10002722_pt1 | contig 10571 bp, 6 predicted proteins | sample SolpanmetagenomL_FD_108194 | JGI IMG/M metagenome (GOLD analysis project Ga0160427, IMG submission 108194) | Solar panel surface microbial communities from Lawrence Berkeley National Laboratory, California, USA - L | ecosystem: Engineered > Built environment > Solar panel > Unclassified ...
ACCGAATTCATCATGAAGGTAGCTATGCTAGGCTTCGTGCTGATCTGAGCTGCAATACTCACATGTCCTCGCAGGTCGTCGATTCAGGGAAGATCGCAATGACCAATGCGGAAGTCTTGCAGTGGGTTGGTAAGACGCAGAAAAAGTACCAAAACGCCAACAGAACCATACCATCTAATTTCAAATATATCACAGGGGCGGTACGTCCACCCTCCCACTTTCCATCAAACAAGCGCTCTCTGACACGCAAGAGCAGGTTACATCGCAACTTACACGTGCTGAGGCACCCCTCAACCACGCCAAGGATCCAAATTACACCGAGCAATCTTACGACGAGCTGCTGGAGGTTTTGGTAGGGCAATTTGATATGGAGAAGGGCGAGGTTCTTCAGATTCTCAACCATAGACCCGCGAGCCTCATTGAGCTAGCACTGTACGTGGAGGAGCTGGATAGTCGTTTCGGCGAGGACGAGCAGCAGAATATGGTGGAAGCCATAGGCCGTATCATGCGATCTAAGCCGGGCCAAGGCGTCGTGGAACCGGTTGCGGTCTCGAAGGGCGATGGGTAGGAAAGCAGTCAATGCTTCATTAACTACTGCGGGAGATTTCAAGCTTGCCTGGTCGCGCTCTTGTCTTTCTGTCACTTCCTTCAGTTGAATGGTTAGGATAGAGTATATCGATGGAAAATTCGTTTGTAGAACAGCTAGTGTACCGTTCTGGAGTTTGTGCCAGGCTGCCAGGCTGCCAGGCAGAAAGTACCCGTCACCATATGCGTCCCGGACTGTGAATATCACAAACAGCTCCTACTATGACCCCAGCACGATTCTACAGTCTAAACATTCATCAAGTTAGAATTTCCCACTGCTTTGACTGTAGTGAGTTGATGCTTCAATTTCGCAAAAGATTGACACGTGACCTGTGACTCCGGCCACAAATCCATGTGGCTGCGCTTTATGGCTATCGACGTCTGGAGCTCTTATCCGCCCACCACTTCACTCGCATTAGACGGGACATGATGACCATCCACACCGGAACGTTTGAGAGTTTGCGCTAACTTAGCAGCAAGCTGGTGGCTCTTCGGCTCCCTTGCAATTGGGGTGCCGCCCCTTTGTCCAGTGCCGAGCCGTCTGGTTGACACTCCCGTCCGCGATCGAAGGATGCCGGGCCGTCTTCACATTTCAGACAGGTCCTACTAGACTTTCCGACTATGCTACGGCAAACAATAGGTGTACTGTAGGTAATTGTAGACTATGTATCCGGATCTCCTTAATCTTTCGATGAGGCTTGCAATTTTGTTTCCTTTTATTCGATGTCTTGTTTCGCGCCTTCAACAATCTATGATTTGCCACCCCTGTCACTGCGTCTGTGAGTATGCACGAGGCGCATAGACTTGAAAGACGCCAAACATGTCAGTCCAGAATGGCAGCGAAGAGTCTCTGCTATTCATCGACAATCCAAGGACGATGAAGCTCACGTATCCGCCCCAACTAACCGAGGATCAAGTAAAGAACTTGGTCACGGAGATCTATGACTATCAAATCACTCACGGCTCCTTGTTCAAGCTTCAGCACGTCGACCCAGGTCACGCGATACATGCGCAGCCTGTGGGCGTGTCCTGCTTCCCTACGATCTGGCCGAGAATTTGCTACGTCAAAGCGGTAAAACTCCAACAAGCCTTCAATCGACTGTATGCATCAGTCGCAGAAGATCCCGCATGGCTGCGAGAAGTATTGACGGATCTGGTCGCGTCGGACCTGTTCATCCAAACTTTGTGGCGAATACACGAGCACGTCGAACAAGAAGGCTACGCTCAGCGACTTTCGTTAGGAATTTTCCGATCGGACTACATGCTGGACAAGCGTCGATCTTCTAGCCAAATTCAAGATGCCGAACTGAAGCACGTCAAGTTCAATACATCCTCTTTGACAGGCAGCACTCATGGTAATATTGTAGCGGCCATGCATGAACATATGCAGCTTGTTGGGGCATTTGGGTTCGACAAGGCGCAGACGCTTCGATGGATGGATTCCGTACCACCGTGTGATACTGTCAACTCGATACTTTCCGGACTCACTCAAGCACATCTTTCCTACGGACCAACCACGTGCAAGGCGGCCGCCGGTCTTGCCATCCTTATGATTGCCCAGCCGGGAAGTGTTAATATATGCGATGAGAAGCCCATCGAATACGGTCTGTGGGATCATCAGCCTCCAATTCCCATGTTCCGATTGGAATTTGGCGGACCTGTTCTTGCACGGACCAGCCTCGCGTCTAATAGGGCACTACTCTACCAACCACCCAATCAGCCAAACAGGGTGTACGAGATCTCGGTCGTCTATATGCGTGCCGGTTTCGAAGCCAAGGAGTATGATGAGATGGGAACGTCTGCTCGATTGGAGCTCGAGCGCTCGCGTGCGATTAAGTGCCCTTCTATATTGACCCATTTGGCGACTCTGAAAAAAGTGCAGCAGGCGTTGGCTGCACCTGGTGGCCTCAGTCGATTCCTTCCTCCCGAGGATGCCGCCTGCATTGCTGAGACCCTCGTACCCATGTATCCCATGGACAAGTCGAAAAGAGGGATGAAGGCACGGTCGCTCGCGACCAATCCCGTCACCGCGGTGGACTACGTCGTCAAGTCTTCTCTCGAAGGGAAATGCCGCAATATCTACCGCGGTGACATCCCGGCTTTCGTTAAGACTATACCCAAGAATAGAAGCAAAGAGTACCTCCTGATGAAATTCATCAACGCACCGGAAGTTCATGGCACGCTCACGTCTTCCGAAGGCTTGTACCAGGGCTCCGTAATTTCGGAACTAGGCATTTTCGGCATATGCCTGTGGCGTAAAAAGCAGGATGGTCACGGCGCATATATAGTCACCAACAGGAACGCTGGCTGGAGCTTCAAGACAAAAGTCGCGGACATCGAACACTTGAGCATTGCAAAGGGCCCCGCTTTTTTCGATTCGCCTTATCTGGTGGATGAAGACGGCTGCAGACACCAGGACTACGGAAAGGGACCATCCTCTTCTTCCAGTGAAGGAGACTTCATCTGATTGCTTATAAATTACTGGACAGTCCCACACAGGCGCACACGCTTGTGCTGACATTCCGCGGCGCGGGGAACCCGCGCGGCCTTGACCACATCATTCATATCAAGGCCGACTTCAAGCCGTCGATGACTTTGACAATCCATCCATCTTGTCACTCGACCTGTTCAAACTTTTCCCCTCAATGGCGCAGAAACAGTGTCCCTTGTAGCACGTCGCGATCTCATACGGCCCTTTGGACATGCGCTGCAGACACGCCGGCCTCCTCTGGAGGACCTCCGCTTTCATCTCAGCGAGCTTGAAGATGTTCGTCGGGAAGCCATGACGAGCCCCAAGTATTGACTTGCATGTAGATCCAGTGCTTTGGCATACTTGACACTGTCCGGCACACGCGAAGCCGGAGCTCGTTGGTGAGGAACTGTTGAGCTGGAAAAGCATAGCGCCCGAGATGCTATGAGCACGCGGCATGCCAACAGTCTTTCCAAGAACCCTTACGCTCTTTTTGATCAGGCTCGCTTCCTGATTCAATAACATGTTGGGGTCTCCTTTCTTCCAGTTTCGCGAACACGCCCGCATTCCAGCATGCTTGGCATTTGTCCGGACTCGTAACGTCCCTTTGTTCGCATCCCGCTCTGGGCACTCGATGACTGCAGACACTCGCTCGCTCTTTGTCATCGCATCCTGTGGTGAGCTCCATTTGTCGTCTGCAGACATAATCAGCGCCGTCCTCGAGATGGAGCTCATTAATTATTCACACGCCAAGCGGCATCATGCGTCTTGGGCTGAGCGTTTCTTCTGCGGCTTTGATAGCCTGTGGCTATTTCAGCATTGCTTCTGTGCAGGCTGACGTCAACATCGACAGAGCCAGCGATGCCGCTAAGGTATTAATGCAGTGGTATGATTGGAACAGCGGGATATGGCACTCTACCGGCTGGTGGAATCAAGCAAATTGTCTCCAAGCGCTAGCAGATTTGCAAGGAACCTGCCCGGAATGTCACTTGACTGGTAGGTCCATCTTTGAAAAAGTTGAGCGCCGAGTGTGCTGACGACGTTCAGACAAGGTATGGTCGACAACGTTCACCAAAGCCCAGACAATCGGAAGCAAATGGACCAACTTCACGAACGACTACTACGATGACGATGGCTGGTGGGCACTAGCTTGGATCCGAGCCTACGATGTCGTCGGCAACAAGAAGTACCTCGACATGGCCGATCACATCTTTAATGTCCTAGTCAGCACAGCGGCCAACGCCACATGCGGAGGAATTTACTGGCGCCAACACGCCCCTCAGCTCAACACCGCCATCTCCAATGCCCTCTTCATCAGCACCGCCGCCCACCTCGCCAACCGCATCCCCGAGCGCAAGAACTACTACCTCTCGTGGGCCAAAAAGAATTGGGAATGGTTCGAAAAGGCTGGCAACATCCGCCCCCACTGGCTCGTCCAGGACGCGCTCAACACCGAGCCAGGCCAGAACTGCAAACCGCAAGGTGGCTACTACACCTACAACCAAGGCGTCATCCTCGGCGCGCTCATCGAGCTCAACCGCGCACACCCCAACAAGTCGTATCTGGAGACGGCAAACAAGATCGCCACAGCGGCCATCAATATCCTGACCGATCCCCAAAAGATCATCCACGAAGGCGGCGAGAACCGCACGGGACAGCCAGATATGGGTCCCGACGGCGCGACCTTCAAGGGCGTCTTCATGCGCAACATCGGGCGCTTGCAGGCGGAGACGGGCAGCGCGGTATACCGCGACTTCATCAAGCGCAACGCGGACAGCATATGGGCGCACGGCCGCAACCAGACTACAGGTGGCATTGGCTGCAATTTCGCCGGCCCGCCACTGAAGTGTAAGGGTGGGATCAACGCCGCGACGCAGCAGTCCGGTTTGGATGCGCTGGTGGCGGCGATAGTGGCCAAGGCCGGTGCGGAGAGTGTTGTCGCGCCGCCGGCGACGGCGACGGGGTCCATGGCTACGAGTACGACGGTCAAGACCAGTGTGTCGCAGGCGCCGAGTCCGATTTCGACGAGCGTGGTGCAGTTTAAGAGTTGTCCGCGGGACAATGGGACCGTTGTCAAGGCGGACTCCGGGGATGAGTATGTGATTGAGTGTAATGTTGATCGCGGCGGGTTTGATCTGCCGAGCACGGTCAAGGCGAAGAATCCGGTTACGGTTACTCGGCTGCAGGATTGTATTGAGGCGTGCTCGGGTACTGCAGGGTGTAAGGCGGTGAGTTTGAGTGCTGGGTATGCTTGTTATTTGAAGAGTGGCTTGGGGAGCGCGAGAGGGAGCGGGCACGTGCATAGTGCGAGATTGGTGAAGGAGGTGACGAAGCGGAATGTTGGAAACGAGGATGGCTTGGAGGGATTTGGAGAAGAGCTGGGGACTGACAGCTACGAGAGGGGGCAAGTCGCTGATGATGTGGAAGACGATATTGAAGGTTACGAGGATGAGGAGGCTCCGCAAGAAGATGCATTCAACAGCATCGATAAGAGAGACGCTTTTGAAGACGGCGAGGATCGCATTGAGGTAGATGACGAATCTCCTCATTTCAATGACTCCGATGATGTGGAAGATTTCACCGAGGAGCGCGACGAGTCTGAAGCGCCTCAACCCGACGTCTTCAACAATGTGGAGAAGAGAGACGTTGCTTACGATGGTTTCGAGGATTTCACCGAGGAGCGCGACGAGTCTGAAGCGCCTCAACCCGACGTCTTCAACAATGTGGAGAAGAGAGACGTAGTCGAAGAAGAGGAGAGCGTCGAAGAACGCGACGACTCGGAGGCTCCACAGCCAGATGCTTTTGAGACCGACAGCGACAACTTGGAACGGCGAGATGTCTTCGACAATGAGGACGAGTCTGTAGACACTACCGAGTACCGCGAAGAGTTTGAGCTGCCGCAACCAAATGTCTTCGACCGCCGCTCCCCGGACGACGTAGCTGATCTCGACGAAATGGCATCCGAAGACTCTTTCTTCACCAGACGGTCCGAAGAGCAGATTGGCGAGGTCGATGACATCGAGACTGGGGACGAGTATAGCCCTTTCTCTTACGGTAGAGAGGAAGTGTCTTCGAAGTATGTCAAGGAAAGGAGGTCCGAGACCACGAAGCCAGGAAAGAAAGTGGGAGGGTGGAAGGCTTGGTTCGGGGGCAGGATAGGTGCCTAAACTGGTCACGGTCTTTTATAATGCGCGACAATGGTGCAATGAATCTGTGCTTTAGCAGGTCGATATGATTGGATATACACATGCTCTGGTTTCTTATCCACTGATACCACGAAGACTCCTTGTCCTGGTTTATACTAAAGACTCCCTGCCTACATAAGATCGATCCCGTCCTCGTTCACGGTGCAGTGGTTCTGCTACCGTGGACAAACGCCCGGAGCGCGATCATTGGCACCGCCAAGCATATACACGCGTTCTCGGGGTCCCGGAGAGTCCCCAAGTTCGTATACACGGTGTTGCTTTGTTGAGAAAGAGAACGTAACTAACAGCACGTGATACATTAGGCCGCAGTAAGAGCATGATGAATCCAGCATCGTATCTGTATATAGCTTTCACGAGAGCTTCGAGCAACCTGCAAACATACATGCAGTATGGTCCATCACAGGACGGTCGCATACGGTCATGAATGAAGTCAAGTAGCGTGGATCACGTGATGGCTTGTCCAGCACGAAGAAGATCTGGAAGCCCAGATCGCAATGATACCTAGCTTCATAATTGCTGACCGAGAGTGCAGCAAAATGTAGTATAATCATTGATGCGATACAAGGTCTCAGTATGGTATCCAGAGAGCACTTTCGAAGCGGATTAGGCTTTTCTTAGTTCTCCTGCAGAACACGCTCGCTCGTGGGAACTCGAAGTGTATCTTAGAGGGTAGTCTGGATCGCTTCATTGATTGCACTCCATGAGCCTTCGTTTTATGCAGGTGGTGAGAAGGAAAGCTCGAAGACTGTGCCGCGCCTACAGTTCTACATACTTAGCATGTCTTTTCCGATGCAGTGACAGGTGATTGGCATTACCTTGTAAGGCATAGAGAGATGTCACACGCGCACCATGCTCTTAGTTGGTGACAGGATTCCAGACACGCGAGATAAGTAGTCAATGTAGGTAGTTGGTAACTTTGAGCATTATAAAAATGGAGGCATTTCCGGAGGTAAGAGGCGTTTTCCCGCCGCCAAGCGATATGTCCATCATGGATATATGTAAGGCGACATCACCATCTCGGCCGTTACGCCACAGTCATTGTACGCTTCCTTTCCCTTGGACATTCTCTCCTACCCTTACAGGCCTGCGATATCCGACCATCGCCTCTCACCACTCAGTGTCGCGGCCTCTGCACATATCTTTACATCTACCTTTAGTTCCTCAGCATGCTCCAGTGTCAGCGGCTATCATGGAAGACCGCATTGCGCCATGCATCTCGAGGCTCTCATAGACAACTATCCACCGTCAATGCATGCCATTCCACAGCTTTCTCATTACGGCATACATCCCGACCTCTACCATATCGTCCGAGCGCGTCGTCGATAGCCTTATCTCACAACTTTTCCACTTCGTCTGCGCGGCGGAAAGAGAAGCCTTCAGACCAGCCGAGTGCCGCTGAAGAGAGCTCGGAGCAGAAGACTGAGGAAGGCAAGGATGAAGAGCGGCCTGAGAAATCAGATGCTCTTTTTGAGGGAGAAGAGGCAGTGGATGCGAAGACAAAGGTGCCAGACCCGATACCGTCGAGCTCTGGCGCTCCCACTGAGGGCAAAGGTTCGGCGGCAGGGAGTAGCGGAGGCAGCGGCGGAGATTCAGGCCCTAGCGGTGGGGATGGCCGTGGGCGCAAGAGGAAACAGCCGTCAGACCGTGAGAAGACGACGCCTCAGGTGCCCGATGTCTACCCCCAACTGATGGCCATACCTGTGGCCAAGCGGCCGCTATTCCCGGGCTTCTACAAGGCTATCACAATTAAGGACCCTCGGGTCATCGCAGCCATGCAGGAGATGAAGAAGAGAGGGCAAGAATACATTGGCGCGTTTTTGTTCAAGGACGAAGCGGCGGATAAGGATACCTTTGATAGTGTGGATGAGGTGTATGATGTTGGCAGTTTCTGTCAAGTCACGAGTATGCTACCTGTTCAAAACGACCCGAGCGCTCTCACCGCGGTGCTGTATGCGCATCGGAGGATAAAAATATCGGACCTGATCCCCCCCACCAACGAGCCTGCAACAGACGTATCCAAGACTGAAGCAGCCACGCCGCAAGAGTTGACTGAAGCGCAAAAGCCAAAAGAGTCGGAAGTTGAACCTTCAAAGGGAGGAGACGTTACGGCTAGTTTCGAGGAAACCAGCCAAGAGGCGGAGACAGCTGGACATCAAGCTGCGGCCAGTTTCCTCAAGAAGTACAATGTCAGCGTCGTCAACGTCGAAAACGTTGTCGAGCAGCCATATGACAAACGCGACACTACGATACGCGCTCTGGTCAGTGAGATTGTCAACACTTTCAAGGAGATTGCCAAGATGAACCCGCAGTTCCGGGAGCAAGTACAAGCATTTTCCATGACCAACGGCACTACGAACGTTATTGAAGAGCCGGTGAAACTCGCAGATCTCGCTGCATCGTGTTCGAAAGGCCATGATCAGAAAGAGATTCAGGAGGTGCTGCAAGAAACCGATGTTACCGCTAAGCTCCACAAGGCCCACGAAGCACTAAAGAAGGAACTCGATGAAGAGCAGACCAGGATACGTATCTCGAAAGACGTGGAGAAGAACATTGGCACGAGACAGCGCCATTACTTTCTCACAGAGCAAATGAAGGGTATTCAGCGAGAGCTTGGAATCGCGTCTGACGGAAAAGAGAAGCTTGTTGAGAAGTTCAGGGAAAAGGCGAGTAAGCTTGCCATGCCGGAAGCTGTTTCCAAGGTCTTCGACGAGGAGGTCAACAAGCTCGCCCATCTGGAACCCGCCGCTTCTGAGTTCAACGTCACGCGAAATTACCTAGACTGGCTTACACAAATCCCCTGGGGTCAGCGTAGCGCCGAGAACTTCGGTATTAAGCATGCTATGGAAGTATTGGACGAAGATCATCACGGGCTCAAAGACGTCAAGGATCGCATTCTGGAGTTCATCGCCGTCGGCAAGCTTCGAGGTACCGTTGAAGGCAAGATCCTCTGTATGGTTGGGCCTCCCGGTGTCGGCAAAACTAGCATTGGCAAATCGATAGCACGAGCTCTCAACCGACAATACTACAGGTTTAGTGTTGGTGGCTTGACAGATGTTGCGGAGATCAAGGGACATCGCAGAACCTACGTTGGCGCTCTTCCTGGCCGAATAATACAGGCACTCAAAAAATGCCAGACCGAGAACCCTCTAGTTCTTATCGACGAGGTAGACAAGATTGGTCGTGGCCATCAGGGCGACCCGTCGTCAGCTTTGCTTGAGCTGCTTGATCCCGAGCAGAACAACTCATTCTTGGATCATTACATGGACGTTCCGGTCGACCTGTCCAAAGTACTCTTCGTCTGCACCGCAAACATGACGGACACGATACCTCGGCCACTGCTTGATCGTATGGAGATGATCGAGCTTTCGGGCTACGTGGCAGACGAGAAGATGGCAATCGCAGAACGCTATCTTGCTCCACAGGCTAAAGAGTTGAGCGGACTGAAAGAGGTCGACGTCCAGCTTGAGAAGGATGCCATCGCCGAGCTTATCAACAAATACTGTCGCGAAAGTGGAGTACGTAACCTCAAAAAGCAGATTGAAAAAGTCTACCGCAAGTCTGCTCTCAAAATTATCCAAGATATTGGTGAGGAGGTTCTTTCCGAGGAGAAGGCCCTAACACAAGAGGGCAAAGAGGCTCAAGCAGAGGCCGACAAAGATAAGACGGATGTGAAGGATACCCCCGAGAACATGGAAAAGGAGACGACCGAGCAGCCGCGGGTAGCGCTGAAGGTTCCTGATGATGTCCACGTAAGCATTACCGCGGACAATCTCAAGGACTACGTGGGTCCGCCAGTCTTCACCGCTGATCGCTTGTACGATACGACGCCGCCTGGTGTCGCTATGGGCCTTGCTTGGACGCAAATGGGCGGTGCGGCACTCTACATTGAATCGATACTCGAAAATGCGCTTTCCGCCGCGTCACGGCCCGGCTTTGAACGGACCGGTAATCTTAAGGCCGTGATGAAGGAGTCTACGGTCATCGCATACAGCTTTGCTAAGAGCGTAATGGCGAAGCAGTTCCCTGATAATAAGTTTTTCGAGCATGCAAGGATTCATCTGCATTGTCCCGAAGGTGCTGTGCAGAAAGATGGACCAAGCGCTGGTATCACAATGGCCACGTCATTGCTTAGCTTGGCCATGGACCACGAGCTGGATCCGACCATCGCGATGACAGGCGAGCTCACAGTCACCGGCAAGGTCCTCAGAATTGGTGGCCTTCGCGAGAAGACCGTAGCAGCGAGACGCGCGGGCGCAAAAACGATCATCTTCCCACGGGACAATCTCAGTGATTGGCTTGAATTGCCAGAG
>Ga0160427_10002725_pt1 | contig 10568 bp, 10 predicted proteins | sample SolpanmetagenomL_FD_108194 | JGI IMG/M metagenome (GOLD analysis project Ga0160427, IMG submission 108194) | Solar panel surface microbial communities from Lawrence Berkeley National Laboratory, California, USA - L | ecosystem: Engineered > Built environment > Solar panel > Unclassified ...
ACAAAAACCTTCAATGCACTCTTGTTCGAGAGTTTGTGCTTCTAGCTCGACAAAGTAAGGCTTTCCGAACGATCATCCAAGTAGCTTGGTAAACCCCCCCTGCACCTCGTTTCGACTCGAATGGGAAAATCCCCAACGATGGAGTGACAGAAGACGGTAGCATCGCTTCGAAAGAGTTGACCGAACGTGGGTCACACCTCGTGGAACAGTCTAACAGTCTGTTTGCTATATGAGTTGGCCTCTTTGTCTGAGTCCTAGAAGCTTGACTAGCTAAAGTAGCTATTTCGGTTTTCTATTCATAGTAACATCATAGCAGTGCCATGGAAAACTGCGTTGTGGTCTTGGTAAGATTTTGTTGAACGAGACAAGATGCAAAGAATTGAAAAGAGTCTGCCTCTCTCTTTTCTTCGCTTGCGGCTGATTACAAAATGGTGATCACCAAGTATTCTTCATTTCATTTTTGTGAATCCTCGTGCTCTCGATTCCGTGACTTCCGAGTTCCCTATAAAACTTGGAAAGGAGGGTTCATTAATGTTGAGCGGCCGCACAAACATCATTTCGTGCAGCTGCAGATGAAAGAAATCCTAAAAAACGCCTCGGACTGTAACTCCTGCCCCGCGACCATTTCTTCAATGGGCGAAGGCTTTTAGCTGAAGCTATCAGTTGTTGCGTATTATGGTCAAAGCGAAAAGGCCATGACAACACAATGGCAATAAAACCTCCCATTGTGTAACGATTCCCCCCCCCCCCCTTTTTGTTCTTCGTAAACTTTCCGTCGTACAATGTTCTGCTGACGGCGCGACATGCATTTTGGCCCAAGCTTCTGATGCTAAATATCACTAGGGATGCCATATGACATCTTGGCACTTTTTTTTTCGCTTGTAAATTTGGCAAGCTTGTGTATTGTTACTCATACACGTAAGAACTTGTGGATCATATCATATCATCATCCTTAAATGTTACTTTTGAAGTAGGTTGCTACTCATCGTCCATCTTATGCATCATATGACACTTAAAAGTAATCGATCAACTGCTGTTGCCTGCAGCCGCTCTTAAAATCCAGTACTAAAGGCCATGCCGGCATAAGCTTGAATAGGTGATCTTCTTAAATTCAATTATATGATTCGTCCAAGTCTTGGGCCCCTAGGGCTCTTGGGATCATCAAGTGTCAACATGTTGAGGGTTGCATAAAACAAAGTTTTAACTCTGCCAAAAATAAATCAGCCGTACCGATATTCCCCAAAAGAGCTACCACCCAACTCAAGAATACCATCGAACTGGGAGACCAGACCGCATATTCATTAATCACCAAAATCCCTCGGCGGGACAGAGCTGCAGAGTCCATGCTTTTCCAACCTAACGTCCACGCTACAGTAAAGCTGTCAAGGATCTTTTTGAAAAACTAAGAAGCTAGAAGCACAAACATGGGCTCTTAGCCAGGAAAAAAACTTAAAAGGCGGCATAAAAGACTTATCCCTGCCACTCAACTTTACTTTAGGCTCTGCGAAGCGACATGTTGGATATTTTTGTACTGTACCAAGTTGTAACATAAATGTCTAAACAACATGGTGAGCCGAGAGCATAAAACATGATTTTTGTCAGCTCAAGTTGTACTATACTTTAAGACGTAACGTCGACTGCGATTTTTATTTCCAATCCGTTATTCCCTCAAAATAAAAAACGGGATGTTTGACTAACGCTGGTTCAGGCTGAATCTCGATCTTCAGCTCGAGCTCGTTCAGCTGTGAATGACAAAATTTGTCAAAACTATCGTCATTGTCGACCGAACAAACGCCTTTGATAGACACGTGACGATATGCTAGTCTTAAACTAAGGATGAATTTTACTGCTTGGGCACATATGCTTCTGAATATTCGCACATGTGAGAAGGCTCGATGCTTGAGACCCAAGCATGCTATTTTGCTCGTTCTTCTGGTCATGGCCATTTTTCTTTGTATTGAGGGCATGTCAAAGAAAATACCGCTCTTGTTGTTTTGGATTGTGCATTGAACTAAACAAACATAAGATAGTAGTTCAAAGAAACGCTTTGTGCTAAAATTAAATATCACAACTCGATTATCGTATTAGTAGTCATTCTAAAACAGATGGAATGCCTATGAATGGACGAAAAACAAGTGTGAATCGATGTGGTCGTTTAGAGGTTGCTCAGGTCGTCGTACGGGAAGTATATAATTAAATCGATTGTGTGGGTGCATACGTATATCACTTGGACAAAATATATATGAATGTTTTGAATCTGAGGGATCTCTAATTCGACGGTCACTATACATAGTCGTCTGTGGTTAAGACTGGGCCTTATAGTGGTGGCTCATAGCTCTATGCAAGATGCCCTTAATTCTTGAGCTGCTTATTGATATTAAAGTATGAGATTTCACACCAGTTCGCAAATACATCATACTGATAGATTGTATATATATGTACTAAAATAAAAGCTTCAATAAACTTGACACAAAGGGGTTTGTAGCTACGAGTCAATATGACGTCCCTTTTCTACCTAGGACATACCGTAGCTGGCCATATATACTTATTGCCAGGTTTTGAAAAGCTAAGTGATACGTGTTTTCCTCAGAAACATTGTTTCACTGCAGCGATCTCTTATGGCTTTTTTTTAACCTGTCAAACAATTATGTCTAAGACACCATTTTCACCCTATCAGGTCATAATGAATTGCAAAAAATCCACCATCAAAATTCAGCGCAACCTTCGCTACCGCAACGTGTGTGGCCTATGGCGCAACTCAAGCCACTGCAATTGAGAGCAGCTGGCTCAAGCTTAAGCCATCAACCAACATTTATATCTGGGGGAACAATTATAACTTTTCAGTATATTTACCTTGGAAGAGCTGAAGCAATGGTTAATTAGCGTCATGAGATCTAAATCAAAATCGCTTTCTTTAGAGGTTTAGTACAAGAAATAGAGCCGAGTTGTGTTAAGGTCAGACACAATCCTTAATACGCAAGCGCTATTAAGCCACTTCTATACGAATGGCGCTTCTTGTGTATCTTTCAGCGCAAGCTTGTGGATACAGAGGAAGACTAATGATCATGTCATGTTATATCATATCAGATAATATTGAATTATCGCGGTCGAGATCTTTGGAAACAGAACCTGCATTAGCATTCAGCCCTGGATAATGAGAGAGAGAGAGAGAGAGTACTGTATACGTACACACTCAGCTGCAGCTGCGGTCTTTCTCTTCGAAAAGGTGTATTATAGCTACTAGCTACATCTCCTTTCCCCATAATTTTACAAATTATCCTTTGAACTTAAAACACGAAAGTGTACAGTGTACAAAGGTATACTTTGATGTTATGATCGTTCGATTGATGCATGATGGCTGCATATGGACACAATGGGATTTTTAATCTCAACATCGGTAGCCGGGCAGTTTAGGTGCAGTACAGGTTGCACAATATACGTGCATATGTGTGACATACAGGAAATCGCCTTACTGGGCTTTCCCTCAGAGATTTTCAAGACCTTGGATACCGCAAGTCAGAACTCTTCAGAGGTTGGTATGGTTAAAGAGCGAGTTTTAGGAAGAAATCACCATGATTAGCTCATGGAATGTTTTGTTGAATTTTTAGGTCATCCAACTGCTTGTATGGAACTAGTTCATGGAGGTATAGGATATCTAAATAGATTGACTTGAGATAAAAAGTAAAACACAAGTCAACTGATCAAGCTAAAGATATGAGACATATGATAGTAAATGAAAGGTAGTTATCCTTCTCATTATACCTGAGTATATATAGCTCTCAATATGAAGTTAAATGTTCTTATATTAAACAGCAGCCCATACATATAATACAAATCAGAATCGTCATTGAACATGCTTTCTCACATATGAGATTGTATTGTGTAATATAATCTATTAGTCTCTGAAATCGAGTAGAAGCATGCTCGATAGATCTATTCACGTTTACGATAACGATCCGTCCGTGGCCCTATTAATATATTGTTTGAAGTAAAAGGTTATTCTAAGGATCGACCTGTGTAAATAATCAATATACTTCTTGACAAAGTAGCTCCGATTGACGGCAAAACTTTATTTTGTCCTCTTGGACTCGGAACTTGGCAGAAATAGAAGGTCTTCAACAGCTAAATATAAGTAACTCTGCTGTATATTATCCTAAAGTCTTGTTTAAGTTTTTTGATCAAGATCTCACTTCAACACATTGTCTTTCATTTCTAAGCTATCGTGATTGACATTTCAAGCAGCTTATCAGATAATGGAATTTAACACAAATGAATTGATGATGTAGTTGCTTTACTTCCAACTCATCATAGCTGTCTCAGACCACAGCATTGTCAACTTCTCCTTTGTAAATGATATGGTTTCTTTGACTATATCTTGTCTGATTCTTCAATCCTTTGTCGCAATGATTCCTATATTATTACCATCTGAGTACCTATGAGGAGCCTCACAAGAAAAGCAACAGCATCGTATTTCCAAGTTTGACTTGTAGCTGATACAAGACGAACAGTCATAAGCCTAATTTGGCTGGCTTTGGCTTACATAGAGATCGAGAGAATTCGTTCGATACAAGAATCTTTAGTCGAGTATTCATGACTATTGTTTGATTATGAGGGGATATGTGTTCTGGTTAACCTGAAAGCAGTGAAGAATAAACATAACAACTGACTTGCTACCTACTCCATCATGGAGCTTGGTAGGTAGGCTCCTGGTCTTTGAACCATCGTGTTGTAAAATACTAAAAACTCTTTGAGAAGTAATTTAGTGAAGGTTTATCTATATTGGTGCGAGACTTGAATGTTGTTCCATGTAGGAACAACAGTAGTAAGTTTTTTTAGGCAAAATCGCGAACGTGGCTTTCGATAATGTTAGTTGGACTTTGCGCGTGGTAATATCAAGATGAATCAAAGCTAAACGGCTTGGACTATAAAAAGCGAGGATGCAATTTTGATTATATTATGCGAAAGGGTCATAATGTGACCTGCCTTACGCATTGGCAAATATATGTAGATCACGAGTGGTTTCATGAATAATAAATGCGTTTTATCTCATGGTTTGACTATGAAATTGATACTCATGAATGGGTCCATAGATCTTAATGATTACCCCGGCCCAATGACACCCGATGGTCTACACCTGTATGTTCCTTGAAACATAATCAAATGCATATCCTTCCTTCTTAATTGTGGGATGGCTTACCACGGATCTTTCGAGACAAGTTAGTAAATTCTTCCCTTTTATACATAAGGATAATTATGATGTTGACTTATACAAGATACTTCATGTGATACGGCGAAAGATGCGACCACGCGGCCTATAAAACATCGAGCATGAATCAAGCTGACAACAAGAGTGCACAAAGTCGGGCTTGTCATAGAGGGTATCCATTTCTCAAGACGCTTCTCAAACTTCGATAGGACCCTATCTTTACCTACTTTCCTTACCAGAATCAACTTTCAATACCTATCAATTACAACATTTAGGTCCACATTAGATTTCTGAACTTTGGTTAATCTTAACACTCTTCGGATAAAAATACACTTCTACAGTACACCATAGATTCAACATGAATATCAAGTATAAGATAGTATGCTCGCAGAGTACACAAGGATTCGATAAGGTCTAGGCAGAGACTGAAAAATTGGTTGAACTTGATATGATTAATGTCATGTAGCCACTGCACAAGCACGATATGATATATCAGTTTTATTAGTGCAAGGACTTGTATTGGTCTGTTATCATTCGCTTGTAACATGTGAGTCTGGATGTTATAAAGACTTTCTTCAATCTTTCATCTTACGCCTCTTGATGCTTTCTTCCCGAGTCTCAAGAAACTCTCTTTCGTTGCTCTTCTGCCCGAGATCTCTATCTAGTCTGCCGATAAAGTCTGAAGCGTGGTCTTCTGTTCCGGCGTCCTGCCCAGCGACATGTCGCGTAAAGTAATCTGTGTCTTTGATAATATATTCCGGGATTGTGATATTTCCCCTTTTCCATTCATATACCTTATCGCCCGTCTTTCGCAAAGATCGTTCAAAATTTTTCAATGCTTCAGGCCTATAGGTAGTATTTTTCATCATTCGATATTTTATCGATGGATGAATCATCTCAACTGCTCCTGCACCGTATGCACCAGGTGTCCTGATAATTGATCCGGCTGCCGTCATAGTACCTGTAAAGCTGTCGACGATCGGACCAGTCGCCCATCCATTAACGGCACCAAGAGGGATTGTTTTGAGGCCTGCCTTCTTAAGGCCTGCCTTATCTAACAGCTGCCATCCTTTGCTCGTCACCCAGTTACCGCCATAATCCTTCACTCCTTCGGAAATCTTTTTCAATATCGGTGTGATCAAGTTGAATCTGTCACTGACACTTGACTGAGCCAGTGACATTAAATCCCCATCAAATTGGAGATATGGTGCAACTTGCTCACACATCCAAGCAAATGTAACCAGGGATATTTCTAACACAATTAGTCTCAGGTGCATTCTTTGCCTTTTGAACAACCATCAAGTACGTACGTTCAAAGTCACCCTCAAGTGCGTCTTTCAGCATATCGTCACTGCCTCCTCCGATATTGATGTGCACACCTGGGAACCAGACTTGTAGAAGGTCTGAATCTATACCTTGCAGATGTTCGTATGACTCACAATCAACTAAAGCTGACCAAGCCGCTGACTTGTCCTTTTCTTCGGCAGTCTCGTCTTCGCTGATCTTGTACCATGCCATTCTTAAATCCTCTCGACTCTTAGCAGGTTTGCTGGGGCTCCGGTCAGCTTCAGCAGGAAAATGCCAAAGTGTTGGAGAAAACGGTCCTCTATGCTCATCGAGAGCCAATGCATGGAATGCACGCCGAATGTCTAAGTCAAAATCAGCATATATAGTCGTTAAATGAAGTGCATATATATTTACAAGGACTAAGTGACACATTATGAAATCCAACTTCAGGAATTCCGGCAAACCTTTCGAGGAATTTCAAATTATATTGCGTCCACGTCAAATCAGGAATACCCAAACTACCAACTGTATCGAACACACCCACAACTTCTACAGTCCTGGAAGCTTCTGTAACAGGGCGGTGAGGTGGTTGTTTCCATCTTTTTGGTTCTTGAAATCCACCAAGAACCTTAGGGGGCTGGTCGGCTGCTGGAACACCTTCAATCCAATCTCGATATGCCTTGGACTTCCTGAAACCTTGACTATCTTTATGAGCCTGATATAACTTGTATAGATCTGGAAAATCCTGCAAATCTCGTGGCGAGATAACGCCAATGTCGTTCACAAGTCCTGCCACGGCACGAGCTGTATATGCTCCTCTTGAAAAACCGAAGCAAAGGATCTGATCTCCAGGAGCGTAGTTCGAAGCAATAAAGCTATATGCTTCGATAACGTTTCCTAGAAATCCGATCCCGAAACCTCCTTGTCGATCCTTCTCGGCATTGCTAAGATCTCCAGTGCCGATACCAGCGTCATAGTACACAATTTGCTGCCATACTTTACCCTGTTGATCCTTGCCAACCCGCGCGATAGAACGGGCAAGTCGTGTGATATTTGATGGAATATTCTTCAGACCTGATACGGAGGATTGCCAAGTACCGTCACAGCAGATGATAATGCGTTTTGGAGCGGTTGGAATAGATGTATCGATAAAGCCAGTAGAAACAATCTCTATATCTTGTTGTGTGAAACTCATGTTGTTTATCGACCGAATCAAAAGATGAAGCACGAATAGCTATAGATGTGTGCGCGGTTTGAACAAGAGTGAATAAGTAGAACGGAATGAAACTGTGGGATTTTATAGTTTTTTTCCAACAAGCAATATGTATGATCATAGTGTTGGCAAGCTACGCCCCAAAGTAATTCGTATTCTCTCCACTTCAGCTGTGAGTTGAACGCACAGTGTCTACCGGTGTCCCACATTCAGCAAGTCTGAAATAAACTGTACATCGACGCACCGTTTATGCAAGGCTCTGATGTTTGTCGTGGGGTAACATTGCATTCAGCTGTGATTGTTCGAGTACGTCTGCATTCCGACGTCAACGAGCTAAGCACCCCATGCACATAAACACATGATCGACTAAAACCAGGCGGGGTCATCTAAGTGATTAGATGCCAGCATACTCTATATCCCACTCTTCGACATTTCGATTGGCTTGAATAACTCATGAACTCGGTATGATGTGGAGCTAACAGAAGGCCGATCATTTCAATGTAATTGATTCTAAACTCAATATAAGCCAGGATACTGCATGCAGAGAGTGTAGACGTGGCAGTAGCAGCAACGCTAACGTAACAGGCTAGCCTTAATACCTGCAGGGCTATAATATATGAAATAGTATCATTTATCACTACTCGCAATTGACCTATCTCATCAGCAATACCGTTACATGTGCGTCCTATACGTCTGGAAGCCGATTGTCCTATGGTGTTGTTACCGTCGCGACGTCTCTTATGACCACGAACGTCGATAGCACTGCTATAGTCGTAGTTGTAGTTAACATAGTAGTCACAGTTACAATTTGGGTTCATAATCATAGTTATAGTCGCGGCCGCGATCATGTATTACCGGTCGTAGTTATATGATTCTGGTTAAGGTCATGTAAGTTAGTTTCAGTTCGGTTGATGCTAATACCAATATCTAGACTTGTTCATACTCATACTAGTGCTGGTGCTGGTGGTAGACAATGACATGCACGTAATGGAGATGGGGATATGGGTAGTAGTTACTTTGGTTTTCTCGCTTGACTTGACATTGCTGCCTGTATAATATTAATAATCACCCAAGAGCCCAGATACGAGAAGTTTGCTGATCCCCTTCCTTACGATAACTATAAGCGGATATTTCCCCTGTACCTAACGAGTATGTGAGAAATAAGCTGCTGTAAATATGTATCATATAGGTGAAATGGACTCTGGAGAGTTTTTAATTTTGGTTAAATTCACTTGCACTATTTTCAGCCCCAATCTAAACACCTATAAGAAAAAGCAGGTATATGCAAATGATCCTAAATTTGTTATTGAAAAAAGGCAATCTCGTCTATATCTGCTTGGGAAAATTATTCGGATCTCATGATATGCATAAGGGTTCAGACATACCACGGCGTGTTGTATTTCACAAGTGAACATGGTGGGATGCCAGATGAGAAAAAGTTAAAAGGCCTTCCGAACAATGACCAAATACGCTAATTTTTAACAGACGTAGATATCTTCTCATACAAATATAAACTACACGCAACAACAATTTTATTCTTGAATTCTCAGTCCAACAAAATCTGCACCATAGTCGATTAATCCGCCCCTCGCGTTGCTGATCACAACCGTGTTTGTTTTGCCTGGATTGAAGCCATCCAAAATTTGCACGAAGAGACTGCTATCCTGCCAGCCCTTCAATCCAGTCAATTCACTACTCTTTCCTGTGAGTGGTAGATCCAGTCTCTTTGTGACACCATTTACACTGATTGTCATGTTTCTGGAGTTTGTTCCAGTAGTCCATGTTTGTTCAAAGTTGACATCGTTCTGAATGTAATCGAGATATGCAAATTTGGATCCTCCAGAAGAACCCCCATCAACATTGTAAAATGTAGCAGATGTTGTTGGTGAGAGCCAGCTGACTTTTTTACCGACAGGAAAGCATTTGTTAGTCTCGCATGAGATGAGTTGCGCGCCGCCAGAGAGTTGAGCGGTGGATGCGGGATAGTAAGTCCCAGTGACGCCACTGGGTTTTCTTGTTGTCAGCACGCAGTACAGAACGATACTATCAGGATAGAAAAGGAGATGGTTGAGACTGTCATAGAAGGAGTGATAAAAACTTACGATGACGTTGGAGCTCTTTGCCCGCTGAAATAACCTCCACCAGTAGTTCCCGACAGGATCAACAAGATAGATCCGTGTGGTTCTACAACTCTAGTATAGCTCGAGGCAGCTTTGCTATGTGTTACACCTGTCCATACATCCTTGACAACATTGGCACTTGCAATACCAGCATCACCAAACCAAACCGTCATCGATCGTCGCGTGTTTGACCAATTGACTAAATTGACAACTGTTCGTCCACCTGACAAATTACCAGCCCATAGCTCCATCTCTTCCTCCGTCCATCTTCGTCTGAACGAAGCTGCTTGACCCAAGCTGTCTTGGTTAATTCCGACAACATCGGTATTTTTCAAGATTGCAAGTGAGCTTGCTGGTATACTATGTGTATTATCTTTAATCGGTGCGCCAATTATTAGGGGACTTTTTGCCATCGCCCACAGACCAAATTGTGTCTGCTCCTCAGCTTGTGTAAAGATTCCATTACCGACGTACAACATATCCAAGTCTGGCCATTGACCAGGACCAGCAAATGCTGTTTGCGGCACCACCTGATTCATGGTACGATATATAGCTCTCCAATGTGGGATGATATCGTTTCCGATTCTCCATGAATGGGCGACAGCTGGAGCCCATGCTGCTGGAAAGTCTATACCCCATTCACAAACGGAAAGGACAATCTTATGACCAGTGGCTAGCAGTGCGTTTCGCATCTTTGCATATCGAGGTTGAGGACTAACTGATGGCGAGTAGTTTGAGTTTG
>Ga0160427_10002726_pt1 | contig 10568 bp, 13 predicted proteins | sample SolpanmetagenomL_FD_108194 | JGI IMG/M metagenome (GOLD analysis project Ga0160427, IMG submission 108194) | Solar panel surface microbial communities from Lawrence Berkeley National Laboratory, California, USA - L | ecosystem: Engineered > Built environment > Solar panel > Unclassified ...
CCAAGCCAAGCCAAGCCAAGCCAAGCCAAGCCAAGCCAAGCCAAGCCAAGCCAAGCCAAGCCAAGCCAAGCCAAGCCAAGCCAAGCATGGCACGGCGGTCACCTACCTGCCGAGCGACCACGATGAGGCGCTATGTCGCTGGCTACCATTGAACCTCGAGACTGCCGGCGTTCGACTGGCTGCCGAAGCCTCTCATGTCACCGCGACCGGAATGCGGCTTCTGGTCACGCATGGCAATGAATCTGATAGCGTGGTTCGTTACGCCAAGACCCTGGCACACCTTGGCGACAATGCCTAAACCGTGTGGACGGATTTGACCAAGATGATCGCGTAGGCGAATGCGACGAGGGAGCCATAGTTCTCGGCACTCTTTTCGCAGCGTAGGGCAATGCGCTTGAAGCGCTTGAGCTTGCCCATTGCCTGCTCGATGCGGGCACGTCCCTTGTAGAGCAGCTTGGGGAAGAACATCGGCCGTTTGCGGGCAGCGGCCCGGTGCGGGATCACCGGGACCATGCCTCGGGCGCGATGCGCTGCTCGGTTTGCCTGGGCGTCATAGCCTTTGTCAGTCAGTGCCGTCCGCGGTTGGACGTCCGGCCCGATCTCGAGCCAGATTGGCAACTGCGTGCTGTCGCTGACCTCGGCTCTGGTCAGATGGAAGCCGAGCGGCAGGCCGCTGAGGTGGGTCTTAAGATGGATCTTGCAGGAGAACCCGCCCCGCGAGCGGCCGGACGCCTACTTGCGCTGCCCCCTTTTGCGCCTGCTGCCGACACGTGCCCCCGCACCACGGTGCTGTAGAACATTTGCACCAAGTGCGCAGTCCGGCTCAACTCCGCCAGTGCCTGGAAGAACACCTCGAACACGCCTGATCGGCTCAGCCGCGAGAACCGCCTCCACCCGCTGTTCCAGGAACCATACTCGGTAGGGAGGGCGCGCCAGGTGATTTTGCGCACGGTTAATTGGTGCATGGCCGGCAGGGGCAGTAGCTCGTCACGCCCCTTGTCGCCCCGCCGCAACCGGCAGCCCCCGAACACCTCCAGCACCACCTCTCAGTCCCGTTCCGTCATCCCTGTCAGCAAGTCGGCCCTCACGTCCACACCGACCCGCTATGGATCACCGAACAACGTCGCTATGAATCCCGCCTGCAATTTCAACCAATCCGTCCAAACTGCCTAGGTGCCGCAACGATCACGATCTTCTACAGCTACGCTGATTGCCTTTCGAATGTTTTATGCCGTAGTGGAAGCCGGACCGTCTCGCGCTTGTCATCCCTTTTTCTTCTCTGTATCGGCGTGCATCTGCTTATCATGGTATCACAGCTGTTTCACAGTTTTTGCTCGCGTGTTGAGCGAATGCTGCAGAGTTCAATCAGATCTAATGGTTAATCTACAATCATCTGGGGCCTTAATATCGGCGAAAACGGCTAAGCATGCCTCTCAGGCTCGTTCAGTAACTCTAACTGCCATTCCATCTCATCCTCCGACAGCACAAAGCCCCCGTCAGATGTTCGACGCAAAATTTCATTACCATTGAGATGTCCCAACACGATCTGCACAGCCTCTCCTGCAGATGCTGAAAACCCGGCGCGCCAAGTGATGCTCAGTAAGGCCTTCGGACTACGCAACGATATAGCACGATTAAGCATCTTCTCCGTTAAATGGCTACAAATAACGAGTATGCTCCGAACTTCTTTGATATTTCCGGTAGCTGCCGCATGTAAAAGGTAATCATCGTTTAACTGATGCGTCGAGTGCAAATGAACGAGGTTCGCCATAAAATCCTCTTCACTCACCTTCAAATGAGAGATATTCGAGCGCGCCAGGTTGATCTCGACTAGGCTGCCAAGTTCTTCGATCAGCGATGTTGGGAGATCAGGCCGCGCCAAAAGGACACTCAGCAACTGCTTGCTCACAATAGTCGCAAGTGCCCGGACAGCCCGGTCAGGCAACCCGGGTCGTCGTACAAGAGGATCATGCCACTCAGGGTAATCGCCCGCACGGCCGATTAAAGCATCCAAAGTTGCTTCCCCGAGCATCGCGCTCGAGTTGCGCAACAGCGCGCTTACCGCAACGCTGCCGCATTCCGTCGCGATAAAGTGGCACAGCTCGTGACTAAGATCAGGACGTGATGCGACGGCAAGGGCAGCCTTGCTGTGCGGCGGTGTCATCAAGAGTTCCAGCAAATCAATATCTGTCAGCAATGGAGACAGACGTAAGATAGGTTCGCTCACTTCAGTTATCGGATCGTTTGCAAGGAGCAGTATGATATCCCGCGGAACATCCGGCATCCCATGCACGATATCCGAGATAGCTCGGCGAACACGAAGTGCGGCGTCATGCGCCAACTCACGTAAGATGCTGTAGACGTGGTCGTATGCTGCACAGTGCTCAGTACGAGGAAGGCCAGGCAAAAGGCGAGCGACTTTGTCGGCCAGCAAGGCGCGGACCCGATCATCGCTGTCAGTCAGCAGATGCTGTGCAGCTTCCGGAGCGAAGGTTGTGTTCATCGCCACTGCCGCTCGAACTGTCACCGCCGGGTCCTGTGCCAGTCGATTCAGGAGCGTGGGCGAAGTGCTGGATCGTGCAGCTAAGCGGACACGTGCAGCTTCATCACTGGTTTCCAGATTCGGCAGGTCCGCAACAAGCGCGGGCATTATAGTGTCAGAGATAGTTGTGAGACATGCCAGTTTGCTCGGCCGTTCCGTTTCACGTGATACATCGCGTGATCAGCACGTTGGATCAGCTGTTCGAGTGTTTCAGCCGAGCCTGGCTCGCGTGCAGCGATCCCAATCGACATGCTCATAGGCAATTCGCCATGATCGTAGAGGTGGGAGAGCTCCAACGGCGTATTCAATCTGAGGCTCTCCGCCCGTTCTGCCGCCGTCAGAACGTCTGCTCCATCGAGCCAAACCGCAAACTCATCGCCTCCCAATCGAGCGATAAGATCAGTTGGGCGGAATGTCCGATGAAGCAAAACACTCACCAGTTTAAGAGCTGCATCTCCTATGTCATGACCCCGCATATCGTTCAGAAATTTGAGCCGATCGAGGTCCAGGAACAGGAGAGTGCTGGGAAGACCGTCCCGCTCTAACCGATCTAAGCGTCTAGCAGCCTCTTCCAGAAAAGCTCGGCGATTCAGCAAGCCTGTTAGCGGATCCGTTCGAGCCTGTCGTGCAAGTTCTCGCTGAATCGCTTCATGTTCTAGAACGATGCGAACGATCCCGCTCACGGACGCAATTAAGTTCAAATCATCCATATCCCAAAACCGGATACCAACAATCCGCCATGTCACAACGACCGCTTGTTCTCCGAACCGAGTAGAGCAAGGGCAAGCGAGCGCATGGATGCCATTTCCGATGCTGATATCCTGGGTATGATGAGCGTGGTCCGCCATTGTGCCCCGGACTGCTTCAAGCAGCTGAGATGGAATACGACCGGTCGAGTACATTAGGCCATCATCGCCTGCCTGTTCATGCACTACCAAGTTGATGATTGCGGTCCCTTCAGCGCCGACAGTGCGTGTCAGCGATTCTAAGATCGACTGCATAATGCGCGGCGCATAAACCTCCTGTCGCATGCGATCGAGGATGTGGTCTAAGACATTGTTCCGTCGCAAAGCTGAGGCCGACGCGCGGTTGAGTTGCTCCTGCTCTGTAACGTCGACTGCAACGCCTCTTGTCCCGCAATGGCGTCCATCCTCATCAGTCATGGGCACGACGGTCAACGCCATGCAGAGCGGGTCCTGAGATTGTCTCCGCAGCCAAGTGTGGCGGCGATGTTGAGGGGTTGTGAGGGTGAATACATCTGGCCCGTCTGCATCGAGCAGCACTGTATGTGCAGGCTGCCCCAGCAGATCTTCTGCTGACCAGCCGAGGATATGTTCTGGAGCTATGAACGTGAAGCAGCCGCTCTGATCTGTTTCAAACAAGATGTCAGCAGCTATTGCCCCAAACTGCCTCCAACGCTGTCGACTTTCGATGAGGGCGCGATGCAGATCTTCATGTCTGGCCGGATTAGAATTTACGTCGGCCGCTACATCGGTCGTGTCAGAGGCTCCACTCATCGTTCACGTCCTTGGTTTAGGTGCACGATAGTGACTGCGGGTTAAGAAAAGGTGGCGCATCGCTGTTTGACAGGAACAGGCCTCGACAGCATGGTCCGCCAACTTCTGAAACCAGGAACAACGCATGCACGACCACCCGCTACGTCCCAGGATCGATGCCTTGTGGGAAGGCCGCGAGATGATCTCAGCGGCGACGCGCGGTGATGACCGAGCTGCGGTGGAGCAGGCGCTCGATGCGCTGGATACCGGCACGTTGCGTGTGGCGGAGAAAACGCCTGATGGATGGATTGTCAATGAGTGGCTGAAGAAGGCCGTGCTGTTGTCGTTCCGTCTCAACGAATCCGCCACAATGGCGGGCGTAGGTGGGGCGCCCGTATGGGACAAGGTGCCGATGAAGACACAGGGCTGGGGGCACAACCAATTCGCCGAGGCAGGTTTCCGGTCAGTCCCCGGCGCAGTCGTTCGACGCAGCGCCTTCATCGCACCAGGTGTCGTATTGATGCCAAGCTTTGTGAATGTCGGCGCGTATGTAGACAAAGGCACAATGGTCGATACCTGGGCCACCGTTGGCAGCTGCGCTCAAGTCGGCCGGAACTGTCACCTGAGCGGCGGTGTTGGTCTGGGAGGGGTACTGGAGCCTTTACAGGCCAATCCAACCATCATCGAGGACGATTGTTTTATCGGTGCCCGATCCGAGATTGTCGAAGGTGTCGTGGTTGAGCGCGGGAGCGTGTTGTCTATGGGCGTGTTCATCAGCGCGTCGACCAAGATCATCGACCGCGCGACTGGTGAAATTTTTGTTGGCCGTGTGCCAGCCTACTCCGTGGTCGTGCCGGGCACCCTGCCGGGCAAGCCGCTACCTGATGGATCACCAGGCCCAAGCCTTTCATGTGCAGTCATCGTGAAACGAGTTGACGAGAAGACACGCGCGAAAACCTCGATTAACGAGCTGTTGCGCGACTAATGGACTTCCTTGCACTTGCCCAGGCGTTGATCCGCTGCAACTCGGTCACACCGGCCGACAACGGTGCGATGGACGTTGTAGCGAGTGCGTTGGAGCCTCTCGGTTTCACTGTCTGGCGTCTTCAATTCGGCACAACGCCAAACTTGTTTGCTCGGCGGGGAACAGGCGGGCCCCATTTGTGTTTCGCCGGCCACACGGATGTGGTGCCGGCAGGCGCGGCGCCCTGGAGCGTTGATCCGTTTGCGGGGGTTGTAAAGGACGGATTGCTGTTCGGTCGTGGCGCCTGTGACATGAAGGGAGCGATTGCAGCATTTATTGCCGCCATCCCAGAAGAACGCGAGTCCGGCTCAATTAGTCTGCTGATTACTGGAGATGAAGAAGGGCCGGCAACGAACGGCACTACGAAGGTGCTGAGTTGGATGCAGGAACATGGACACATCCCTGATTTCTGCCTCGTGGGTGAGCCGACTAATCCGAAGATGTTAGGCGAGGTGATCAAGATTGGTCGGCGTGGCAGTCTGAATGCGCAGATCTCCGTGTATGGGATCCAAGGTCATGCGGCCTACCCGCAAAAAGCTGACAATCCAATCCATTACCTTGTAAGTGCTTTGGCTGCACTGACGGCTGCACCGCTCGACGCCGGGACTGAGTGGTTCGAGCCAAGTAGTCTGCAGATCACCAGCATCGATGTTGGTAATCCGGCCACGAACATCATCCCGGGTATGGCTGCGGCGCGGTTGAACATCCGCTTCAACGATCTCCATACAGGAGCCACACTCGAGGCATGGCTGAGGGCTACCTTGGTGCGCTATGCCCGGAGCTTCCACCTTGATGTCGTGATTAGTGGAGAGAGCTTCCTCACCACGCCTGGACCGCTCGTCGACCGACTGCAGCGCGCAATTGGCCGCGTCTGTGGCCGAGAGCCAAAACTAGATACCGGCGGCGGCACGTCCGACGCACGATTCATAGCCAGATTTTGTCCTGTAGCCGAGTTTGGCCTTGTTGGAGCAACCATGCACCAAGCTGATGAAGCAGTGCCTGTAGAGGAGCTTCGGATCCTTTCTGAGACCTATCGCGCGATTATGGCGGAGTTCGCATGAACTTCGCACCGCTCAAAGGAGCCGCTTTGCTCGCGACGGGACGGGGCCGTGGGATTAACTGCTTCGGCGCCACCGGAGGCGCGTTCCTAGCGAGCCTCGCACCTCTGGTCGCGTTCCCCTTGGTGGGAGCTGGCAAAATGTTGCTCTCAGGGCAACCATTGGGAGCCTTGGCGGCACTCCTGCTGACCCTCGTTGCACAGCTGACACCACCTGTCGTTTCACATGCGCTCGCGACTCGCTGGGGTCGGGAAGCAGAGTGGACGCGCTATGCCACAGCCTTTAACTGGTGCCAGTGGGCGATCCCGATCGTACTGTTCGCGATGGTGATCGTGCTGCAGCTTGGAGCAGGCTCTCGGTTTTCAGAGGAGCAGGCGGCTAAGGTTGTGGTTCTTGGCATTGGCGCATATGGCTTGTGGCTCCACTGGATGGTGGCACGCCACGGCTTGATCCTGTCGCGTCGTCGGGCTGCACTGCTCGTTGTGCTTGTCGGCCTAGCGACCGTTGTGCTTTTGATGGGACCGCACTTCCTGCAACTTATTATCAGCTAAACGGGTCGGTCTCATAGGTTACACTCGTTAAAGTCAGCCCTTGCGGTGGTGCGGTGGGGCCGGCTGCTGAGCGGTCCCGGGCCGCAAGAGCTTCACCGACCCGACCAGGCTGCCAGCGGCCCTCACCAACTAGCTTCAACGTGCCGACGATGTTGCGCACCTGATGGTGGAGGAAACTTTGCGCCGCGACCCTAATTACGATCTCCTCACCGCAATCCTCGATATCCAAGCGATCTAATGTGCGCACGGGCGACTTGGCCTGACAGGCCATCGCGCGAAAGGATGTGAAGTCGTGGCGTCCCATCAGAGCCTTTGCCGCCTCTGACATGGCGGTCAGGTCAAGTGGATGGTCAACATGCCATACCTGCCCAAGCTGAAGAACGGGCCGAGCCCGTCGGGTTAGGATGCGATACGTGTATGCGCGGCCGATCGCAGAAAACCGCGGATGCCAATCCGGCTTCGCGTGTGCGGCGAGCAAAACCACGAGCTTGGCTGGCCGCATGTGATAGTTCAGGGCGTCGCGCACACGTTCCGCGTCATAGCGATCTGGCAGCCATAACATGGCGACCTGGGCATTCGCATGCACCCCTGCATCGGTCCGCCCGGCTGCGACGCTGGAGACGGGCTTTCCGCCATTCAGGTATGCCGCCGCATCCTCCAAAATCGATTGCTGGGTAATCTGACCCGCTTGCCGCTGCCAGCCTGCCACACCGCTGCCGTCATACTCGAGCAGCAAAGCCCAATTCGTCACCGTAGGTAGGTTCCCGGTGCGATCGGCCGGCCTCGCAACATTTCTTCGGCCATCATTGGGGCACGTCCTGGCCGTTGGACCCGGACAAGGCGTAAAGCGCCGTGACCGGTGGCAACCAAAAGCCGGTGATCCAGGACTTGTCCAGGCTCGCCAAAACCGGGTTCGATGGTCGCTTCTAGAATCTTGAGGGTATCGCCTTGGCAGACGGTCCAAGTACCGGGCCAGGGCACCAAGGCACGCACTGTTCGATCAAGCGTTAACGCGTCCAGTCGCCAGTCCAGCCGCCCACTATCACGCGTGAACTTAGGCGCATACGTGGCGCCGGCTGCCTGCGAGTGCCCCACGAGATTCTCATCGTTAAGCACATTAAGCACCATTTCACCTCCCAGCAGCGCTAAGGTGTCATGCAGACGCGACGCCGTTGTTTCGGACCCGATTGGCACAGCAGCGCTCAGGATGACAGCGCCCGTATCGAGCCCCGCATCCATTTGCATGATCGAGATCCCAGTTTCGGTATCACCGGCTAGGATGGCAGCCTGGATGGGCCCGGCACCACGCCATCTAGGCAACAGGCTTGCGTGTACGTTGAGGCATCCGCGTCGGGGCGCATCCAGCATGGGCTGAGGCAGGATCTGCCCGTAGGCCACCACGACGGCTGCGTCCAACGCGAGCGACGCAAAGACCTTGTGCTCATTGAGATCGCCGCGCAAACGGGCAGGGGTGCGGACGGCAAGACCTAGTGTGTCAGCTGCTGCATGAACCGCGCATCGCTGGAGTAACTGACCGCGGCCGGCCGGCCTTGGCGGCTGGCTGTAGACTGTGACGATCTCATGCCCGGCCGCGTGCAAAGCCCTTAGGCTCGGCACTGCGAAATCCGGGCTACCCAGAAAGGCTAATCGTAGGCTCAAGGCTGGGAGGCCCTCTGTTTCAATTCTTTGGCAAGCCGCCGAAGAAGCATGTTACGCTTTAACGGGGAGATGTGGTCGACAAATAGGACGCCATCAAGATGGTCGATCTCATGCTGCAAGCAGGCTGCAAGCAATCCGGTAGCCTCTATCTCTCGTTTGGCGCCTGCAAGATCGTGGAAGCGCACCAGCACCCGAGCGGGGCGGCCAACTTCAGCATATTGGCCTGGAAGCGACAGGCAGCCTTCTTCCCGTGTGGCCCACTCCTCGCTGGTCGAGACAATCTCCGGGTTGATGAGGTGTAACGGCGCCGGCTTATCGTCGGGCATCAGATCGACCACAGCCAGGCGAAGACCAACGCCGATTTGTGGCGCGGCCAAGCCAATCCCGGGTGCAGCATACATCGTGGCCATCATTTGTGGGACGAGCGCCCGGATGCGGTCAGAATCCGCCGGGAGAACGCGCCGCGCCTTGGCACGCAGAATCGGGTTTGGCGGCAGTAAGATTGAAAGGGTGTCAGTGTCGGGGGGAGTAGGGCTGGTCATACGGGCGATGTAGCGGTGAGCAGCCCACGCTGAAAGCCCACTCTCTTGAACACGCCTCCGGCGCTGCCAATTTATGTCCGGCGTGGGGTGCCATCTTGGGCTCCAACGATGCTTCGCTCGAGTGAGGAGGCCTGATGTCCACCCGTCTATTCACGTCGCCTATGTTTCTTGGCTTTGACCATCTCGAGCAGATCCTCGAGCGGGCCTCCAAGACCTCGTCTGAGGGCTATCCCCCCTACAACATTGAACAGACCGGCCCAAACGGCTTGCGGATCACGCTGGCAGTTGCTGGATTTACCATGGATGACCTGCAGATTACCCAAGAGGACAATCAGCTGGTTATCCGAGGACGGCAATCCGATGACCCTCAAGGGCGCGTTTACCTTCATCGTGGTATTGCATCCCGGCAGTTTCAGCGGGCGTTCGTGCTGGCGGAAGGGATCGAAGTGAAAGGTGCCTGGCTGGACAACGGTCTATTGCATATCGATCTAGCGCGTCCTCAGCCTGAGATCCGCGTGAAAACGATCCAAATTACCAAGCCGGGCGTGGCTGTCTCTCATGCCCAGGTTGTTGATGAGTCACCAGACCGAGAGTGACTGCATCCGGCCACGATTCAAGACGTTACCAATACGGACGAATTGTCATTGGCTAAGCATGCCTGGCAATCAATGGAGACTGACCATGATGATCAATGCACACCAGGGCGAAGATGTGATTTTGGATGTGCGTAAGATTACGGCCGACCAGCTCATGCAACTTGGCATGGCCGACGTTGCCTATGTGAAGCCTGTTCTGCTGGACGGGCATACAGCCTTTGCGATCCATGCCGCAGACGGATCTCCGATGGCGATGGCGGCAGACTGCGAGCTCGCAGTTGCGGCGATCGTTCAGCACGAGATGCAGCCGTTGATGGTCCACTGAAAATCGCCGCCGGGCTCGAAGGCCCGGCGGTAGTATTCAAGTCTGTACAGCGGTTGGATCAATCCACCCAATATTGCCGTCAGGACGACGATAAACCACATTTAACTGAGCTGTTGCGCTGTTGCGAAACATAAAAACCGGCTGGTCTGCCAGGTCCATTCGCATTACCGCCTCGCCCACGCTCAATGTACTAATCTCTGCCAGTGACTCAGCGATGACTGTTGCAAATGTTGTGGTTGTCGTCGTATCAGAAGCTTCCAACGAGGCTGGGCCGTTATCTTCCTCTTGGCGCAACACATACTGTCGGGCGGCCTCCGGGCGTGCACGCGTTGCAAGATCCCGGGCATGATCGTTCACACGTCTGCGATAACGTCGGAGACGCTTGGCAATATGCTCGGCAGCGTCATCGAACGCGCTATTGGCATCTGCGGCCTCACCTTCTCCCCGAAGTGTCAGGCCACGTCCAGCATGGACGTTAATGTCGCAAGTAAAGAAGCTGCGGGCTCGGCTGAATGTTACACTGGCTTCCTGCGCCGTATCAAAATACTTGCCGGTAATAAGATCAAGTTGCTCCGACACTCGGGTACGGAGCGCATCTGACAAATCCACCTGCTTGCCTGACACCGTGATCTGCATCGTCGACCGCCTCCTAGTTTAGGAGAAGGTGTCGGTCTTACGCCGACATTGTCTTCTCACGCTTGCGTTGCACCGAACTTGGGATGCGCAACGCCTCACGGTATTTGGCCACGGTCCGCCGGGCAATGTCCACGCCTTC
>Ga0160427_10002728_pt1 | contig 10565 bp, 7 predicted proteins | sample SolpanmetagenomL_FD_108194 | JGI IMG/M metagenome (GOLD analysis project Ga0160427, IMG submission 108194) | Solar panel surface microbial communities from Lawrence Berkeley National Laboratory, California, USA - L | ecosystem: Engineered > Built environment > Solar panel > Unclassified ...
CAGCTCGTCGGGCAGGACGAGCAGGTCGCGCTCCTCGGCGAGCAGCAGGTCGGCGTGCCCGCCGTCGCGCTGCCACCCGTAGGCCGCGCGCTGCGGTGCGCTGCAGCTGATCTGGTACCCGCGGCGGCAGTCGTCGCACTGCCCGCAGCCGCTGATGTGGTAGACGACGACGCGGTCGCCGACCCGGATCCGGTCGACGCCCGGGCCCACCGCGCTGACGCGCCCGGCGGGTTCGTGGCCTCCCGCGACGCCCTGGTAGGCCTCGGGTCCCTCACCCAGGTGCTCGCGGTAGATGGCGCGCAGGTCCGAACCGCAGATCGTCGAGGCGCGCATGGCCACGAGGACCTGACCGGGGCCCGGCCGGGGGTCGGCCACCTCGCGCAGGTCCACCTCGCGGTTGCCGGGCAGGTAGGCGGCGTGCATCGGGGGAACCTCCGGGGGAGCGGCGTGCGGTCGGGTGGTCGACGGAGTCTCGCAGCCCCGCTCCCGCGCCGGCCCCGGGTCCCGGGTGGGGAGGGCTCAGCGCTCGGGGCCCGCCGGCGCGGGCTCGGCCGCCGACTTGTCGGGGGTCGCGAGCCCCGGGGTCGCGAGTCCCGCGGCCGGGAGTCCCAGCGTCGCCGCCCAGCTGGCCAGCAGCCGCAGCCCCTGCTCCGAGGGGGAACCGGGTTCGGCCGCGTAGACCGTCAGCGTCAGACCGGGTTCGGCCGCCATCTCCAGCCCCTCGTAGGCCAGCGTCAGCTCGCCGACGGCGTGGTGGTGGAAGGTCTTCGCCCCGGTGCCGTGGTGGCGCACGTCGTGCGCGCCCCAGCGGCGGCGGAACTCCTCGCTGCACGTGGACAGCTCCCCGACCAGGTCCTGCAGGTCCCGGTCGTGCGGGTCGCGGCCCGCCTCGGTGCGCAGGATCGCCACGCACACGTCCGCGAACGTCCCCCAGTCCGGCTGGAACGTCGCCGCGCGGGGGTCCAGGAACGTGTACCGGGCGATGTTCGGCGGCTGGTCCGCGGGGCGCGCGCGGCTGGTGTAGACGTCGTCGTAGAACGCCCGCGCCAGCCGGTTCGCGGCCAGCAGGTCCATGCGCCCGTTGCGCACGAACGCCGGGCCCGCGGTCACCGCGTCCAGCGTCCACTGCAGGCTGGGCCGCGCGCTCCAGCGCCGGGTGCTGCGCCGGCGCGGGCGCCGCAGCGCGCTGCTGCCGTCGGCGGCGCTCGCGAGGTCGAAGAGGTGGGTGCGCTCGGCGTCGTCCAGGCGCAGGGCCCGGGCCACGGCGTCCAGCACCGATGTCGAGACCCCGGACAGGGCGCCCCGCTCGAGCTTGGCGTAGTACTCGACGCTGACCCCGGCGAGCGTGGCGACCTCGCTGCGCCGCAGGCCCGGGACGCGGCGGTGGCTGCCCGCGGGCAGCCCCGCGTCGGCCGGGCTGAGGCGGGCGCGACGCGACACGAGGAAGTCGCGGACCTCGGTGCGGTTGTCCACGTCGTCGAGGCTAGGCCCGGCTCCCGGCGCCGGGAACACCCTGCGCAGGGGTGCACCACGGGTACACCTCCCGGCCGGGACTTCCCGGGCCCGCGTCCCGCTGGTCGCGTCGTCGGGTCGGCAGCAGGAACCCCAGGAGGCCCCAGCGGTGCACGTCAGCGTCCAGCCCGCCCCCGCCCCGCGGCCCGTCCCGGTGCCGGGGACGGTGCAGTGGGGCACCGCGGGCGTCGCCGCCCCGATCGCCGGCCTCGGCGGGACGGGCACCGCGGTGCCCGTGGCGCTGATGGTGGCGGGCGGTGCGCTGGTGTCGACGGTGGGGCTGGTCGTCGCCGCCGCGGCAGCCGAGCACCGGCCCCGCAGCGGGTCGCGACCCCTCAGAACGGGTAGCGCGGCAGGTCCCCCCGCACGGTCACCCACTGCGTCTCGGTGAACGCCTCGACGTTCGCGCCGGGCCCGCCGTGGCGCGAGCCGGTGCCCGAGGCGCCGACTCCGCCGAAGGGCGCGACGGCCTCGTCGTTGACCGTCTGGTCGTTGATGTGGACCAGCCCGGAGGGGATCCGCTCGGCCAGCTGCAGGCCGGCGTAGACGTCGCGCGTGAGGATGCCCAGCGACAGCCCGTAGTCGGTGCCGGCGGCCAGCTCCGCCACCTCGTCGAGGGAGGAGAACGGCGTCACGGGGGCGACGGGGCCGAAGATCTCCTCGCGGTAGGCGGGGTGGTCCGCGGTGACGTCGCCGAGCACGGTGGGCCGGTAGAAGAGCCCCTCGTAGGTGCCGCCGGTGCGCACGGTCGCGCCCGCCTCCACGCTCGCGGTCACCAGTCCGTGGACCCGGTCGCGCTGCCCGGCGTCGATGAGCGGGCCCAGCGCGACCTGCTCGCGGAACGGGTCGCCCACGGGCAGGTGCTCGACCTTCTCGGTGAGGATCCGCGTGTACTCCTCCGCGATGGACTCGTGCACCAGGTGCCGGGAGGTGGCCATGCAGATCTGCCCGGAGTGCGAGAACGTCCCCCACGCGCCGACCGAGGCGGCCGCGGCCACGTCGACGTCGCCGAGCACGACGAGCGCGGAGTTCCCGCCGAGCTCCAGGTGCGCCCGCTTGAGGTGGCGCCCGGCCAGCTCGCCCACGGCGCGGCCCGCGCGCGTGGAGCCCGTGAAGGCGATGACCCGCACGGCGGGTTCGGTGACCAGCGCCGCCCCGACGTCCGCGCCCCCGGGCAGCACCTGCAGCACCCCGGCGGGCAGGCCCGCCTCCTCGAACACCCGCGCGAACAGGGCGCCGCCGCTGACGGCGGTGCGCGGGTCCGGCTTGAGGAGCACGGCGTTGCCCAGCGCGAGCGCGGGGGCGACGGCCCGGATCGCGAGGATGGTCGGCACGTTGAACGGGGCGATGACGCCGACGACGCCGGCGGGCACGCGGCGCGAGAACGACAGCCGCGGGGACCCGCTGCGCAGGAGCTCCCCGTAGGGGTGCCCGGGCAGCGCCGACGCCTCGTAGCACTCCTGCGCGCTCGTGTGGACCTGGAAGCCGCCGAAGGGGCGGATCGCGCCGGACTCCCGCGCGAGCCAGCCGGTGATCTCCTCCGCGTTCGCGGTCAGGACGTCCCCGGCCCGGCGCAGGACCGCGGCGCGCTCCTCGAACGGCGCGGCGGCCCACGCCCGCTGCGCCGCGACGGCCCGCACCGCCGCGTCGTGCACGTCCTCGGGCGTCGCCGCGCCGACCTCGCCGAGGTCGTCGCCGGTGGCGGGCTCGACCGCGCGGTACGTGCCCCCGCGCCCCGTCGTCCAGGTGCCAGTCCAGACCCTGCCCTGCCACGCGCCGTCGTCCAGCAGTGCCACGTCGATCCTCTCCGCGGGGCCGCCCCGCCGGGGCCCGGTCCGCCGGATCACAGCAGGTCCGCGCGCGACCCGCCAGCCGCGCCACCCCGGACGGCGACCGCGCCGTCGCCCGCACGCGCCCGGGCCCGCTCGCGTAGCGTCGCCGCCATGACGCCGGAGGAGCTCGCGACGCTCACGGGCCTGCGCCGCGCGCGCGACCTCATGGACCGCGAGTACGCGCAGCCGCTGGACGTCCCGGCCATGGCGCGCGCCGCCCTCATGTCGCCCGCGCACTTCTCCCGCCGCTTCCGCGCCGCCTACGGCGAGACGCCGTGCACCTACCTCATGACCCGCCGCATCGAGCGCGCGAAGGCGCTGCTGCGCCAGGGGTGGTCGGTGACCGACACGTGCATGGCGGTGGGCTGCACCTCGCTGGGCTCCTTCAGCTCCCGCTTCTCCGAGGTCGTCGGGCAGACCCCGTCGCAGTACCGCGCGGGCGACCACCGCCCCCTGCAGGCCGTGCCCTCGTGCGTGGCCCAGGTCGCCACCCGCCCCCGGCGCACCCGCACGCCCGCCTGAGGATCGAGCAGGATCGGAGAAGCCGCGGCCCGGCGCCCGCCCCTACGGTCGGGGACATGCCCGTCACCCTGGCCTCCACCTTCGTCCCCGTCGCCGACCCCGAGGCCGCCCTGGGCTTCTACCGCGACGCCCTCGGCCTCGAGGTCCGCCTCGACGTCGCCTCCGACGGCTTCCGCTGGGTCACCGTGGGCGCGCCCGGCCAGGACGTCGGGATCGTCCTGTTCCAGCCGCACGGCGGGCGCTCGCCGGGTGAGGGCGACGCCCTCCTGACCCTGGTGACCCAGGGGTCGCTGCAGGCGGCGGTGTTCCGGGCCGACGACCTCGACGCGACCTTCGAGCGGGTCCGGGCGTCGGGGGCGGAGGTGCTGCAGGAGCCCGCGTCCCAGCCCTGGGGGGCGCGCGACTGCGCGTTCCGCGACCCCTCGGGCAACCTCGTGCGGATCGCCCAGGCGTGAGCGCCGCCCGGGCGGCCGCGACCCACCCCGCCGACGGCCACGACGTCGTCCGCGTCGTCGGTGCGCGCGAGAACAACCTGCGCGACGTCGGCGTCGAGCTCCCCAAGCGCCGGCTGACGGTGTTCACCGGGGTGTCCGGCTCGGGCAAGAGCTCGCTGGTGTTCGCCACGATCGCCGCGGAGTCCCAGCGCATGGTCAACGAGACCTACAGCGCCTTCGTGCAGGGGTTCATGCCGACGCTCGCGCGCCCCGACGTCGACGTCCTGGAGGGCCTGACGTCCGCGATCGTCGTGGACCAGCGGCGCCTGGGTTCCGACCCCCGCTCCACGGTGGGCACGGCCACCGACGCCAACGCCCTGCTGCGCATCCTCTTCAGCCGCCTCGGGCGGCCCCACCTCGGGTCGCCGAAGGCGTTCGCCTTCAACGTCGCCTCGGTCAGCGGCGCCGGTGCCGTCACCGTGCAGCGCGGCGGGCGCACCGTGAAGGAGCGCAGGGAGTTCCGCGTCACGGGCGGCATGTGCCCGCGCTGCGAGGGCCGCGGGTCCGTCTCCGACATCGACCTCACGCAGCTCTACGACGAGGAGAAGTCGCTGAGCGAGGGGGCCCTGACGATCCCCGGCTACAGCATGGACGGCTGGTTCGGCCGCATCTTCGCGGGGTCCGGGTTCTTCGACATGGACCGCCCGATCAAGCGGTTCACCAAGCGGCAGCTCGACGACCTCCTCCACAAGCCGGCCACGAGGATCACCGTCGACGGGATCAACCTCACGTACGAGGGCATCATCCCCAAGCTGCAGAAGTCGGTGTTGTCCAAGGACGTCGACGCGCTGCAGCCGCACGTGCGCGCCTTCGTCGAGCGCGCCGTGACGTTCGCGACGTGCCCGGACTGCGCGGGCACCCGGCTCAACGAGGGCGCGCGCGCCTCCACCATCGGCGGGACGAGCATCGCCGACGCGTGCGCCCTGCAGGTCAGCGACCTCGCCACCTGGGTCCGCGGCCTGGACGAACCCGCCCTCGCGCCGCTGCTCACGACCCTGACCGCCACCCTGGACGCCTTCACCGGCATCGGGCTGGGCTACCTCTCCCTCGACCGCGCCGCGGGCAGCCTCTCGGGCGGGGAGGGGCAGCGCATCAAGCTGATCCGCCACCTCGGCTCACCGCTGACCGACGTCACCTACGTCTTCGACGAACCCACCACGGGCCTGCACCCGCACGACGTGGCGCGCATGAACGCGCTGCTGCTCGCGCTGCGGGACAAGGGCAACACCGTCCTCGTCGTGGAGCACGAACCGGAGACCATCGCGATCGCCGACCACGTCGTCGACCTCGGCCCCGGGGCGGGCGGCGCGGGCGGCACCGTGTGCTTCGCGGGCACCGTGGAGGGGCTGCGCGCCAGCGGCACCCTCACGGGCCGCCACCTGGACGACCGCACCCCGCTGAAGGCGCGGGTGCGCACCCCGACCGGGGCGATCGCCGTCCGCGACGCGCGCACCCACAACCTGCAGGGCGTCGACGTCGACGTCCCGCTCGGGGTCCTGTGCGTGGTGACCGGCGTCGCCGGCTCGGGCAAGAGCTCGCTCGTGCACTCCTCCCTCCCGCCCGGGCACGGCGTCGTCGCCGTCGACCAGACGCCGATCCGCGGGTCCCGGCGCAGCAACCCCGCCACGTACACGGGGCTGCTGGAACCCGTGCGCAAGGCGTTCGCGAAGGCCAACGACGTCAAGCCCGCGCTGTTCAGCCCGAACTCCGAGGGCGCCTGCCCCACGTGCGGCGGTGTCGGCGTCGTGTTCAGCGACCTCGCCGTCGTGGCCGGCGTCGCGATCGTCTGCGAGGAGTGCGAGGGCCGCCGGTTCCAGGCCGCGGTGCTCGAGCTGCGCCTGGGTGGGCGCGACATCAGCGAGGTGCTGGCGATGTCGGTGGCGCAGGCCGGGGAGTTCTTCGGGGCGACGGGGGAGGCGCCCGTGCCGGCGGCGGCCGCGGTCCTCGCGCGCCTCGCCGACGTCGGCCTCGGCTACCTCACCATCGGCCAGCCGCTGACGACGCTGTCCGGCGGGGAGCGCCAGCGGCTGAAGCTCGCGACCCACCTCGGCGGGCGGCCCGGGGTCCTCGTCCTGGACGAGCCGACCGCCGGCCTGCACCTCGCCGACGTCGAGCAGCTGCTCGCGCTGCTGGACCGCCTCGTCGACGGCGGCACGTCCGTGGTCGTCGTCGAGCACCACCTCGCCGTCATGGCCCACGCCGACTGGATCCTCGACCTGGGCCCCGGGGCGGGCCACGACGGCGGCCGCCTCGTCTTCGCGGGGACGCCCGCCGACCTCGTCGCGGCCCGCGCCACCCTCACGGGCGAGCACCTCGCGGACCACGTCGGCGGCTAGGCCCCCGGTCGGTCGCGGCGGCCGGCGTGCTTGACGGCGTACATCCGGCTGTCGGCCAGCTGCAGCAGCTGCGGCAGGCCGCTGGCGCTGCCCGCGTCGGCCGGGAACGTGCTCACCCCGATGCTCGCGGAGATCCGCACGGTCTGACCCGCGACCTGGTAGGGCGCGCCGACGGCCTCGGTCAGCTCGCGGGCGACGCGGTCTGCCACCTCGCCGGCCGTGGCCACGTCCAGTCCGACCAGGGCGACGAGGAACTCGTCGCCGCCCAGCCGCGCGGCGAGGTCGCTGCGCCGCAGCCGGGTCTGCAGGCGCTGCGCCACCTGGACGAGGAGGTCGTCACCGGCGGCGTGCCCCAGGCTGTCGTTGACGGCCTTGAACCCGTCGAGGTCCATGAACAGGACGGCGAAGGCGTCGTCGCCGGAGGAGGCGTTCCACAGCGCGACCTCGACGCGGTCCTCGAACCGGCGCCGGTTCATCAGGCCCGTCAGGGAGTCGGTGAAGGCCAGCTGCTCGATCTGGGCGTGGTAGCTCAGCGCCCGGTCGCGTTCGCGCTCCAGGGCCTGCTCGGCGTCGACGCGCGCGGTCACGTCGTTCTGCACGCCGACGTACTGGACCACCCGACCGGCCTCGTCCACGACCGGCGCCATGTGGATCTCGTTCCACCACGGCGTCCGCTCCGGCCCGCGGTAGTTCAGCAGGGTCACCCGGCACTCGCGGCCCTCGGCGATCGCCGACCGCAGCCGGTCGACCGCGTCGGCCGAGGTGCCGTCACCCTGCAGGAAGCGGCAGTTGCGGCCCAGCAGCTCCTCGCCGCGGAAGCCGGCCAACGCCTCGAAGGCCTGGTTGACGTACACCAGGGGCTGGTCGGGCTGCGTCATGTCCGAGATGGTGACGCCGTTGATGGACGCGGCCAGCGCGCGCTGCAGCACGGCGTCGGCGACGGTCAGGGGCTTCACCGCGGTGGGGGCGGGCGCCGCTCGCACCGTCGTGGTGGGGGCGGGCGTCGGTCCCGCCGCCGGGGTGGGGACGATCGCCGGCTCCGCCGCCGCGGTGGGGGCGAGCACCAGCGAGACGGCCGGGTCGTTGCCGGCGAACGCCCGGGCGTCCTGGACGACGGTCGCCGCAGGGGTCCGGACCGGCACCGGGGAGGGGCCGCGCTCGACGGGGCGTCCGAAGTACCACCCCTGGCCGAGGTCGACGCCCAGCGCGCGGGCGCAGTCGGCCTGCGCCTCGGTCTCGACGCACTCGGCGAGGACCTGACCGCCGTAGGCGTGCGTGATGTCGACGACGGCGGAGACGACGGCGGCGCTGGCCGGGTCGGGCAGGCGCTGGACGATGTCCTTGTCGAGCTTGACGACGTCCGGCTTCAGGCGCACCAGCAGGTTGAGCGAGGAGTACCCGGCCCCCAGGTCGTCGAGGGCGACGCGGCAGCCGCGGTCGCGGTAGTACGTGAAGACGCGCTCGAGGTGGTCGACGTCGGTGATGCGCTCGCTCTCCGTGACTTCGAAGACGAGCTGCTCCAGGCGCAGCCCGGCTCGCTCGGCGGCCACCTCGGTGGTGCGCAGGCAGACCTCGGGGCGGTAGATGGTCGTCGGGAGGAAGTTGACGAACAGCAGGTCGTCCCCGAGCCAGCCCTGGGCTCCGCGCAGCGCGGTGGTGCGCCCGACGCGGTCGAGGACGTGCAGCCACCCGGCCCGCTCGGCGGCGCCGAACAGGTCGACGGGCATCACCGGCCCCTGCGGGCCGGTGGCCCGCAGCAGCGCTTCGTGACCCGTGACGCGCGGGCCACCCGCCGCGTCGTCGTGGCGCAGCGAGACGATCGGCTGGTAGACGGAGTGGAAGGCGTTGACCTCGTCGGCGAACAGCGGCAGGAGGTCGGCGTGCCGGCCGCGGGCCGCCAGCTGCTGCAGCGTCGGCGCGAGCATGGTCAGGGCCAGCAGGTCGTCGCCGCCCTGGCCGTCGAGCGGCACGGCCCGGACCTCGGCGGCCTCGACGCTGGTCAGCGTCTGCAGCGCGGCCGCGACCAGCCCTTCGAGGTCGCCGGTCGTGACCTCGAGCACGCCCGCGGTCCGCTCGCGCGCCTCCGCGCCGTGCTCGCGGACGACGGCGCGCAGGGACGTGAGGTGGTGCGAGACCTGCGTCGCCAGGAGCAGCGAGCCCCCCCGGCCCACGGCGGCGGGCTTCGTGCAGGTGCACCCGATGCAGCTGGACATGTGTCTCCCTCGTGATCGACGTGGTGCGCCTGCGACGGCGTGGCCCGACCCCCGCCACCCCATCGACGGCCCGCAGCCGTCCTTGAGAGCACCCGGCCCACGCACCTCACCCGATCCTGCACCCCGCCGTCGCGCACCGGGGCGGTCTCCGGGGACCCCGGGCGGTCGCTCCCGCGTCAGCCTGCAGCAGCCGACGACCGCCGGAGCGCGTGCTTGACGGCGTACATGCGGTGGTCGGCCAGCTGCAGGAGCTGCGGCATGCCGCTGGCGCTGGCCGAGTCCTCGGGGAAGGTGCTGACCCCGATGCTCGCGGTGATCTCCACGGTCCGGCCCGCGATGTCGTAGGGGGCCCCGATGGCCTCGGTGAGCTCGCGCGCCACGCGGGCCGAGACGTCACCGGCCGAGGAGACGGCCAGGCCGGTGAGCGCGACGAGGAACTCGTCACCGCCCAGGCGGGCGGCGAGGTCGCTGCGCCGCAGCCGGGACTGCAGGCGGCGCGAGACCTGCACGAGCAGCTCGTCGCCGGCGGCGTGGCCGAGGCCGTCGTTGACGGCCTTGAACCCGTCGAGGTCCATGAACAGGACGGCGAAGGCGTCGTCGCCGTTGGAGGCGTTCCACAGCGCGACCTCGACGCGGTCCTCGAAGCGGCGGCGGTTCATCAGCCCCGTGAGCGGGTCGGTGAACGCGAGCTGCTCGATGCGGGCGAGGTAGCTCTGCGCCCGGTCGCGCTCCTGCTCCAGGGCCCGCTCGGCCAGCACCTGCGCGGTGACGTCGTTCTGCACGCCGATGTACTGCACCACCCGGCCCCGCTCGTCGAGCACGGGCGCCATGTGGATCTGGTTCCACCACTCGCTGCGGTCCGGGCCGCGGTAGTTCAGCAGCGTCTCCACGCACTCCCGGCCCTCGGCGATCGCGGCCCGCAGCCGGCCGATCGCGGCCTGGTCGGTGTCCCCGCCCTGCAGGAAGCGGCAGTTGCGGCCCAGCAGCTCCTCGGAGCGGTAGCCGGCCAGCTGCTCGAAGGCGTTGTTCACGAACACCAGCGGCTGGTCGGGCTGCGTCATGTCGGCGATGGTGATGCCGCTGGTGGAGGCGGCCAGCGCGCGGTGCAGCACGGGGTCGGTGACGCCCTCGTGCGGGGTGACGACGACGGCGGCGGGCGCAGGGGTCGTGACGGCGCTCGGTGCGGCCGCGGCCGGGTGCGCGGCGGCGCTGCGGCTGAGCGGGCTGTCGATGGCCGGCGCGACCCGCGACAGGAGGCTGTGCGCGGCGGCGACCACCGTGTCGCGGCGGTACGTCAGCGCGTACTCGTACGTGCGGTCCATGTCGGGGCCGCCGTCGCCGAGGTCGCGGGCCAGCAGGGCCGCGCTGAAGTGGGGGCTGACGACGACGACGTCCCACTCGCCGCGGATCGGGTCGTCCGGCGAGAGCGCCGCCCCGCGCACGCCCGGCACGGGCTCCACGGGCAGGTCCTCCCCGAGCGCGCACACGAAGCCCGTGCGCGCCACGAGGTCGCGGTAGCGGCGGGCCGTGGCGGGCGTGAAGTGGCGGGCCTCCTGGAACGTCGAGGCGACGACGCAGGTCTCGCCCAGGCGCATGGCCTGGCGCTCCAGCTGCTTGCTGAGCTCGACGAGCAGGCGCTTGGGGGAGCGGCGCAGC
>Ga0160427_10002729_pt1 | contig 10564 bp, 9 predicted proteins | sample SolpanmetagenomL_FD_108194 | JGI IMG/M metagenome (GOLD analysis project Ga0160427, IMG submission 108194) | Solar panel surface microbial communities from Lawrence Berkeley National Laboratory, California, USA - L | ecosystem: Engineered > Built environment > Solar panel > Unclassified ...
AGTGACGAAATGATTGCAACTTGACCGTTGTATGGAGTGATGATGGCTATATCCTCAGCCTTGATGCCAAGAGAGACAAGCTTGTAGACGTGTATACATAATACCTGAGCTTCGTACTGATTAGTCTTGCTGTCACCAAATAGGCTGTACTTAGCATTGTCAACAACAGATTCTGACTGTTCTGGAAAATCTCCCCCTTGTGTATCGTAGAAGATCAACGGTTCCTCCGTTTCTTCTGTTTTTTGAACATTGTAAGGTAGACCTGTCAGTAAACGATTCTTGACACTCTCATCGGCCATTAATCTGCCACCATAAATAGTATCGGATGGATAGCGCATGATCAACTCGTGCATACGATATTGCGTGGTTAACATCCTCTTTACTGAGTCGCCATGTTTTGCGAGAAGTCTGTCAAACATAGTTGTTTCCAAATTCGGTTCTTTATTGGACAACTCATCTTTTGGATTGGTTGATTTGCTATTTTTGCTTTTAATGGTCGGTGGTAGTTGAAGATGGTCTCCAGCTAAGATGACTTTGCTAACTTCGCAACCAAGTATTGCCGTCCATGTTGAAGCTTCTAACGCTTGACTTGCTTCGTCAATTATGAGCACGTCAAAACTCTGCCTTTTTAGATAATGTCCACCAGCACCATGTAAAGTTGCAAGTACAACTTGGCTTGATCTTACAAGTGATTCTACACAATTTGCTTCTCTCTCTCGGTATTCTTTTCTCAAGTCCTTTATTTCAAGGTAAATCGCTCTCTTTTCCTTACCATTTCGAGTCTTCTTTATTTTAGCGTGTTTAGCATCCATTTCATCTCTAATATCATTGACAAGTGCCCCTGTATCTCCGGTTCTGGTCAAAACTTCCAAACTGTAGCTGAGCACGCTTGGAAGCAATCTTGCGGGATGACCTAGCCTCAACATTGGAATCTTATGAGGTGCTAATCTCTCGACGATATTGTCTACAGAGATATTACTCGGCCCGCAGACAAGTACACGCTGTTTCCGTTGCAAAAGTTGTAGAATGAGTTCTATCAAAGTATGAGTCTTGCCAGTTCCTGGTGGACCATGTATCAACGCAACCTCTTTCGAAGCTAAAGCGAAACGAATAGCGTTTTGTTGGGATTCATTAAGCGACTTGTCCTGCCATTTAATATCTTGCTTCAAGTCTGCCTCTTGTACTGGCGCCGGTGATGTGATTCCCAGAAGAGTCTTTGTGATTACGCTTTGGTCTTTTTCCGTCGTCTTTTGCAAACGTTGCATTGTTTGTGCCATACTTTAAGATCTGTCAACCCAATGCTGTCAGGGGAAGAGGGTAGAATCGCATAACAAACCGCTTATAAGTAATATCATTTGCAAGTTTTGTACTTTTTCACCATCTGGTCATTCTTCGATTCTTCGAGCAAGCTCATAATGATTACTTACATCCATAGTTTCCCTTCTGGTGTCTCAGCCTCATCTTTGTCTAATGCAACGGTGATGTACTCGCGCGAGATGCGGACTAGAACTCCGTGCACATTTCTGCTCTCAATCTCCGCTCGTTCCTTTTTCTTCTCCGATCCTTTGGGCTGTTCTGCGACCGCAACAATATCACCAACTCGAAGGTCGTGTTGAGGCAAGTCTTTTTTGTCACCAGAGCTTACAGCAGGATCTAAAGATAATTCAAGCAAAGATTTACCTCCTAGACCTACACGTTGATTTGCGACAATGAGATTGACAATGGCGACACCTGCGCGAGCCAACACCGCAGGTGAATGTGATGATAACAGCAACGCTGTCTCTTCGACCTCGGCATTTTGCTCTTCCGCTAAAAGTTTCAGCTGTGCTACGGCGAAGCTCTCCACGTCCATATTGCTGATATTATCGCCTCGCCAGATTGTATTGACTGCTTACAGGTGATAAGGAAAACATGTTCCTACCCAAGCAATCTCTCTTTATTGGATATTGATTCCGGTTAGGTCTTTTTCACAAATGATGTCATTTACATGCCAGACTTGCTCGTCCAGAAAACCTTCATGGAGGTGATTGTGCAAATAACCGATGCGAACCTCTAGGATTGCGCAAGAGACGTCGCGTATATTGGCAATCACTCAGAGTCCTAGACGAAGATCCGCTAGGCTAGCTGGGATTACCAAGTCTCCCTCGGTCGACATTGAGGATGTGATACAAGGTCAAGTGGATGAGCTTGATGATTCCACAAGCTCTTCCCAATCAAAGGCACAAGAGCTATCGACGAACCCATCACGAAAACGGAAATACGACGATCAGGCAATGTCAAAACATCTTGTCAAGACCGAAGAGATCCCAACCGATCTGAACTTCCAAGATGATAATTTCTTCCCTCGACCGACGCGACGTTCCCCAGCGAAACGCATAAAGACCACCAATGACGAACCTACCGTCCTACCACCAAAGGATTGGGAAATAGTCTACAGTCTTACCCAAGAAATGCGAAGTCGAGTCCCCGCAGCAGTTGACACGATGGGCTGTGAATCACTAGCTGATCTTGCTTGCCCTCCTCGCGATCGCCGTTTACAGACTCTCATTGCACTTATGCTTTCATCTCAGACCAAAGATCCTGTCACCGCAGCAGCGATACGGAATATGCAAGTAAATCTGCCTGGTGGCTTCAACCTCGAATCTCTCCTGGCCGTTGACACAACGACTCTCAACAATCTAATTTGCAAAGTTGGTTTTCACAATAACAAAACAAAGTTCATCAAGGCGACTGCTGAAATCCTACGAGACGAATGGGCAGGAGATATTCCGGATACGATAGAAGGTCTAGTTGCATTACCTGGCGTAGGACCCAAAATGGCATATTTAACAATGAGTGCTGCGTGGGGGAAAACTGAAGGGATAGGCGTGGACGTTCATGTGCATAGAATCACAAATCTATGGGGCTGGCATACGACAAAGACTCCAGAACAGACAAGATTGGCATTACAGGCTTGGTTGCCGAAGCAAAAATGGCACGAGATCAATCATTTGCTTGTGGGTTTTGGGCAAACTTATTGCCCTCCTGTGGGAAGAAAATGTGAGAATTGTGAATTGGCGAAACGGGCGTTGTGTCCCTCTGCTGTGATACCGAAAGAACCGAAAAAGAAAAAAATAAAGTCTGAAATCAAAGTCGAAGACGAAGGCAACGATCTTGATCATGCCAAACAAGACGACGTGGAAATCACAGCAACAGAAACAATTCGTGTGAAAGCTAGTAGGGAAGCTCCGCCATTAGTTTTGGATGCGTACGGTAAAGCGGAGAGCGTTCAGTACATCAAGCACGAAGTGGCCGTGTGAATAGGAGATAAAATTTGTGTACATGAATCATGTGTGAATGTGACTTGAAAATCATCACCAACTGTTGGCCATCATTGAGATCCCTAGCCTCATACTCGCGGTGTCAGAATGGATTATACGCACTTTGGGTCAACATGTTCTCAGGCAGACGCTCACCGCTCCCTGTTGATTCTATTTCTGAAACGCAAAATATCAATTTGGTTGGATAGTGCTGCTCTAGCCAAATGTCCAACATAAAACCAACAAAAATTCTCGGATATACCCCGAGATTATGTAATTGCGATCAGCAGTTACTGTCCAAGGGCCTCTGGACCTGATCATACTGGCAGATCATTTACTTAGACTAGCCTACTTCGTTTCAATTTAAAAATCCAGCGTGTTGTGACCAGGGTCAACAAAGTCTAAATTCGTAGTGTTGCTAAATTTAGCATTATCTAGCTTTGGTTCATGACACAATGATATAGACTAAGGATCGCGCTAATGCAGGGTCCAATTCACAGCCGTGCATTAGAGTAGCCTTGCTTCTTCAAGGATGGGACTGAGTCATATGCAAATGCAGGGTCTTGCTACAGCCGTGCATTAGTGCTGGATGTCGTCTGCTTTTGAAACGCAGTTGGCAGATATTGTTGGTGTTGCGCATAATGACAGACATTGGTAGAAATAATTTACCATCATTTTAAGCCGTAGCTTTGCGTGAACAGGCTATGTGAGTGTATCGATTCGCTTAAATTGGTGACTGTGAGTACGCTAGTGCATTGCGGCTACGAAAAGTGCGCACGCAAGACACACATCATCATGCTAGCAGTGTTACTTGAAGAGGCGGTGTAGCAAGAACCTGAAACAGACGACACTTGACACCTGCATAGTGGTCGAGTTTCCAAATATAGCTCCGTGAATATACCCCATGTGCTTACCGCGTGCGCTCTATAAATAGTTGGGGCCTCTCTTTACAATCTGGCATACCACTTCCGTCCGAATTTCAGATCATAAAATGCCTAATCAATTGCAAACCGCCGATGACGAAACTGTATACGAATTATTGTCAAGCTGTCTCCTAAACTTTCGAGAAGCTCTTCTCAAAAATTCATCAAATAACAGTGAATATAAAGAAATCAGTCCGCTACTCAGGGGTCACTGTTACCAACCTGTTTATGACTTGGCACAAAATAATGTGATAACTCCAAAGCATCAGTTCGATTGCCTAACGGTGTTAATAAGGGATATTTGGAGTATGATATGTCATTTTCCCACACTGCATGGCAATAAACGCCCGATTGGCAAGAAGGCGGGAATGTACTGCATGAAGGATTTTGGGGAATTGCGCTTCGAGGGAAGCACCCTGGGTCAAATCTAAGCACAAGCGCTATATCACTATCCAATAATGAATCCGGTTCCTGGAGCGTTGTCAGTTATAAAATCCAAAAGGCTGTGAGCATGTATGAACCAAAACACGAGGATCCGGTAGCTGTGCAAAACGAGTCTCATGCTCACGATCCTCAATCAGATCACCACCTGTATGATGACGCAGTAATGGGAGTCCTCCGTATCATTGTTTTTGGGGGGGTTCATATTCCCCTGGATACGAGCAGCGTCCTGGCAATTTTAGTTTATTATTGCAACTTGAGAACAACTGAGGCTATCCGACCTTGTCTTGAGTGGTTTAACGGGTTTTTATCTGTCACAAAGTCTGATTATAAGCCCCCTCCGGGGATCGATAGGCAAGATGGGGATTTTGAAACGACGTTAAAGGATTTGCACAAGGCCATTTATAGCAAAAAGTATTGGGAGCACAAAAACGTTTGGTATTCACTTCTCTTCTTGATTGTAAAGAAGCAATGGGCCCATGGATTTGATGATAGGAAAGAACCAATCAAGAAGGAAATCGAGGAACTAAAACCTTATGTAAAATCAAATGCAAATTTCATCAAATTCAAGCGTGGAGAGATTCCGGATCTGGAAGAAGAAGAAAAGCGATTGGAAATTTTGCACCATTTTGCCATGCGCCATTTACCAGGTTTCAAGCCTTACGAATGCGGAGGCATCCTCATTTCGAAAAGTACTAATGTGGAAAATATTGTGAAGCATCTGACAGGATTGGAGCTCACGGCGAAGAAGCAACTTGAGTAGATCCAGAGCAGTGAACAATTAGCGACTCAAAGCAAAGAGTCAAAGTCTAAAACGAAGCAATCTGAGTCCAGATTGGTAAGATATGTTTGCAGTGCGTCTGAGAGGCGCATGGTGGAAGAGAGCCCAAGTCGTCTTTATAGGACTACGCCAAACCACCAATAATAATCGAGCGAATTTCTCAAGCATATGGAATTTGATGGCCGTTGAAGGCCACATAGCTAAACATTTTGATCGTTCAGCCATAGAAGTGTTGGAAAGACGTTGGCATCATTGGGGTTCTTATGCAGAGAATGTGAAGCAAGGTACAAAATTTGATCATTAGTGTTGTTATGCATGATACGAGTTCGTTTACATTTCCATATGGCATCGTTAATTCGCAAACGTGTATTGTAATTTTGTGATGACCGTGCTGCACAGTCTTGGTTAAATATGTTTTTCATGAGACAAGGGTGAGTCTTCGGTCATTGCCGAAGCGAGTGGTTCGTAGTCCACCAAAGTAAAGGTCATGGACTGCTCAATTACGTACTGGAAAGCGAGAAAGGCTTGTCTCAGCAAGGCACGGAACCTAGTAAAGTCATTTTGTAGACTGAAATATCCTAAAGGATCAATGATTTCTATACCCAGGATCATGTTTGGACGGCAATGCCGGATGGAAGCTTTTTCACAGATAATGATTTGAACTCCCTTAGCTACAACGAAGCATTGACTTGCCGACGCGAATCTGGATATGTGGGCATGGAGTAGTGCCAGTGACAACATGTTTTTAGTACCATTGTTCTGTATTATTCGCAACAGTAGCTAAGCGCAAGGTTTCTTTGATTCCAATCGAATCGTGTTCATGAGCTCATGCGATTGTGAACTATATGTAGCCGGTTTTCATATTACCCTTTTGAAATGTGCCATCTCCGTTATATGTCTACTGTTCGATGTCAATTCTCATTCGTGTGAAGACAGTGATGTCATAACAGGTATACTTAGAGTTCATGTCACAACGAGATCATCCCAAACATCGAGCTCACGAATAACGGCAAACACGAGTGATTTGCTCAATGGCAGAGTCTGAAGAAAAGGTAAAAGCTGAGAAGCTGGCGGCGGCCAAGAAGAGGGCAAGTCCCCATGATCAACCCAGAAAGGGAATGTTAAGGATGTTAACTTTTCCGTTCTAGTTCGAGCAATTAAAGAAACAGAAACAAGGCGGGAAGAAGAATGCAAATACGTCAAAGCCTGCCGAAGCAAACGATGAAGCTGAAATACTAGCATCTGGTGAAGATGTAGCTGTAGTTGATAACGATCAATCTAAACAGCAACAAGCAGTGGTCGAGAATTCAGCGAATTTTGAGTCCAATGAAGACGGTGCGGAGGTCCAAGATACTGTGACTGAAGCGGACGAAAGCCTGCAAAGGTCCCAATCATTCAAAAAGGATGGGAAAAGTATGATGGACCCTGGACCAGTGAAGATAGATTCCAGCGCTCATACTCACGAGGATGCAACCGGCAATAATGAAGCTGCTCGTATCATTGAGCTAGAAGAACAGCTCAAAAGCTTGAGTTCTGTCGTTAGTGATTTGGAAAAAGCGCAAGATACTATCGAAACTTTACGCAAAGCACAACAAGGCGCAGATGATTGGAAAGCAAAGGCCCAGCTCGTAGATGAGCAAACTACTGAGCTCGAGAACCTGGTAAGTATAACAAGGATGAAGGTACGCTCCTGATAACTTACACACTTGTAACAGAAATCAGAACTCAGCGGCGCACAGCGTCAAATAACACAATTACAACAAGCCGCGACAAGTGCAAAATCACGACGAGTAAGCAATGTCAGTCCTCCAGCAGCTCTCACGGATGAACTTGCGTCAAAAACATCTACTATCGAATCGCTGGAACTGGAATTATCCAATCTTCGAAATCAAGTAAATGTATTCGAAACGGAGAAGAACAGTCATGATCAGCTTGTAAGAGGACATGTGGAACGGGCAGACAATGCAGAGAGACAGATCAAAACGATGGAAGACCAAGTTAAATCATTGGAGGAAAGATTAAACGTATCGGAAAGGACTTTACCAAACCCACCGATATCACCAAAACATGATACCACAGCTCTACAGACAGAGATAGATCTTCTCAAGGAGACGTTACGCAATACCAAAATAGATGCTGATACAGCTAATAATCGAGCACAACTGCTTGAGACTAAAATGGAAACCGTGACAAAACTCCATCGAGAAAGTAGTCTTCAGAACGCGCAACGAGAGAAGGAAATCAAAGATCTAAAAACGAAAGTCAAAAGTCTCAGCACGAGTAAAAGTGAAGCTATAGGTGAAGATCTATCCGATTTAGAAGACGAAGAAAGAGAGAAATTACATTCTCGCATCCGAGATCTCGAAGCAGAAACATTCGAGTTACGTAGAGGTGTATGGAAGGATAAACGCACGACTCTACAACCGAAAATAGACGATGGTGAACCAATAAGTCCCACGGAATATGAATACTCTGACGTAGATCTCGCTGGAACGCCTTATGGAACTTCTTCCTCTCGTCCTGGAATGAATAGAGCTGGAAGTGGACCTCGACAAACAAGTACGCTCTCGGAAGTGTTACAGAGTGGGATCAGTGCTTTTACTGGAAGAGATAATCCTCGATTAGCAGCTAGGAAGAATAGCGGAGGGACGAACGGAAATGGACATGACAGGAAGAGAAACATTAGTTTGGGATTACTAAGTGAAGAAGGATTTGATGAAGATGCATTCAAACAAGCGAGAGTAGAAGAGGCTGCTGCTAGATTAGAAAGGGTAAAAGCCGCAAAGAAAGGATTGGAACAGTGGAGGAATTGGAGATTGGATATTGTTGAAATGAGAAGGGCGATTCCTATGGCTATGCCAATATTTGAGATTTGAATAATTAATAATTATGATTGATGAATGAATGGTAGTAAATAATATACAGCAAGACAAATACACTCGTTTTCAATTCGACCCGACACTGCTGCATTGTCGTGAAATATGGGAATAGTTGTGCTTTGTAAGTTCAATGGATTGTAGGCAAAGGAGTTTTGCTCAATGGGAGGATTAGCAATTGTCGAACCATAAAGATATGTTCTAAGAACCAAGTATTGGAAATCTAAATGACAATCATAAAACTGTAAAAGCTTGAAAAGGTAAGATAATGGTCAGAAGATAGGCATTTATTACTATATACTACTACCTACGAATAAACACACTTATTTAGAAATATGCATCTACTCGTCATCCTCCTCCTCAGCATCTGCGCTTACATTGAAGAAGCGTAATTCATAAACACCCTTGCTTGTCGACACCACTCTCAACCAATCTCTAAGTTGGTTCTTCTTCAAGTACTTCTTGGTCAAGTATTTGATGTATCGGCCTGAAAAGTCTTTGTGTGCGACCAATTCGACCTTTCCATCTTTCTGGTCTGTGATCTGGATGTGACTTCCCAAGTTTCCCGTTCGGCCGTCGACCTTTATCTTGTCGTGGAGGAACTTGATGTATTGACTGACGTCGAAGATCTTGTCGTTTGCGGGTTGCGAGCAGTTGATGGTAAATTTCTTGACCGAAGACTTGTGGTGGCTCTTCTTGGCCGTGTGGTTCTCACCGTGGGTCTTTGGCTTGGTAACCTTTGTTGCGGCGGGTTTCGATGTGCTTGTGGAGGAGGTGGTTTTGGCGGGTTTGGCCTGGGTGGCTGGCTTTTGCGCCGGAGCCTAGAAAGGGATTAATTGACGGTCATATTTATACTCAACAATTGGTCATACAGTAGTAGGAGCCATTTCTGATGGGATGTATGAAGATTAAATACGCAAAGAAGTGGTTATCCTGCGTTCTTCTCGGGTATTTTTTTTCTTAACAATTGAAGATTTTGATGACTTTGGAGTTCTCTGGTATACAAACCCTATATAGAACGGAATTTCTTTTCACCGATAGAATCACGTGGAGCATTCAAATTGCCATAATCGAGTTCATGCCAACCGTAAATTCATATCAGCAATGACGCAAGAGTGTTTCATTATTGACTTGAGAGATATCAGGAAAGCGATGCTGTAAGATCGTGTCATGGTCAGGGAGAAATCTTTGGCCAATAAAAAACGAGATCAAGCGAAGAAGACTGCTCCTTTCCCTCCTTCCGCTCTTGGACAAGTTAATACACCAGATGATCCGGGCAGTCCCACGAATCATAAGCTTGAGCAGCGTATCTTGAACATCTTTCAAGAAGCTCACAAGGATAAATTGAATAATGATGAGCAATCAACTATATTACAGACTGTGAAGCAGCATCTCTATAATCGTGACTTTGCCGCTGCTTTTGGTGATCAGAAACATCTATGGTCATATCTCGGGAGATGGAGTCCGTCAAGAGCACTCGCATACTTGCGAATTTTTAGAACTTCAAGTGCTCACATTGATTGGACATTTGTCAAGCGTAGAGACGAAGTATCTGCGCCATCCAGCGATGTTACAGTCGCTTCAGAGGCGCTAGTATCTGATGAGACGGGGTTATCGACGGATCTCCCCGCTGTTTGTCCCACGATAGAGACGAACACACGTACGTGTAACGTATTGTGTCTTGGTGGTGGCGCGGGTGCAGAGCTAGTCGCCGCAGCTGCATGGGCATCCAATATTAATGACAATGCTGCTTCCATCTCGGTACATTGTGTCGATATCGCCGCATGGCATGATGTTTTAGAATATCTGTCTTCTGCCATAACTAATGCTCCCGTTCTCTCCGAGTATGCTTCGGCGGAAGCAAAGGCCGAAAACAAAGCGCTACTTCCTCCCACGGCGTTGAAGCTTGATTTCACACAACTTGATCTTTTATCTGCTAATGAAGAGCAAACACAAAATCTGGTAGCACAGAAAGATTTAATCACGATAATGTTTACATTGAATGAACTGTACACAACTTCACTTCCGAAAACTCAGGCATTTCTTATGAACCTTACTAGTTTTATTAGGAAGGGTGCTTTGTTATTGGTCGTAGATAGCCCTGGTAGTTATTCCACTGTCACCTTGAACGGAGCAGAGAAGAAATATCCTATGCAATGGTTGTTAGATTATACACTTCTTGGCAAGACCAATCCTGCAAATGAAAAAGCACCTCAATGGACAAAGATCATCAGCGAAGAATCC
>Ga0160427_10002730_pt1 | contig 10563 bp, 5 predicted proteins | sample SolpanmetagenomL_FD_108194 | JGI IMG/M metagenome (GOLD analysis project Ga0160427, IMG submission 108194) | Solar panel surface microbial communities from Lawrence Berkeley National Laboratory, California, USA - L | ecosystem: Engineered > Built environment > Solar panel > Unclassified ...
GCTCACCCCCATCGTATGTGCCAAGAGACAACCCTGCATCTCTTTGGTGTTGACAAGCTCACGCCAAATAAATTGAATGCCCTCAACTTGATGCGGTTTGATGCGTGATGCAATATGCTTGTTGACGAAGATGTAGTCTTGGTCATCTGTCTTGCTGGGATTGATGATGACCTGCTCGGCTGACTCCAGATACCCACTTGACTCTAGCTGTGATTTTGCCTGCTCGGCTGCTAGCAGTCTTGCTTGACCAGCTTTTTGCAGTCGCTGTGCCCCTTTGTCTCTGACAGATCCGCCAGAGAACCTCTTCACTCCTTTGCGTGGTACTGAGACAGAAGCGTCAGGCTCATCCTTGATGACGGCACGAGGCACGAGCGAATGGCAGAAGTCATAGAAGGCCTCGAAGTTTTCGAATTCCGCAGCTGTACCCAAGACCTCTCGACTCGCTGCGCCAGTCATGTATCGGTGATCGCATTTATGCCAGCAGATCCATAGTCTGGCGATGCAAAGAATGATTCGGCTCGCGTCTGCTTTGACTCCTTTGATAGTTTGCTCATCTTTCTTAAGAGCGACTATGGCACGCTTGACCTCATTGTGCATCTTCCCCTCATCAAGCTGGTCAAATCGAAGGTCGACTTCCTTCCGCATCTCGACATCAGCATTCTGACGAAGCTTTAGGATGAGTCGTTTGCGATCTGACAGGTCCTCTAATTCAACATAAGACCAGCCTCGGATCTCATCTTGTGTGGCAACCTCAGGATGAGCATCCCAATCGACAAGAGTGGCTTTGAGAGGTGAGGATGACTCAGAATCTGACAATGATTGCCTGCGAGCACGCAACGCGACTTTGCGGAAGGGAGGCGATGAATCCGGCGTTGAAGAGTCGCGCGTGCGACTCGAGGGAGATCTTTCGGCAACCGGGGAGGACCCAGTCAAGTCGACAATATCTCCTGCAACAAATTTGATGGTAGATGAAGAGGTCGAAGCAGCTGTAGCTTCATGCTCAGATCCAGGTCGAGGAAGAAATTGTCTCGTAGCAGGAGAGCTTGGCGGACTATTGCGAGCCTGATCATGTTCGATGAAGTTTTCTGTTGACTCAGAATGTAGTGACTCCTCGTCGTCTATGTCGTGGTGTCTGTCGAATTTGTCCCTCACACGGGGAACAGCCTGCATATCGGGACGCTCGGGTGCCTGTGCACGTTGTAGCACTTCTAGCTGGAACTTCAACTGCATATGCTCCTCGATAGTAACTTCCAGGGAGCGACACTGGTCTTGCAGAAGCGATGGTTTTGACCTTGACCAAACCTCTTCCAAGATACATTGCTTCAGCTTTTGGAGGCGGTTCAGCATGCGATCAATCTCGTGTTTGACAATTGCCACGGCTTGTGCGCGACGTCTTCTTCCTCGAGACTTCTTCCAGATAGACCAGGCTTTACCTTGCCATCGAGGGAGCTTCTCCTCGGTCCATATTCGCTCTTGCTCCTCGATATAAGCATTGACCATAGTAGTGACTTCAGCGGATGAAAGTTGTTGGTTAGACTTTGCGGCTTCTCTTTCAACCTCTTCTTCCTCGAACTCAGAAAGTAGACTACCGTCATAGCCATTTTCAGAACCCGAATCTCCATAATTTGGTAGTATCTCACTATCCTTGTTCTCCCATTTCGACAAGAAACTCCATTCATTGTTAGGATCGTGAGCATGCTCCGTGTCCGTCTGCTGATTAGGGTTTGCAGGGTTGCATATGGACATGCGAGCTTTGCCTTTCTCAACGGAGAACAGCATTGCGTGAGGGATCTGTGATGTCAAAAGCCGTGCTGGATATGGCTGGAGAATGGCTTTGGCAGGTGCGAGAGCTCTAGGGGCGGTACGGAGATAATGCTTCATTCTGTTATTGACAAAGAGGTTGCGGCCAGCAGAGGAAGCTTGGCTATCACGAGTGATAGTTATATCATCTTCTTCTGAGTCATCTGAGTCGTCACCAAGGACATTCTTCGAACGATCAAAGAACAAATCATCAAGCACAAACTTCGTGCCTAGAAAGGAGTCTCTTGCTTCTCTTGATTCTGTGGCTGGTAAGGTAATGAGTTGTACTCGACGTCTCTTTCTAGGCGGCTCCGTAATTTGGTCGATTGTACTAGCTTCGATTGTCTCATGCCCAGACGCTGCTGGTTGCTCTAAAACAGCTATTGGTATTGGTGAAAGGTGACGCTTGGGAGAGAATGCAATGGTGGATACAGCAGTAGAAAATGGTGACTTGAAGAAGGACGACTCAGGACGGCGAAACTCTGAAGCTGTCTTGGATACTGAGTCTTGCCGGAAGAGAGTTTGTGCTTGTTGTTCGACATAACGCGGTGACAGGTTTCGAAGCTTCTCGATAGCATATCTAATAGATGAGGCTTCCCCAAACGCTTTAATACCAAGATCCCCTCTTAATACATTCATGTCGACATGCTCAATGAGAGTAGCACCATCAATACCATGTTCCTGTAGCTTTTGTTCCAGAAGGGCAGCATTAGGGCGCCTCGAGTTTTGTCGGTCAGCCCATAGGTCGTCCGAATGACAAAGATTGTGGACAACTTGGTCGACTGTCCAGGTCCAAGGATCTGTCATCGTGCAGAGGTTGTGTCTTTTGGTGTTGTGTTCATTGGTCCTTATTGTCCGCAACGCGATCAAGGACGATAATTAGTTGTAGTTCGTCGTTTGCAGTGTCTGAAAGTGCCAAGGATTATCAGGTAATACTGGACGTAAAGTAGGAATCTTTCTGTCGTGATGTCGATAAACAGATTAACGCGTCCAACGACAGCAATTATTTGATAGCTGAGGGGTCGAAGTCGAGGGTGTTGTAGATGAAAAGAAAGAAAGAAAGAGCGGAAGGGAGTGTCTTATATATCGTTCCGGCGACAGCAAACAAGAGTGAAGTCAAGTATAGGAAAAGAGAGTGACTTAGAACGGACAAACAACAATCGGAAGAGAGTGAGACGTCAAGACGTCATGTGCCAAACAAGATGTTTCAGGTCGGCGGAGATCTGTCTGATCTGGATCTGAAACGCGTCGTTACAAGACACCTATGGTCCTGCAAAAGACCTCTCCACAACCTCACACCTGGATCGCACGAAGCACGTATTTGTGTTTCTCTATATCGCGATAGAGATAGCCAATGCGAGAGTCGTCAAGGCTGTTGCTCGTTCGCACTTGCCACGAAAATTGGTCGTAAAAAAAGGTGGGGCTGTTTCACTTGCACTGCAGAAACACAAGCAACCAATTTGAGCATGGACACATACAGTAAAGCGAGACGAATGAGCTGATTAGTATATCTGCCACTATAGCTGGAACTTGGTCCTGATCTTGTCTGTTGAACCATGCCACTCCCACTCCTGTCCAGATCCTCTCTGTATGCCCTTGTCCACTCTTCTCAGCTTCAACGTAAACCTCGGACCTAGCTCCTGCAAACCCGCCTTGATATCTTCAGCGCCCTTGACTGGTTTGCCATCGGGTCCGAGCACCTGCTTCTCGGTTGCTCGCTTGTCTCTGAAGACGTATCGATGTCGTCGTACAAAGATATAATCGCGCTGATTGTGCAGCGTCACTACTTGTCTCCCGACAAGCTCTGGTTGTGGTGGGAAAAGTGTGCGGAAAAGATGTGCTGTCAAAAGACCCAGAGGCGTGCGGAAGTTGTTGAGGATGAGCTCGGGGAAATGCTCAGTTGGGTTACCATGCCCTGGCAGCTTCTTGCCGTCGATCCAATTACTTATGCTGAAGTGGAATGTAGGACCTTCTGGCAAGTGTACGATTGTGAGACTTGAGGGTCGCTTATTGTCCTCTCCCATAACCACAAGAGTAGTGTAGTCCCGATTCGAGCAAAACTTTGCGATTTCGCGTATCGAGAAGTGGTGAGAATTGTATCGATGTCGTTGTCGCTTGATATAATGGCTGTTGGGGAGGAAGTCGCATAGCATCTCGGCTTCTTTGTGCACAGTCCCACTCAGCGAAGTGGTCACCAGAATCTTGGGCTTCTCTGTTGGCTTAAACAGGGTTGGGAACTTGGCTGCAAGGGCGTCCGGTATCAAGCTGAGATTTGTACTTGTTCCGGAAGCTGCTGCGGATGTTGCTGGACTTGTAGCTCGTTTGCCGGGCAAGGGTGGTGGGGGCATTGCTTTTCGATCTTTTGCCTCTTCTCCTTCGTTCTCGCCTTCTTCGTCACTGTCTAGCAGACTTGCGAGATCATCTTCCTCATCAACAATATCTGCACTTTCTTCGTCATCATCCTCCTTGTTCTCTTCGTCGTCATCATCAAACTCGTCTAAATGTTCCTCATCTTCCTCCAATGTGTGTTTTGGCACCTGCTGTTGTGCTGCCACCTGCTTCAGATTCGCCTCTGTCAATCCTTCCTTGTCTAATGCCTCTGACTGTTCGGTCTTCCGCCTCTTGTTGAATGTGTCAATATCCACACTAAGACCAAGTCCATCTCCTCCCTCCACATCAATGTCATCCCATAATCTTTTCCTCTCAATCGTCAATGGTACATTGCGCGACAGTCTATCATTTTTCAGCTTGGGGTTCCTGACCTCCTCTCGCTTCCTTCTCATGCGCTCATCGCGTCGTGTGCTTTCTTTGCCTTTCTTGATTTTTAGGAACGCAGCTTGTCTTCGTAATTTATTCTTTGGCTTCAACGACGATATGGGTACATCATTGCCTTGGAACGGCATCGTGGGCGGTAGTGAGGGAATATTTTGGGTCTATCGAGGTAGGAATGAGTCCCTAATACTTTTTCCTGTTCGGCAGGACCTGCCTCCGCTGAAAATCCTTGATGACCCTTTTTGTATCAACAGTGACTTCAAAGTGAAATGACATTCCAGATTACAGCCTTTCGTATATGCTGATCCGACCTTTTAAGAGCAGCATACCGAGTGTTAAAGGGAATCTCTTCCAATCTACCCTCACTTTTTTGCGAGCATTTAGCAGTACAACTTCCCTGCAGAAATACCAGCTAGGAAAGAAGCAAAGCCAGGAGCCAATCATGAGCACATCAACAATGAAAGGACAGCCCTTTGAGAGGACGTTGCTGGAGCAGTTGATGAAGAGACGATTGTTCTACACACCATCCTTCGAAATCTACCAAGGTTTACCAGGCATTGAAACGAAAGGTCTCTACGATTACGGTCCTGCTGGTTGTGCTCTGCAAGCAAACGTGATCGATCAATGGAGGAAGCACTTTATCTTGGAGGAGGATATGCTCGAGGTCGATTGCACGAGCTTGACACCACACGAAGTACTCAAGACTAGCGGTCACGTGGACAAGTTTGCCGATTGGATGTGCAAAGACCCAAAGACTGGCGAGATCTTCCGAGCAGACCATCTCGTCGAGGAGGTGTTGGAGTCAAGACTGCGCGGCGACAAACAGGCAAGAGGTGAAGACGTGGTACAGAAAGACGAGGCTGAAGATGCCAAGCGCAAGAAGAGAAAGGTCAAGGACACCAAGGTGATGAAGTTGGACGATGAGACTGTCAAAGAGTACGAGGAGACATTGGCAAAGGTGAGGATTGGACACGAACAGTTCGTGAAATGTGCGATCACTAACAAGGATGCAAGATCGACAACTACAATGGAGAGGAGCTGGGCCAGCTCATGGAAAAGCATCAGATCAAGAATCCCACAACCGGTGGTGATCTTAACCCTCCAATCGCATTCAATCTCATGTTCGAAACGTCAATTGGCCCAAGTGCTAGCTCGAAAGGTTACCTACGGCCAGAAACTGCCCAGGGTCAGTTCCTGAATTTCGCCAAACTCCTTGAGTTCAACCAACAGTCAATGCCTTTTGCATCCGCCTCAATCGGCAAGTCCTTCCGCAACGAAATCTCACCTCGTTCTGGTCTTCTCCGTGTGCGCGAGTTCCTGATGGCTGAAATCGAGCACTTTGTTGACCCCAAGGGCGGCAAGAAACATCCACGATTTGTTGAGGTCGAGCACGTTGAGCTTGCTCTTTTGGATCGTAATGTGCAGCTCGGTGGTTCAACACAGGTGACACGTATGCAAATTGGCAAAGCTGTATCATCAGGCTTAGTAGACAACGAGACACTTGGTTATTTCTTGGCACGTATCCAGCTCTTCCTGGTCAAGATCGGTGTTGATCAGTCGAAGCTGCGTTTCAGACAGCACATGGCAAACGAGATGGCTCATTACGCTGCTGATTGCTGGGATGCTGAATTGCAAACAAGCTATGGCTGGATCGAGTGTGTTGGTTGTGCTGATCGTAGTGCTTACGATTTGTCTGTTCACGCAAAGAAGACTGGAGCACCACTAGTTGTGCGAGAAACTTTAAAGGAGCCATTACGAACAATGGAATGGCAAATCGAGCTTGACAAAAAGAAGTTTGGTCCCAAATTCAAGAAGGACGGCAAGACTATCGAGGAAGCAATTAACGCGCTGAGTCAAGACATTCGCGAGAAGTTGTCACTCGACCTAAAGGAGAATGGTAAAGCGGAGATTGAAGTCACTGGTGTCGCAGATGGCAAGGTTACATTGGAGAAGGATATCATCGCCATCGAGCACCGAGAACGTGTTGACACGACACGGGAGTATACACCAAACGTCATCGAGCCATCTTTCGGTATTGGTCGCATACTCTACTCTCTGATTGAACACGTCTTCTGGACAAGAGAAGGTGACGAAGCTCGTGGTGTCCTCTCCTTCCCACCACCAGTAGCACCAACCAAGGTGCTGATAGTACCTCTTTCCGGCAACGCTGAATTTGCGCCACTGGTGAAGAGACTTTCGGCGAAGCTTCGCAGGATGGGTGTTTCGAACAGGGTGGACGACAGTAGTGCCAGCATCGGCAAGCGCTACTCAAGAAACGACGAGCTCGGCACACCTCTAGGCATCACCATCGACTTCCAGAGTGTGAAGGACGACACATTTACTCTTCGTGATCGTGACTCAACGAAACAGGTCAGAGACACGGAAGACAAGATCTGTCAGGCTATACAGAGCTTAGTGGACGGTTCACAGGTGTGGGAAGATGTCTACAACAAGCTGCCGAAGTTTGAGGGTCAGGAGCTGGAAGAGAAGGAATGATCTAACCAGGATACTGATATGGGGAATTTGATATGTGATAGTACACTGGAAATCTGCTCGAGGCACAGATATGAGAAGTAAGGGCAGGGACATCCAAAAGGGGCTTTAGAGAGCACGACAACCCTTCGAAAGTCTGGGGAGAAATGTTATAGTACAATAGACTATGTAATACAGAATCCGCCTTTCTGCTCAAGCACCATTTCATTCATTCACTTTCTGTCCTGTTTTGAAGTGTTGTGACGCGCAGGTCGCGCCATATGTCTGAATCGCAGACATTAATGCCATAAACACCACTGCTGGACATATCGCAAACAGTTCGCTCTTCGTCTGGCACTGAACAGTCCCACTACAACAACAATGGCGAACGGCCTCAGCAATGGGCGTCACTCGCCTGAGCCTGCACTCAAAGTGGCACGTTTCTCACACATTCCTTCGACAATCGATATTCCTGTAGGAGATGGACAAGCAGAGGAAGCTGTAGAGGTGGACCTAGAGAAACTACAAGACGATCCGGCCGAGCTGTTGGGTTTACTGGAGGCTGAAAATGCTGCAAAGGGCTACTGGATCACAATAGCGCTTGCGTACGCGAAACAAGGACTCGTAGATCTTGCGGTGGATATCATCACGAGAGGTCTAGGCTTTGTTGGAAGAGGAAAGGCAGATGAGAAGCTGGCTCTTTACAACTGCTTATGTTGGCTACACTTGCTTAAGGCTCGTGAAGCACCGCGCATGAAGCTAGGTAAGATCGCGCTTGATGCACATTAGAATGTGCTTATATTGACGCTGGTTCATCGTAGATGCCAAAGCGGACCCGGATGTAAAGACCAAAGACCACTACCTTCGTGCAGCGACTGCTATTCTCAATGATGCATCTCGGATCAGCCCTTCATATGCGCCATTATTCCTCGCCCGGGGTGTGCTATGTTTGCTCAGGGCGACACTCATACAAGATCAGACTGAAAAGACGGAGATGCTACGACAGGCTATAAAATGTTTCGACGACTCTCTAAGGAACACAAAACAAAGAAACATGTTCGCTGTTCTGGGTCGATCAAGAGCGTTGTACTCGCTCGGCAGGTACGCAGATGCGCTTACAGGATATCAGAAAGTGCTTGAGAACGCGCCAGAGATGTCAGACCCAGATCCACGTATTGGTATTGGTTGTTGTTTCTGGGCTCTTGGCTATAAAGATGATGCGCAGTATGCATGGCAGCGAGCTTTAGAGTTGAATCCACAATCAAAGGTCGCAATCACTTTACTTGGCTTGTACCATCTCAATGTCAGCAACCAATGTTCTCCATCAGACCCAAAATTCCAGATTGAGTACAAATCAGCCATGATGGGATATGCGCAAAAGGCTTTTAAAATTGATAGTAATATGCCACTGGTATGCTCGACATTTGGCACTTACTTTACAAATGCGAAGGACTGGAAGCGAGCAGATATCGTCGCTCGAAGAGCTGTAGAATTGACAGATATCAACGCTATTGCCAGTGATGGCTGGTATCTGCTTGGAAGAGCAGCACACGAGGAAGAAGACCTAGCAAGAGCCAATGACTTCTACTCCCGAGCAGATCAAGCCCGAGGTGGTGACGATCGTGGATTCATCCCAGCCAAGTTCGGTGTAGCTCAAATCAAGGTTTTGCAGAACGATTTGGCTGGCGCAAAGTTTAGGCTGGAGAAGATTGTGCAACAGTCGAAGAATGCTGAAGCTCTGGCACTTCTCGGTGCACTGTATGCAGAAGAGGCTTTTTCACCGCCGCCAGGATCGACGCCAGAAGAGATACGTGCATCAGTTCGCAAGGCTATCGGGACACTTGAGTCTGTTCGAGTAGGGTGGAAAGACCCGAAAAAGAACTCGATTCCTGATTCGTCGATTCTGCTCAAGCTGGCACGGTTGTATGAGGCGGAGAATGTTGAACGCAGCTTCCAGTGCTTGCAGCAGGTCGAAGAGATGGAGCTGGAAGACTTACCAGATGAGCTCAGACCTGAAGATGCAGAAGACGAAGCAGCAGCAAGAGCAGTATTACGCGAACACCTACCACCTCAACTGACAAACAACATTGCGTGCTTCCATTACAAGGCCGAAAAGTACTCTCAAGCACGGGAGCTTTTCCAAACAGCCGCAAGCGCATGTGCTAGACTCAAGGAGAAAGATGCCACGATAGATACAGGCGCTCTCTTGGTAACAATCATGTACAATCTGGCAAGAACACACGAAGCAGAGGGAAAACTCGATGATGCTAAGACGATCCTCGAAAGCGTGTTGCAACAACAGCCGGACTATGCAGCTGCTAAGTTACGACTGACATATATAGCCCTTCGACAAAGCCCTGGTGAAGAAGGTCCAAAAGCTATGGCTAAGCTGTACGAAGCCGATCCTGCAAACATGGAAGTACGAGCTTTGTATGGTTGGTACATCCGAAAGGCCAAGAAGAAGACAGCCAATGTTGCAGAAGACCAGGAACAACGACACTACAAGCATTCCTTGCAAAATCATGATAAGCACGACGGCTACTCCTTGACTGGAATGGGCAATCTATACCTTGCTACTGCACGTGAGATGCCGAGGAATAACGACCAAGAAAAGGATAAACGGAAGAGGATGTACGAGAGAGCGATTGAGTTCTTTGACAAAGCAATTCAGCTAGATCCAAACAATGCTTATGCTGCACAAGGTGTTGGCATTGCAATGGTCGAAGATAAAAAAGACTATGCAACTGCTCTTCAGATCTTTACAAAGGTCAAGGAAAGCATCAAAGACGCTAGCGTGCATATCAACCTTGGCCACATCAACTGCGAGCTCAAGCAGTACTCACGTGGCATTGAAAATGTACGTCTTCCCTCTACATCCACAAATATAATCTGGCATACTAACTTCCTCCAGTACGAAGCAGCCCTCGCCAAAGACCGCTCCCACGACCCTCAAGTCCTCGCCTGCCTCGGCCGCGCCTGGCTCCTGCGCGGCAAACAAGACAAAAACCCCACCTTCATGAAAACCTCCCTCGACTACTCCCAACGCGCCCTCGACCTCGCCCCCGACCAAATCCATTTCCAATTCAACGTCGCCTTTGTGCAAATCCAAATCGCCCAACTCCTCTACTCGCTCCCCGAAACGCAACGAACGCTCGAAGAAGTCGAGGTTGCGGCTAAAGGCCTCGATGCCGCTATTGACAGTTTCAGCGCGATTGCCAAAAGCCCGAATCCGCCGTTCCCACGCAACGATATTGAGCAGAGAGCGAATATGGGACGGAATACGATGCGCAAGCAGTTGGAGCGAGCGATGCAGGGACAGCGCGAGTACGAGGAGAAGAATGCGGCGAGGTTGCGCCAGGCCAAGGAGACGCGCGAAGCGGAGATTAAGAAGCGCGAGGAGGAGAAGAGGAAGATGGAGGAGGAAGTTGAAGAACGTAAGCGGGTGTTGGCGGAGGAGCGACAGAAGATGCAGGAGCGAGACCGAGAGTTGGCGGCGATGCGCCAGGAAGAGGTGGAGAA
>Ga0160427_10002731_pt1 | contig 10563 bp, 9 predicted proteins | sample SolpanmetagenomL_FD_108194 | JGI IMG/M metagenome (GOLD analysis project Ga0160427, IMG submission 108194) | Solar panel surface microbial communities from Lawrence Berkeley National Laboratory, California, USA - L | ecosystem: Engineered > Built environment > Solar panel > Unclassified ...
CGTCAACGTCTCGGCGGTTCAGATCCATAGTCCACACTTCGTCGGGTTGGTGCACGAGGTGCTGCTCCAGACCGGACTTGTACCTCGCCGCCTGGAGGTCGAGGTAACCGAAACTGCGTTGATCACCGACCCGAACCGGGCGCTCCTGACCTTGCGGCAGTTGAAAGCGCTCGGCCTACGCATCGCCATGGACGATTTCGGCACCGGCTATTCGTCGCTGTCAAACCTGCGCTCGTTCCCGTTCGACAAGATCAAGATCGATGCATCCTTTGTGCGGTCAGTTGACAGCAACGAGCAGACGGCGGCCATCGTACGCTCAGTCCTCGGCCTCGGCCGCGGCTTAGGGCTTCCGGTCCTGGCTGAGGGCGTCGAAACGGAAGCAGAACTAAGCTTCCTCACCGCCGAGAACTGCCACGCCGCACAAGGTTACCTTATGGGTCGCCCGTCCTCGATTGGCGAGTTTGGCCGATACACGCATGATGAGCCTCAAGCCGTTCCCGCCACACAGCGGTCCGTTTAAGACCCGTAGAAGGCCGACATTGATGTGTCCCTTCACGGATCAGGTTCACGCCGCCCGCCACCCGGCCGCCGTCGCTTCGTTCTCGGAGCAAAACATGCGCTCGCCGACGCGGTCGTTGATGCAGGTTCGCTCGTGGTCGCGCGAGCTGGGCAGGGGTAGAACCTTCTCGTTGCGCCCGAGCGGCAGTGCGGCGGCCGCCTCACGCCAGGGCTCGGTCCAGGGAGGCAAGCGGATGGCGTCGCCGGCCAGAACCGCGGTCGAGACCGTGAGGATGGCTGCCCCAGCTCGGACGGTGCCGGATCGCGTCACGACGGCGACGCCGTCCGGCGTCAGGTCGATCCGCTCGGCGGGGGTGGCCAGTCGCGAAGCCGTCAGGGGCGGCAGGCTGGCGGCGACCAGCGTGCCGTAGCCCATCGGCAGGTTCCAGTTCCGGCCGGTCGAGGCGTCGTCGTAGGCTGAGTAGTCGGCGGCGGAGATGTTCTCGGGCGCGACCTCGCTCATGAAGCCGGCGATGGCGCAAACGTAGGCGTTCCAGCGACCGCCAGGCTCGAGCGCATCGCTTGCCCGGTCGCTGCCCTTCGCGACCGCCCAGAGATGTTGCCGCTCGAATTCGGATAGGCAGAAAACCACCCGCCTCGGACGTAGAATGACCGGGTGGTTCCAGGCCTAGCGCTATCGTAAAAACACATCGATAATGCTTGCGTGGGGACCATTATTTGTGGTGCTCGGAATGCTTTAAGGTAATCAAATTTTTCAAAGGATGGCTCCGTTACAGCTTTCAAGACGGCGTGACGTCTCTGACGCTGTCGAAGAAGATCGGCGCTGCCCCTCTGAGGAACGCTCCGACATCGTCGGCAATGACGTGTGAGAGGTCGCTGGGAATCGGCCAGCCGTACACGAACTTGCGAATGGCCAAGTAGAAGATCTTCCCGTGTAGCGCCCAGGCGGCCTCGGTCTCGCGTTCGGTCAGTGGCACGGCCTCGGGAGAAGGCAGGTTCAGGTCCGCCCGCATCTCCGCGCAAATCGGATGGATCACCCGGTCGCGGATGATAGCAAGGTAGCGCGGGGCGATGTCGTAGCCCTTCAGGCCCGAGAACACGAAGATCCGCACCCAGACGTAGTCGAAGATCTTCTCGGCGTATTCCCGATAGAACCGCAGGATCCGCGCCTCGAGCGTCTGCGACCGGTCCTGAACGAGGCCGTCCCAGGCCGGGTTCCAGCGCTGGACGTAGACGTGGTCGTAGACCCGGTCGAGGAGCGCTTCCTTGGTCGGAAAGTAGCGGAAGATCGCCGAATGCGTGATCCCGATCTCGCGAGCCAATTCACGAGTCTGGCCAGCGAGACCATGCTCCGCGAAGAACTGCGCCGCCGCCTCGACGATCTGCTGCTCGCGCTGGGCGGCCGGCAAGCGCCGCCGGCCGGCGAGCGTGGCCTTTTCCGACCGCGCTACGAACGCGTCCGGGGAGCGGGCATCGGGACAATCCATGCTTTGTGACCGCTTGGTTATTTCGCTTGACGATGCCGTCTGACCCTGGATAGCTTGTAACCAAGCGGTCAACAACGAGTGATCGCACCGGTACGCGGCCTGTGGGAGGGACGCTGATGAAGGCGCGGGCCTTCGATTATCGTCGCGTGGCAAGCGTGGCGGAGGCGCTCGACGCCTATGCCGCCTGTGCCGGGGAGGCGCGCTACCTCGCGGGTGGCCAGAGCCTGTTACCGGCTCTGAACCTGCGCCTCGACGCTCCGGATCTCCTCATCGACATCGGACGGATCGAGGCGCTGCGCGGCATCGTTATCGAGGGGGAATCCCTGCGGATCGGCGCCCTCACACGGCATGCCGAGACCCTGGCATCCCCCCTCGTCGCCGCCCACGCGCCGATCCTGACCCAGGCCGCCGCCTACATGGCGCATCCGGCGATCCGCAATCTCGGCACGATGGGCGGCAGTCTTTCGCTGGCCGATCCCGCCTCCGAACTGCCGGCCTGCATGCGCGCCCTCGGTGCCACCCTGGAGATCACCGGGCCGAATGGTATCCGCGCCGTGCCAGCGGACGAATTCTTCCAGGACTTGTACGAGACGGCCCTCGTCCCAGGCGAAATGCTGACCGCCGTGCATGTGCCGCTGGCGGCGTCCGGGTCGCGGATGCACTTCACGGAGATAGCCCGCCGCCGCGGCGACTACGCGATGGTCGGGCTCGCGGCGAACCTCGTACTGGCGGACGGCATCGTGACCGCGGCCCGCCTCGGTTTCTGCTCGGTGGGACCGACGCCCATGCGGGCGCCCGCGACGGAGGCCGCGCTCACGGGGCGCCCCCTCGACGGGGATGCGATCACGTCGGCTCGCGCAGCCCTCGGGGACGACCTCTCGCCGGACGACGACGACAGCCTCTCGGCGGCGGCCCGCATGCATCTCGCCCGCATCCTGCTCGGTCGGGTCCTAGCCGCCCTGGGAGAGGACACGGCCGAGGCGGTGGCCGCATGAGCTCCCCGCAGACCCTCTCCCTCACCGTGAACGGCACGCGGGTCCGGCACTTCGTGGAGCCGCGCCTGTCCCTGGCCGATTTCCTGCGGGGCAACCTCGGCCTCACCGGCACGCATCTCGGCTGCGAGACCGGCGCCTGCGGCGCCTGCATCGTCAACCTCGACGGGCAGCCGGTCCATGCCTGCCTGATGCTCGCGGTGCAGGCGGACGGGCTCCGGGTCGACACGATCGAGGGGCTGTCGGAGGCGGGGACCCTCGCCGACCTCCAGGCCGCGTTCCATGCCCGCAACGCGCTGCAATGCGGGTTCTGTACCCCCGGAATCTTGGTGATCGCGCATGACTGCCTCGGGGCGTGGGCGGCGTCCGGCACCATCCCGTCCCGGGAGGTGATCCGCGACGCGCTCTCGGGCAATTACTGCCGCTGCACTGGCTACGAGGCCATCGTCGACGCGATCGAGAGCGTCGCCAAGGCCCGCGCGGGCCGTTCCGATCCGCAGCCCGGCGGGGAGGCGGCGATATGAGCGCGGCGGCCGACAGCCCGGGCGCGGGCCGTTACATCGGGCGCGGCCTTCCGCGCCCCGGCGCGCGGCGCCTGCTGGCGGGGCGGGGCCGCTACACCGACGACGTGGTGCTGCCCCGCATGCTCTACGCGGCCTTCCTGCGCAGCCCCTACGCCCATGCTCGGCTCGGCGCGATCGACGTGTCCGCCGCTGCCGCGATGCCGGGCGTCCATCGGGTGCTGACCGGCGCCGATTTCGAGCCCCTCTGCACGCCCTGGGTCGGGACGCTCAGCCACTTCAAGGGCATGCGTTCCGCCCCCCAGCGCCCCCTGCCGACGGACAAGGTCGTCTGGGCAGGCCAGCCGGTGGTGATGGTGATCGCCGAGACCCGCGCCCAGGCCGAGGATGCCCTTGAGGTGATCGAGGTCGCGTTCGAGGAACTCGATGCGGTCGTGGATCTCGATGAGGCCCGTGCGCCGGAGAGCCCCGTCATCGACGCGGGCGCGCCCGACAACGTCCTGTTCCGCACGCGCATCGAGGCCGGCTCGACCGCCAACGCCTTCACGGCGGCCGAGATCGTCTCGGTGGATCTGCGCTTCGGCCGCCACACCGCCGTGACCATGGAGCCGCGCGCAGTACTCGCCGATTTCGACCCAAGCGAGGGGCGCCTCACCGTCCACCAGTCGACCCAGACGCCCTACCAGTTCCAGGATCTCTACGCCCGCCACTTCGGCCTCTCGGAGGCCCGCGTGCGGGTGATCGCCCCCGATGTCGGCGGCTCTTTCGGAATGAAGCTTCACCTCTACCACGAGGACATGGCGGTGGTGGGCGCGAGCCTGCTCCTGAAGCGGCCGGTGAAGTTCACCGCCGACCGGATGGAGGCCTTCGCCAGCGACATCCATGCCCGCGACCACCGCGTGCGCGCGCGCCTCGCGGTGGGACCCGGCGGTCTGCTTCGAGCGATCGAGGTTGATGACGTAACGGGCGTCGGCCCGTTCTCGGCCTATCCGCGCACGAGCGCGGTGGAGGGCAACCAGGTCGTGCGCCTGATCGGCGCGCCCTACCGGCTGACCGATTACCGCGCCGACCTGACGGTGGTGGCTCAGAACAAGGTGCAGATGAGCCAGTACCGGGCCGTCGGCCATCCGATCGCCTGCGCGGTGACGGAGCGCCTCGTCGACCTCGCGGCCGACCGGCTCGGCCTCGACCCGTTCGAGATCCGGCGGCGCAACTATGTCACCGAAGACATGTACCCGCACACCACCCCGAGCGGGTACCGCTTCGAGAAGCTCTCCCTCGCCACCTGCCTGGAGAAGCTCCACACCCTGATGGACTATCCGGCGCTGCGCGCGGAGCAAGCTGCCCTGCGCGCGAAGGGAATCCATCGCGGCATCGGCATCGCGACTTACGTGGAGATCACCAATCCGACGCCCGCCTTCTACGGCGTCGGGGGCGCTCACATCTCGGCGCAGGACGGATGCGTTCTGAAGCTGACGCCCGCCGGCGAGGTGAGCTGCGCGATCAGCATAACGGAGCAGGGCCAGGGCAGCGAGGCGATCATCGGTCAGATTGTCGCCGAAGGCCTCGGCGTCGACCGCGACCACGTGCGGGTCCTGACCGGCGACACCGAGACCACGCCCTCCGGCGGGGCGACCTGGGCCTGCCGGGGCGCCGGCATCGGCGGCGAGACGGCCCTGCAGGCGAGCCGCAAGCTGAAGGGGCGCATCCTGGAGATCGCCGCGGCGATCCTGCAGGCGGAGCCTGGCACCCTCGACATCCGCGACGACGCGGTCACGGACGCGGACGGCGCGCCCCGCATGACGCTGCGGGAGGTCGCCAACCTTGCCTATTACCGCTCGGACCTGCTGCCGCCGGACGTTTCCCCGACCCTGACGGTGGCACACCACTTCGCGCCGCGCGGCTATCCCTTCGCCTTCACGAACGGCATCCACGGCAGCCTCGTCGAGGTCGATGTCGAGACCGGCTTCGTCACGATCCTCAAGCACTGGGTCGTGGAGGATTGCGGGCGCGTCATCAACCCGCTCCTCGTCGATGAGCAGATCCGCGGCGGCGTGGTGCAGGGACTCGGCGCGGCCTTCTTCGAGGAATGCCGCTACGGCGAGACGGGCCAGCTCCTGAACGGGTCGATGTCCGACTATCTCGTGCCCATGGCCTGTGAGATGCCCGACATCGTCATCGCGCATGTCGAGACACCGACCCTGGACACCGAACTCGGCGCCAAGGGCTGTGGCGAGGCGGGCACCGCCGCTTCCAGCGGCGCGGCCCTGAACGCAGTCAACGACGCCCTGCGCACGTTCGGAGCCGACATCGCACAGCTTCCCATGACGCCTGAACGCATCTTGAGGGCGCTCGACGTGATCTGATCCATCCCACCCAGATTTCGCGACGCGGACCGCCTTCACGAGCTCGCGCGACGACAGGAGGAAACTATGATCGAACAGGGATCGCGACACGGCTCCGTCTCGCGCCGGACGCTGGTGCGTGGATTGACCGCCGTGGGCGCGCTCGCGGGCGTCGGGATGCCGTTCGTCGCCCGCGCCGCCGAGCCGATCCGCATCGGTTTCCCGACGCCGGTCACCGGCCCGTTCGGCGCCGAGGCCAAAGATCAGATCCGCTCGGCCGAACTCGCCGTGAAGCAGTTCAACGAGGCCGGCGGCTTGAACGGCCGGATGGCCGAGCTCCTGGTCCGTGACGACAAGCTCAACCCCGGCGAGGCCGCGACCCGGACGCTGGAACTCATCGAGAAGGACAAGGCCCACTTCATCGTGGGTGCTCTGTCGAGCGCGGTTCAGCTTTCGGTCAACGAGATCACCCGCTCGCGTAAGGTCCTGTACGTTTCGATCAGCCAGTCCGACACGATCAACGAGGCCAAGGATTTCAGCCGCTACACCTTCCACGAAGCGCTGAACCCGCACATGACCACGGCGGCCGTGGCCAAACACGCGTTCAAGAAGGGTACCCGGGTTGCGTACCTCGTCGCCGATTACGCCTATGGCCACGAGATGCTGCGCGGGTTCAAGCGCGCGGCGGCCGCCATCGGCGCCGAGACGGCCGGCGAGATCCTGCACCCGTTCGGCGCGCCGGACTACTCGACCTTCATGCCGCGCTTGCGCTCCATGCGCCCCGACATCCTGTGCATCTGTAATTTCGGGCGCGATCAGGCAAACAGCATCAAGCAGGCGAATGATTTCGGCTTGAAGAAGGCCGCCCGGATCGTCGTGCCGGTGCTGCTGCACAACCAGCGCCTCGCAGGCGGCGCCGACGCCTTCGAGGACGTGGTTGGGGCGAGCAACTACTACTGGCGCCTAGAAGAGACCGTGCCCTCGGCCAAGGCCTTCAACGACGCCTTCCGGGCCGCCTACGCCAACGCGATCCCGACCGATTACGGCGCCTACGGATACACGGCCGTGCGCTCTCTGCTGATGGCCGTGAAGGCGGCCGGCGATACCGACACGCACAAAGTCATCGCGGCCCTGGAGGGCCTGACCTACGACGTCGCCAAGGGACCGGAGCGTTACCGCGCCTGCGACCACCAGGCGATCCAGTCCGTGCTCATCACGGAGTCGCGCAAGAAGTCCGAGATGCAGGGCGAGGCGGACCTCTTCCGCATCCTGGAGGTCGAGGCCGGCTCCGAGGCCGCCCTCCGCACCTGCGACGAACTCGGCCACCGGGCCTGATCGGGTGCCATGAGCGGGAGCCGGCCATGACCTCTGCCTTCGCCGCCTTGGATCTCGAACTCATCGCGATGCAGCTGTTCTCGGGTGTGGCGCTCGGCGCCGTGTTCGTGATGCTGGCCCTCGGCCTGTCGATCATCTTCGGCATGCTCGGCATCGTGAATTTCGCCCACGGCAACTTCTTCATGGTCGGTGCCTACGCGGGCGTCTTCGTCATGGAGCGCACGGGCAGCTTCTGGGCGGCGCTGCTGGTCGGCCCGCTCCTGGTCGGGGCCATGGGCCTCCTGGTCGAGCGCTTCCTGATCCGGCCCCTGGCCGGCCGCTCGCCGGACGATCCCCTGCTCCTCACCTTCGGGCTCGGTTACGTCCTGGTGGAGGGCGTGCGCATCCTGTTCGGCTCGGACGGCCTGCCGTTCGCCACCCCGGAGGAACTCTCCGGGGTCGCCGATCTCGGCATCGGCTATTTCCCGATCTACCGGCTCTTCGTGGTCGGCGTGGTGGCGCTGGTCCTCGTCGTCCTCTGGTACGGCCTCGAGCGGACGCGGCTCGGGCTGATCGTGCGGGCCGGCGCCCGCGACCCGGAAATCCTCCGGGTCCTCGGCATCGACATCCAGCGGCTCTGGCTCTGGGTGTTCGGCCTCGGCATCGCGCTCGCGGCCCTGGGCGGCGTCCTCGCCGCGCCGATGCGCTCGGTCAATCCGGAGATGGGCAACGTCGTGCTGGGCGAGGCCTTCGCCGTCACGGTGATCGGCGGCATGGGCTCGCTGATGGGCTCGGTCGTCGCCGGCCTCCTCGTGGGGATCGTGGTGTCGATGACCGCGCTGGTCGCCCCCGAGATGGCCAGTATCGCGATGTTCGCCTTCATGGCCCTGGTTCTCCTGATCCGGCCCCAGGGCCTGTTCGGCAAGCCCGGCCTCGGTGTCTGAGGGAGACCGCACATGCAGACCCTCGATCAGTCCGTCGTCGACGCCCCGCCGGGGGCGGTGAATCCGCGGCCCGCCCCACGCGTCACCGCTGGGTTCTCGCGCTGGCGCGCGCCGCTCTCGATCCTCGCGCTCCTGACCCTGCCGTTCCTGCTCCCCTCGCAGGCGCTCGCCGTCAACGTCCTGATCTACGGGCTCTACGCCGTCGGCTACAATCTGCTCTACGGCTATACCGGCCTCCTGTCCTTCGGGCACGCGGCCTTCTTCGGCACGGGCGCCTACGTCACCGGCATCGCCATCGGGGCGTACGGACTCCACCCGCTCCTGGCGATGGGCCTCGGCACGGTCGCGGCGAGCGCGTTGGCGCTGACGGTCGGGGCCGTCTCGATCCGCTCGCGCGGCATCTACTTCGCCATGGTGACCCTGGCCCTGGCGCAGCTCGTCTACTACGCCGCACTCCAGGCTTCGTCCTGGACCGGCGGCGAGAACGGCCTGCGCGGCTTCACGGTCTCCCGGATCGCCCTCGGGCCCGCCTCGCTCGACATCCTCGACCCGCAGGTCAAATACCTCTTCGTCCTGGCCTTCGTGGGGGTGGCCCTGGCGCTGATCTCGCGCATCCTCGCCTCGCCCTTCGGTGCGGCCATCGAGGCGATCCGCGAGAACGAGACCCGCGCGCGCGCCTGCGGCTTCGACGTGGAGCGCTCGAAGCTCCTGGCCTTCGTCCTGTCTGGCCTCTTCTGCGGCCTGGGCGGCGCGCTCTCGGCGATCCACCTGTCGATCGTGCCCCTCGACAGCCTCGCCTACCACACCTCCGGCATGGCGGTGGTGATGACGCTGGTTGGCGGCGCGGGCACCTTCTTCGGCCCCTTCGTCGGCGCCCTGGTGGTGCTAGTCCTGGAGGACGTGTTCAGCCTCTGGACGCCCCACTGGCAACTCGCCCTCGGGACCGTATTCATCCTGTTCGTACTGTTCCTGCCGCGCGGCCTCTGGGGCGCGGCCCTGGAACGCTTCGCCTTCCGCCGGGGTCGCTCATGAATCCGGTTCCGCAATCTCCGAACCTGCAATCTCCGATTCTGGAGGTCGAGGCGCTCGGCCGGCGCTTCGGCGCCTTCACGGCTCTTGAGGAGGTCAGCGCGGTCTTCGGCAAGGAGCGCATCACAGCCATCATCGGCCCGAACGGGGCCGGCAAGAGCACTCTGTTCAACCTGCTCTCGGGCGCCCTGGCGCCCACGGCCGGGCGCCTCCGCTTCGGGGGCCGCGACATGACGCGGATGCCCCAGGCCCGGTTCGCGCATCTCGGCATCGCGCGCTCCTACCAGATCACGAACGTCTTCCCGCGCCTGACCGCCCATGAGAATCTGCGGACGGCGATGCAGGCGCGCGCGAGCCGCTACGATTTCTGGAGCCGGCGCGACGCTCTGAGCGGCCTCGCGGAACAAGCGGATGCGTTGCTCGCCGATATCGGTCTGGCGGACCGGCGCGATCGTCCCGCCGCGTCTCTCGCCCATGGCGAGCAGCGGGCCCTGGAGATCGGCATCGCCCTGGCGAGCGACCCCAAGCTCTTGCTCCTCGACGAGCCGACCGCCGGGATGGGGCCGGAGGAGACCAAGGAGATGGTCGCCCTGCTGCGCCGCCTCGGCGAGACGCGCACGATCCTGCTCGTGGAGCACAAGATGAAGATGATCCTCGGCCTGTCCGAACGCATCCTCGTGCTGCATCACGGCCGGCTCATCGCCGATGGCAGCCCGGCCGAGATCCAGGCCGACCGCGAGGTACGGCGCGTCTATCTCGGGCAGAGCGGTGGGTACGGCCATGCTTGAGATCCATGGCCTCGACGCGTGGTACGGCCCGAGCCACGTCCTGCACGGACTTTCCCTCGAGGTCCGGGCCGGCGAGATTCTGGCCCTGGTCGGCCGCAACGGCGCGGGCAAGACCACGACCATGAAGGCCGTGATGGGCCTGATCCCAAGGGTCGGCGGCAGCGTGCGCTTCCTCGGCGCGGAACTGCTCGGCCTTCCCGCCCATGCCCGCTTTCCCCTGGGCCTCGCCTACGTGCCGGAGGATCGCCGCATCGTTCCGGGCCTGAGCGTGCGGGAGAACCTGAAGCTCGGCCTCCTGCGCGCGCCGCGCACGATCAAGGAGGGGGCGGCGATCGCCGAGATCGCCGAGACCTTCCCGCGGCTGGCCGAGCGCCTCGACCAGGTCGCCGTGACGATGTCGGGCGGCGAGCAGCAGATGCTCGCCATCGCGCGCGCGATGATCGCGCGGCCCAAGCTTATCCTGCTGGACGAGCCGTCGGAGGGCATCATGCCGGTGCTGGTCGAGGAGATGGGCCGCCTGTTCGTGTCCTTGCGCGACCGCGGCGTGACGCTGCTCCTCGTCGAGCAGAACGTCGAGTGGGCCCTCAATCTCGCGAACCGCGCCGTGATCATCGACCAGGGTGC
>Ga0160427_10002732_pt1 | contig 10563 bp, 10 predicted proteins | sample SolpanmetagenomL_FD_108194 | JGI IMG/M metagenome (GOLD analysis project Ga0160427, IMG submission 108194) | Solar panel surface microbial communities from Lawrence Berkeley National Laboratory, California, USA - L | ecosystem: Engineered > Built environment > Solar panel > Unclassified ...
CAGCGGATCGCGCTGCTGCTCGATTCCACGAACCGGGAGCGGCGTGAGGTCGAGGCCGGCATGATGCAGGGCGCGCTCGACCAGGCGGCCGCCCTGGACGCCGCCGGCCACGCGGCGCTGCTGGCGGTGGGTGAGGGCTGGCACCCCGGCGTGGTTGGCATCGTGGCCGGGCGGCTCAAGGAGCGGTTCAATCGGCCCACGCTGGTGGGTGCGATCATCGACGGGGTCGTGAAGGGCAGCGCCCGTTCCGTCCCCGGCGTGGACCTTGGCCGCGCGATCATCGCGGCGCGCAGCAACGGTCTGCTGCTCACCGGCGGCGGCCACGCGATGGCAGCGGGCTTCAGCCTGGCGGCGGCGGATGTGCCGGCGTTCCAGGCCTTCCTGGACGAACGCCTGGCGCATGCCCGTAGCCTGCCGCGCGCCGCGGACCTGACCGTGGAGGGCACCTTGTCGATACCCGGCGCCACGGTCGAGCTCGCCGATCAGCTGCAGCGGCTGGCACCCTACGGACACGGCAACGAGGAACCCGTCTTTGCGCTGTCGCGGGCGCGGGTGGTGCGGGCCGACCGGATCGGCAAGGACGGCGCCACGGTGCGCGCCACCGTGGAGGGCGATGCCGGCGTGCGTCTGAAGGCGATGCTGTTCCGCGCCGGGGAGGGACCGCTGGCGATGGCATTGCTCGACCGCGGCGCCCCCTTGCACCTGGCCGGCCACTTGCGCGCCGAGGCCTGGAACGGCACGGTCACGCCAACTTTCTTCGTAGCCGACGCTGCCCCAGCTTGACCTGCGCAAGCAGTCCGGGCTACCCGGTGCACCGGCCCGTCCCGTTCGTCTAGAGGCCTAGGACACGGCCCTTTCAAGGCTGTAACACGGGTTCGAATCCCGTACGGGGCACCAATTAAATCAATCAGTTAGGACATTCGCGATGCCTTCGGGCGCGGGTTTGCCTAGATCAGTGCCTAATATGCATCGTGTGAACAACCGCGAAGGATGGTGGACAGGCTGGAGTAATCTCTGCCTAGCAGGCAAGGTACACATCCTTGTCTGGCTGATAAACTGGCTTTGTGGATCATCTTTCTGAGCGGACCAGTTCACGAGCAGCAATTCATCTGCTCATATGTTTTCCGGGTCACTGGTTCCGGATTGGAGGCAGAGATGGCGGCTGATAGGTCCAATGGCGACACGCTGATGGTTATCTGATCTGTGCACAATTTTTGGAACTTCTGATGCGCTCGCTACGCTATTACGCCGCATGAAACCGAACCACGTCGTTGAGCAAAACAACACTCAGCAGTTTTCGAACAAGCCGCCTGTTAGCTGCAAAAATAAATATTCTCACCATCCGACCGAACGCGAACATAGAACAGCCGAGCAGCACAATTGGAGGTGGCAGAATCGGATTGGTGGTCTAACCCTTGTCGCTGCTATAGCAGCTGCTGCCGCTGCCGTAGTAGCGGCTGTTTTCACGTATAATGCGCTTCAGCAGACCATACGCCAGGCGGATGAGGCTGTTAAACAGACCGGGATCGCTCAGGAGCAACTTACTCAGGGAAAGGCCTCGTCTCGTCCGTATGTTATTGCGCAAATCAGCACTAATGCGATAACCCGCAGCGAACTAAGCGAGAATAGTAATATACCAGCCAAAACGGCCCGTTATACCGCAACTTTGCATTTCACAAATTTCGGGTCCACCCCTGCCATCATCAAGAAGATTGAAGGAACGGTAGCTTTTAAGCTGCCTCCCGATAGGCCACAAATCATAGAAGAGCATGGAACAGACTTGGTGCTATCTCAGGGTAGTTCTACGTCAAACTACCTGTGGTATCTTGACGTAAGCTCGGCTGAAGAGCAGAACTTAGTTGTTGGGAGTGGTACTATCTATGTACAAGGTGAAGTAGTTTATACTGATACGCTTGGCGTTACTATGAAAACGCCATTCTGTTATCTTCAACCAACCCACTCTCACGTGTTGAGGAGAGGCCTCGTTCCTATTGCTGCTCTAGGATGCGCAAACCAATTCTAAGCTGCGACAATTCTACGAGTGAAGTTTTTCAACCGATTACCCAGTCCAAGAGCAAAAATGTTGACTTATGCAGGAACCGCTGTTCTCACGATCGAATCTCCGACCTGACAGTGCGAAATCAAAGTGGGCGCCTTGCAGCTGGCATTATGGAAATACTCTCAGTTCGAAGTTAAAAAGGAGGAAATCGTAAGGTGTTTGACTTCCTTGATAACCAATGCCCTCCGGTTTCTGATTCGATCTTGATTTTAAGATCGAAGAAAACTGGAGGCATTCCGATTGGAGTAGCAAGTGGTAGCTGCTTCGTCATCGGACCTTACTTGGCTGTCACAGCACTCCATGTCATTGATGATTTTGCAGATGCTCATTATAGCATGAAAACTGGGTTAGGTCGTGGGGTGCTCGTAACTCCAAAGTTGGGGTCCTTTGAGCTGATTGCCTCTCATTGGGATAGCTTGACTGAGGCATGGAGAGATTTTGAAGTTGATCAAATCAGTCTGTCAAAGTTCTCTGATTTCGCGGTTTTGCGTTTAAAACCACGGTTCGACAGTAGTCCCACCAAATATCAATGGCGACCGCTCGCAATGCATGGTTGGCCCGTTAAGATTGGCGAAAACGTCATTTCAGTCGGCTATACCTCTCACAACAAGCCTGATCGTATATTACAAGCGGGTGAAGTGGAAGAGATCGGGCGTTATCGTGCTAAAGGTGTAGTTGAAGAAATTTATCCAAAAAGCCGAGACCAGCTTATCGACTCACCGTGCTTTCTTTCTGACATGCCAATCAACGGCGGCATGAGTGGCGGTCCAGTATTTTCGGAAAATGGTTTGGTGTGCGGTTTGTTATCGAGTAGCATTCCGCCTGGCCTCGACAGCGTGGATGGTAAGCACTCGTGCTTTTCAGTATCACTATGGCCGCTATTAGGGGACGTTATCGAGTTACAGCTTCCACATACGACAGGGTGCAGAAGCTACTCCCTGTGGCAGCTAAACCAAATGGGATACATACGTATGGCCGGTGTAGGGAATGTTCATCTTAAATTGAGTAAGGATGGACAGATTGAAGCTGTTCAGAACGTACCTTCATCCATGACCGACAGGTCTAATTTAACGTCTTAGCGTCGAGAATACGATTGCACTACACCGACTATGTTAGCATGCCTCAAATCAGGGTTTCCACCGTCGCCCTACGCCCGAAGCGGGAAGGGTCGCTAGAAGGGTGCCGGGCTGGCCTTTAGATCTGTCCAGCGCCTTCCTGTGGGCATTCGCTAAATGGCCGATGCGACGGGCAAAATCGCCGGGAAGCTGTTGCCCACAGGTGGTGCTGATAGCTGGTACTGCTACAGGTCTGCACCCAACATACGCATTGCCTCTGTGACTGATGCCGCATGACCATCTAGAACCATCTGCATTGCCTTGTTGCGTCGCGCTAGCCGCTTAGCGCCTTCATACGGATTGCCACCGGCATCCATCTCAGCCGCGTATTCCACATCGCTTAACGCATCGTAGTCAGTGACAGGCACCTTGTCGGCGTTCTCTGCAATTGCTTGCGCGGGGATCATGCTGCGAATTGCTGCGAGATATGCGCCGGGGTCCCTCTCGCGCAACGCTGCTACCGCTGATGGCCCATGCTCAGCAAAGTCATCTCGCATAGCGGTGATGAACAATTCCGAAAGCTTATTCCGACTGCCACGCGGTCTGCCAGCCGGGTTGCCTGACTGACCCGGCTGAAAGCGTCTACCGCTAACAGCTTTGCTACCGGTTGCCTGTAACCGTTCTGTTGGTGCAGCGAGGACAAGCTCATTGCCCACAGGTGGTATAATGAAATTATCTTCGATCACATACAACGCCACCGCCTGCGAACCGTCATTCATGATTGATGTTCCTTTCGCTAATCATATGTGCCCACAGGGGGGGATGGGTGGAGGGTTTGGGTTAGAGGCCGGCGATCTGCTCCGCCCTCGTCATGCTTTTCTGCCCTGCTCCACCGGGTGCGCCACCCCCCACCCCTATAGAGGAAGGGGTGGTGGTGGAGCAGATGCGCCACCTAGGGGTGGAGCAGGGTGGCGCAGTGGAGCAGCTAAGCCATGCACACCTGTGGGCAAAAGCATTACCTCAGCTTTTTTGCCGACAGCAACGAAGTCTTTAGGCTTCCTATTTTCATCAAGTGCGCTCACCACAATGAGCCAGCCTTGGCTCACCATCTTAACAATGTCAGCTTCAACGAGCCTCTTTGCAGTCTCCACGAGCGGGACATTGTGGCCAAGCACGTTGCCAATTGCGTTACCTACGTAGGCGTTTGACTGACGGTCACGCCGGTAGTGACCTTTAGCAACAATCTCTTGCACCGCCCTGATGGTGTCAGGTTTGATATCGGATTGCGTGTAGGTGTTGGATACTTCAACCGGCAGCGTGGTTGTAATGTCATCGCCTTCGGCGTCTTGCCCCAGTACGATCACACTTTTCTTGAACGCAAATGCTTTTGCCGTAGTGCCATTACGGTTTTTTGCTAGTCTACCTTGCACCAGTTCACTAGGGTTAGTCACATCAGCTACCGTTAGAACGAGCGACATATCTAACGTGCCATTGAGCGAGCCATGTCCGCGTGCCGTGGAGTTGCCGCCGTCGGCTGCTTTAGCGGGATGCGCCACCAGCAACACTGCTACCCCTGTGTTCGCTATTGCGCGAGAGAAGGCCACCACACTGCCCATATCTGCGCTGCTGTTTTCATCCATGCCGGCAAATGCCGCCGCCATTGTATCGAGGATCACCAAAGTCGGTTGGAAGGACGTCACCGCAGCCATGACAGCCGCCACCGCATTTAGCTCACGTAAGTTGCCTACAGCCAACACCGCTAGGTTTAGCGTGTGCCCGCCTTCCTCGCCCAGGGCAAACACCCGTCGCTTGACCCCTGCTTGATCCTCCGCTGCAAGGTAGAGAACTCGCCCCTTTCGCGTCCGCATGCCGAAAAAAGGCAAGCCTCGCGCAACTGCGTAGCCAAGGTGGGGGGCCAAGGTGGACTTACCCGCGCCGGGCTGGCCCAGGATGGCGCCAACGTCCCCTGGTGCCACCAATCCTTTCACCACGTAGGCGCTATGGTCCTCCAATACGAAGTCGGTGGAAATCCATAGCTTCGGCGTGGAGTTGCTGCATACAGGCGTGACAGGCTGCACCACAACGGCGGGGATTACCCTGTGGGCATCATCACCCATACCGGAGGCTTCAATGCCGCCCAGTAATGCGCCAAACGGCCCTATAGTGCTGTCAAACATGAGTTTGGCCATCAGCTTGCCTGGCCTTCAATCTGCCGGACTTGCCCTACCGTCGCTCTGGCGCGTACCATCAGCGCCGAATAATCAATTCCCTTAGACACTGCTTGTGCCGTCGCATGCCGGTCCAGTGCCCGGCGGATGGTGCTTGATCGGTAGGCGGCGCGACGTTGCACCTTCTCACGCTTCCCGAGTGCGCTTTGCAGCCAAATGCGTTCGATTTGCCCAACGTTCTGTGTGTAAAAAGCGATGCAGTTGCATAGTGCAAGATCGTTAGCTGACGCATCACCGTTGGTGGACCGTCCATTGAACAGCGTTTCAGCATTAGCGCCATTCTTGGCCGCAAACATGCGCCTGATGATGGTTGCATCATCCTCGATCTGCGGATGCAAGGATGGTACTGCCTGTGTTTGGCGGTCCGGTGCTAGCGCCCGTTCTAGGTGTTCAAGCAGCTCCTGACACACCGCAATAGGATTGCTGCACACCACTTCGCCGGTGAACGTGAAGAAGCGCCCGGTGCTGTAAGCCTCGACACCATGCCGGCGCACACCCTTTATCGTGCCGCGCACAATTATGTGGACGCCAAGCCTAGACGGTGACCGCTCGCAATATCCATGCGGGCTAAACTTCTCAAATACCAACTGGTGGTGACGCAACAACGTTTCATCGCCTTTGGCGTCGTCAATGTCTATGCCTACATAGTCACTGACAGCGTGACAGAACACAAAGCCGATGCCGTCACATACACCGATAGCCTTATGCTTATTGTAAGCAGCAACGGTCAACGCGAAGTTATGCCAGTGGGCAGGATTAGTCACGCTAGCTGGAAAGCCAGTTGCCGCATTGATGGGTACTTTGGCCCACTTGCCATTATCACGCTGCTCATATCGCCAACATACCCACTGTGTCAGGGCCTGAAGGTCCGTTGGGATGTTCTCGTATGTCCACAGGTGCGGAGTTGCAGCGTCGTTTGCGGCTTTCATCATGCCACCAGCTGCTTCGCTAGATGCAGTAAGCTTTTACGTGCAGTGGAAAGGTGACTATTTGCTAAGTCTAGGCTTAAACGATCATTCGGGTGCGACACGGTAGCATAACAGGCGTCAATTATTCTCATGGCAACATAAATATCGTTTAACGTTGCCTGTCCCGATTGCAGCAATACCGTCGTCTTCGGACCATCTGGATCTATAAACTCAAGTAGATGCATTGGAGTGATGGAAGGAGATTGACCCCATCGGGCGTCATTTGAGGAAACAATGTCACCAAATCGTACAGTGTAGCGAACTCCTGCTACCAAGCTGTTATGTGTTTGGCATGCGTCTCCATACGCATCGGCATCGTTGTTAGCCTTTGTCCGCTGATATCGGAGATAACACTGGATCACCTTACTAAGCGTGTAATCTGCTCTAGGTGAATTTGGTTGTAGCAGTTGAACGGAAGAAAAGAAGTGCGGTGCAGCTATAAAGCCGTCGGTCATCATTCTAATTGGGATAATCTCGAATGGCAGCTGCGTCTTGTAAGGTAAGTCAGCTACGTTTATCATGAGAAGAAATCTCCTGATCAAAGATTTTGAGTGTTTGGAAACCCCAGCGTTGGCACCGTGGGAGTTTCTTTGTTCCGTCTGCTAATGAAACGTCACGTGCTTAAGTTTTACGCTTGTAAGGTTTGATAGCAGCAGGTGGCAGCTGTCGAACCCACGCCAGCCCTTGTTCAACGTCGATCAGAATACGCTTGCCCAGCTTGTGGCTGCGCAGGTCCCCACGACCAAGGGCGTAGTAGGTGTTTGTCCGGCCCATCCCAGACAATTTGCACCAGTCATTAATCGTAGCGAATGCAGGAGTAGGATTAATTTCAGGAACTGCGATCACGATTGCTCACCTTTTCAAAGTGGGGATCGCGACAATCCACTATCGTCCTGATAAGATCAATAACAAGTTAGCCTCTGAGGGACATTATTGTCTCTCTTTCAAGTCTAGCATTAGAGTTAGTATAAATTGCTACGTGTAATTGACGTGATATACAGGCTGTAAACTACCTTGACGGCATCGCTATTGCTTCAAGCTGCACGTATTGGCTTAACGGTTGTGCTGACGGTAAATCCATAATCGTCAAACACTGCACGCACTGTATCGGCCACGTAGGACGGTGCTGCATGAGCATAGTGGCGGGCTGTCATCCGGATATCGGCATGGCCAAGCTGTGCTGCTATCACAAGCAGCGGCACCGCACGCGATGCAAGCCGCGTGGCGTATGTGTGTCGCAACACATGGAAGCTAATTGCTGGTGTAATACGTGCTGCTACACACGCGGTGGCAATTTCGCGGAATTGGTCACTGGCCTGCCATGGCGCTCGCCGCAGTTTTGCTGGCCTGGTTCGTGTAGCTTGCTGCACTAATGCATCCCGTTCGAACAAGAGGGCGCCCGGCGGCTTGCCCACAGTGGTAGCCAGGAAGAAAGCCTGCCCCTCGGCTGCTAGCGCCACAAAACGCGCCTTGCCGCTCTTGCTACGCGGAATGTGCAGCGTTCCGGCCTTGGCGTCGAAATCCGTAACCTTGGCGCTGGCAAGCTCACCGTAGCGGCAACCCGTGTGTAGTGCTGCTGTGACCAACGCACGTAAATCTTCACTGCATGCGTTCACCAGCCGCAGCGCTTCATCATCGGACAAGTAGCGCACCTTCGGTGCGTCAACGTCGCCGAATGGCTTAACGAGTGCCCAAGCGTCGTCGCTACCGACAAACCTACCATCGTTGCGTGCGTGGTTCAGAACCGCTTTTAGATTGGTGAGGATACGGTTGGCGGTTGAGCGGCGGCGGCGCACGGCGTCAGGGTCCATTGTGCCCACAGTGGGTGCACCTGTGGGCACAATGGGCCTGCCTGGCTTGGCCGATTGGCGGCGGCGGGGAGGGGCATCAGCAAGTGCGCGGTGCCACGCCTTTAAACGATCACGGGTCAGGCGAGCCACAGGCATGCTTCCCAACGTCGGAATGATGAAGGCACTCGCGCTGGTGCGGGCGGTGGTCACGCTCCGTGCCCCTCGTGCCTCCATGTCGGCCAGGTAGTCCGCGACTGCATCCGCGACGGTGTAGGGCTTAACAGGCTCTTTGGCCGGCTCTGCCTCTAGCCCGGCGGCAATGCGGCGCTGGCGGTCAGCCCATACCCGCGCGTGCATCTGTGCCTGCCGGAAGTCGAGAACGTCTGTGCCGTTGGCGGGCAGGGTGTCGTCAGCCCGGCCTAACCGGCCTTCCTGATACCGGCCATTAAGCAGGATGCGGGCGACCCATGCGCCGCCGCCTTGGATACTCCGCCGGTATCCCAGCGCCATACCGCCTTCCATGCTTTTCCAATGCGGCTTGCTCTGCGCTGGCAGCCGATCACGAGCGGCCTTCGTCGTGATCGGGGCATCGTTGGGGGTGCGTGGCATCGAGCGTGGTTCCTGGCATGCCTAGATAGGCGCCTAATATACGCTCCCATTCGTCTACGTTCAACGTCGTTCGCGGCCGCATAGATAGTAACTACATCAATGCTCTAACCTATTCGCTCACGTCCGCCGTTAACCAGCGTAGCAACCCTTTCAAGGCTGTAACACGGGTTCGAATCCCGTACGGGGCACCATTTCCGACAACGGATGCAATCGGGTTCACGACTTCATAAGCGAAGTCGTGATGCCGCCCTCTACGACAAGTTTGTCGTCAACTTTCTCGGCGCCCTCGATTTGCCCTCGACCGTTGGTTCCTTGATGCGAGGCCGGTTCTTTGGCTAGCAGCAATGCCGAAGCCACGTTCAATCAGGTATTGTCAAACCGATCGTCTGAGTAATTCAAATCAATCTGACAAATACCCGCAGATAAATATACATTTTCTAAGACGGCGCATTCAGCCTTCTGTGCCATCAGCAATGGAATACCTTAGCGACCAAGCAACGTCGTAATTGCAGGAGCTTCCATGTCGCTCACTAAGCTGTCGCCGCCAAATATCGATAATCCCGGTGAACCGGCCGCTGTCGGGACAAAACCCAAGGACCGGCGGCGTCCCGGTCGACCAGACACGGTAAGCGAGGCATTGCTCCCGCTTCTTCGCGGTGAGGTGCACGAACATCCGCAGCTTGAGCCACTGCTCGACTCTGACCCGGAAGACGATCATGCCCTTCGCGGCATCGCAGTGGGGGTCATCATCAGCACCGGGCTTTGGGCCTTGATCGGCGGAGTAGCCTGGCTGGCGGTGAGACTTCGCTAGGCTGCGACGGCGTTCTCCTGCCACGTTCGCTGCGCCGGCCTCGGGCTCGCCTCGATCGCTGACCCGACATTTTTCCGGCACAAATTCAACCGGCCGCCGCCGCAATCAGCACATAGACCGGGGCTTCGATCGTTGCAGGACCCCCGATGACCCGTTCGTTTATCTTCTATGGCCGCGCCCTGGACTTTCTTCGGCCGCACCGGATCGCCGCCGGCCTGCTGGTGCTGGCCAATGTTGTCCTGGTCACGATCGGCTTCATGGAACCGGTGCTGTTCGGCCGGATTGTCGCGGGCCTCAGCCAGGAGGGCCCGGCGTCGGCCACGATCATGCTCTGGGCCGGGCTCGGCGCGTTCGGCATCGGCGCCGGGATGGCGACATCGCTGGTGGCCGACCGCATGGCCCAGCGGCTGCGGCTGCGGGTGGCCGGGCAGGCCTATGCGCACGTGCTCGAGCTGCCGGCGGCCTATCACGCGAAATACCCGACGGGCAGCCTGATCAAGACGATGTGGACCGGAACGGACGAGCTGTTCGGCCTGTGGCTGAACCTGTTTCGGGATCATCTCGGCATGGTCATGGTCCTGCTCGGGCTGTTCCCGGTCGCCTTCATCATGAACCCGCTGCTCGCCGGCGTGCTCGGGCTGCTCGCGCTGGTGTTCGGTGGCACCGTCTGGATGACGATGCACCAGACGCAGTCGGGGCAGCGCCGGGCCGAGGATGCGCATACGGCGCTGTCGACGCAGGTGGGCGACGTGATCGGCAACACGCCGCTGATCCGGGCGTTCGGCGCGGCACCCAACGAGACGGCGTCGTTCGGCCGCCTGGCCGGCGACGTGCTTCGGCACCAGTTCCCGGTGCTCGGTTGGTGGGCGGGCGTCACGGTCATGAGCCGGGCCGCGAGCACCGTGGCCACCGTGACGATTGTGGTGCTGGGCGCCTGGCTGCACGGGCAGGGGCGGGCGAGCACGGCGGATGTGGTCACGTTCATGGGCTTCTCCGGCATGCTGATCGGCCGCCTCGAGGGCGCGATCTGGACGGTGTCGCGC
>Ga0160427_10002733_pt1 | contig 10558 bp, 11 predicted proteins | sample SolpanmetagenomL_FD_108194 | JGI IMG/M metagenome (GOLD analysis project Ga0160427, IMG submission 108194) | Solar panel surface microbial communities from Lawrence Berkeley National Laboratory, California, USA - L | ecosystem: Engineered > Built environment > Solar panel > Unclassified ...
AACCTGGTTCTAGGGCGACGAGAACGAAGCACTCCGAAACTGGAAAAGTGCGCTTGACCAAATATATTATCACAATGCATATAAGATACCAGCAAGTTACCGACCAAAGACTGAAACGGAAAGAGCCCTGCAAGACTCCCTCCGCGATCTAGAATTGCAGTGCAAAGAAAGAGTAGACCTATTGGAAGCCATCAAAAAGAGTAGGAAAGGCAATAAAAGCAAATCAAACATTGTACAGCGGATTGTCTCTGGAGGCTCTACAACATCACAAGATTCGACTATTGCTAGCGGGACTGTCGCTACATTCGAATACGAAGCACTCTCTCGGCCGCAACTCCCAACACTTCCGTCCGCAATCCGACCCAAACCTGTCGCAACTGATAGCTCTGCAAGTATTCGAGATCGGGTCACCCCGCAGATGCTAGAAGAAGCACAACGAGAAGCAGACAAAAGAAACGCACTCACTGCCACCGCAAGTATGCCTCCGCCATCCAGACCGTCCCGATCGCCCAGTCCCGATAAGAAGGCCGGCTTCTTCAAGTCCACGCTAAGAGCAAGCAAAGACTCAAAACTTGCCAATACTATGCGTGGTGGTAAACCTGCGCATGCTCCGGCGGCGGCTGCAGCTAGTGTAGTATGGCCAGGTGCTCATCCTAGTGAGACCACTGGAAATCGTGGTAGTTCGTCCCGTCAACCATCTGTGGAGCCAGTAGCCAACATGGGTAGACATGTCAGTTCGCACAATGAGGACGTCCGAAGGGCAATGAGTATGGATTTGCCATCACGACCACGATCGCACGAGCCAACTATGAGAGAGTTTGGTGGGCCGCGAGGCTCTGCCGTTGAATCGCTTGTTCGTCGAAGTCAAGACCTAGGTGCAAGGCCGAACAACATGGGCCCGCCTGCTAGGCCACAACAACAGTATATCAACACGAGCGTCAATTCATCGAGACAGACCTCGTCTTCTTCCACACCAGTCTCGCCTCCTTTACCACAACTACAATACCGTAACGAGTATTCAGATGGAAGTCTTGATCAACGTAACATGCAGATGCTCAAGTCGAGGAAAGCACGGATGGAGCTAGATGCTACAAAAGCTGCCTCTGCTTCGCAGCCACAATCCCAGCCACAATCACCCTCGAAGTTCCGCCAAGCGTTCCGCATGCCACAGCGCAAGGCGGTTGGTAGTGGGCCATCACCGCAACCAGCACCAGCAGCGCTTGCAGCTGCTACAATTCCTATGAGCCGACCACCGCAGCCGACGCAGAAGGAACAATATCCGCCGGCAGCGTCGTCGAGAGGTCGTGTTGAAGCACAACAAGCGAAGAAAGTCGTGCGAGCTAAACCTTCAATGGCTGCAGCTATGCCACCAACTGGATTAGCTCCTCCACCCAAAATCAAAGAACGAGTTCTTGCTGGAACACCACCACCACCACAAGCGGATAGCTCGGAAGACGAAGGCGATGCAAACAGCCCAGACTGGGATAAGCGGGTCAAGTATATACTAAAGCATTTGCCAAAGGGTGTAGATGAGCAAGCAGCCAAGTCCATCCTCAACGAGATCGTGGTCAAAGGTGATGAAGTTCACTGGGAGGATATCGCTGGCTTAGACATTGCCAAGAATGCTCTGAAAGAGGCAGTGGTGTATCCCTTCCTGCGACCTGATCTTTTCATGGGTTTACGTGAGCCTGCAAGAGGTATGCTGCTCTTCGGACCTCCTGGAACTGGAAAGACTATGCTTGCTCGTGCTGTTGCCACTGAGTCCAAGTCAACCTTCTTCGCCATTTCTGCTAGTAGTTTGACTAGCAAATACATGGGAGAGTCTGAAAAGCTTGTCAGAGCTTTATTCACACTTGCTAAGGTGCTCACTCCAGCAATCATCTTCGTTGATGAAATCGACTCTCTATTGTCATCACGTTCTGGCTCCGGTGAGCATGAAGCTACACGTCGTATCAAGACGGAATTCTTGATCCAGTGGAGTGATCTGGCTAGTGCTGCCGCTGGAAATCAGAAGACTGATGGCGACCCAAGCAGAGTACTTGTGCTTGCAGCAACGAACTTGCCATGGGCTATTGATGAGGCGGCCAGACGTAGATTCGTCAGGAGGCAGTACATTCCATTGCCCGAATCGCATGTGCGTGAGTCGCAGTTGATCAAGCTGATGGCTCATCAGAGACATGGATTGAGGGAGCGCGATTTCAAGCGACTTGTAGTACTCACAGAGGGTAAGCGTCTATCGGTTGTCTCAAACTATCGACCCAAGCTAACGTGATTGCAGGCTTCTCCGGTTCTGATATTACTGCCTTAGCGAAGGACGCTGCAATGGGTCCGCTACGTGCTCTAGGCGAACGTCTTCTACACATGCGTCCAGAGGATATCAGGCCCATATCCTTACAGGATTATGAAGCAAGTTTGGTCACTATTCGACCTAGTGTGAGTAAGCAAGGTCTGCAAGAGTTTGAGGATTGGGCAAAGGAATTTGGTGAGAGAGGTGGTTAGACAGTGTGATACACGGGCATCAACCCAAGGTAATGGTTGTATAGACCGTCTTCGTATATAGGATGAAGGTTGGAGACAGGCGTAGTAGGGACTTTCTGATACTCTCTTTTGAACAGTTTTTTATATAGCTCGTGGGGACGTGGTTATCTCTCCTTCGCAATAGACAAGCCTTAATTCTAATGCTTCATCACATATCGTCTGTTTGGATCTGTTGTGGTAGGGCATTGTCGATTTCTCACATCCCTCACATCCCTCACATGCCTATCTGTCTCTGCTTCAGGATGGTTCCCAACCTGGGAGGGATTGTGTTTCTCGCAACACTCTTCACTAAAGCTTGAATCATACGGAGCTGACTCCATATTGTCATTTGGGTCACTTCATCTGAACTTACATCGTGTTCGGCCAGTATCGCGTCTCCTTCTGCACCTGCCATTCTCGTCCTGCTCCTCACCGTCTCAAAGCCATACCGCCACCCATTTCCAAAAACATACCCGACCACCTTTCGACCACCTTTCATCCACCATCAAAACAAATACGCACCATGAACACAAACCTCCCCGAATTTTCAGACGCCAAAGAGACGCCAGCAACATTCCACCGCTTCTTCAACATCTCATCTTCAGGTCTCAAACACACACACCATATCCAGCACCATGCCCACAACAGTTCCTGACTGAACCGTCACAGCACTCCAACAAGAAATCACAAGATTGGGAGATACTTCGATAGTCGGCGGTGAGCGGGCTGATGCTATTGAGCATTGTTTGGCCGGGATAGTAAGGCTTTCGGATGCTGTCAAGGATGCCGCAACGTATTTGCCGGGGTATGATCAGAGAGTTTATTCTGAGGTATGTTCCTTCCCTGTCTTTGGAGATGATGACTGTGAAGATGGACTGCGAAGTTTGGGAGATGTTGTGGACTAATGCTTGTAGATAGCAAATCAAAGCGCTCTCTACTCATCTGAATACGACACGTACATCAGTAGCTCCAAAGGCAAAGTTCTCCTTCAAACGTATACAAGCGTCCGCGTCAACTTCATTCGACACCAAGGACCTTAAACCACACTCGACCACTGGGAACGGGACGTCGACTCTGCCCAACTCGTACGCGTCAAGTACGAATGTCGAGGGAGGAGCTCAAAACAATACGATTGCAGAGGGTCCGTGGGGACATGGTGAAGGTGCTGTTGAAACCCCAGATACATCGAGCGGCACAGACGGCAATCGAGGTGTGCAGCAGGAAGAGAAGAAAGTCGAATATCAAGATCTAGCATGGGCGGTGCACTCAGTCTCAGGCACACCAGACCAACCTCTCAGCATCACCCGTCTCCAAAACGCACAAGTACGCCTAGGCCCCACCACATCTTCCTCAAACACCACTAGCAACAGCAGCACAACAGGCACACTCTCCCACCTCTCACACAGCCTCATCGATCTTTTCGGCTCCGATTCCACACCCTCCACCCATAAACCACACACCTACACCTCCCTAACACTGACCAACATCGACCACAGCATCGTCATAACCGGTCCAATCGCAGGTCCAATCCACATTACCAATGTCACAAACTCGCTCCTTCTTGTGTCACAGACACGGCAGTTTCGTATGCATCATAGCAAGGATGTGCATGTTTATCTTAATGTGCTGAGTAGACCGGTCATTGAGAATTGCAACGACATTAGGTTCGCGCCATTACCGAGGGGGTTCGTGAGGGATTGGATGGGAGGGGATCAGGAGGGAGAGGGGATGTGGGATCAGGTGCAGGATTTCAATTGGTTGAGGGCGGAGCAGAGTCCTCATTGGAGTGTGATGGAGGAGAAGGAGAGGGAGAGGGTGGATTGGAAGAGATTGAGAGAGGATGTTGGAGATGGGGAGGGGGTGAAGGAGATGATAGACAAATTATAGGCATGAGAGAGATAAGATCTGGATGTCGTGTTATGAGAATGATAATCGAACATGTTGATTCGTTGCGGTGACTATCCACACTAGCCTCTGAGCTATCTAATCCTTCGTTTTCGACCACGAGATCTTCAAACCAAGCTTGATCTCGTCGAGAGTGTGTGTCGAGCTCAGCTCGTTCAGATTCCGCGAACGCCCTGTCAGATTTGGCGTAGTGAGCTCAGATCCATTGTCATATTGCTCGTAGCTAGCCAGCCGCCTGCGCGCTCACGAGCCAGCTCCACCCCAAGATCCTTATAGCGGCCTGACCACAATCGGCTCCTCCCAGCGCAAGATCGACACGTCCAGTGTTTGGCGAACGTATTGAGACCGTCTCTGGCATTTCTTAAGAATCCCACACAAGTTGTCCACGAGACCACCAAATCGTACAAAGTTGGTCAATCTTTCTCATTGCCATGGTATCGAAACTCTCTCATCTCGCACCCCACGATCATGCGTCCCTCCTCCTCGTAGGTTCCGGACTCGGACTCCTCGTAACACTCCTCTCATCTCTCCCTCGACTCCTCAACCACTTCTTCATGCTATTCTCCAAATCATCCTGCAATCCAGCGCCAGGCTGTTTCCGGTGTATAAAGTTGCAGAATCCTCCTCGCACACATCCCTCACCACTGTTGAGACGGCAACATGCTTCGCGAAAGTCGGTGACTGGTGAGAGTTCGCAGTAGATGGGACGCGCGGCGTACCAGCGCGAATTCAGTGCGTCGCAGGCAGCTTGCGCAGAGTCTTCGTACTTGAAGCGCGCGTAGACGTTGCCAATGAGATCTATGAGACGTAGTGTTGGTTAGCTCCTGTTCAGTTCAATGCACAAGTTTTTGAACAACCTTTTTCGCGAATTGTTACGTACGATCGTTATTATTATCACAAACAACCACCTCCTCCAGCTCGCCATACTTGCACATCTCGCACCAAAAGTCCTCGTAAAACGCATCGAAATTGTGCTGCATCTGCTCTGCATTCATCTTGTTCTTGGGGTCGTACGCCGGGTTTTGGTAGAGGTTGGGGAGGAGGATGGTTTGCGAGTAGGATGGCTTGACGTGTTTGCGAGAGCAGCGGTCGCCGTGGCGGCAGGCGCCGATTTTGTAGTAGAAGGAACAATTCACTTTGTCTTGTTCCGTGCCGAAGATTGAAGCGAGGTAGTTGGCCATTTTGATGGGCGATGGATGTGTAGGTCAAGGGATGGGCTCGTGGTCGAAATTTTGGGGATATGGTGAGGGACAGTCTCGTTGACCTGTTCAAATATCGTTGAGCGTGTATTTGTTGTTGACAAGGAATAGAGGGAAAGAAGTTGAAGCTGAAACATTGTCTGAAACTGATTGACATTGCCAAGAGCTGAATCACGTGATAGAACAGAGGAACTTCTAGAAATTGGTGGCAATGTCCATTAACTTGTAAGCTTTGGAGAAGACTCGCGAGAGTTATTGGACGAAGCAGAAGGCAACAACTACAGCCTCGCCTTGTCAAGCTATCAAATAGTACAGCCTAGTTCAAAACCAAGGGAATAGATTTTATCAAAATCCATTTTTAAGCACATACGGCCATAGACTGTAGAGAACAAGGCATCCCGTTCGCTCTGCCCTATTTAAACCACAGATCGACTGCGTAGTAGTATGGTGGGTGACCACATGCGAATTCCAGTTGCTGTATGTTCACCTAAGTTTTTGGCACTTTCTTTTTCCGCCATCCGTTCCTGAGTAGGGGACTTAGAAGTCCATGGCTGGTTGACCCATCCATCATTAGAGCGACCTTGTACTTTCATAAGGGCTCCGTATTGGTCACCTGGAGGACTTTGAGAGCGTGCCCGCCTCAAGAACGCAGGTAGAGTCCAGGAGAAACACTTTTAAAATTTGTGGTCAGAAATAAGCTTTTGATGTTGCGGGGAGACCCTGAAATCTGAAACACCATTGAAACATCTCAAATCAGGCGTACGTTCTCTTATCTCGCCATAAAATGCAAGAAGACGACCCCACCTATGTGAATTACGAGACTTTTCTCGGCCCATCCTTCTCCCCAGAATCATACGCCAACACCCTCGTCCTCGCTACGAACAATGCTTCCGATACTTCCCTCGATCTCGCGACACCACTAAAGAGAGTCCTCTACGACGTGCAAGAAGTCGACACTCACATTGACAAACTCACGACTATATCAGCGTTGCCGCTAGTACACTACACAAAAGAGCATATACAAGCAGGTGACAGAATTCTGCAAGAGCTAGAAGTACAAGTCGCGACGGTATCAGACAGTTATGCACGATTACAGCGAGAAGTGATCGAAAGATACGAGGCAGCAGATCAGGCACGCATTGCATCGGAGCGTCTGCTGGCTACTGTACGCCTCGGTCGCGCTGTAGGAAGATGCTTGACTGCGGCGCGGCAGCTGGAAGCCCAGATGATAGAGTTTCGAGCGCAAAAGCCTGGAGCTGAGAAGAGGGAAGATCATCGTGTGCTTGTGCGTGGTGCGACGACGGTACTATCGTTACGACAGATATTCGTTTCTGATCATGCTGGTGGAGAGTCAGAAGGCTTGGGAAGGGTACAGGTTATCAGAGCGCTCAAGGCAGAGCTCATTGATCCGGCAGAAAAGGCGTTGTTGGGTCGAGCTGAGCAGATCATTGGCCAATTTTCGATGTCTACCTTGACGTCCCAGGGTGGTGTAGATGGTTCGCAGAATCCAAGGACGACCAGCACCTTTGCACAAGTCGAGGATGCAAGAGCGCGAGCCACATCTGCAGTGACTACGCTGTATCTGCTATCACCAACACCAAAGTCTGCATCTGCTACAATAGATCCTACTTATTTGGTTTCAACGATCCAGGAGTACCTACGAAGGAGCATCACATCTTCACTCGCGGGTCTCACATCCTCATTCTCGGAACTGCCAAGACTGAATCGAACGCTTTTAGAAGTTTCAGCCCGATGCCAGAATATTGTAGCACTGGAAATGCTACTTGAGTCAACAAAACCTCCGCCACATCTCTCACTAAACGATGAGGACCTGCCTGACTCAAAAGAGAAGTCTAGAGAACCAGCTAGCCTACTTGAACCTGTTGTCAACTCCCTTGACACTCCTTCTCTACCATCATACTTCTGGAGATCCATGGCTGGACAGATATCAGGTAGGGTGCAGAAGATCATGCGAGATGGTGGTGTTTCCGCCAGAACATTGAGGACGAACAGAGATCGTGTTGGGGATGCAATCAGAGAATGTGTCGATAGAGGATCACAGCTGCCGTCGAGCTCGCTTGGACATGGCAGAACGAGGACGACGGGAAATTGGCAGAGAGAGGCTGCTGTCATGGCTGGAAGCGTTGTAAATGCTATTGGACGATGAGAGGCCACGGAGATAACGCGTCCTGAGGAGAATCTCGCCAACCTTGCGCTTCGATTACAGTCGCTGCACACCTGACCACTTTTCTCCACAATCACGAAACACCGCTGTCCGACGTGCCTTTCGACAGGCTTTCGTTCGAGAAGACCCCTTTCACCATGGTGATGCTCGATTCACCACGCAATAAAGTCTGACTAGAGAAGGAGCCTCCATTTCAGGTGAGCCTATGAATGACGGTGTTTTTTGTATGAAATACCCAGTACCATCATGCTGAGACACAGAACCTGAGCAGAAACAACCCTTTCTGTCACACTCTGGACGCCGATGAGGAAGACATGTTCGGGCTAGAATCATGTTGATAGACATGTCACTTTCAGGGCCTGAAGCGCAGGAAGGGCTTAACGACAAATGAGCAGAAAAGTGGATTTGTTCCGACTAGGTGCGAAGAAAGAGGCCTAAGTCCATGTCGCGCATGGTTCATATTGTAGTAGCTGCTTGCTTTGATATTGAGCAGAGAGAGATACATTTTCCATATATATTCGTCCTCCATCACAGCTTTGACGATGTTCTTTATTGTGCTTCGAAGAACATGAGAACGCGGTGTGTCATACTCACTGGGCTGTCATCACCAATGTCTTGCACGCGTGATGTACCTTTTAGTCCACTATGCAGGAGAAGGCAAGTATGGATATAAGATGAAGATTCGATTCTCTCTCGATGATGCTGAACAAGGAACGCCATGACATGCAATCTTCTGCTTCCAAACGCCACCCGTTGTTAACCCAAGAAACGCCCGCCCATGATTTCGATCTCAATTCATGCAAAAACCATTAGTTTACAATGCACCAACACCACCAACCCCCTCAACAGCCCTCTCCACCATTCCAAAACCCGCCCACCTCGCTACTCTTCCCACAACACCCAACTCCCTCCTCACCCTGGCTCCATCCACAGTGCCAACCCACTCGCCCGCACAAACACAATACTCCATAAACTCATTCGCCCTCAGCCTCCCACACTTGCCACATTTCAGATCCTGACTGCACCACTCTAAACTCAGCTTCATCACATCCCGAACCAGCTGTTCCTGCAGCCCAGAACTGTCATAGACACTGCCACACTCCGCACACGCCCACGCCGCTGGTGCCGCTGCGCTGGAATTGTTGTTGTCGTTATTGTCGGAAGCAACGGGCTCGTCACGACAGAGATCGAGATCTCGTACACTCTCACACTCGAGACACATTACGCCTTTGACTTTGCAACTGGCGCTCGGATTGACAAACGTGGCTTCGGGTGCGAATTCGCGAATGTCGAAGAGCTGTAGCAGTTCCTTTCGCAGTAGACGGACTTCCAGCCCGATGCTACGATCGAGGGAGAGGACTTGAATGATGGATTTGACGAGATGCAAGACGGGGTCTTTCAGATCTTTAGTCGGGTCTAGGTGTGAGCCGGCTAGGACGGGGAAGGTGTGGTCGGATGCTAGTTCTGGATGCAGAAGCTCGGTACGTTGACGGCGAAGGAGCGTTAGAATTTGCTTGCGCAAGGCAGGGGAAAAAGAGTCTTTTAGCATCGAGGTAGGTTTCAGTGCGTCTGATGAGTCGTTGGTGATGGAGGTGAACATCGCTAGCGGTAGTTGCGTGGCGCGTGGTGCAGAGTCAGTTGCGGACTCTGACGGCCGTGGCGTGCGCTTGCGAGCGTGCATGATGGAGACGAACTCGACGATCCAGTCGTGGAAGACAGGTTGCAGGGTGCGAGGGAGGAAGTTGCAGAGTTGCCAATGCATGATGCTGTCGAGTTGCTGCTCTGCGCCATCTGTTTCGACCACCTGCTGACATGCCACTCCACCGTAGTTGAACTCGTCGTACCATACAAGGTAATCCCAGTATTCTTTGACGTCGAGGTCGAGGAAGAGGAAGGTTGGCTTTTGTTTAATTGTCTTGAGGATATATTGACTGTAGGCATATGCGTTGCCCACTTCCGCTTTGGTTGTCTGCAGCAGTAGGCGGTTGGCACTAGCGTGGACAACGTGAGAGCCTACTCGCTTGCAGTCGAGCATGAGTTGTTGGAAGGCCTTCTTAGCCATGACCTGAACGTAATAGTACAGACTGCGATCGAAAAGGAATGATGAAGGACTTTCTACCCAACGCAAGAGATGAGACACCATTAAGTCAGCCATGCTGTTCCCGCTGCCGGCACTACAAGCCTCCGCATGCCAGCCGCGTACCATATCTCTCAGTACTCGAACTCCAGCAGAAGTGAAGCTGTTTGTTGCCTGTAAGATCAGAGTTCCATCCGCATTTCCACCTTCTACTGTGTCACCCCCAGGATTGAAAGAGACTGAATCGCTGCCTTCAAAGTCGCTGACAAGAGATGAAGTGAGGATAGTGTTGATGAGGAGGTTCTTGACTTCGACGTCGATACAGACCGTCGAGTACGTGCCTGGAGTGTTGACGGCAGGCATCGCGACAGTCTCTAGAGGTCCAAGGATATCGTCTTTCTCATATCCAGCATGATCTGGTCGAGGACCAGCCGACCACCATAGCACGACATTCTCCTTCTGCAGACGTCTAGCATAAGCAAGGTCGATAAGGAAGCTCGGGTCGTCCCGTTCCAGATTACAGAGCGGTACGTTGCCATAGCGGGCAAGCTCTGTCATATGTGCAAGCCAGGAGCCGAGATCCAAATATCGAGCCACAATCCTCCTCGCGACGACAGTTTGCCAGCTCAAAGGTGGCAGTTGCTTGTCAGCTTCTTCCAGCTTGAGCGTTAAGAT
>Ga0160427_10002735_pt1 | contig 10548 bp, 1 predicted proteins | sample SolpanmetagenomL_FD_108194 | JGI IMG/M metagenome (GOLD analysis project Ga0160427, IMG submission 108194) | Solar panel surface microbial communities from Lawrence Berkeley National Laboratory, California, USA - L | ecosystem: Engineered > Built environment > Solar panel > Unclassified ...
AGCTATAGATATAGACTAATTACTAACTTTAATAGATAACTTAGAAGTTAGACTATATATATTCGTGTGCGCGTGCTAAGACGCGTCACGTGATACTTATCTATACTTACTAAGGTTATCTTAGAAGTCCCTACCTAGGCTAGTACCTTATCCTCTTTATTAGCTATTTTAACATTACTACTAGAAATATTAGAAGGTCTAGCCTTTATAATAACGGACTTAGATATAGTAGTATTTATATTAATATTTGTTTTTACTATATTATTTATTCTTATAGTAGAAGTATTAGCTATACTACTAGTATTAGACCTTAATACTTTTAGCGTAAGAGTATTAAGCTCTAGAGACAAAGGAAATAAAGAGAAAAACGAGACGCGACGCTTATAAGAGACCTTAGTAATAGTAGCTTAGAGTCCTTAAATCTTATTAAGTAAAGTATATATATAAGGTACAACGCTAATTACGTAATATAACGCTATACCTAAATAGCCCCTATCTTAGAATAACGTTAGACCGAAGGTCCACACCGTTATTAGTATAAATATTATGTATATAGAGAATTCCCCTTAGACTCCTTAGAGATTAGTTTCTATAGGAAACCTAGCTATAGCTCTACGATATCTATATCTATATCTAGTACTGTTCTACTATAGGTTATATTAGTTACCTTGCCTATATCTAGTGCTTAACTATTATAATTCTAATCTCTCCTAAAACCTAAATAAGGTTAAAGGTAATTAGACGAACTAAAATATGTTACTAGTACTTAGATCCTACGCTAGATCTACGGCGGATATATAGTTATATAGAAGTATCCCTTAAGGATCTACAATAATTATACATAAACCTAAAGCTAGCTATCGTAGCCTAGAAGCGTTTATGTAAGGTCCTAAGGTCGTATAGATAACTAAACTAGTTCTAGTAGTTTATATAATACCGAACTTAAACGACGAACTATAACGTCAAATTCTTAACTATCTAGTAGAACTCTAGTTAGAAGTTGTTTAAGTTAGAGCTAATTAAAGACTCACTACTAAAGGACTAACTATAGTCCCCTTAAGGTATAGCGTCGTTCCTAATATTAGAGGACATACTCCCTTAGTACTTCCTTAAGAATATAATATTATCTTAGAACTCTAAGGACAAACTCTTACACTAATTTAGACCTATGCCTCTCTAGGACTAATACTAAGCATAGACGAGGATATAATCTACTAGGAAAGATAAAGAGAAAAATTAATATAAGTTAACTCCCTAGAACGACTTTATTAAGGTTATAATTTTGCAAAAGTAAAAGACTTTATAGAAGTATATACTTATATCTTTAAGGCTTAACTATATATCTACTATAATAATATCGATAAGGTCCGCTATGTAGTTACCTTTTTAGAAGGTAACTTATCTATATGTTAGCGTACCTATATAGAGGAAATAGACTATACTACTTACGAGACCTAGTACTATCTATAAGACTAGTTAAAGAACTTAGTACTAGACTAATAAGAAAGAAGCTTTAAATACTAGGCTAAATTTAAAGACGCTTATTAACGAGAAGGATAATCTATAGTTGATTTTATATAATACCTTAAGGATTACGCTAAAGAAGCCTTTAAGGAACTAATTACTAACTAGGAATATATCGCTACTTTAACTTAAGGAGTAACGTAAGAATTAAAGGCTAAATATTAAAGACTTTAGATAGCCCCTAATATAAAGGATAGAGTAAAGGCCTAACTCTTACGACTAGAAGGCGTTATTAAACTAAATAGTAGAGGCTTATCTAAACATAGATATAAAGGGTCTAACGCTATTCTAGCATATAAAAGAGGAAGGTTTAATACTTAGCTATTTTAGAGACGCGAACACGGAAAGGACAATTTGTACTAGAGATATAATACTTATTTAAGAAACAATAACTATTAAAACAATAACTTAAGAGGAAACTACTCTACCTATTAAGGTAATAAATACCTATTAAGAAGCTAAAGCTAGTCTAGTAACAAATATAGACTAGCTTCCTTAATAAATAATACTCCTATTAAAGATACTTAGAACTAGTCTAATAAAAAGACTAAACTACGCTATTATAGCTATAATAAGTTAGGACACGTAAGACTAGAGTACCTAAAGGCAAAAAACTTAAACGTCTAGTTACTATAGTCGCCTCACTATAGCTAGGCACATAAACTAGCTTAAATATAGAATAATTTATAACTAACGTTAAGGTCTACTATAGGAAAGACAACAAGTAGGTACTAGCTTACGTCCTAATAGATTTAGGAGCAAAATTGAACTTCATATTACATAAATTTGCACTATTAATAGGACTATAAATAACTACTAGTAAAGCTCTATAGGTAGAAGCTCTTAACGAGTATTATTTTATAGTTTATAGTAATTATAATATAAAACTTATTTTAAAGGACAGTACTAGTATAGTATAGGAATCTAAAGAACGTTTCTACTCTATAGATATAAAGGGGTATGACATGCTACTTAGAGACCTATAGCTTTACTAAACAAATCTAATAATAGACTAGAAGGAAAGGACATAGATATTCTAGCCTAGCACTAGACTATTAGAAGTAATAGATATTAACGATAATAAAGCTAAAAACGGAACATTAGAAATAGCACTCTATAGACTAATAGAAGTATTAGAATACGATAAATCTATAGACTACCTTAAAGGTGTAGTACTATAGATTCTAGAAGCTAGATTTAAAGACGTATTTTAATATAAAGAAGCTAGAAAACTACTAGAATCTATAGGGTTTAACTATATAATCGATCTAATTCTAAACGCTAGGCTACCTTATAGACCTATGTATACACTTAGAGACTACTAACTAAGTATACTATAGGAATATTTAGATAAGGAATTAAAAGTAGGCTATATCTAACCTAGTAAAAGCCTAGTAAGAGTACTAATTCTCTTTGTCCTAAAGAAAAATATGACGGACTTATAGCTCTATGTTAATTATAAGGGGTTAAATAACGTAACTATTAAGAACTAGTACCCTCTGCTATTAATTACAGAAATGCTAGATAGAATTATAAGAAAGAAATAGTTTACAAAAATCGACATAAGGGACGCCTATTATAGAATATAAATAAAGGAAGGGGATAAATAGAAAATAGCATTTTAGTGCTAGTATAGGCACTATAAGTACCTAGTAATACTATTTAGACTTATAAATGCCCTAGCGACGTTCTAAAGTTATATAAACATAATATTAGAAGAACTAGTAGATAGAATTTATATAGTATATATTAATAATATACTAATCTTCTTAGACATAGAGGAATAACATAAAAAGGACGTATTTATAGTCCTAGAATAGCTCTAGGTATATAAGTTATTTCTTAAGGTAATAAAATGCGTATTTATAGTCTAAACTATCGATTTTCTAAGCTACGTGCTTAGCGTCACTAGAATATTAATAGAACTAGACTAGATTAGCACTATTAAAGATTAGCCTATCCTTATAAGTATTAAATAAGTAGAAGAGTTCCTAGGATTTACAAATTACTACTAAAGGTTTATTAATAATTTCGCGAGCTACTATATACCTCTTAATATACTTATAAAGAAGCTAAAAATGAAGGATAGTAAGAGACTTCCTCTATTTAAATAGACTAACGAAGTATAATAAGGATTCAATACATTAAAACGAGCGTTTTAAGAAGTAGTAACGCTCTAATACTTCGACAAAAACAAAGAGATACGAATCTAGATAGATACTTTAGACTATGTAATTATAGGAATTGCCTTATAATTACACGTCTCTAGTACTAGCCTATATTAGCACCTATTCGCGTACTATAGTCGAAAAATGAGCGACATAGAGTACTAGTACTCTACCTATAATAAGGAGCTATTAGCTATTAAATAAGTTACTAGATATTAGTAGTACTACCTCTATTCTATGAAATCGACTACTAAGATACTTAGCGACTATAACAACTTGAAATACTTCTTATCTACGAAAAGTCTCTCCTAAAGATAAGCTAGAATAGTAGAAGAGTTATCTTAATATAATATAATTATTAAGCATACTCTAGGAAAGACTAACCCTACTAACGGTCTATTAAGAAAGCTAGATTATTACGTTCTAGGCGAAATGTAAGCTAAATATAACTTAATAACGTCTATGTTATAGAACCTTATAGGTAGTAATAACTACTAGAATACTAATACTAGTATGTTACTCGCGGCTATAAATGTTTTAAATTTAAATAAGGTGTATAATACTAGAATAGAAGGTTCCTCTCTAATAAGCAACGACTCTTCTAGCACTACTAGCGCTAGAGACTATAGTTTGTCTATCTCTTAGTCTACCTTCGAGGCAATAAGTAAACCTATAGTTAGAGGTAGTTCACGCCTAGAGGCTTACGCTATAGGACGTGTTAGCTACACGGATTCTACCTCTATAATTAATATATATTTAATAATTAAATTAGATAAGATCTAAGAAGAAATACTAGTAAGCTTAGTAGACCTTATTAGTTCTATATAATCCTAGTTACGTTTATGTATAGAAGTAATCTATAAGCTTAATAATAGTAAAACTACCTTCTTATATAAAAAACGTGATAATAGTATCTTATATTATATAGTTAGAAATAGAGAATTAATTATAATCTCTAAAAATAAAGTGCTTATAGGCCGTATCCTATACTAATACTATAATAATCTAGCATCTAGACACCTAGGAAACGATAAAACCGTCTTTACCTTAGAGCAAAAGTATTAGTAGCTTATATTAAGAAAAGACGTAAAGAAATACCTTAAACTATGTGACGCGTGCTAAAGGCATAAACTATATAGACACTAGCCTTATAGAGAACTAACCTCCTTACTAATACTAGGTTTAAATAAACTCCTAAAGTATTAGTTTACTAACTTCGTAGTAAGACTACTACTAGCTAAGCATAGGGATTCCGTAGTTAATAGCATAATAGTATAAGTATGTCGTTTGTCTAAATACGTAAGATACATCCCTATAGACATAGAAATAAAAGCCTATAACCTCGTAGATCTTATAGAAAAAGAAATTTGCTCTAAATAAGAGTTCCTTACATTAATTATTACTAATAGAGGTTCGTTATTTATTAGTAAATATTAGGCAAATTTATGTTAGAGATAGAAAATAAAGCGCTAGCTAAGTACTACCTTCTATCTATAAACTAATAGCTAAATAGAAAGGTAGAACTAGGTTATAGAACAATACTTATGTTTATATATTAACTACTACTAAGACGATTAGCTATATTAGCTACACTAGGCTGAATTCTCCTATAATAATTCGAAATAAGCGTCTCTTAGAACTACGCTACTCTAGTACATAATAGGTATAGACTTAAGACTACTTAAAAATGTAAAGGAAGAAGAAAAGGAACCTCTAACTAAAGTCCTAGAAGTAGAAGAATAAGCTATAAAGCTAAAAGCGATACGAGACGAGCTATAGGACCACCTACACTCTGCGATTAGAAGTTAGTAGAAGTACTTTAATTAAAAACATACACTATAACATTATACTAAAGGCTAAGAAGTAATGTTAAACTCTAAAAATCTACGATCCCTTAGGCCTAAGAAAAAGTATGTAGCTAAATACGTAGAGCCTTTTATAATAGAAGAAATAGTAAGCTAGTAAGCTTATAGATTAAAATTACCTAATAGTATAAGGAGAATACACCTAGTATTCTATGTTAGTTTATTAGAACTATACTACTAAGGTCCTAACGTAGAACTACCTCTAGATAAGATAAATAAAGAAAAGGAATAAGAAGTAGAAGTAATACTAAAGAAAAAAGAAATAGGTAAACTAAAAAGAACTTACTACTTAGTTTATTAGGTTAGCTAGGAAGAACTAGATTAGGAACTAATAGAACACTTAAGAAACGCGCCTAAAAAATTAGACGACTTTAAAGCAAAAGAAAAGTTAAAACCCTTACATAAATCTAAAAAGGGACTAGTATATAAAGTATAAGGAAAGAAAAAATAAAAACATATATATAAAAGAAGAAACGAATTATAAGAAACGAATAACGATTAATATATACTAATTACAAATAGTACTTTCAAAAATATTTTCTAAATAATAAACCAAAAAACGCTACTATATAGGACCTATACTAACTAAAAACCCCTAAGCTAACTAAAACCCCTCGACACTTTCTTAAGTAGCTAACTTCATTTTCTTACTTTTCTTATAGCGCTAATTATAAGTTAATTTAGAAGTCTCTAGCTAGTCTAGTACTTCCCTAGAATTATTAGGTATATTAACATTAGTACTAGCAGAAATAAGAGGGCTAACTATACTAGACGTTATATTAACAGTTTTAGGTTTGTCCTTAGTAGCTTTAGTAGCACTAGTTACAGAAGTAATAGTTTCGTTACTAGTATTAACTCTAGATAGTCCTAGGGTTAGAGTCGTAAGCTTATCGTTAAATAAAGTAAAAGGCTTATTACTAAATAAAGTAAAAGGAGGCGAGTTAGCTAAAGAAGAAATAATAGAGGCACGACGTTTACGCGAAACCTTAACGATCTTAGCACGGAGGCCCTTAATCTACTTAACTAGAAAAGAAATGTTCTCTAAAAGTATAGCTACGTTCTCCTTATGTTCCTTCTTTAAATCTACTATACTAGCTTCATAATCGCGCTTAAGGTCTATTATATTATCTTTTAACTCCTATAGAGCAGACAAAAGAGTAGCATTAAGAGTACTAGAAGAAACGGAGGAGCTAGGTACTAGACTAGTAACGGGGAGGTAAGAAGTAGTTAGAGATATAATAGACTTTTCGTTTAATAGAAAACATGTTTTAAGGTTGTTATAGTAGTTATTAACGACCTTATAGAGTTTCTTTTTACTCTCTATAGATTAGCGTTCCTCCCTAGAAGCACGATAGCGATTATATATAGCCTCGATAGTAGAGTAAAGAGTTATTAAGAGTTCTAAAGTAGTAATTAGATACTATAACTATATTAGCGTTATACTAGACTAGTAAAGGAAAAAGAATACTTACGTATTAGTAAACATACTTTAAGTTAACATAGAGCTAACAATTTTTCTAGCGCCTAGTATAGCAGAAGTAGGCAAGAAAGTCACGGACATCTTAATACCCTTTCTTAGTCGACCTAATAGTACTATAAATATAAGAGTAGTAAGGGCTATAAGGAACGTTAAACGCTAGATTATCCTAGTCGGGAGGAGGATAGTATTTAATAGGAGGTATAAGTGAAGTTCTAGTAGAGATCTAGGAAGAAATAAAAATATAAAATTAGAGTTAGAAATATTTTATAAGATTTAATAATTATAAAAAGAAACAAAAAAGAAGGGAAGGAAGAAGGGAATTTATAGATCTAGTAACTCACCTTTATACTTATAATAAAAAGTGAATTCACCTCTATTAATAAAGAGTGAATCCACCTTTATGAATTCACGAAAATAATAAGTAAAAAACAATTAATAATAAGAATAAAGAATAATAAAAACCTTATTTAAGTAAATAATAATACTAGACTACTACGGGACAAAGAATAAAGACATAGTAATATAGAAATAAGGAACAATAATGAAAAAGATTGAAAATAGCTAGACTACCTATAAGTTACGAACATACGCTCTTTTCTAATTTCCTCTTTATAGTTTATAGGTTTTACTAAGGTATAACGAATAATAATAGGTTACTTTAACCGAGTAGTAAAGGACCTACACTAGAGCTTAACTTTATGAAATAGGAATTCGTACTATAACCTTCACGGTACATAGTCGTTACCTTATAACACTAAATATAAGAAAAGGTTAAAGGTAAAAGGAGGAGATAGTTATAAGGTACAACGCTAATCACGTAATATAACGCTATGCCTAAATAGCCCCTATCCTAGAATAACGTTAGACTAAAGGTCTATACTATTAGAAGTATAAATATTATATATATAGAGAATTCCCCTTAGACTCCTTAGAGATTAGTTTCTATAAGAAACCTAGCTATAGCTCTACGATATCTATATCTATATCCGGTACCGTTCTGCTATAGGTTATATTAGTTTCCTTGCCTATATCTAGTGCTTAACTATTATAATATATCTTACTAAAAAGAATATTAATATTATTAGAGTACTCTTATTTTAATTTAGCTAAAGTAACCTATAGTCTTACTTTATATCTTATATACCTTACTTAAGTTCTTATAAGGTAGATAGAATATTTAGATCTACTAAAATAATAGAAATAGTAGATATAGTAGGTGTAAGGATAACGATAGAAGGAAGAAGAGTTATTAAAGATATTATAGATGTTTTATTTAAAGAAAAACAAGTTTTAAGGTTATTATAATAATTATTACTAACTTTACGTAGTTTCTTCTTATTCTTTATAGATCTACGCTTCTCTCTAGAAGTATAATAATAAGTATAAATTGCCTTAATAAAGGCCTAAAGGGTAGTTATTAAATTAGTAATAGTAGTAAGATACTATAAAAAATGTTAGTAAGGTACTAGACTACTAAAAGAAAAGAAACACTTATATATTAGTAAGAATACTCTAAGTTAATATATAACTAATAGTTTTTCTAGCGCCTAGTATAGTAAAAACATCTAGGAAACTCGTAGACGTCTTAGTAACCTTTCTTAGTAGACTTAATAGCGCTACGAATATAGGAATAGTAAGGGCTATAAGGGATATTAAACGCTAGATTCTCCTAATTAAGAGGAGGATAAAATTTAATACTAAGTATATTTAATAGTCTAGTACTAAACTAGTATAAAGGTATTTTTAGAAGAGTTATTATTTAAGAAAAGAAAAAAAACGAAATAGAAAAGAAGGGAAGAGAGAAGAGAATTTATAGATCTAGTAACTTACCTTTATACTTATAATAAAGAATGAATCTACCTTAAATTTACGTTTATAAATTCATAAGAATAATAAAGTGAAAAACAATTAATAATAAGAATAAAGAATAACGAAAACCTTATTTAATTAAATAATAATACTAGACTAATATAGGATAAAGAATAAAGATATAGTAATATAGAAACAAAGAATAATAGTAAAAAAGATTAAAAATAGCTACACTACCTATAACTTATAAACATACGCTCTTTTCTAATATCCTCCTTATAGTTTATAGGTTTTACTAAAGTATAAAGAGTAATAAGAGGTTACTTTAGCTAAGTAGTAAAGGACTTATCTTAGAGCTTAACTTTATGAAATAAGAATTCGTACTATAACCTTCTTAATATATAGTTATTATACTATAATACTAAATATAAGAAAAGGTTAAAAGTAAAAAGAAAAGATAGTTATAAGGTATAGCGCTAATTACATAATATAGCGCTATACCTAAATAGTCCTTATACTAGAATAACGTTAGACTAAAGGTCTATACTATTTAAAGTATAAATATTATATATATAGAAAATTCATCTTAGACTCCTTAGAGATTAGTTTCTATAAGAAACCTAGTTATAGCTCTATAATATCTATATCTATATCTAGTTATAATAGAGTAGTACTAGACACTAGGCAAGGAGACTATGATGTTACCGGTACAGGGACGATCACGAGTAGGTATCGTAGAGCTAAGACTATATATACTATAGAAACTAATCTCTAAGGAGTCTAAGGGGAGTTCCTATATATACACGATATATATATAGATCTATAATAGTAGGCCTATCGGCCTAACGTTACTCCGGTTACGGGTCATGCTAATAAGGTTTAGACCCCGTGACTATCGTTGTACCTTACACTAGTACCGTTCTACTATAGGTTATATTAGTTTCCTTATCTATATCTAGTACTTAACTATAATAAAAAGACACTATCTTTATACTTACTATCTTTATATTTACACCTATACTTACTTTTATATTTACGCTTAGACTTACTCTTTATGCTTTCTTATATTTCCTAATCTAGAACTTTATAAATAAAGCGAGCTATTATTATTTACTAATACTTACGTGTCGACGATAAAGTAAAAAGCTTTATTCCCTAAATAGCTTATAAAACCTATAAGCTAGGCGTAAGATAAAGACATAATATAAAGAGTGAAAGTATACTTATAGTTAACTATAATCTAATATAAGTAAATATATAAATAAACGCTAATAATAGATAGGTAAATAACTACTAACGCGTAGAAAGCTAGCCTAGAAGCCTAAACCTAAATTAAGGTTATACTTCCTTCTAGTAAGGTAGAAACGCCTAGTCTATAGTTTAAATCATGTTTAAGTAGTAAGTCTCTTAAAGTTTCTAAACCTAAAAGCCTAAGGCCTACGAGAAACTAGAGTCGCAAAATCCTACGACTTGTAAGGTATTATAAGGCTCTTATAAGGTAAAAATAAGCGAAGGACAAGCTTATAGCTTACTTAAAACGACTTAGAGTTAAGCTATTAGAGAGAGGAGATAGTTATTATAAGATAACCTTAGTAAGTATAGATAAGTATCACGTGACGCGTCTTAGCACGCGCACACGAATATATATAGTCTAACTTCTAAGTTATCTATTAAAGTTAGTAATTAGTCTATATCTATAGCT
>Ga0160427_10002736_pt1 | contig 10547 bp, 6 predicted proteins | sample SolpanmetagenomL_FD_108194 | JGI IMG/M metagenome (GOLD analysis project Ga0160427, IMG submission 108194) | Solar panel surface microbial communities from Lawrence Berkeley National Laboratory, California, USA - L | ecosystem: Engineered > Built environment > Solar panel > Unclassified ...
AGAGCTTGAAGACGTGGCTCACTTGGGCTTGCCAACTCTGCGACTTTGCCTAGATATCGTATATTAACACCACGCCTGTGCAGGAGACTACTCAACGATTGGCCGTCCATTGGAAAACCGACGTCGCCATCCTTGAGATCCGAAATGAGTCGAGGCATAACTTCCATATGTAGGTGGTCGCAAGCAGCACGGACTTCGGCCTCATCCTTGGCGAACTCTTCCTTTTCTTCTTCTGTTTGTGGTTGTTGTCCACTGAAAGCATCTGGGTTCAGAGCAAAGTCGAACCCAGATAGGTCAACCCTGGCCTCGGGTTCTGTCTTCTTCTCCTCTGTACTGCTTTCATCAGAGGTTGCCTTAGTTGCGTCTTCAGTGTGGCCGTTTGTATTAATCTCGCCGTCAACAGGGGTCTGGGCAGCGGCCTCTCCTGACTTCTCTGCTGTGTCACTTGCTGTATTGTCACCATTAGCAGGCGTGTCGGCATCAACCTCCATAGCCGTAGACTCTCCGTTCTCCAACGCTTTCTGGTCATCAGCCTCTGCCGGGTTTTTAGCCATCTCAACTCTAGCATATTCTCTTAGTTTCGTGCGCCAATATGCTTCTACCAACTCAGGTCGTAGTACAGTCATTCTATGAGGATAAGCTTTTTTGCCATCCCTGGTCTCTTTCTGTTCTCCTTCTACAGGCTCGACCCAATGCTTCTCAATCCAGTTGATGTCGAGTGGTGTAACACGATACAGATCCAGGACGTATTTTCGACCATCTGTGCCGAGTAGCCCCTTGGTCTCCACGCTAGCCTCAAGATCGTGGCGTTTACCTTCCTTGTCCCATACAGCGTGCTTCTTCACTCGCATAGCCTGGGACAGCTTGTTGAAAAGAGGTACGAAAGCCTCATTCTCGGCAACGATATCTTTGCCTTCTACTCCACCATAGTCAATCTGTTGCTCACCAGGCTCTCGTTGCTTGAAAATCCCAGGAACAATACTCTGCCCCACCATACGCTTTCCAAGGTAGTCGACAACGACGGTACCGGGCGCACACAGGCCAGTGATGTCCAGCTGGTTGACGTGGCGGACCCCAACAACATCCTTGCCTGTTGCCACCCTCGCAGCCTCGTCTCCGCCTTCGCTTGCAAAGGTGCCAACACCATCAGCACCAAAGGAGTAGAATACGTTATTGTAGACAAAGATCTGGGCATCTCGGTTCTCTGTTGGGTTGACCGGCGCGACTTCGCCCCGAGCAATGAGAACGGCGCCTTGTGCCGCAGCTTCATTGTAATCGGCGTAGAGCTTTGACATAACCCGCTCGCGGAAGACACGATCTTGAACTGTATCTTTGGGTAGCTCGCGAGTTGTTTGAAACTCCTCGTTCCAGTCACGAAGTGTCTCTGTGTTTTCCGCACCACTGATTAAGTAGCTCTCTTGCGATCGCGTCACATCAGCTTGATGTGCTGATAGTGCATTCGAGTCTTTAGACACGAGCCATGGGCTAGCAGGGATTGCGTTCGAGGGCTGGAACATGGCCAAAGGATCTCTTCTTCCATTGTATTCCTGAAGTGCTCGGAATGCTGCTTCGAACCCAGGAGATAATACCGATATCAAAGTGAGAAGGGAGTGCGCTTGTTGGACTTTGGGTGTGGTGCGAGGGAAAGGGTCGAACTTGTTGTTGGAGGACTTGTTGACATAGAAGCCTGATACATGAGAAGTGATCTGGTACTGTTCACCTTCGAGAGTCGTTAGTTGCACGTAAAGAAGGTGACCCTTGAGCCGAAGGTGATATGGTGCTGGGTTCCATGGTGACAGAGAAATCGACTTGATAGTTTTTGGTGCCGGTTCCTCATGCGGTGCCATTAATGTCTTGAAAGTGCCTGAAGCCTCAGTATCGTAGTCGGACAGTGCGTGCTTCGTCTCTCCTGCCTTGGAAGTGCCATTCGTCGCCGCATTCTGTACGTTCGACCTTGAAACATGGTCGTGAAGCGAGAGTCCAGCCTGGATACCCTGTACCAAATCCGTCCTGTTTCCAGCAGCGCCAATTAATTCTCTAATGCGTAGGAAGTGAATGCGGGCGTCTTTCTCGGTGTAGGCATCTTCAATCAGAGTAAGCTCGCAATCCGGGGTGATCCCAGGCACATCGGCCATGTCAACAAAGTCCGGAATGCGGTCGCCATTGCGTTCGAGGTGGAAACAGGAGTATTGGAAGGTATTCGGAGTGTCTACAATGGACTGCCTAATATCTTGAGCTTGATCTTGTGTAGAAATCTTTAATCTGTTCAGTATTGCGCTCTACTCGAGAATTTGGGCAGGATTCAGACGTACGATAGTCTGAGTTTTGTATGGTTCGTGCGGAAGTTTGACGGTAACAACGAAGGTATCTGGAAGAGATCAGTATCTCCAAGAGCACGAGATGGAGTGTGATTCTTATTCACTCTCTATAGCCTGACCATCTTGACCATCTTCAGTGGCGTCTTGCTGGCGCTTAGCACAGCTTGCACAGGTGGAGTCTGCTGAGTGTTCTGAGACATATATCAGCTTCAAGTTCCTTGAGGGTGATACTGTAGTGGTATGCTCCAAAAACGTACCTCCATTGGTGTGGTTATGGGTCTCGTGGTCACTCATGGCCGAGGAATTAGGATTAGTGCAAGCAAGGAGCGAGGTGAATAAAACGCTAGAAGCAAATATGCGAGAAGATGCAATTGACGACGATAATGTACATGGACAAGACAAAGAAAAGGTGCTTTTGATTTTCGTCTTTACTCTTCTCTCTCTTCAGCTCGTCACCATTGCTCGGTCTGCTTTCTGATACTTTTTCAAAAATGCCCTGAATGACTCGCCGACATTTTCCGCGATCGCCCGACCTCTGCAGCTTAAACCACATGCACGTCAATATCACATACAGAGCTCTCGTTAACCATACCGTCGCTGACTATGTACTCTGCGTTCTCGGCTCGACTCACACTCATTGCTCGTCTGCTTGTGGGCGCCTCCGATCTCTCCATCCGAGTAACAACTCCAATGAGAGAACGACGTCAGGCTAGCACGTGAACTCGGAGCCGTTTTCCGCCAAGAGTCCAAGACAAGATGGTGTTTTGGAGAATATCAACCTATCAACCTGAATCTTCTCTTACTGAGCTCTCATCCTGTCCCATCTTGACCTATTCGTTTAATAAAGTATGCGTGGAATCTGTCATGCGAAGCATCTAGTCTGTTGACGTGAAGTAACAAGAGGAGGGTTGCGAGAGTGTTGCAACGGTTCATCAGGTCGTTCCTTCCATTCTCTAGTGCTAGTCTTGTCAACCAAACAGATTTGAAGGTGTCGAACTAGAGTGTCAGAAGTTCCAGTCCGCTTCTAGTATACAACGTCACCTATCGTCACATTCTTTTGTACTCTACGATTTCTATTATGTTACGCCTCTTCAGGCCTACTCCTAGGCTGCTACTTCGGAGACGTGCAGCGGCGACAGCAACACCTCCTTCGGACGGCGCTTCCTACCTAAACCTCCCTTCTCCATATATCCCTGGTGGTGTTGACTTTTGGAGAGGTTTTAGTAGCACCGCAAGTCAATTGCAAATTGGCTTACCAAACCGTGCAGATGATCCGAATCCAGATCCCGGCGGCGGCCCTGAGAGTTCCAGTGCACAGCCGTCAACTTACTTCAAGATGTTCGAGAGCGCCGTGACAACACTAGCTTCCGTGACTGTCCTTGGGTACGTCACGAATTTATCATAATCCTTCAGAGCCATACTGATACTGCATCAAGTCTGATCGGCTATGGTTACACGAAATACTACAAATATATGGTCCTGAAGAAAATGGAGCACGCTTTCGATCCTGGCGACCCTGTTTTGGACCTGGCTGCTGAGGGCAGAGGCACACCGTCATCGAAGGCGGGCACTGGTCCGGAATGGATTTCTCGCAATGAGCAAGCCAAAATTGAAGCAATAGTCAGTGGAAGAGAGAAAGGTCGTTACTACCTCATCATTGGTGAAAAGGGCACTGGCAAGTCCTCGATGCTCATTGAAGCTATGCAAAAGATAGACGGAGAGGGAGTATCAATGCTTGAAGCACATGCCGATGTCGAGATCTTCAGGATACGTCTTGGTCGGGCTCTGGATTTTGAATACCACGAAGGTTTGGTTCCCTGCCTTAAACAGTGCTGAGACTCACTAAAACTGGACAGACAACATTGGAGCACTGTTTTCCATACGAGGACCACGAGATGCGTCTGCCCTGCTTGACGTTGAGCGAGCTTTTAACAAACTCGAGAAGGTTGCTCTTCGACGTCGGAAAGAAACCGGCAGGCCTCTTGTATTGATCATCAATAGCGCCCATCTTTTACGCGACGATGTAGACGGACAGAACTTGCTGGAACTAGTTCAACAACGAGCAGAGCAGTGGGCAGCGAGTCATCTTTGTACAGTTGTTTTTAACAGCGACGATTACTGGGTCTATGAGCGACTAAAGCTGCAAGGAACACGACTGGAGGTTCTACCCGTGCTCGATTTGCCCAAGCATAAGGCGATATCAGCCTTGCGATCGTATCGCCATCAGTACTATGCAGAAGAGCCACCTCAATCACTCCTCGAAAGCATTTACGACAAAGTCGGTGGTCGTCTAGCCTTTCTCAGCAAGGTTGCCAAAGCGCCAGATATGCAACACGCCTGCGACGACATCTGTATCCGAGAGAAGACATGGCTATTGAACCAGTGTTGGATTCTCGGTGAGGAGATGGACGACGATGTAATGGACCAGCAGAAATTTGCTGTAGGTTGACTGACAACTCTTTGCATGCAGGACAACGTCATGGACGCTAATTATTCTCAGTCGGCAGCTTTAGTTCTTGCGAAAGCACTCGTAGACAAGGAGAAAGAGATGGACAAGTCATACGACCCCGAGACCGGTTATATCCTCCCGGAAATTCCTTTGCACAAAGCACGGCAGATCATGACCCGCGCAGATTTCATACAAGAGTACGACAAGATCAATGTTTTTACCATCGATTCCCGAGCCATGGTCAGGGCGGATTCTGTCCCTATGCAGGTTGCTTTCAGAGAGGTTTGTGCTCTACCTGGTTTCGACGAATATCTCCAAGCAACACTAGACCGCATATCTGCTATCGAATCCTTGGGAAGGACCAGAGAGCGTAAGTTTTTCCAAACTACCAGACCAACTCCGTTCACGACTTGTGCTAATACTCCCCTCCTCCTGTCAGTGGTATTGAAAGACCTTGTAGATAAGGGAACGAAGTACAACATAACCACTCGCAACGCGAAAGGCCAGCTTGAAAGAATAACAACATTTGAAAAACCTGAGAAGGAGGAGGAAGAAGGGGTGGATTAGACTACCCTATACTGCACCTTCCAGAAATACAGATCTTGGTAAGACGTTACTGGTCCCTGCTTTTCTGAGCTTATTTCAGCCCTACATGTGACTCGACTTTCTTTGTTGGTAAACATTCATTCCTCCTTAGCAACTACATTTCTACACCGCCTTACTCATCCCATGTCGATATATGACATGACAGCATAATCTTTACTACACAGAGCTACAGAGTATACTTAAAATCACCATTACAGCGCGTCCTAGATACTTCCTTATGCAAAATTATACAGCAGTTCACAGCGCATAGCTTAGTATTCTATACAACGACTTTTTACACTATGCCTAGGAAATCAACGACATCAAGCGGTTCTGCCGATCCGTCTTGGACCTCCACGAGATGTCTGCGGCTTTTGCGTCCACTTATCACGCGCTTCCAGGCGCTACGCGTCTACCATGAGGAGGTCGCTTCGAAGAGAAGATCAGCTGGAACAAGTGGTCCTCTGAAAAGGAAAGAAAGATATGGCAAGAGTGAGGACACACAGGACACAGAGTGGGGATTTTTACAACCGCGGAAGCGAGCAAAGAAAACATACGGTGCACGTCAAGCGGTGAACGAGACACGAAACAACCATACTCTGCAGGAAAGAAGCTTCTCTGTCGATAACAATACGAACAGCCAGCTTGGAACACTATCGATTCCTACACCCTACCTCAATAAGACCTTGGCACGGCCGGAGTCAGCAAGGAAACACATGTCCAAGGAATCTGTCAATGACAGAACTACAATACCCCCCTCTTCGACAAGTGCAGCATACCAAGGACACCACCGGGATGGCTTGGAGCAGCAACTATATTACGACTTTAAGAAGGTCTTGGAGCATACTGCTCGTGAGGATAAAGGTGTGCGCCAAGTGCAAAGCCAGACTGGTGCACCTTCTCTGTTTGCCATATGTCTGAGGAATATTCCGACATATATCGCTAACGAAGAAGAATGGCAAAAAGAAGACGATGATGAAGACCAAACCAATGTTACAGCAGAAATATACAACCAATTGGAAGATTTTGGCCAGGGTCCAGAAAGAGGATGGAAACACCTAAAGTTAGTGGTTCAAGCACACGCCATATACATTGTCAAAACTGCGATTGAGGCAAAGTACATCGATGATGAGATAATGACGTTCTCTTCCTTACTCTGGAGAGTTGGTCTCATACCCGAGAGCTGGAGCCTTGTGGAAAGCGCTGCCCAGGCACGTCAGCATGCATTTCCTGCACTTGCATCCTTCACAGAGCCAAAAGCAGCGTGCTTTAGGATATCGACAACAACAAGTAGTGCACAACTTAGGGCCATTTACGATCCCCACGCCCTGCTTTGCACTGCCGGGCTCTTATCACTACGTTTATGTAACAACGGGTGTGCTCGTGCACATATAGCGAGACTATTACTTGAGTCTGGTCAATTAGCCCCGGAGTGGTTGTCATGTCCCTGCTATAGTGATGTCTGGCAAGATGTCCTCAAGTCGCTTTCCAAAGAGGATGAAAATTCACTGGAAGCATTCAGTTTCATTCTCGGCTACCTTTTACGCTCAGGTGGTGTCCAGACCCAAAAAGCCCGCGACGCACCACCTACCGCCTTGCCTGCGTATAGGAGCCCAGTGATCTTAGAAGCATCAGCCCGTACCCTATCGAGTCTCTGTGCAATGTTAGCAATCATCGCTCTTGTGGACGCAGCAGCAAATCAGCTCGCCCCTATAGCTATCATGCCAGGACCAGCACGAGCAATACGACTGGCAACGACTGAGATTCAACAAGCACAATCGATTGAAATCGAGGATCTTGACGAGCAAGTAATCTTAGCGAGGATATCAATCCTAGTTACTGACCTGATTATCATCGCTGAATTGGGCGAATCTTATGACAAAAAACTTATGACTAGCCGCTTACGCGCACTGTACCAACTTGACGAAGTTCTAACATCACGCGAAGACTCCGAAAGCAAAGGTATCGCACATATCTCCCGTCAAGTCTGTGACATAAGCAAGTGCTACGCTCGAGCCACCTCAAAGCCTGATCTCAACCTCTTCCAACACTTTCTCGACAAGCTCATAAAGCATGAAATTGGACATCGCCGATGCACTCGCTTTGTAAGACGATTAGCGCTCGATACAGCAATCATGTTTGCTCAAGAGAATCCCTCCGCAGCAGCAGAGTCCTACGTACATCATCTCGAAATGGGTATATCACAATTGACAAAGCCGAGTCAAGCAGTGGTGAACACTATAATCAAGTCGAGTCCAGCAACAGCAGGACGACCTGGTTTTCGATGGGAGCAGGGTGTTTGTGAATGGGTAGCTTCGACGCCAGCAAGTCTGCTCAAGCTGAAGGAAGCAATCGAGCTTGAATCGGGCGTTAGCGCAAGAGAAGCTGCGCAAACGCCTTGCGCCAATGCGAACAAGCGATGGACAGCTCAGTCTCAGGTGTTTGTCGGGGTCGTGGTACCTTCTACTGCACCATTTTCTTCTCCGACAAAGTCTGGGCTCGACGATGCTGACGCCTTTGACACACCAATAAGAAGTGTCAAGGATGGTAAATGTCTGCCATTTGAGGATTCTGGTATTTTCATGGAGTGTGAGGACGAAGATGTTGCAGTTGCAGGAGCACCAGACAATGAGATGTTGTCAGCTCAAGAATCGCCATCACGAAGTACATCTCCAGTGCAGGCTGGTCACACAGCTTGTCCATTGCCACAACATCGCGCATCGTCGAAACACGAACCCAACTCTACCGCTCCACAAGCACGCATAACACGCTTGTCACAACCCACTCTACTTCCCATCAAGCACCAACCATCACGCCCTCGCCTTGCTCGAGAGCATACTATCAGACTCAAGGCAACTACTAAGAGCAAACCCCGTCTCCTGCAAGAAGACGAGAGCGAGGATGAACTGTCCATCAATGACAATGATTGTTGTGCCGGTGCATTCGAGTTGACGGATCGCATCCGTAATACTAGATCGTCGACGGCGTTGCTTGGAGCTACCGTTGTGATGGCTACGGCTGGGCGGAGAGTGATGGGGAGTCGGACGATTGGGAAATGATGCATACGTTGTGGACATAATGACGCTTGGGTCTTTGAAGGCGTAAGGGACGTATTGTACGGACCAGGGGATTCTGTATTGCTATGCTTATCTCATTTTGGTTAGAAGCTCAATACATCTATACATCAATATACACCCATCAACATTGACAAACATGCCAAACGAGCACTTTCATTTCACCCTCCCGATATTCACACGCCGTTGTGCTCCGCATAGGGCGAAAAGCTCATCCTCATATAAATGATGCACAATGGAAAAACCTGCAAAAAAAGACGAATGAGCAAAGATTATGAAGACGAGCAGTCCCCTGTGCAAAAACACTCGTCTCTTCTCTTGATCACCCAGCCAGCTAGTCAGCCGTGGAGCCTCTTTTACGCTTCGTTTCACCTTGCTCTATTGTGGTCCCACAAGCATGCCTGGACTACAGAAATAAATGCTAAAAACTAGATCTAGATACCAAAAATGCAAAAAACATATACATCCAACAACTGAAGTTCGCATGTGGTCACCACCATACCCACTACTGCGGTCGATATTTGGTGGCTTTAATAAGGCAAAGCGGCCCGGGGTGCCTTTTTATCTCCATGATAGGTCTATGGTCGTATATGTGAAAGAACTGGTTTTGATTTTGATATATTATGGCATGATGATGCAGCTCCCGTCCCCGTCATCCAGCGGAAACAAGTGTAAAAGTCACAAGAAGAGGCTGTATGGCTAGCTGGTGGCGAAGACAAGGAATCGAGTTGTCTTTGCCAAAGAGCAACTCGTCTGGGATCTGTCATTTTGATACTATACTGCATGATGTTATAGGGAATTGTCCTCTTGTCGCCTTTCATGTCATGTCCACCCGACTAGACGATGGATCGTGCGAGGCAGAAATTTCAGGATTGAGGTCCGAAGAAGAATTCGAGTGAGTCGCCGTCGGGGCTCTTATCTGTCTGCTCAAGCATGAGATATGAAGATGCCGCCTGCGATGGGTAATATAGCGTAATGTAAGGACATGCTGTTCCTCTGATTTGGAAGACCAGCTGATCGTTGATATCATTCTAGAGTGGTAGCAGCATGCACGACTGGATATCGGTGAACAGAGAAACAATGAGGTGAAAGTAATGACGGCCTTGAAGCATGAAATGCAAAGACATCAGTGGTTGCAAAATCCAAAATTACTCTTATAATGACACAATCACCCACGTCTGCGCATGCACTCAAAGCATCTCATTAACAAATAATCCAGCCATTCCCTGGCCCGTTCCAATACTAAAAACACATCAAGTTAGCCACTCCATCCATCAAAACCGAAGGGACAAATTCACAGGTCAATACTCACCACATACTCGTCAACAAAATCTTCTTCTTCTGTCTCCTACACTCACTCAACCCCGTCACAATCTGCCTCGCCCCCGTACACCCAAGCGGATGCCCCAACGCAATCGCACCACCTCTCGGGTTCATCTTCTCCTCGGGGATCTTCAACACGTCCTTGCAATACACAGCCATGGAGGCAAACGCCTCGTTGACTTCGACGACGTCGCAGTCGTCCATGGTGATGTTGAGTTTGCCGAGGAGTTTGGGGATGGCGAGAGAGGGGCCGATGCCCATGATGCGCGGGGCGAGGCCGGTGACGGTGGAGGCGACGAATTTGGCGAGGATGGGCTGGCCGAGTTCGATGGCGCGGGAGCGCTTCATTAGGAGGATTGCGGCGGCTGTGCAATAGGAAGGAAAGAGTGGTTGTTAGTGGTTTGGTTTGGCGTGGCCAGTGTGATTGGGATGAGATGGGATGTGAAGGAGAGGGTTGAGTTGCTTTCAAACTTACCACCATCAGTAACCTGACTACTATTCCCACCCGTACTCCTATCCCCAAACTGCTTAAACGCCGGTCTAATCTTGCTCAAACTTTCATACGTCGTCCCCGCCCTAATCCCCTCATCATGCATCAACGTAACCTGCTTAACCTCACCACTCTTCGCATCCTTAACCTTGACCGTGATCGGCGCAATCTCATCCGCAAACCACCCCTCCTTCTGCGCCTTCTCCGCCTTCTGATAACTCCACGCCGCAAACCGATCTTGCGCTTCTCGAGTGATGTCGAAATCGGCGCCGACGTTCTCAGACGTCTGGCCCATGGGTTGAAGGCAG
>Ga0160427_10002737_pt1 | contig 10542 bp, 11 predicted proteins | sample SolpanmetagenomL_FD_108194 | JGI IMG/M metagenome (GOLD analysis project Ga0160427, IMG submission 108194) | Solar panel surface microbial communities from Lawrence Berkeley National Laboratory, California, USA - L | ecosystem: Engineered > Built environment > Solar panel > Unclassified ...
CTACTACTTTACGGGTGACGGAGCTGGTCGTGATCACGAAGGTTACTACTGGATTCGTGGACGTGTCGATGATGTTGTCAACGTATCTGGCCATCGTCTGTCTACTGCTGAGATTGAGGCTGCTCTTATTGAAAACCGTACGTTTTGCATCCTTAGATGTCGTCTTTGCATCCACTAACAACCGTCACCAGACAACGTCGCAGAAGCAGCTGTCGTCGGTATCAACGACGAGCTCACCGGTCAAGCCGTCAACGCCTTTGTCGCCCTCAAGGACACGTCACACAATGCAGACACGCAAAAGGAACTTATCATGCAAGTTCGCAAGTCGATCGGTCCTTTTGCTGCACCCAAGGCCATTTACGTTATCCCCGATCTACCAAAGACACGTTCCGGTAAGATTATGAGGAGAATTCTGAGGAAAATCCTCAGCGGTGAGGAAGACCAACTCGGTGATATCTCAACACTGAGCGACCCAAGTGTGGTAGATAAGATCATCGAGATCGTGAAAGAGAGGAGACAGAAGTAGAGTCATGGGGATGTAGGATTTGTGGAAGGCATTTCAGGATATGAGAGATCATCTCCTCCAAGAGAGTTGAGAGCTCAGAATATGGGATACTGTTCTATTGTCTGGGACTACATATGGTCAGAATACAGGCGTTCGGCTGTTTGTATAATCTTTTACACGTATACTCAAGTAAGCATTCCAAACGTAAGAGGCCAGGTGACAATATTGATATTTGATGCTGTGGTGACTTTATATCGCACTCTTTGGTAACGGGAAACATGGCTCGGCATTGACGACGGGCTTCGGTAACACGTGACCCTTGATTTGCTTATGCTATTCTATGCGGACGGCTATAATACTGTCACCCCACGGAATCTGCAGACTCAACTCCTCTTTGTATACCTGTCCATTCTTCCATCGAGTCGAGGTCTCCGTGTGCCGCACTAGCTCAAGAGAACATCCGTTCGCCGCCGCAATGCCTGAGCTTCCGCCACACGCCTCACCGCTTCCCAAACCCTCCTCCCCTCGTCCCATTCCAATTCATTCCTTCTCCCACCTCGATATCAATGAGCACCGTCGGTCACTCTCTCATCTGGGCCGCCAGTCCCCCACCTCCTCCATCCGCAGCGATGACCATGATCCTTACCATTCCGACGACTATGGTCACGACCCTCCACCTTCCATAATCTCACCAGCTTTCACACCACCATCTACACCCGGTACAACTACTCCCCTGCCGCATCACCTTCGGCCGGCAAAGTCGGTCCCAGTCGACTCTTCCACACAAACTTCGGCACCTCCCAAATTGGTTGAGCAGCTACCAGAAGTGAATTGCGTAGTCCGCGCTCGCATTCCTACCACAACAGGTCAAGAGATGTTCTTGCATCTGTACACTAACAATGCGGACAACAAAGAACATCTGGCGATTGTATTCGGACCTTATATCAGGAGCAAGAGCTTGGATCGACCACGACCAGGAGAAACAGAAATGGATAGAATGATTCGGGGCGCTTATACAGGACGACTGTATCCAGGCAGGACGAGCAGTAAAGTGCAGGCAACGTCGGCACAGACCTCGGGAATCGGCAATGCCAAAGTAGCACAAAAAGCCATTGCTACAGCTCAGGCACGAGGCGCCCGTCGTGGCATCGAGCAGCAATCGAGCGCAATTGAACAAGAAGATCCTCTACCCACAAACGCACCAACATCAACACACCCACCACCACCGCCTCGATCATCCTCCTACGACGACACGCCCGACTTCTCCAGCATTCCCCCTCTCGTCCGCATCCACTCCGAATGCTATACCGGCGAAACAGTCTGGTCCGCCCGCTGCGACTGCGGCGAACAACTCGACGAAGCCGCCCGCCTCATGTCCCTTTCCACCTCTACCCCGAACCCTGGCGGCGTCATAATCTACCTACGTCAAGAAGGACGCGGCATTGGTCTTTCCGAAAAGCTAAAAGCGTACAACCTGCAAGATCTGGGCAATGATACCGTTGAAGCCAATTTGCTGCTGAGACATCCGGCTGATGCGAGGAGTTATGGCTTGGCGACGGCGATGCTGATGGATTTGGATTTGGGCGGGGAGAGGGGTATTAAACTGTTGACTAATAATCCGGAAAAGGTTAGGGCGGTTGAGGGACCGGGGAGGGAGGTTAGAGTTAGGGAGAGGGTCGCTATGGTGCCTGTTAGTTGGAAGACGGGTGGGAAGGAGGGGTTTAGGAGTGAAGAGGTGGATGCTTATTTGAGGACGAAGGTGAGTTTTTGGAAACCTCTGCGCTGAGAATGAGGGAGGCAATGTGCTAATATCTTGGGGGTGCGTAACAGATTGAAAAGATGAGCCATTTGTTGCAGATGAGCCAGGAGGAGAAATGACGGGCGATTCGTTGAGCTGTGCTAGAAAAGACCTAGTGTCTCCAGCTTGAGCTTCTGGACATGCGTTGCACGACCATCTACCCACCATAGTGTTCTGAGAGATAACGCGGAATGCGGAAGGACAGGCGCAAAAATTTAGCCCAAAAGCCAGTATATCGAATCGCACCACTACTATATCGACCATACCACCCGACTCACGTTTATCTCACTCCATCACAGAAGTAAAAGAGGGGGAAAATGCCATTTGATTCTCAACTACTGCCAATCTAAAAGATACTACAAGGACCTCACTCATCAGTGAAACAGATTGGCCATTAACAGCCCAACGGCCGTCACCCAACATCCATGCAATCAACCAACCAACCTCTGCTAGCCTATTCATACCCGGGCACCAATACTCACAAGCCCCAATTAGAAGTCTTCGTGGGCGCAGAGCGGCAAACTTGATCAACTGCAGCGTCGCCTATCATGCGCCGCCGTCTAGAAACTGGAATATTTCCGCTCTCGTCCACGATCGAACGTCGTCAAGTTCCGTTGTCAAGTTAAAGGGTAACCACATTGCACCGCTGCAGCTTAAGTTCGGACGAAATCAAATTAGCCTTGATCGTATGCACAAGAAAGCACCTTGAAGGAGCATAAATCGAGTTGACGACATAGTGAGCTCTGTGTTACGTCCGTTCAACAAGAGAATATAAGTTCTATAATCGGAGTCTGGTTGATCTGACGCTACTTACCCACTCACTTCGGCTCTACCAGTGCGGTCTAATCCAATCCCATCCAGTCCAGCCCACCCAACTTGCCCCGACACAATCTATTCACCGGCGAAGCAGAAGAATGACGCGCAATCGGAAGAGTATAAATCGCCAAATAAACAATTTAATTCTGTTCGGCACATATAGCTCAAAAGCACGAACATAGGCAAGAATTAAGTAAAGCGCTTATTCTGTTCATGTGTTTGTGCGTTTGTCCATCGAGCTGGCTGGCTATGCTGGCACATGTTACCTCGACCAACACTCATCCTCATCGACAGAACGCCAAGCGCTTCCTCTACCAGAGCCGGAAACGATCACAGTGTCCGCGGCACCAGGGACTACCCAACAGCCTCTCCTCCGCTATGCCACCCGAGGTGCCTCGAATCATTGAAAGGATTATTCTAGAATATGGGCCTCGGTGCCCACCTCTTAATGCGTTCTCGCGTGCCAATCATCAAGATTTGCGACAGTCCTACTGCCGAGCTCTACCAAGCACTACGCGAAGAGAGGCAGAAGCAGGATGATATGAGCCTTTGCGTCTGTCTTACCTCATTACTTGGACTTTACCAATCCAGTTAGGTCCACTTCACTTGGCTTGACTCGGTTTATCTAAGGTATAGAAGAAGGATGACGCGCAGGGATGAAGTGGTAATCTTGAAGCAATATGTTTAATGCATATATCAAAAGTACAGACGCGGACTCGCTGCTCATTCATTCGTTCGTCAAGCGGGCAGGACAATATATAAAATTACAATACAAGAAAGGAAAAGTTATGTCTATCCGTACAGATTCCGTCCTTGTTCATCTGTCCTACTCTTTTCCTCTTCACCAAATATGGGGCCCATTTTGACCCTTCTATTGTTTAGTCTAGTCGACGGCTTTGCAGCATCCAGGCTGCTGACGAATATGTAGTATCTTCCTCTGCGCACTTTTTGTTTATCTCTCGAACCTGCGAGAGATCTTGCTCGTGCACCAGAGTATGCTCCGTATGGTGTCTTTTCCTGCCTCCGAAAATGCCTGAAGCGCGTGTCCAATGACGTTGAGGTTGTTCCAGCCCAATTCCACCTTTGCGTAACATCCTCAGTTCATGCTATGCCGGCCAAATGCTGCGCGTGATGCGGGCTCGCATTCAGTGAACCTTTACGCCGCCTCCTCTGTGACTGGCTTGGCTGATCATGACTCCTATCTTTCCTTTTTTCATCTCAATCATAGAATCAGCTCATTCAAATTCCTCTGCACAATCATATCCTGAACCGACGCCATCGTCTTCTTCAACAAATCAGTATCTGTAGCGTTGGTATAGTGTATATACGTCTCCTTCTTTCCTCTGATCAAACTCGTGAACATCTTCGCAAAATACTCCTGTCCGGCTTTAACATCCGTTGGCGCGCCTTTGTAGTCAGGGAATGAGGCGGAGATGGGTGAATGGCTTGATTGGACTTTGGTGGCGAAGAGGTCGATTTTGTTGAGGAAGAGAATTATGGCGGTTCGTGAGAACCAGGTGCTGTTTACGATGTTGTCGAAGAGGAGGAATGCTTCTTCCATTTGATTCTGTAGGTAGCGTTAGCGGAATGGAGGACTTTAGGTTTGGGTTTCAGTTGGGGGAGACGTGCACTATTGCGATCTTCTATCAGAACAGAGTCGTAGGCGCTGATTGCGACGAGGAAGAGTATGGCTTGTACGTTGTCAAAGACGTGTATCCACTTTTTGCGCTCGGATCGTTGACCGCCAACGTCGAACATGCGGTATATTAGACCGCCGACGTCGAAAATTGTCTCGCTTATACCGGTGGTGCGAAGTCTGGCTCTCAAAATGTCTTGGTCTGTGGGTAGGTAGTTTGGTGTCCATAATCGTGGAAGGTCGATAAAGAAGCTGAGAAATAAGAGTGTAAGCACTTGTTGCATAGTGATAGTGAGCTTCTCTTGATATAGACTTACTAGGAGAGGTTATCATGCAGCGCGTACTCGTTGCCACGAAGTATTGCCTGCCGCACCATTCGATCGTTCCATAACCGTTCGAATGCTCGTAGCATAGTCGATGGATATATCTCGCTAGGTCCGATTTCTGGCTCTTTCTCTACTACTGCTGCATAATCCTAAGGAATGAATGTGAGCGGACTGCCTCGAGTCTTCTTAACATGTCTCCTTCGTACCTCATTGCCTAGTTCACATCGCACATCATGCTCCGCCATTGCTCGCAGTATGATGTTGAAAGCTTGTACCAGATTGTTGAAGATGACCACCCTCCATTGCCGTCGCTCATCGTCAGTAAATCCACCTGTGTTGATGAGTTTCATCTGTTTCAGCACGGTAGACTTTCCACTCTCGCCTGCGCCGAGCAGGAGGATCTTGACTTCTTTGCCTTGTTTCTTGCGATCATCTTTAATTTGTTTCTCAATCTCCGAGTTCTTCTTTGCGCCGGCGTCGTCTTTCTTGCCGCCATCACCACCGAAACACATGATGTAGTCGTGTCGAAGTTGAGCTGATATATGTTCGTGATAGTTCGACAATGACCGAGTACGTAAAAAGCTAAATCAGTTTCAGAGATTCGTGGTGTCTAAGGTCCTGCCCGGAATGGAGTGTTTGGAGTGTAATAGTAGTGGCGGCAAGCTGCAAGGATGCCAAACGAGCGTAATAGTCGTAAGGGACGTGGTGTCGTATGTATCTTGGAGTAAATGCGATGGTGCCTGTCGCTCATCGCGCCTACAATGCGGTTCGCTTTACATATAGGGGAATTTCGTCCGCCGATACTCGATACCTGAAACAAGTCTAAATCGATGGCGTCTTCGGATAAACTCAAAACGCGGGGTGATGGCGTGTGCTCAAGCACAGAACTGGGACGGGGAAAGAACGAACGAACGAAGAATGGCAGGAACAAAATGACAAAAGCAGGTATTCGAGAATGACTTGATAACCTTGCGAAACAGAGAAGACTAGAGGATTAGAATCGTACTTTAGTCCTGTTAGCGAGAAAATAGAGTGATGCGACCTGCCGCTCATCACACCATGATATGAAGGATGCCATCGCCGTAGACACCCGTGGCGAAGTAGACATGAGTGTGCTACCTCATGAGCTGCTTGAGCACTCCTAGAACGGCAATATATCAGCAATCGCAGCCTTTTGAAAGCCTCTCGAAACCGACATCCGCTCGACATGAGGTAGAGGTGCACGATATCTCAGACTGAGTGAGCGGACAAAGACGGACAAAGAAGTCCTTACCACGTTTCATCTCAAACAAGTTCTTGCTTTGAAGCTGCAGAGATGTGGACGCTTTTCATAGCTCATACTTCTCCCCTCTGCTCTCATTAGTGCACGATAGTATCTATGCTGTTTCGGTGTGCCATAACATAGCCCCTTTTCGAGCAGCTGGGTCTACCGTACTCACTCAGCCCAGCCCTATTCTATATCACCCGTTCAATGTGACTGGTTTGGTTTGCAACCCCGCACCATGTATCTACTCCGCCTGTTCTTTTGTGCTACACCATCCATAAGAAAAATGTATATTAGAAGATCAGAACAATTTGCCATTCTTGCAGTAGACCAGGCCTCAAGTGCTTAAGGTTCACGGCAAGTCAATCAGGCTTTTATTAAAAGATCTGCATCTCAACGACACTTAGATCTTCTACTACTGCAAGGCTTGTGAAGTGTGAATCTGGCGGACACTAGACCGAGCCAACTGTTTTTTGCCATGACCTGCCATGCCAAACCAGGATCAACGAGAAGAAGAGCAAGTTCCTCTGACGCCGAGGAAGACTCGCAGGGCCAGACCCACCACTTACCAGCTGGATCTTACATCAAGACGCAACTCTAACGAACACAACACCTGGAATTCACCTCCTAGGCCACACTTACAGAGAAGTCCTCATTCGTCGCCTGTTTTGTCCTCTTCTACACGGCAAAAGGACGACTCCAATGGTCGAGACGCTTATGCAAGCCAACACCGGACCCCTGCAGGTGAGGAGGTAAGCACACAACAATATCAGCTTCACCGTCTCTCGTTTGGGAACGACATCAGAACCGACCTCGACTCTTTTGATCATGTCTTCACCACTGGCAACCTGAGCGGCGGGCCACGACTGCGTAGAGTCGCTAAAATGAAGCCCGCTAATGTTAGGCGCGCAGAGGTTCGTCACTGCTCATCCAAGAGCCAATATCTAATGACAATCAGTTTCCTGGTGACTAATATACCCTAGTCGCCAAAACCAACGCCATCTCAACCTCCACAGAGGCGCGTGCTAGCTGTTGTCAACCACACAACCTCACGACAATCGAGTCTCAGTTCACCAGCAACCAACGCACTGTTAGGCACTTCGAAAATCGGTCGAATCAAGCAATATCTTTTTGACGATCAATCCTACTTTGTTCATTTCGTTGACTATACTATTGGGGACGTCCTATCGAATAAGCTGCCTGTCGATGGACCTGTTTCACCAACGAGTGAGCTCTATCTTAATGGCATCATGTTTCTTTACGACGTTACGAAGACCGATGTTCTCCTATCTTTACCAGGCTTACTCGGTAAGTAGCCTCAGTCTGATCGTATTCCCTTGAGAACCATAATCAAGCACTACATGAGCCAGATGCGCGAACCTCTACTGATTCTCTATAGATGTACTGAAGCAAGCAAAGTTACCAGTAGCACTAGTCCCTGTGGGCCTCACGATATCCGAACACGAAATGAAAATGTTGTCAGACGCTATAGATAGACAGTGTGACCTAGTGGACAATGATATTGAGGTCTTTCGTGCTCCGGCAACTCTGAATTCTGTGGAAGATTCTGTTTCACTTCTTCTTGCTCGCATCGAAGCAAAACCAGATGGTAAGAGAACCGATCCTTATGTGAAACACATACGTCCGAGCATGAGCGACGTACTGACGAGATGTGCTCAGCTCCCAATCCTTCCACATCGGACCAACAGAGTGACAACCAGCCGGACACATACAGAGCCAGGAACGATTCCAAGCTCTCCCAACGGTCAAATCAATCGAACCCTGAACTTAAAGCTGTGCAGCCTTCCTCGCCACCAGGCGCACTCAAATCGTCTAAAAGTACTAAAACAAGCACGCCAGATCACAAAGGCAATGTTCTCTATAAGCTTGACACTCTCAAAGCGTCCAAGCAGCAAAGTACTCGGCCTTGCACATTGGAGGATCTCGTTCGGCGCCTACTTGAGACACCCACCTCCAATACCGACAAGAAGTTCACAGCTACACTGTTGACATTGTACAGGCTTTTTGCAACGCCGCTTGAACTGTTGACAACAATGCTTGTATATACTGGTGAAAATAATGTGGAGAATAATGATGGCGTCGTGTCTGGCTCAACAGCTCGTCTAGTTGCAATGATTCACTTCTGGATTGTGTCGTTCCCTGGCGACTTTGCTTCTGATCCAGTAGCAGATTGCCTGAAAACGTACTTGTTCGCATTTCCAGCAGACGATCCATTTCAAGCCCGCCGTCAGCAGATACGACAAGCACTGGACGCCGTGGTCGTCAATGACGATACTCGTTGGGCATGTTGCGACAGGATTGGGGAATCAAATGGTGGTATCCTTAACCCGGGCAAGGTTGCGACACAAGAGAGGAGAAGGAGTACATATCGACTCACACCCATTTCGCCGACCACATCTCAAATATCCAATGCCAGTGCACAACGTCGAAACAATAGGAGTGGTCAGTTAGAGGGATCCCCTACCAACGAGGAGAAGGGACTCAGGCTTCCCAAAGTCAATTCTCGTGCACGTATGAGTCTTACAGGCTTTCAACGGCCAAGCCTATCACCTTCTTCTAGCCCATCAACGACGACGGCTTCATTAGGCAGAACATACTGGCTTCTGTTCATGGACCTTCCAAATGAGATTCTGGCACAGACTATTGCTACTATCAATCGCCGCCTCTTTCTTGCCACAAAGCCTAGGGATTTCGTGCGGCAAATCACGCTCACAGCCACAAAGCGTGCAAGATTCACTTCGCTTGCATCCATAGCTGCGCTGACAGCTCAATTCAACCATCTAGCTCACTGGACAGCAAGCCTTGTATTGGTACAAGACAAAGCTAAAGATCGGGCTTTGACTCTGGAGAAGCTGATGAAGGTTGCTCGACGTGTTCGCGAGCTTAACGACTACAATGGCGTAGGCGCTATCGTCGCTGGTATACATAATACCGCCATACATCGCCTAACCGCCACTCGCGAGCTTTTGGACAAAGACATTTCAAAGGACTTTGCGCGATTGGAAATACTGATGGCAACAGGCAGAGGGCATGCTGCGTACAGATTGGCTTGGGAAAATACGAGCTTCAAGGGACGTGTACCGTTCATGCCAGTTATACTCAGCGATCTAGTTGTTGCAGACGCGTGTGGACCTACTTTCGTCGACCCACTGAATGCTGATAGAAGATTATCGCCGACCACGCCTATTAGCCCTTTGGACACGGAAAGAATGACACTCTCAATCAATTGGCACAAGTTCGCGCTCATGGGAGAGACCCTACATCAGCTAGAAACAGCACAAGCAGCTATACCAGCACATGGGCTGTCTGACAGTATTGAGCATGAAGACGCAAGAATACTGCTATTAGACGCTGCTGTTATGGAGGACGACGACGATTTATATGCCAGAAGCTGTCTACTGGAGCCATCAAAATCCAATCATACCATTGAGGATGGCAGCGCCAGGAGACGGTTCATGGATAAGCTGATCTCACTTGGCAGTGGTGATGCTGGTCTCTACACACCTCCGTGATTTGTAGTCTATTATTCGAACATGATGTTTTGTACATAGGGAGCATTATTTATGAAACAAGCATAACTTGGTACGCCCCACCCGTTCCGCCATGTTTCAGACAGTTTAAGTCTTGGCGCATGACATACTCGTAAATTATGCCCAAACTCCAGCTGTCTAGTGCTACAACTATTCACTCGTGTAACCCGCCAGTATTCCACCACGATTCACTGGACGAATAGCTTAAGTGCCGTCCTGGACCTCAAGGACCACGACAACCAAGCATTGACTACTACCGAGCTTCGCCGAAACACGTTCAAGATGCTGGACATCTAAGTTGAAAACCACTTTCGCTCTAGATATTGAGGAATTCATGGGAGTTTCAAGGCTACATATAAGATATGGACAATGGCAGAGGCAGTCGTGAAAACAGGTCTTCGTCCATCGTCTCGAGGAGTAAGGGTGGTGGCAGCTCGATGCCCAGCTCGCCGCTGTGGCAGAACACGCAAGCTGGAGACGAATATGGACATACCACAAAGCCAGAGAGCCGGCCTATGGATACACGACCAAGTCATAATGGTTCTTTCAAATCGACAGCAGACGACCTGTTGCTTTTACCGCCAGCTTCATTGAATTACAATGGCCACAATGAAACAGTAAAGCATCCATCAGGCAGCGCTCAAGA
>Ga0160427_10002738_pt1 | contig 10542 bp, 4 predicted proteins | sample SolpanmetagenomL_FD_108194 | JGI IMG/M metagenome (GOLD analysis project Ga0160427, IMG submission 108194) | Solar panel surface microbial communities from Lawrence Berkeley National Laboratory, California, USA - L | ecosystem: Engineered > Built environment > Solar panel > Unclassified ...
AAAACAAAGGTTGTCGGGGCATCCGATATGCATTATGAACTCTGCGATGCACCCTACCCAGACAGATTTCCAGATGGAAAAATATGTTCATCTTCCTCTCTCCACTTACGTGCAATCGAAAAATAGCCATAATTTGAAGGTTCCATACCTTCGATATTCAGAAGAATCAATACCAGTTGACGTATCCCACCATGTGGATCGATCGGGGAGATTTCGGAAGCACAACAGCGGATCGACTTAATACAACGCAATTTGGTCCAAATTATGTACTTAACAATCTCTGGAGCGAGTTTACTTACAAGCCTGAGCTTTAGCAAGGTTTCAAGCAGTTTTTTCACATACCCAACCATATTCAAGACAATCTATCAATCAGGCTTCAGCTCCTTCATAAAATGCTTAAACTGTGAAAAGATGCCCGTGGTCTCCTTGTTCTGCTCAAAGATTTTTATAAAAGCATTACTCATGAAAAGAGGTAAATTGATTCGATTTATAATTACAAAAGGAAAGCTAAAATGGAACAAATAAAGAATAAGGCAAAAATCTAGTTATAATTGTGCATTCAGTCACGAAAAATATTATCATAGACGACATATGTCTATGAAGACACAGCTATTTAGTACTGATAGGGTGTCGTCGTACGACTTGATTTAACCTCTTTTACAACCAACTCAGCAATAGGATCTATGACGGAGGAGAGCATATCGTCGTGCCCAGAAGTAACAACATGATTGACCCAGTCTACTTTGCCTGCTTGATGGTCCAACTCAGCTTGCCAGCCGAGATCCCGATCTGTAAGCTTGTTGCAGAGCCCATGGCTGGCTTGCACCTGGACGATTCTAACTTTTGTATCTGACGGGATGATCAAGCTTTCTCGTCTTTCCTGTTTCAGACTGTTACAAAGGGCTTGCAGATTGGATTGAAGGCCTCGTGATGCTTCTACAAGATCTATGTCGGTCACCCACGTAGGGACATCTATCACTTGCCGGACTATGGGAGGAAGCTGTATGAGATCGGTATTTTCGTTGACCTGGTGGGCAATGAAGGCTTCACCCAAGTCTTGAGAAGAGCGTTGCTTCCGGTCGCCGTTGCTGCCCATATTTTCAATCTGTAATCGGCGGCCTTTATTCGTACTGGTGCCCCGCTGAGCAACATATTCGATAATGTGTTCGGCGTAATTTTCTGCAGCTAGCATGTGAGGCTTAATGTCACGTACAGCTGCCTCCAACGTGGGGGAATCTAGTAGTAGGAGTTTGATGCTAAGTCCAGCTATCTGGAGCCGTTTGCTGATCTCATAAGCTACAGTACCACCAAAACTCCATCCTAGCAGAAGTAGCTCGTGACTTCTAAGTGCAGACATTTCTCTCTGTTTGTAAAAGTCGCTCACAATGTCTGCATATTTCTGTGCCAGATCGTCGACCGTCACATTTGATTTTTCCTCTCCAGGACTCCAAGGGATACCAACTATCCTAACCTGCTTCAATCGTGCGCTAATCGCATCCACGAGCCCTGCCATGGGTAGCAATCCTCCTCCGATCGGGTGCAGGACGACAATATCCGTTTGTGGAACAACACTTTCTGCAGGGCGAAGTAGCGTCATGAGCGGATGAAGATCGCTTGCCTGATGTTTGAACCTCTCAATCTCTGTCAACCTGATAGCCAAAGCAGCCGGTGTTGGATGCGCAAGGATAGCAGTGAAGGGAACCACTATATTTACACGTTTGCGGATCATCTGAATAGCCTTTGCCGCCATGATAGAGTGGCCTCCGCTGAAGAAAAAGTCGTCATGAATAGAGAACTCGTTTGTAGGCTGACCTAGCAATTCAGCAAAGATGGTCGCGATGGTCTGAGCTAGTGGCGCAATCTCGCTGCTGATAGAATTCTTGATGCTATTACCAGACTCCTTTCGAGTAGGTGCGCCGCTTAGTAGATCATCAGGTCTTGGTTGATGGAGTAGCCTGGTATTGACTTTGCCTGTGCCCGCCAGTGGTAATTCTTTCACTGCAATCAAGTAATGCGGTATCATCTAGAATTGAGGAATCTAGTGTTAGCTGGGCACAATCGAGGTGAGCGATTTAAGTACGAATATCAACAACACATGACTTACGTAGCGTGGTAGCTTGTGGAAAAGGTGTAAGAAAATAGATCCACGATCTATATTTGATATTGGCACTCTCTTACAAAGGTTTTGTTGAGTGTTCACACGTTGTGTAGTAGTAGAGAGTCGTTTGAATGCCCAATGTCTCGCAGGGACCTCAAAGGACGATGATGTGATAACCAAATCGAAACAGGTGGCGGATTGTGGTGATGGTAGAATCATACCAAGGTATCCTTCGGTCTGCACTAGTGACATAGCTGTCTCTGGATCCAAAGCTGATTGTGCTTCGAGGCACCTGAGCAGAGCTGATATGGGGCTATTGGCCTGATGTTTATTAGATACGGGATCAACAAGACGCCTCAGACGCTCCGATGTCAGCAGGCGCTTGTTTGGCACGTTTTCATAGACGACAACATCAAAAGCAGCTCCAGGTCGAGTAGATGGTAGTGAAGAGGACCCAATAATATTGTGGTCTTGCCATTGTGATGAGTAGATTCTTGCCGGTTTTATGATTGTCTCTTCCGTCTTCAAAACAACATCGTAACTATCGTTCCACCACGTCAGTTGGTCATATCTTTCAGATGTTTACAATCTTCACGCGATACAGCGTTCAAGTCACTTACCGGAATAATGTCATCTCAGTCGGGGCTAGTCCTCTTCTCAGTTCCACCAATGCTTCACCTTGAAACAGACGACCAGAACTACCACATTTGTCAACGAAGAATGATGGATCTATCTGAAGTTCTTTATCCTTTTCGGAGATCTCAACTGTTGAGTGTTGTAGTTCCGAGACTGTCTTAGCTCCTTGACAATAAGCTGACATAGCGGCGTGTTGCATCTTGAGTCCATCGTGGCGTATGTCACCCATGAAGAGGGATCCTAGCGGAGCGAGCCTGCTACGGGCCCGATGAACGACATCGTTGAGGTATGAGGAGGAAGGAAAATACTGTGCAACCGAATTACATATGATAAGATCGAATTGCTCTTCCTGCTCCAGTATTTCGTCAAAGCAGTGCGCTGGTAGCGCCGTTGCCTTAACATGATTGTACCCGAGTTTTTGGGCGTGCCCTTGCACCTGGGCTACAGTAGGTGCAACCAGGTCAGTTGCATAGTAGCTGCTGACCTTGTCAACGAGTTTGAAGAGAATCATTCCTGTGCCGCAGCCGATCTCCGCAACGCGAGGCTTTTGTCCGTTTCTAAAGCAGTCTAAGTTCAGGATCCGTTCTATAGTGCAGTCAACCCATTCTTCCATATGTTGTTTAGGAATGGTGGCGCGGTCGAAGCTTGACGCCCAGCCCCGGTAATCTAAACTTAGATCGATGTCCTCGTTGTACTCTTCGAGACTTTGGTTTACACCAGTAAACATTGTCTCCCAATTTGCCACTGTTTCGAGGTCTCCTTCACGTTGCGAGTCGTGCTTAGATGAGTGTAAAGCGACATGTGCTACGATCTTGTTCTCCTTCGTACCGTCTCGATCTTCTTCAACAGTCGAAACGTAGCACTCACGAATCACATTATGACCGACGATTGCTACTCTTACTTCATCTAAATCGACACGAAATCCACCAAGGACTTTGCGCATTGTGTCCGTCCTTCCAAGAACCTCAAATGCGCTAGATAAGATCTTCCTTCCAAGATCACCTGTCCTCCAACCACGAAGGATATGGTTGTTCCTAGTAATGAACTTGGTGGCGTTCAGTTCGGGCAAGCCGATATATTCTTTTGCAAGACACGGCCCCCAGATCACAATCTCACCAACTGCCCCTACTGGAAGATCCTGCATGTTTGGACCAATTATCGAAACAGCAGCGCTAGGCAATATAGTGTTAATAGGACTTCGACGGCGGCCTTCCAACCAATCGATATCGGAGACTCGATAAGTACCATAGCTCGAGAAAATCGTACCTTCTGTTGGGCCATACACGTTCTTGATTTCCACCTGCGTAGGGTTTTGAGACCGCGAGAAAATTTCAGAAACAAATTTGGGAGTCAATTCGTCTCCACCAAGCAAGAGATACCGAAACTGTGATCCCAAGAAATGTGAGTGAAACTGGGCCGCCTGAGTCATCCAAAGTCGGGCTGCCGTTGCGGTCGTGCATAGGTAGTTGATAGCATACTTGTGCATGGTTGCTACAATGTATTCCCCATCCTGTTCACCATTCTGTTTGGCAAGGACGAGCTTGCCTCCTGTAATCAGTGCTGAATACATCTGAGATAAAGATCCGTCAAATGCAGTATTTGAAGTGAGGATACTATTGAGTGAGGTGGGTGCTCCAGGGCCTGTGATCCAGGTCTTGATGTGTTCTAGGAAGCTCATGAGACTATGCTTCTCGATAGCTACCCCTTTAGGCACGCCTGTTGTACCGCTAGTATAGATGATATAGGCCAGGTCGGTCTCTTTAGAACTTGTTGACAACTTGCAAGAGGTATCCCATGTACCGTCGAACAGACTTTCGGGATACATCAGAGGGTTTTCAAGGTCTGATATTGTCAACTCTTCAACTAGGTTGTGTTGGGTAATAATGCAGCAAGGCTTTGCTTCGGTTATGATCTTCATGATTCTTTCTTGTGGCTGAGAGACATCACAGCAAGCCCAAGGTCGGCCTAAAAGAGCACAGGCGATCTGGGAAACAGGAACCTGCCATGATCGCTGTAGAAGTAGCAGTACCACGCCCGTGCCCTTAGCACAGCTATTGAGCTTTTGAGCAAGAAACTTTGCCCTCTGTGCCAGCTCTTCATAGGTGATATGTATTCCCGAGCTTTCGTCCACGATCGCTATATTTTGCGGACAAGTTTCAACAGCTTGGAGAAGATACAAGCCTAGATTTTCATGGGCCTTGTCCCAAGCGTAATCGGTCGGCAAGTCTTCTTCTTTTAGTTCACCACAACCTAAGCTCAACTGACCTAGGGGACTTTTCCAAAAATTATGTAGAGCCGCACTCTGTAGAACATGTGTCATGCTGTTGGCGATCGAGGCAATTGTACCGCTTTCAAAAAGATCCATGTCATACTCCAACTCTACGTCAATAGATCCGTCAGCGCAAAGCTCAGTGAAACAAGTCAAGTCGGCCCGAGCAGCACCATTGTGAAGTGGCCACCGCTTGAAACTGCACTGATCGGATAATGTTCCGTGGGGAGCATCTTGGAATGAGAAACAGAATTTTAGAAGTCTATCGTGGGTGGAGCTAGAGCCCAGCTGTGGTCGGTATACATCACCTAGCACTACGTCTTGGTTCCTAAGAAGTGTCTTGAGCCCAGATTCAATCATGTTAATGACGTCTAAGAGAGAATGCTCGTCCTCGGCTTGAACTCTTAGCGGTAGCATATTCACGAAAAAGCCTATACTTGCTGCTGCCTCAGGAGTGAGTCGATTCGCTGTAGGCATTCCCAGGGCAAAGTCACTCTGTCCACCTGCGAACCGCCTTAACACGGCCGCGAACACACTGAGTGCTAAGGACGTTGGTGTAATGTTCCGACCTGCTGTGGAAACAGCTTGACGCACTAAAGTTGCGTCCCAGTGGGATCGCACAACACCGCCGCGGCTGTAGCTCTTCTTCAATGGAGGGGAGAAGTCGGTTGGAAGATCAATTGTCTCGGGTATATTTTGGAGATATTCGCTGAATTCTCTGTTTGAGTTGTCTTTAATATCTGGGCGAGACTGAGTTTTGATAGCCCAAGGTGGTGTGGGGTTCTCCAGAATTGTTTGAGGCTCTTGATAGAATTTTGTGAACTCCTCAATAAATATACCATCAGAGAAGCCATCCCAACAGATATGGTGCGCTTGAACGATCAACACCGCCTTTGTAGAAGTTGACTCGAGAAAATGAACCTTGACCAGCGGTCCGTTGAATAGATCCAAAGGCACACCAAAAATGTCTGCGCTAATTCTCTCAAGATTACATGGAGGAACGGCTTGACGATGCCAGATGGATCCCCAAAGTGATTCATTTAATGGTAAGAGACGCTGCCTTACTTTATCATCACTACCAGTCTTAACCAGCACGCATCGGAGAGCGGGGTGACGTCGAATGACCTTGTGTACTGAATCCTCAATAAGTTGTGGACTATACTCACCTTGAATTTCAATGGCAACCCCATCGTTGAAGAAAGGCGAATTTGGTTCCTTACTCTGAGCCAGGTATAGTTGTTCTTGAGCAGTTGTCAGATCAAAGAGTCTGTCATGATGGGAATCATCCTCTGTGACATGACTAAGTTCTAGTTCTGTATCAAGGAAACTAGGCAGCTCGTCTAAAAATGCTGCCATGGCTTTCAAGGTTTCATGCCGAGCCAATTCAGACACACTTACCCTCAATTTAAAGCGACCATAAATCCTGCTCGTCAAAGAAACTAACGTCAGAGAGTGACCACCGAGCTCGGCAAGTGTGCAATCCCGTCCAATCTGAACAGAGTCTTCAAGATATAAGGCTTCTTTCCACAATTCCAGCAGAGTTTTTTCCGTCTCCGTTTTCAATGACGAAACCAATTTCGATGTCTCTCTGTTTTTGCAGAGAGCCCACTTCACGTTCAACGCTTTCTTATCAATCTTGCCATTCGTTGTAAGTGGAAGCGCATCTATGAAAATGAAATGAGAGGGCTTCTCGTATGTGACTAAGTGATCTGCACAGCGCTCTTCAATCTCTCGCAGTGAGGTCATTTCAGTATAACCTGCACGCATCACAAGGAACGCCACCATGGCTTCAGTTCCTTGTTCCTCAACAACGATAATGGCGGCTTCAGCAAGAGATTGACTACCGGAGAGCACTGACTCGACACCTTCGGCTTCAACTCTCTGACCTCTCACTTGCAACTGAAGATCGACTCGACCACAGAAGTTAAGCTCACCCGTCGGCGTTTTATAGACAAGATCACCTGTGTCGTAAACGCGGTCGTAAGCCGTTGTTCTTAGTGGTTCGAACGGGTTGGTAAAGAACTTTGAGGCAGTAAGCGCTTCATCGCCGAGGTAGCCTACAGCCAGTTGAGGTCCGGACAATAAAAGACGACCGATTTGTCCGTCTGATACAAGCACGTTTGATTCACGCTCGACCACATATGCTCGCATTCCTGGAACAGGTTGTCCAATACTGAGGGTCTTCCCGCTCAGATCAAATTTTGTCCCGAAAGTGGCTGAAACACAGCATTCGGTAGGTCCGTACGCGTTCACAAGTGTTACGTGACTGCTCGCCACAGATAACCATTGTTGATATGCCTCCGATCGTGCAGCTTCTCCTCCAATCACCACAAGCCGCAAGGTTTCTGGCAGCTTGTCTTCTCCGCCAACAAGATGAGCTGAGAGCCTGTGCCACAAAGCAGTGGGCATTGAGATTGCTGAGATTCTGGAAGTGTGTAGGAAGTCAAGGTAACCGGTGAGTGAATCTAGTCCTTGAGGAGGTTGACACACAATGCATGCCCCCACACTAAGCGGGACGAATACTTCTTCGACACTAACGTCGAAGGTATATGGAGCAGAATGGAGCCAACGGTCGGAGGTATCAGCTTTGAAGGTGTGTCTGCAAGCATCGAGATAGTGAAGTACAGCAGAGTGTGACATTTGGATACCTTTCGGCTTTCCTGTGGTTCCAGATGAGAAGAGAGTATATGCAATCTGGTTTTTTGTCATCACATCTCGATTGGAACTTATCATATGGCTTGCTTGACTTGCCAACAGTGTTTGGACGTTCAAAAGTATTGGCCTGAGACGACTGCCTATGTCTCGTTCATGACTCTCATCACTTAGAGCTTGAAAGGATTCGTCATCTACAAGAACAATTTGTATTTGAGCACTTTGTATCATGCTCTGTAGTCTTTTGGCTCCAGCAGCCAACGGAAGTGGAACATAGCAGTATCCAGCCAAAAGAGCGCCCAAGAGGGCGATGATGGCCGTCGAACTTCTTTGTATAGAAAGACCAGTGATGAGAGTCGGTTGTGCAAAGTTTTCTTGTTGGGCCTTCGCCGCTAAGAGCGCATCTGATATTATCGTAGCATGTCGTAGAGTAGATTCGTAGGTTATAACGCCACTCTCGTCTTGTATGGCTGGCGCATCTGGTTGTTTGACAGCCCAATTGCAAAGAAGCTGTTCTAATCGTTCTGAAGAATCTATTGAGGCAGAAGTATTCATAGTAAATGATATGGTAAAAGTTTTAGAAAGGATGAAGCGATGAAGAGAAATGAGGGACGTGAATGAGAGACTAATGTAGGGATAGGTTGCTAAACTCGCTGTGTTGTCCAAATATGAGAATTGAGGTGCGCTTCGTTACAAGATTTTTCAACAACTTTTGTGAATAGTCTTTAGAATCAGTCATCAGTCGTCTTATATAGCTAAGTGAGAAAGTACTGCTAATCTGAAGAACCAGACATTGGAGTTTACTGTACCCTGACCCTTCTAACTATAGTACCTCCACATTTCTCTCGGCATGTTTCGTGCACATATCAACGACATTGCTTTCGTTTTCTACTTGATGGATCACCCATGAAGTGGCACCATTCACTTTGGTTGCGATGCCTAAGCACCACGTTCCAATTACGTAGGTTACAGTTCAACCTCATTATGATATTCTATAGATACTGTATCGCGGAGGTTACCCAGGGCATATTTTTGATTGGATGACATTGTCATACGAACTGAAGCCTATTGATCAGCATTAAGACGAACGAGGTCCAAACTCCACGATAGATTTTCCATCGTTATCACGATGTTGGGCCTTACAATAGCTCATCAACTCCTCGGGTTCAAGGTTACATTTAGTATGGAACTTAATTAAATTTCGAAATTTCATGGATTTCTATAGTCGTGTCTTACATAAGTAATCTAATTAATGTGAAATCCTCGTAGGGTATGCTATTCTTACCTCATTACACATTGATCACTGTCTGGAAGGGCTTGTCGCACAAAGTAGCATGTCCTCTTTTCGGCAAGTACTAAGGCCGCTCGAAGCAAGGGGCATAAACAAGTGGGGAAAGTAGTACCACTTTTGAGTTTCCCTTCAAGACGATTTTCAATACGGAGCAAAAAAGCTTGGATATTTTGGCTTATGGCAAGGCTGCCTGAAGAGAATTTTTTACATTGCCAAGAAACTATTCGTATTCATTTATCCAGTCGATGCTACTCCTTTTCAACGGCGTGCGAGTATAGGAACACAAAAATTACCTAATCCTTTGAACAAGTATACACGTGTCATTCTCTGCCCCACACAAACAAAAAAGCATAAATCGGGCTGGCCGACAATGGCGGTTCGTATGCGGACCGACGCGCTGCTATTATAACTTAATTGATCCTGCACTGCCTTTTGATCAGCGGTGTGGACCCTGAGTCTGCAGATAATATGCATATCAGATCTTGACAGGGTAATTCTTGACAAGGGACTGATGAGACATATGCACATTACATGGAATATTATTATTAAAATTAGTTGATTCAGAAGTCTTCCATGCCACCACGCTATCCGTGCGTTTGGTGGATCCTAATCTCTGCAACCGTAGACGACGGACATATTGCCGGTCTTCATGTTACACTAAATATTAGTCAACACTATCTATGAAAGCTGTAGGAAGATCGTCTGTATATCCGGTTATGCTTTCCAAAATAGAATTTTGCTAGTCATGCATCCTTAAATTCGACCAAAAGAACAGCCTAGTTCTGCGCTCAGTCCCAGTTTTAGGCGTCAAGCTTTTTCACCTTTCCGATTGACCACTGTTGACTAGAAAACACTTCATTGAGAAGTCCTGATCTCGGTTTAAAAACAATAATGTTGGGGAAATGGTGAAATTGGCTGCAGCAGATTTATGGTTACCTTTTAATCGTATGTATCAGCAGAAAAGACTTCATCAGTGAAATATAAAGCGAACAATATCGTAAGTGTAGAATAAGAACAAAGAGGTTGTTGAGTTGATTCATTAGTACTTGACTAGTGTGTCTTGCACATAACAGAACATCTGTAGCTAGATGGTATATAGTAAAAAACACGCTTGGTGCGTAGTGTACCGCAGCGAGTGGTACTCTTTATCATGATTATGATAGACCAATAATCATCACAATAGATGACATATTTGATCATACCCCAGGCAACTGTATTGATAAGATTTATGATTCAACCCTATGCAAAAGATCATCCTGGTTATAGGCTCGTGCTGACTGCAAGACATGTAATTTCCCTTGCGGATCTATAGCTAGTAATAAAATGCATATGTCGAAGATCCACAAATGCCATTTTGATAATGTAACCTCGCGTTCGACTGCTCTAATCACCATCGTTGTAACGCTTCGTATTTGTATGCATGAGCGTGATGGATTGCTATACTTGAATCTATATTAAGCTATTGGATGCATTAAGTATAAATACTATACTTTTGACTGAAATATAGAGGACAATTCACACCACAACTCATCACATCATCTAACTTCCATAATTTGGAGGCATATCTATACCTTTTTACTGGAGTATATCCTACCA
>Ga0160427_10002739_pt1 | contig 10536 bp, 12 predicted proteins | sample SolpanmetagenomL_FD_108194 | JGI IMG/M metagenome (GOLD analysis project Ga0160427, IMG submission 108194) | Solar panel surface microbial communities from Lawrence Berkeley National Laboratory, California, USA - L | ecosystem: Engineered > Built environment > Solar panel > Unclassified ...
AAAAGCTTTTGTAGAGTAGCCGGGTCCAGTGAGCTAATTATAGAGGCGAGGTTTGAATTTCCCTGAGCTCCATTGAGAGCCGCTGCTATATTCAGCTGAAGTTGAGGCTGTATGGGTGGTGCTTGAGCTTGTTGAGGTAGACCATATGATACGACGCCATAGGCTGGTGCTGAGACTGCCGCACTAGGAAGTCCATGGGTTTGTCTGGCTCGGAGAACCAGTTCTGGTCCAGCTCGTATGTCGATGCCTTGATATTCTTTATATGTTTGTCAGATAGAGTTACTATAGCCTGGAGTTGGGTAACTAACCGTCAAATCGAACATTGTCATGACCCCCGCGTCGGTCAAAGATTTGCATGTTCATCTTATTTTCCATTTGAGATACATCGTCAAGAATGACCACAGCTTGGACACCCTCAAGAATTTGACGCTTCACAACAGCTTGAAGCGGCAACCTGGCAGCCGCTAGATACAAGACCTCGAGTGAGATGCCTCTATCTTTGAAACTTTGATCGATGTATTGTACAAAATTTCTAGATTGTTTAGTCAATGTGTCTGTTTGTAGATAGAGAAACGAGCATACCTGTCAAGATTGGCGAGAATAATCATCTGTACCTCGGGAACCTGATGTGGCGCCCGAGCGACTAATTGTAATCCATCGTCGACATGATTCGATGCACGTGGCGGGGTGGGTGAGCGATATCTTGATACAGGGGATCTTGATCTCTCATAATAACTACGCCTGTAATGATCATCGCGATTATCACGACCACCGTGACGAGGCGATGAAGCTCGTCTGTTTGAGTTTCGATACTCGTCACGACCACGATTGTCTCTTAGATCGCGGTCGTCTCCTGGCGAATTTGGACTATAATGGCTACCACGGAATGATCCTTGTCGTCCTCGAGGTGATATGGGCATTTGGTGGTCTGGAGAGTGTGATCTCCGAGTAGGTGGCCGGACGGTATCCGTCACGACTCGAGTATTTCTTTGAGGTTTTGATACTTCGAGATCTGAATAACCATTAGAATATATCGTTATAAATGTTATGCTTGATTCACTTACGCATCTTCCTGCCCCTTATGGAGGTATTTTGCTCGTGAGCGAGCGCAGAAGAACATGCTTGATTATCAAAAAATTGTATGAAACCATACGCTTGCTTTATTGACACCTGTGCCAGTCGTCCATGCTTGGAAAATATCCGAAAGAGGTCACGTTTAGTTATCTTCTCAGTCAGCAGATTGCCTATAATTTGTTAGTCAAAGTCACGTACCTCTGCTATAAAGACAAAGGTTTAGAATAATTGAGTGCCTGAATAGACATACCTATAAACAAACGAGATCCATTCGGAAATCTGTCCCATTGTCCCTTTGATACATAATCACGCTCTATTGCTTGGAATGCTTCGTACTCCTTCTCTTCTTCCACTGTGAAGGGCCTAGGTTCTTCATTTTCATCTGAAACAGGAAGCGATGGGACTTCTGGAAGGGGATGCCTCAATTGTGTGAGAGGGTGTTGTAAAGATGTGGGTGAAGTCAGGGCGCCATTTTGAGCGAAGGATCGGGTAGCAAGATGTGGAGGAGGTGGTAGAGATGATGACTGTGGCAGTGACGTCGGCTGGAAAAATGCTGGCACAGAGGGTGATACTTGGGATACTGGAGACAAGCGTGTATTCTTGACGGGATTAGCTGGTAAGTTCATAGTCTTCATTTCTGTGTCCGTGACATCACTTTGAGGATTCAATACTTCTGTGCTGACTTCTACATCGTCAGTGGAAATGGGCTTAAAGGCTCCGGACTCATCCATCTTGTCATCCACATCTCTGGATGTTTGGTTGGAGCTTGGGTGGTCTGATCTGTCATCATATTGAGCAGAATCTGATGAGTTGGGCTTGGTATTTTGTTCAGTATGCTCCTGGTGTATGGTAGGTTCATGTTCCATGATGTCAACCACTTGCTCCGTAATGGACGAATCTTCAGGATTGCTTGGTGTGGAATTGTCAAGCACATCGTCGTCATCATATGATGTTGCCTCTTGTTCAAGCGAAGCATACAACTGTTGTTGTAAAGCGTCATCATTTGTAGAGAGATCATCTTTATCAGTCATGTTCTCTATATTTATGGGATTTGATGATTGGCCGCGACTTTGGGTCGAGGTTATCAGAGGAGTGCCATTTGCCTGAGCACTTCCTGATGGAATGTTTACGCCGTTTATATCTATCTGTCCAGCATTATTATTTATATCCTGTATCTGTTGGTGGGTAGGATTCATATTGACGTCGGTCAAGAGTGGCACATTTGATGGCTCGGCTATGCGAACGGGTAATGGGGATACTGGAGAAAGTGACCGATGGACAGCAGCAATTGTCCCGTTATCCTCAGATTGTGCAAGATCAGTATAATCTATGTTGGTATCCAGCAAATGTAATGACTCGCTTGCTATTTCATCTCTAATATCTTGTGCTTCTTGTTCAATCTCCAGATCCTGCTTTTGTGCTAGCTGTAACAGCTCACTTGTCTGTTGGGAGATGGGTGGTCCGGGCGTAATTTTGTCAAAGCTGGGATGAGTGGAGCCCATTTGTTCATCCTCATCTTGACCATAAAAGTCTTCTAGGGGACTGCTCATCTTCACTCGTCCTCAAACCTATGTTGTTTTGTTGTTGGAAAACAAAAAGGAAGTGCTGACCAAGCTGGTGCAATATACGATGGGATTTGGGTGTTGGTTTCTATTTGCAGGTCACAACACAAGAATGAAGCTTCCTGGATATGTGCAATCAGTATATTTTGTTATTTCAAACCTTCTCGATATGTTTGCTATTGGCTCTAGAGAACCAACTTTGCAAAAGAGGAAGAACAAAGAAGGAAAGAGACGTTGTAGCTGAACGCAACTTCGATCTATCTAGAAATACTGAGTTATGGCTATTTATTTATAGCTGGTTATCGATTGAAAATGGCAGAGAACCCGACGCTTATACTAAATATGATCCGAGCAAAATCGAAATAAAATAGTAAGGATTGGGGGTTTCTCCGACTATGAGCACTCGGTTTTTCGACCAAATTGGGACTGTCAAGGAATCAGAACAAAGCACTGTCCACTATCGATTGACTCGTGCAATGTACTTAGAGTTGGATGTTGAGAGATGTTTACGATTGTGTAATGATGAACACGATTGATGGACGGGTACGCTGAACTGAAGATGACGATGAGGAGGAGGAGGATGATGATGGAGGAGACGAGGAAGGAAGTGAACAATGATGCATGGAATAAACTCAACTCGCTAGCAATGAATTAATTGACTGAGGGTTGACTTTTTTGGTTTCTGCAGCATTTTAGGTGCGTAGTGTTTGTTTTGTTTGTTTATTTGCTTTTTGACAAACTGTCAATAATTATCATTATTATTATTATTATTTTTATTTGTTCACGTGAGTGGACGCCGGTATAGCATTAGACGCGACTCCATGATTAATTGCCATCTGAAAACTATAATACTCGTCAAATAGAATTTCCTATCTACTTCACCAAGCATCTCCTTCATGGAATTTCATACCGCTCTGTCTTGATATATCCTTCACAGTACTAAACAATTATCTTGATAAAAGTTCGGATGCTGGTCGTTGTCGTGTTCCCACTTGGAAGCTTACTTACGATACTTGTTTGGGTAAGTTCCCCACTGAACTTGAATTTTCGAGTCTATCCGAAGAAAGAAGATTGATAAATAATCTTCCCAACGAGGCTTCCATAGACGCTTTTATTTACGTAAGTAGTTAGACAAAAATCATGTTGCAATGCTGAGGCAAAATGACATTGACAGGTGAAAATCCATTACAGCTCATTCATATAAGGAATGGCCTGGTATATATAGTACAACAGATCAATTGGTAAATACCACAGGATGGTTTCATAATACATTTGACATCAAACAACTGCAGGAATACGATTGCCCAGGGATATGTCAGGGCATGCACTTCTGTCAAGAAGGCTCACATCTAGTTCCCTAGCCTTACGACGAACGTCATGTGTCAAAACTTTACCATTATATCAACAACAACGACCTAGATATTTCATTAATCCTCGCAACACATACTCTATAGAGGAACAGCAAGAGATTGCAAACGCAAAGAAATGGCTTGATTCATTTGCCCCAGACAAGATACCCAGAAACATCTGTGATGTATCATTCTCAAGGTCATCAGGACCAGGTGGCCAGAATGTGAACAAGTATATATCTTCCTCGAACTTTTTCATATGATACATGCGAAAACAATCTGACTATTTCAGAGTAAATTCAAAAGCTACCCTGCGTCTCGAAATAAGTAAATGTGGTCAATTTATGCCCGCATATCTTATAAGCAAGTTTCAAGACAACGTAAGTCTCTTACTTCTCATATAGAATGGCAGAGGTTCTGTTCAAGGCATACATGCGATGTTTTCCTGTTGAAAAGAAGAAGCCTGAACCGTTCTACTCATAATATGGTCGCTGGTGCTAACGAGAAATCCTACCAGACATCTCGATACATCACAAAAGATGGATCAGAAATTGTTATTCAATGTGATGATTGTCGCAAACAACCAGACAATGTTGAAGGTTGCTTCCGCAAACTGTATCATCTGATCATTGAGACAGCAGCTCTCAGGGGTGAAACACCAAAAGAACAGAGTGACAAGGTTGAGAAGTTGTAAGTGATTGATTGCGCGAGCTTTAAAAAAAAAACTCTATCTAAGTGCCATGCTGAACTTTTTCCTTAGACAGAAGAAGGAGAACGAGTCTCGACTAAAGATGAAGAAATTGCACAGCAGTAAAAAAGCGGCAAGAAGAGGCGAATGATGGTTTCTCGAATCCGTTGCATAATACTAGGTTATGGAAAATTCAAGCAGATTGTCCTAGATTCAATTATATTCATCCTTTTCTGCAACGATCATAATGTCAATTCCCATTAGTGCCTTTGGAAGAAGTAGTATATCATGATTTAGCATAAGGCGTTTGTCAGTCTGAGTATATTATAAATCTTATAGTTATTTTTAATTATTTTATTATGTCTAGAAACTTAATTTCCACAGAAACATTAAAGCAGTTGAAGCTCCAAGCTTTAATGCACTATATATCATGATGTACTTAGCTGACGATATTCACAAAATGCTTGAAATTCATCCAGCTGACATGAGATGATCAGACGCCTTCAATTCAACTCAAATTGTTCTTATTTCAAAATGCATAAGTAATTGTAGACCACTACCTACACAACTGCAAGTCTAATTTTAACATGACATGACGGGATCTCTAGCAATTCTATGCATACTTTGCTCTGCATTGCTACTAAGTACTTAGACACGACGGTGGATATACAGCGAAATTAAACATGAAACCGTTTGTGGTGATGTGAGGTATCGTCAGCCACGTTTATCTGCCCAGACTTTTTTTTAGCGAGACACTTGCGAAACACCAAAACTCCTTATACAAAACTGTAAATATTCATCAAACCCCAGTCCTGTAACACGATCCCCGGTAATCACTTTTAGCACCGAAAATGTCGAGAAGACCGACAGAGAGTCAATCAGAAATCCTCTGGTGCCTGAATTCTCATCACATCTAAATGTCTTACTTCCAAGGACCCTTGTTCTCTTGGAGACACATAGTCTTGGTAAAGCTTGTTCAATTTCAGCCATCTCAGGATTGACATGTAAGCCAAATCTTGATCAGGGTTTCGGAGGTGCAAGTAACAGAAGAGACATTCGACAAAGCACATGCAACCGCACATCACAGATTGGTCTCATACGATGGAAACTCAGTACAGAGTTAGCTGTTGTTCTGTCAGGTGGGGTATTCCATATCCACATGCTATGATGCTATTATTAAAGTCTAGCTTTGATTGCTCCCTTGATAAAACCCCTAAATCAAAGATTGATTTAGACCACAAAGCACAGAACGTTAAATTCGAAACCTCGATGTCATAATCGAGTTACGACAGACACCAAATCTCTCATAAGGGTCATTCCAAACATGGCAGCTCTGTCTGCTGCATGTAACACTTCGGCCGTGTTTTTACCTACGGACTATCTAACTTTTGGAGTGTCTTGCTTCTACCGAGTGGTACCTGCATTAGCCTATCCTTCTTCCTTTCCTTGTAGGAGAATATGAAGCCTCGCGATCTTACGTCCCTTGCATCCCGCTTCCACTATTTCGTTTCAACTTGGTACAGGGCACGTTCTACCTACTGCCTAAAAAAACGCTTGTTATTCACCCGCTCATGGATCGGTGCTACAATATAACTGTCACCAGTCCCCAGATTTTGTAGAAAGTCTTTCACTTCAAGCACTCAACCTACATTGTGTGTTTTTGGAACGTCTTCCACTTCTTTTCGCTCTTTACTCAATTCTCTCGGTCAGTCGACCTGGTCGTTCTTTTCTAACCTTCAATTTCGTTCAACTTTCTTGCTGTATTGATTGCATCAAGTTTGTCAATAGTCTGGTGACTTTATACAACTTTTTTACAATTCTTTCCTTGCATCCTTTACCGCCAACGTCTTTGATAGATTAAAAAAGCGATACACAACTGTGCAATTGTTCAAACTTATTTAATTGTCCGGATTACTTAACCAATTTTTAAAACCCACGATCAACATGAAGGTTGTTTCTACTTTGCCTGCCTTGGCATATGCAGTTCTAGCGCTTGAAGGTGTCTTGGTAAGATTTTCGTTTCTCAGATGATACTTGGAACATAAAGCTGACAAACATAGGCTGTACCACACAAACACCACACAATTTGGGCGCGTCAAAATAGTGCCACTCTTCTCGCTGCAAACATCCAAGACGCAAGTGACACTACTGGCCAAAATGCAACAGTTGCAGCACCTGGGCAATCAAACTCATTGACGTATGTGTATTACATTTCAAGTCTAAATGATGTCTAACGGAAATCAATTTGTAGTGACCCCGCCAATTTCATCAATTTCTGCACAGGCAAGCGATTGACCAATGGTGCTCAGGTACAGTCTGGCTCTTGCAATGGCATTGTCATGGGAGATATTCCAGCTTCAAACAAGATGGTTTCTACCATAATCTTGTCACCATCCAATGGCGAGACTATTGCTATCAATACAACCTTCACCATCAAAGTCCGAACAAACAATCTTGCTGCTGGTACTTTCACAAGTAAGTATCATTATATGTTATATCCTTGGCCATACATACTCATAGTCACGGTCTAGACCCAAAGGATACCTACTATGCTGCTCCTCAGCAACTCAACGACAAAGGCATAATCATTGGACACACTCACGTTACAGTTCAGGAGATTGATGATGCCAGTGAACAACCGTAAGTTTCTCATCCTTACGTGTAGCAACCAATACTAAACAGATGTAGACCAGCACCAGACGGTTTTGCCTTTTTCAAAGGTATTAATACAGTTGCTGATACCAATGGTATCTTGTCAACTCCAGTTGATGGAGGTCTCCTGCCTGGCAAATACCGTTTATGTACCCTTACGTCGGCCAGTAATCATCAACCTGTTCTCATGCCAGTCGCACAGCGCGGTGCTCAGGACGACTGCATCAGATTCACTGTTGCGGGTGTTGGTCCCAACAGCAACGAAGGAGATTCTAATTCCTCTTCCAGTACTTCGTCAACATCCGTCAAACAAACTAGTTCCTCAGCGTCAGTTACCTCAGCATCAACCACTGCGAACGCAGCAACAACCACAAGTGCATCTGTTGTCGCATCTGCAACACAAACTGGTCAAAACGTGCAAGCTTTCACTGGATCACTTGGTGCATCACCAGTACCAGTCTTGTTAACAGGGGGTGATCGTCCATTTAACGTCAACGGTAACACATTCTTGAACTTTGGTGCAGCTTGTCAAAGGTAATTAGGCATCATCCAAAGCGTAGTTTCAAAGCATACTAATTTCATCCAGATCCTGCTCAATTCAACACAATCAATGTGCCGATAACGTAAATAGTGGTAAGGTCAAATCAATCAGTGTCAATGATTGTGATGGTCAAGATAATGACTGTACTGGTCAATGTTTCTCCACTCCAAACCCAACATCCTCGTCAAATGATGGATCCCAAAGCCCTGCTGCTTCATCAGTTATAGCCATCGGGGATGTTGCAACAGAGACTTCGACAGATGTGTCAACCGATGACAGTCTTATCCCGACCGCAACTGATGGTTCATCTTCAACTGCGTCCACCGCTTCTTCAACACCATCTGCCACAAATACTCGATCCACAGGTTCTGGCCGAGGACGAGCCAAGAGTAATGGTTCATCCAACAACGTAAGCCAACAATCTGTCAGCAATGGAAATGACAACACTCAGAGCGCGCAAGCAGTTAACACCGACTCCACAGACAATACCCCAGTAAAAACTAGCAGTGTCTCCGGAAACTCTGATTCTAATTCTTTCTCCTCCTCTTCTTCTTCTTCCAGCTCTAATTCTAAAGACACCACTACCAATAATGCCAACTCAAACACTAAATCCACTGGACAAACCTCCTCCGAGGCGGACAGTACATCTGTTTCTACATCAACAGAATCTAACACAACCAACGACACTTCAAACAATGTTGTTTCTACTAGTAACACAAATACAGGCTCATCTAATCCTCAATTAATCAACACAACTCCTGCGAAGGGAAAAATGACTCATCGAGGGGGTCGTCGAGGGGGTCGTCGACATAGAAAAGGTGACCACAAGCATCACAACAAACACCATCACAACAAGACAATGAATGCCAACTCTACCATTCCTTCAAACACAAACACAACTTTGGAGGCGAGATGGAGACGTGGACCAGTCAGACTACCAATCTATTAGACTGAGTGCGTATATGGACCCTAATGTGATGTGACGTGTGGTTTTTCTTTCTCGAATAATATGTTATTTCAATTAAAAAAAAAGAGCTTGCCAAACGAAGATGGCTTGTGATGTATGGAACATAGTAATTATTTTTCTTCCTTTGTTAATTCTTTTCCTATCATACATACGATGGTGTATTATAATTATTATATCATGGGTTTTTCAGAAAAAAATGGTGTAAATCATGTACCTTGTGTAAAACATAAAAGAAGAGCATATATCAATAATGCATCGCATCAATGGACGTTTACAGATATGATATTTTGTGATTCATGTAAAAGTGTATACCAAACAATTCAATACATTGATGCTAGAATCCCTACATCTCGATCTTTCTTTCATTCTCCCTCCTTTTTTTGGTCTTGTTTACTATCTGGGAATATCCCTTCTTTACGCAATGTATGATGATGATCCTCGCAATTTCTTATCTCAGTACACCCAGTAAAATACAATTTTTTTTCATGCACAACATGGTGCTTTACAAGGTACGTAACAGATTAAAAAAGATTGACAATAAGTCGCGCTTGCAGAACATACTACTGTCTTATTCTTCTTGACATTTTTACAAGTTTTTTTTTTTCAATGGAAGTCAAACTTAAAAGACACTTTCCATCATAAGCCCAACCAGAGATCAACTCAAAAAAATGCGGATAAATTGGAGCTCTACTTTGAGAAGGAAAAGAAGAGTAGGGAGAAGAAAAAAAACCTTGTGCGACAATAAAATGGTTGTCCTTTTGCCTCTCTATCAATCAAGGTGATCTAGCTAAGCTAAGAAGAAACTGTGCACACCTTCTCATCCTGTCACATATATAACAAGAAACTATCAAGTTGATTTATCGAAATCTTGTTGTTAACATTCATTATTGTAAACGTCCTGAATAAGAAAACTTTCGACGAACGTCTATTTTTCCACTTCGTAACCACCTATCAAACACATTTGGCAACCAGTCTATTGACTTTATTTCTTCCCCCCTGTCAAGTACAAAGTAGATACATACTAGAAAGAATCTTGTAAGTTTAAATCACATGGTAATAATCGCTCTGTATTGTTGTCGACTTTTTGCTCCCCTTCGGCTCTCACAATAACATACAATGCTTTGAGCAAGGGAGGAAAGAAGAGGTTGATAAGAAAAAGGACTGAACAAGAAAGATTTTTTTAGGAATAGAGCAAGTTTCCTCTACAAATTTTCATATATTCAAACATTCTACATCGAAAGAATACAACGAGGGAGGGAAAAAAGACAAAACAACAAGAATTTCATAAGGTCAACGGAGAAAATCGAAGGGAAAAAGAAAAGGAAAGCAAGGTCTTGAGAAGAAAGAGAAAAAAAGATTAAATAACAATGGGTATCACATATGATAACACACTTCCCGTCTCCTCCCATAATCAAATGTACAAACACCTCCAACCTGGACAGACGCAATATGTCGTTTTTATCGCTTCCAAGGATCCCAAAACGAATACGCCATGGTGCTCAGATGTTCGTGCAGCAATGCCTATATTGTTGAAATATTTCACCAAACATGAAGATAAGGAATTGACAGTGGTAGAAGTTGGTAGTGTTGATGCGTAAGTTCCTTCCTTCCCTTGCTCCTTGAAATACATACCACGAAAGATACCAGTCTTTTTCTATAAAATACAAAAGAAAAAGAAAAAACGAAAAAGGATGAAAGAAATA
>Ga0160427_10002740_pt1 | contig 10530 bp, 10 predicted proteins | sample SolpanmetagenomL_FD_108194 | JGI IMG/M metagenome (GOLD analysis project Ga0160427, IMG submission 108194) | Solar panel surface microbial communities from Lawrence Berkeley National Laboratory, California, USA - L | ecosystem: Engineered > Built environment > Solar panel > Unclassified ...
ATTTACGAAAAAGAATTATATCGTCTGCACCCATACAAAAGGGTATATCCTCTACTGTATCACAGACAAATCAAAGGTCGACTAAATGCTGCCAAAAGTATGCTTGATATTATTGAGGATTGTCGAATGATTGATACTGAGTCGGTGATGGTATATTTGAAAATGAATGGACAGTAACAAACACGACGAAAGAGTGAGTCGAGTCTGTACCAGGTAGAGGGCGATGTTTCGAATGGATCAACTCGAGAAGGTTACAAAGATCTGGAGGAGAATGGAATGAAGAAGAGAGGAGGAGAGACCAAGAGAGTGGGAGAAAGAAAGGAAACTGAAAGGCGATCGAGAGAGCGAGTGTGTGTGAGAGTGAAAGAAACTAATAAAATGAATGGATGAATATTAAAGAAACAAAGGACCAGGGAGGAGGGAGGGATGTGCAGCGGCAATCCTTGTCCATGAGGGGAGGAGAGGGCGACGACGGAAAAAGAAAAAAAAAGGAGAACACCACTCTCTTTCTTTCTTTCTTTCTTTCTTTCTTTCTTTCTTTTCAAAGAATCAAAGTTCGTGAGATGAAGCGAAGAAAGAAAGAAAGGCACTCACTCTTCTTTTGAAATTGCGCCTTAAAACGTGTAACCACCACCATAAACAACGAAATTTGACGGCCAGGAATGAATGATTCGAATCAATCAATCAATCAATCAATGGGCTTCTAGTACCACTAACCGATCGTCTCCTTCCTTCCATCCCCCATCATCATCCAAGATTGGAAAGCACGGGGAACAGATTCTTATCAAATGACCTTTGCGCTCGCTGTAAGAAGACAATATTTCAATAGCTTCTCCATCTGAAAACAGCAGCATGCATCACAGCACCCTCAATGGATTCTGTAGGATGAGGATCCCCCAGCTGAATTCTTAGGAACGCGCTATCAAAGAAAAACTCCTTCCTGCGATGAGCCCCATCCTTGAACATTAATTTTAGCATTTGAGTGGATGAGACATACCCGGATGTCTCATGCATATGGTACCTGGCAGAAGCAATGCTCCATGTGATTGGGCATTTGAGGCGTTGTTGCATGATCTTTAAAACAAAACATCCACACATGTGCCCTCACAATCACAAATTTCTACGAAGGGCAGCCATCATGGTTAATTTTAAAGATGTGATCGAAACTAGTGCCCATATGAGTCTGGATGCGAAGATTAAAGCAACCCAAGTTATCATCCTTACCCATGATTGGGTAATTTCGACAATTAGCATGATTTTCGCTCATCCAGTACAGCATGGTCCTTCTCAATCAGGCAACCCGTTCGGGAATTAACTTCAACCACAAAAAAGTTTAGGCTCTCCGTACTAAACATTTTGAAATAACGCGGAACAGTTACCCCTATGTGACATGTGGATTCTTTTCTACACATATCATATGCTCTAACAACAAGGTACCACTTGTGTATCCTCCAAGTCTTGGATCCTATCAATTCTACTCCTAAATGAAAGAAGATGCACATCGTCTCAAATAGTAAAGTGGGTGATCTGGTGGCTTGGAGCTATATAGATTTGTTTTATCAACACGAGGAGCGATAATACAGTCGTCTGATAATTAAGCTCAATGACGAGATTAGGCATCTTAAAACCATGGACTATAAGAGTCTGAAGATGAGCTGCGTCGAGAGAAAGGAGAAAATTACATATCGAGCAACTTTTCGATACCGTGAATACACGATGCAACTTTAATGATATAAATCCTAGGTTGCGATTTCCTAATGCAATCGTGTTTAATTTTCTATGTTTTTGTCAGGTCAATTGCTCGCCGTGTTTAAATAATGTCTGCAAGACAAGTCATCGCTTGTATTCGAGACTAATCGTAAGCTTGATGTATAAACATTATTATTATCCCAGCGGCAGCTAAAGTCTTTCCCAAATCTACCACTGCGCATATCTGTTTTGACAATCATACCAACCCTATATGCGCTGCCTACAGCAGTATTTCATCATAGTTGGTTTCCGATATGGGAAGTTTACAAAAATATAAGGATATATGTTGCAAATGTCTTCTAGAATATATCTTTACACCAGTATAGGATCGTATAAGTTTTCTACGGAATCAAAAAAGTCCGGATCTGTGGAAATCAAGTCTTCCTTCATCCAAATGATAAAACTGGTTCCGTGGCATTGGACTTAATAACCTAAGTATTATGCGCACTCGAGAATGTGTGTGGAGTATCAATATTCCGGAGTTATGTGGGGCTTCTTTCTTGCAATCTCTTTTCATTATTGATTTTTCAGGATATCTCAACACAAGTACGTTTTCATCTTACCTCGATAAGGATAAGATAGAAAGAAAGCTCAATTGAATAGATGGATAGGATAAATAGAGGTCACACACAATTTGGGAGTAGAAATCATATTTATGTACATTTGAAGTTTCATTTCAAACTTGCAAGCTTGGCAAGCTAGAAGCACGTAAGTAAACTTTCGGGATACTACAATGCATTAATTGTTTAGTCTGTCAAGGCAATAATAATTCATGACTTCTCCATACACATAGCATTTACAAGATTTTTGTTCTTTTTATCATTTTAAGTCATGGATTCAGAAAGTTCTTTTACTAAGAACTTTTTTACATTAGCTTTTAAGTTTGTTGTTCTAAAATAATGGGTATCCTTAAACTGATGGAGACAAAGACATGTATCATAAATATCGACACAAGGAAGTACCTAGGTATGGTTCACAACGTTTATCAAATAGTTTCTCAATTCGCTTCAACGTATCACAATCATCGAGTTCCAATGACTATCATATGAAGTATATTAATACTGTGGGAGCTTTTAGACAGTAAGTCCATGGAAATTGACGTTTGTTTAGGCGAACTGGTCCATCTTTAGAGTTCTCGAAGCACCAATTAAATAAATAATCCAAGACATCGAGTCACTAAATACCTAAGTAGGTACTTAGGTGTACATTCAATGTTGCAACACTGCAAACTCTTTCTTCCTTTTTGCTTCTTCACAAAGTTGAAATCGAACGAAATGGAATTTTGAGTGAATTCCCGTGATAGCATAGTATCCATGTACAATTAGTAAGTATCCCGTCGCACGTTCAAAGTTTGCACAGAATTGTGTAGCAGCCCATGTTGAATGATTTGGGGGGTTGGTTGTCTCCGAGAAGCACAAAGGCTTAATGCGGGTTGCCAGTGACTTAGGTAAGCAAAACGTTCAAATGCGGGTGGGTGGATTTCCAACCAACGTCGCAAGATACTCGAGACGCCTATAGAGGCTGTGATACATCCGCTCTTTATTTTCTAGTAGTCTCCCCCAAAGACCAACGCCTCTCTTCCATAGACTTTGATCAGGCCTTCCGTTTGTTGTCTGATTGGTGTCATCACGAGAAACACGGCCAAGGTTGATTCAACAACACCTAACGAATCCTCTTTTCCTTTTCTTTCTGTAGTCGATCTTGAGAGGCGGCCCATCTTGCATTGAATAATATAGCATACTAGCAAGCTTGCTAGGGACGAGCCCAAAATAAGTCCACCACCGGCGACCGACTCACTAGCACCAATAAATCATCAAAGCGGCTCAATGCACGTCATATATCCAGAGGAACTTTAGAAAGGTTTCCACTGCATTTACATCCGATGGACGGAGGGGATAGTAAACTCGTTCAAACGCTGCTAGAGCGCCTGTCCTCAAAGGTAGGAGCATCATTCATCTTTACCACTTTTCTGTACACAAATCCAAGTACTGACATGTTTCTTATCTACAGCTGCCGAATAGGTCTGGAGATGAGTTGGAAGATGTTCGGAAGGATGAGGTTGTTATTCTATCGAGAGGTACACTTATTGAGTTGTCAAAAACTCAGATAGATACAGTCACACGAGGTTTTGTAGGATTACTCGACAACTCGATTCGTGTATGTTGAATCCTTTTACGCCTGACAACCTTTACGACGACAGTGTTAAGCAACTGCTGACTTGTCGACTGACTACAGCAATACGATACATTAACACAGAAGAATCGACCATCACTAGTTATCCTTACTCAATCGTACCTTGTTGAACTTTTGGCGGAATGCGTTCGAGCACATTGGGACTCAGTGGATGAAGAACACAACAATGAGCCACAAAGAAATGTTGCTGGGGTGGCATATCATGGACTCGCACCAGCCTCCGAATACTCACCGTCCACTGCAAGACGAATCAGACGAAAAGAACCTCCTCCGCTTGATGATGTCTTGGCGAGACACATGCTAGATATTGTCCTACGACTGTCTAGCACCATTATGCCAAACGACGAGAATTCCATCTCGTCCACCCAGTATTCAAGCTTTAAGAGTAGCTTGCAAAATCAGGGGTCTGATGAGAAGAGTGTCCAAGGATCCGCAGTGAAGTCGAATGACATGGAAAAGGCAGCCTTTGAAGTGATTGAGTACATAAGTGCATCAAATTGGAGTATGGTTTTTCAAACTCTGCAGTCGATCCTTAAACAACTGCGTTTGGCGACCTCAGACGAACTAGATACCAATGGTTTACAGCTTCTTGCACACTTATGGATCAATTCCAAGAAGCTATCAGCTATCTTGTCAGGTATGTAGCTAATACGATGCTATCACAAACTTTTTGCTTACATGATGCATAGAATTATACGCTAGCTTCCTCCATCTTAGGAAGCCGTATCAACTACTCATATCACTACTACTCCCTGAGACTATTCATAACTGGATCGATACACATCCTCACGAATTTGTACATCTTCACTTGAACCAACGTCGTCTGGAAGGAGGCGCGGATGTAATGTTCGATATTGCAGCCAACATGGCAGATAGTGCCAAGAAAAGAGCTTTGTTATGGCCACTCCAGACGTCGCTCGTTTTGCTCTTACCAGAAGTTTTCGTGCTCGCTAGCATGTTAGGTGAAGCTAATCGAAGCATCAATGCTAAAAGGGTTTTGTTCCTTGAAACACTTCGAAAATCCCTACGACTACCTCGTTCATCAGATATAGCGGCGACGTGCCTTGTAACGATATGCCGTGCTGCCAGCCACTTTGCTATGGATTCTGATAGCGCCGTGCTCAGCTTTGCTTTAGATGTGCAGAATGAGATGAGGGAGGAGATATTCAAACGTCATCATCAAGAAGAAACCATGATTGATAGAGATGTTATGATCAAGGCCTTTGTTTCTTTGTGCCATCTCTCTAAAGACCAAGTTGTTGAGAATCTGGTCCCGAGATGCCTTGACAAGTCATCTCCGATATCTTTCAAAATATCAGTTTTTGCAGGCACTGCTATCATCGCCGCACAGGATAAGACGGAAGAGTTTGCCGAGCTATATCGAGCAATCGCTCCCGATATCAGAGAATATCTTCATGCGATAGGTGCAGCAAGGAAGAACGGCCCCCCGAATGGTGTCTCAAAGAAGCCCGAAGGGCAATCAACAGAAATTGCCTCTGTGGAATTGTTATATCAGATACTTGAGCTACTCAAGATCAGGCCATATCTGCTTTATGAGGGCGCACCTAAGAATTCTGACGAGAGCGGTGCATTCTTCGAGAAAACATTATCTTCAATCTTGAATTGTATCACCGACGACGACACATTTGTTCGAACCCTTTCGGCGGAGTTTGCAAGACGTCTGATATCTCGGGATGCCAATTCAATTGACGATCGTGCTAGGCAGAGCAGTAAGACTCAAACGGAGTTGCAGATTGAATCTTGGAAGGGTGCTTCTGCTATTCTAGTTACTTTTTCGAGAAAGCTGCTAGACTTTGATTTGAGCGATCCGGCATTGAAAGTCATGTTGGGTCTTGTCCGGGATTACATGGAGACTAGACTGCAGTTTCTCCGTAACATGAAAATACTCGTTGAAGCAGGTGCTGACGTGGCTGAGAGACAAATCGCTGGTATCAGTCTAGAAGTGTCCTTCCTGGTCCTACTTTGCTCTAGTGATCTCGATATCTGCTCTCTAACGACAAGTGCTATTGGTATTCTCTGTGAGGAAGGTCGTCTTACGGAAAACTTGGAAGATTTGGAGAGGTCAGGCTTGAGTGTAATGAAGAATTATGCTGTTTACTCTGAACTTTCGTCTCAAACATTTCGATTGACAGGGCCAGTAGCCTTTCAGAAACGTCTGAGAAAGCTTCTCGGACGCATGAGCAAACCAACGGCTGGTATTCTGACTGCTTGGGAAGCTGTCTTTACCAAATGGAAAGCACTATGCAAAGTCGTCGTACAACCATCATTTGGCAAATCACCCTTGTTGGATGAACGATCTCTAGTTGAATGGAGAAATTACTCTGGATTTTTGGCAGCTTTAGGAGGTTGTTGTATTGCTATGCTGCCTCATGAAATGCCGATTGAAGACCCATCGGTTGCTGGTCTTCGTTGGATCGACCGTCTTGCATCTGACGGCGAGTCAATGTCACTACTCGAGCGCTTCATGAGGCAATGCTTGCAACTTCTGGTGTCAAGCTCTGTCAATGTCAGAGAAAACATTCGTGAGGTCCTTGGCTCTGAAATGAATCCCCGTTTATATGTACAATTCTTTCGGTCTCTTGAGCTAGAGTTGAATTCGCTATACGAAAATCCTTCTAATGTACAGTCGAGCGAAACAAGACTTCTATTTGCCGAACAAGCCACTTCACTTTTGCGAGCAATCGTAGAGAGAATCGAAGACAGCCAGGAAAGTTTGCTCGCGGTAGACTTTGGCAACTTCACATTGATCCTAGCTCGATACCTACATACTTTGAAGGATGATGCTGTTACTCTCAGGGCCAAGATAAAGATGTGTCAATTGGTCGAAATAGTCTCGAGGAAAAAGGAGATTTTGAATCTAAGACAGGATGTTCGTGTGCGAAATTCATTATTAGCAATTATTTCAGAATGGATGTCTAAGCCCGGAAAGGTATGTCTTCCCTTCCTTTATTCCTAGCATAAGCTAATTGTGTGTGAAAGACTGGAGATCTACCCAGCATTGCCGCAAACCGCAGAGATGAGGTTATGAGATTGCAAAAGGATCTTGATCGAGCCACATTGAAAGCTCTGGTAAACCTACTTGCAAGACTTCCCCTGCAGCCTACCGAGAGCATGGACGCAGACGCCCTCGACGCAAAATCACAACTCTTCTGTAGCTACTTTACAACTTTCTTATCACTTTTAGAAGATAGTCAACACGAAGTTGATCGTGTGAGGGACTTACAAACTGTTGCACTGCTTCGGGATGATTCTGCTTCCACTCTCGAGCTTGCAATTTTGGCTCTATCCAACCTACTAAGTGCGAATGTGGATGTTGGACTAAAATTTTCCCTCGAAATCGGCTACCATCAGAACTTGGAGATCAGAACAGCTTTCATGCATGTCCTTACGAACATCCTGACGCAAGGAACGGAGTTCTCTTCTTTAGGCGATTCCGCGATAGGGGAGAAATACGAGCGGTTGATCAATTTATTGGTCAAAGACCACAAGTTTGCGTATGCCCTCTGCGACTCTTGTCCGAGCAGTGAGGTAGACGAACTCGCTGTGGCATTGTTGAACATTTTTGATTCGAAGGGCTTGGGTTTAACCTTATTGAGAGAACTCATCGAACAGGAGGTTAAAAATACTGAGAGTGAATCTGAGCTTATGCGAAGGAATTGTGTTGCTACTAAGATGCTTTCTGTCTTTGCAAAGTGGAAGGGGGCAGCATATTTACGATTAACGCTACAGCGGGTTCTAGAACGCCTGATCGTTTCCTCTGACGAACTAGATTTAGAACTTGATCCTGCAAGAACAACCTCACCTGAAGAACTACAGCGAAACGCATTGCAATTACGATTTGTTACGAACGTCTTTATTGATGAGATTTGCAAGAGTGTCAAGAACGTTCCGACCTCTTTTCGATACATCTGTCATACAATTACAACATCTGTCACGAACCGTTTTCCCGAGGCAAAATTTACGGCTGTTGGAGCGTTCATTTTCTTACGATTCTTCTGTCCTGCCATTGTGGCACCCGACTCTGAAGGCCTTGTCACTTCGATACCAAAGAAGGGTATGAGACGTGGTTTACTACTTATCGCAAAAGTTGTTCAGAATCTTGCAAACAATGTGTTGTTTGGTGCTAAGGAGCCATATATGATACCCCTCAACGACTTCCTCACCGCAAACATTTATAGAATTACAACTTTTTTGCGAGACATATCGGTAAGATTCTAGTTCGCGTGAATTCGATATGTATGCTAATAAGATAGAGTCCTCTCAAAATTCCTGAAAATGTGGTATCAAACGACAACTTCGATTTTGGAAGTAGTATTGCGCTGCATAGGTTCCTCTACGACCACTGGGAGACGGTCAGACAAAAATTGCTGTACCAAGAGCGATTGCGAAACCGACTTGACAAGAGTCAAAAAGAGGATATGGCTGATCTAAAATCCTCCATAGCAGACTTTTCTACACTGATCCCAACACTTGGGCCTCCGCCTCTGGATATGTCGTGGAGCCGGCCACAAATGGCATCTAACATCCAACCGGCATATTACAGATTCCAGCAATTCATGTTACGTTACTCGGGACGAAGTGTTGAACCTATCACATCCGCTCGTATAGTGTACGACGGTGGAGAAACGAAAGATGGACTGCCTGTCATATGTTTCCCACTAAGAAACTTAAATGTTGAGACTGTGGATACTGATCTGCTTATCTATTGTTACCTCAAGATAGCGAGTCGCATGTGGTCAAAGCCATTTGGAGTCTTGATCGATGCGACCTCGTATACAATCAACAATGAACTCCCTGACGATTACAACAGGAAATTGGAATCCCTCATGCCGCCGGAGATGGTCAAGAATTTCAGACGCTTCTATGTTTATAATATGAACAGTGCTTACAGAAAATATTTCCGTCGGTTAGTCAGACATGCTTGCAAGGATGAATCAAGCAGTCTTCATCCTAAGAACGTGGATTATTTGCTACTCGGCAATTTGAGCGAGCTTCAACAACATTTCCATTTAGCGTCGCTTCATCTACCAAAAGATACCATTTCTTTAGTTACAGATTCCCGATTTGTGTTCCAACCAGTGACAAGATTGTCGAAGACTAAGGGTCGGATCGACGTCATTATCAAGGTTGGCAGTCAATATATCCAGATCACGACTACGAAAAAGCAGGAGATTGTACCGGGTCTTCGAATGCTTGCTACTGTGAATGATATATTCCTTCTGTCGGATATTGAAGAGGCCAATGCGTCTTTCCATACAGAGGAAGAGAATGCATTTGGTATAAAGACAGAGAACGGAAAAGTAGCTATGTTTTTCTCAAGTCCTAAGAGGGTCGACATCTTACAGAGCATCAAAGCCGCAAAGTCAAAATCAATGAAAGACAACGCACCCTCCAAATTGAGTGAACGTATTATAAGACCGGAAGATGTACCTGGCACGCTCCTCAACATCTCCTTGATGAATATGGGTAGTTCTGATCACAGTCTACGCATCTCCGCCTATAATCTACTTTGTGCGCTTTGTCAAACTTTCCGTTTCAATGTTGACAGACACTTTATCAATGCTAGAGGTATGTATTGTCAAGGACGAGGGTAGACTTCAGGGCTCACTAACTCATTTGGCAATTCTTAGGTCTAAGCATACCAGCTGACTCAACTTCCTTAATCGTGGGTGTCAGTAGTAGACTGTCTGTGTGCGAACCACAATTGACCTTTGATTTTCTGACGGAGTTCTTCGTTGGTTGGGCCAAATCGCCAATACATCAACGTCCTCTGAATGTGTTGTATATGGTGCCATGGCTTGTGAACCTGCAATCACAGGTTTTGACGTTGGATGAGGACAGCGAAAGAGGAAAAGAGCGGCTTGCAAACATCGCAAGAAAACTCATTGAGATCACTGTAAAGGAGACTGGATTATATACTGCATTCCAGCAAAATGCATGGTCGATCATAAGTCAAGACGAGAGCTTACAGGAAGTCTTCTTTGAAGAGTTAGTCAAGACGGCTGTCAACTACGGTTTCTGCTCATCTGAAGCTGATGTAGTTGGTTCAATCGTCGCATCATTTACAACTTTGACGATGAGGGGAAAGATTATAGCACGTCTTAGGAAGGCGTTGAATAGGACTTCCTTGCGGCCAACTAGGCATCTGAAAGATAATGTAATATGGAAGGAAATGTGCGTTTTACTGCGAATATGTTTGGCTATCTCATTCGACAGCCGAGCACAAGCACAGATGTTTCTTCCTGAGCTGTTCCACGTCATCACGATGGTGGTAAATTGTGGTACAACAACGGTGCGGACAACGGTCCACAGTTTATTAGTTAACACTGTGCATTCAATTTGCACACATTTTCCTCTGGACGACAGCAACTTGGCGAAACTCAAAGGAATACTTATCTCATTATCTGAGCCAAAACTGAGTTTATTGTTCAATTTGAATAGGTCAACCTCTCGCGAAGAGTCATCTGTTGAGGAGCAAAGAATAAGCGAAAGTGCCTCAACATCGTCTATGGAAACTATAACTAACCTGCTTCTTGAGATTATTGAGATCGCTGCACCTTCAATTGG
>Ga0160427_10002742_pt1 | contig 10522 bp, 9 predicted proteins | sample SolpanmetagenomL_FD_108194 | JGI IMG/M metagenome (GOLD analysis project Ga0160427, IMG submission 108194) | Solar panel surface microbial communities from Lawrence Berkeley National Laboratory, California, USA - L | ecosystem: Engineered > Built environment > Solar panel > Unclassified ...
GAGACCGGCGTGCCGAGCGTGCAGGAGGCCTTCGCCACGGCGGGCGAGGTGCAGCCGGGCGACTCGGTGCTGGGCATCGCGGGCGTCATGGGGGCGCTGCACGGTTCGGTGCGGGCCGACACCCAGAACGTGGTGATCGAGTCGGCGCACTTCGACCCGGTGCTGCTGCGGCGCACCAGCACGCGGCTGGGCCTCAAGACCGACGCGGTGTTCCGCTACGAGCGCGGCACCGACCCGCTGCTGCCCGCCCGCGCCGCCGACCGCATCGCCGGGCTGCTGGGCGAACTGGGCGGCACGGTGCATCCCGGCTGCACCCAGGTGGGCACGCCGGAACTGCCCGCCCCGATCACCCTCGACGCCGTCTACGCTCGACGCCTGCTGGGCATGGACATCGCCACGCCTGAGATGACAGGCATTCTGGAACGGCTCGGCTGCACGGTGACGGGCGAAGGCGACGCCTTGACCGTCACGCCTCCGTCCTGGCGCATCGACATGAACGTGCCGGAAGACCTGATCGAGGAGGTGGCCCGGCTGCACGGCTACGCCTCGCTGCCCGAGACGCTGCCCACCCTGCAGACCCACCCCGACAACGCCGGCGCCGAGGCCGCCAGCCGCGAACGCCAGGACCTCAAGCGCACCGTGTCGGGGCTGGGCTTTCAGGAGGTGGTGACCTACACCTTCACCGCCGACGAGGAGGCGCAGGCTGCCCGCACCGAGCGCCCCGGCGTGCGGCTGCGCAACCCGATGACGGCCGAGCGCACCGCCCTGCGCACCGCGCTGTACCCCAGCCTGCTGCGGGCGGCGGCGCAGAGCGGCAAGGGCGAGCGGCTGCTGATCTTCGAGGTCGGGCACATCTTCCCGGCGTCGGGCGAGGCCGAGCGGCTGGGCCTGCTGATGCGCGGTCCGCTGGCCCCGGCCGGCTGGCAGCCGGGCGTCGCGGGCGGCTACGCGGCCTTCGCGGGGCTGGTGACGGCGCTGGCCGGCACGCTGGGCGCGGTGCTGGAGGTGCGCCAGCTGCGCGGAGCGGAGGTTCCGGCGGCCCTGCATCCCGGCGTCGCGGGCGAACTGATCTGGAACGGCGTGTCTGCCGGCTGGCTCGGCGCGCTGCACCCCGAGATCGCCGCCGCCTTCGGCCTGAAGGGCGACACCTACCTCCTGGAGGCCGCGCTGCCGCTGCCGGGCCGCCCCTGGGCCTTCCGTGATCCGAGCCGCGCCCCCGCCGCCTGGCGCGACCTGGCCGTCATCGCGCCCGAGAGCGTGAGCTACGCCGAGGTGGCCGCGCTGCTCAGGCGTGAGGCCGGGCCGCTGCTCGAGGGCGTGCAGCCCTTCGACGTGTACGTCGGAGACTCGGTCGAGGCCGGGCAGCGCAGCGTGGCCGCCCGCCTGACCTTCCGGGGCGAGAAGACGCTCAACGACGCGGAAGTCGATCCGGTGATGGCGCACCTGATGGACGCGGTGCGCGCCCAGGGCTGGAGTATCCGCGAGAAATAGCGCCAATTATCGCGCGGCTCAGCGCTCTGGCAACATCGCCTCCAACGCCACCACGGTGTTCCAGTTGCGCACCGTGACCGTCACGCCCAGCCGCCGCTCCAGCGTGCCGTGGTCGAGCCGGGTGCGGCCGCCGCCGTTCGGCAGGTGCAGGTACAGCTCGCGCCCCAGCAGCGTCCAGTCGTCAGGGCCGCGGGCCACCGCCTGAAGCGACGCGACTCCCTCGGCGTCCGGCTCGGCACTCAGGAACGCCACGTGGACCTTGCTGCCGTTTTCCCCGGCCTGCTCCGGGTAGGGGTTGGCGGCCACGAGGCGCCGCCACTCGTCGCCGCGCCGCAGCGCCACGCCCACCGGAAACCCGAGCCGCTCCTCCAGGACCGCTTCCAGCGCGTCCGAACTGGCCGGAAGCGGCCCCCGGAAGACCACGTTGCCACTCTGGACGTAGGTCTGTGCGTCTGTATACCCCAGCTCTCCGAACAGGCGCAGGAGGACAGGCATGGCGACCCGGGGGGCTCCGCCGACGTTGATGCCGCGCAGCAGGGCGATCTGGGGGAGCGAGGACACGGCAGGCATAAGCCGTATTGTGCGCCCGGACCTCCTTTCGACCACGCGGGTCACCCCAGGAGGGCGGAGACGCATGAACCCCGACCGTGAGAAAATTTAAGCGGGCATAAAGGCAATCGCGTATACTTGTCCCCAGTTCTCTGCCCAGGCCCGTCCGGCAAGGGGCTGAGCGAACGTCTTGTCCCTCGTTTTTCAGCGTTTCCAAGCTCAGCTCGGAGGAAAGAGGCATACCGAAATGCAGCCGCACGCTCGATCGGTGTGGCGCAGACACAGACCGGGAACCCCGCGCAACCCCGGTCACCATACCAACGAGCAGCGCAGCGAAAGGCGGAGGGGCGACGTGAACGAACGGAGCAGAACGCGGCACCAGACAGAACGGGCGGCGGCCCTGTGAGGGAGCCGGACGGCCAGTCTTCTCGCCCTGCACAGGACCCGGTCATCGGCCAGGACCCACGGAGCCTGCAGACCTGGAACGCCGTTCAGCGCATGGTCTTTCTGTGGCTCGGCCCGGTGGGGGCGCTCGCCTGCGCGGCGGCGCTCGCGACCCAGTGGGCGCACGTCGACGCCTTCGACCGGGTGGCCCTGCCCGCGCTGGCCGTGGTGCTGCTGACGATGACCGGAGTGCTGGTCTGGGACAGGCTGAGCGTCACGGCCGTCACGCGCGTCAGCTTCGTCGCCACGTCGCTGTACTTTCTGCTGGGGCTCGCGCACCAGTTCGGCGACTTCGCCCCGCACCACCAGATGCTCAGCGAGAGCACCTACTGGTTCGCCGTGCTGTACGCCACCGCCTTCATCGCGTTTTCGTCCCGGATCGCCACGCGGGTGTGCGCGGCCATGTTCGCCACCACGTTGCTGATCTGCGGGGTGCAGCTCGCGCGGCTGGACGCCGCCGGCCTGATGAGCGCCCGGCTGGTGGCCTCGTCCGTGCAGTTTCTGATCTCCAGCGCGGTGCTGGTGCTGGCCCAGGTGGCCGTCGGGCAGCTCAGGCAGCAGCTCGATCAGGTGCGCAACGCGGCCTACCTCGACGTGCTGACCGGGCTGCCCAACCGCCGCTACGCCCAGCAGCAGCTCGAACACATGGTGCAGAATGCCCGGCCCTTCAGTCTGGTGATGCTCGACATCGACCATTTCAAGCGTGTCAACGACACCTACGGTCATCAGGCCGGAGACCTGGTGCTGCGCGAGACCGGGCGGGTGGTGAGCAGACACCTGAGCGGCAAGCAGATCATGGCCCGCTGGGGCGGAGAGGAATTCATCCTGGTGCTGCCGGGACTGCACAAGCAGGACGGCAAACGGCTGGCCGAGGCCGCCCGGCGGGAGCTGTACGAGCACGTCTTCGATCAGGTCGGGGGGCTGACCGCCAGCTTCGGTGTGGCCGAGTGGGTGATCGGGAACGACCTCGGCGCAGTGATGCGCCGGGCCGACGCCGCGCTCTACGCGGCCAAGCGGCAGGGGCGCAACGGCGTACAGGTAGCGATGGAAGACGGCCGCCTGACCCGGCTCGACCGACCCGAACCACAGCAGGACAGAGCGGAGGACGTCACGGCGCAGGCAGACAAAGTGGGCGCAGGCAAGGCTCTCGGCCAGTTCGACTGACCGCGTGACTCCAGACCGCACACAGCGGGCAGAGCCGGCGACCACCGACACCCCTCCTGCCCTGCGCGCCTCCAAGACGCTCTGGCGCGAGTGGGCCAGGCAGCGACGGCTGCACGCCCCACCCCCGGACGCGGCCGCCATCTGCTCCGGGCTGCTGGCGTTCCTGGAACACCGAGGTCTCACGCGCGTCCTGGCCTACCACGCGCTGCCCGGCGAACCGGACCTCTCGGCCCTGGCTGACCGACTCGGGGTGTACACCACCCGCGCCGTCTTCCGGCCCGAGCCGCACCTGACGCTTCACGACTGGCACTCGGCCAGCGAAATCAGTCGGTTCGGGGCGAGGCAACCGCCCAGAGGCACGCCGCAGGTGAATCGGAAGGAGATCGGCGCGGTGCTGCTGCCCGGGCTGGCCTTCAGCGCCCAGGGCTGGCGCCTGGGCTACGGTGGCGGCTTCTACGACCGCCTGTTAGAAGGTTGGGACGTGCTGACGGTGGGCGTCGTGGGCCGCGACCTGTGGCTGCCCGACCTGCCACATGAAGCACACGACCTGCCCGTGCAGTACGTGGCGACCGAGGCGGGCGTGCAGGCGGTGCGGCCGGAGATTTTACCTAGGGCTTAACCTGTCCCAGAGACACGGTGCGGGGCGCCAGCTTCACCGGGATGCTCAGCGGCTTGGCCCCGCCGTCGCGCACGACGGTCAGCGTGACCTGATCGCCGACCTGATGGCTGCGGATGGCGGCCAGAAACTCCAGGTAGTCGGTCACGGGCTTGCCGTCGACCGCCGTAATCACGTCGCCGGTGGCGTGGGTGGGTACGCCCTTGTCGTCGAAGGTGGTGGCGACCAGCGGGCGCAACCCTGCCAGATCGGCCGGGCCGCCCTTGACCACCTGTGTGAAGACGTAGCCGACCCGCTCGCCGAGCCCCAGGTCGCGGAAGAACTGCGCGGTCAGGCCCTCGGTCAGAGACGGAGCCGTCGAGATGCCCAGGATCGGGGCCTCGCGCTTGACTCCGGCCCGCACCTGGGCCAGCAGTGGGCTGCCCGCCGTCACCGGCACGGCATAAGAGCTGAACTGCTGCGCCGCGCCGACCGGCAGGGAAGGAACCGGCAGCGTGGTGCCGGGATTCTGCGTCTCCGGGGCCGTTCCGGAGTCCGGCGGACTGTCGAGCCGGATATAGCTGGTGATGCCGATCAACTGCCCGCTGGCGTTGAGAATCGGGCCGCCGCTGTCACCGGGGGCCAGGGGGGCATCGAGTTTCAGCGTGCCCGGCGGAAAATCGGCGCGGCCCGCCGCGGCGTCGAGGGCCAGCAGGCTGCCGGTCTTGGGCTGCAGGAACCCGCCACCCGCGTTCCCGATGGCGAGCGCCGATTGACCGATCTTGGGCGTCTGCGGAGCGAGCGGTACGAAGTTCGCGCCGGCGACGTTGATCTTCAGCAGGGCCAGGTCGTGCGGCTCGTCGAAGCCCACCACCGTGATCGGGTAGCGTTTCTTGTCGAGCGTCACGGCCACCAGCCGGGTCGAGCCGAAGACCACGTGGTAGGCGGTCAGCACGCTGCCGTCGGCGCTGATCAGCACGCCGCTGCCGATGCCGTTGGGCTCCTTGCAGGTCGGGTCCTCGGCCACCGGCGGGCAGTCCTCGATGCGCAGCGCGGCGCTCCGGGTCTTCTGGAAGACGGTGTTCAGGGCCGCCGAGGCCACCTTGGGTGCTGCCCTGTTCTGCGTCGGCCGCACCTGGCCCGAACTCGACTGGGCCAGGCCGGAGCCCAAGAGCAGCGTCACCCCCGAGACCATCAGGGCCGTCAAAGACCAGACCGACAGGCGGACAGCAGCAGGATTCATGACTCAGTATGCGCCGGGAATCTGGCCGGGAAATGTGCTTTTTGAGAGACTCTAGCCCGTTCAGGACACAATGCCCGGCGCTCGTCGAGATGAGCGGGGCATGTGTCAGACTGGGCCCATGCAGCCCCCCGAAGCACCTCCTTTTTCCCTCCCCTGTTCGGTCTTCGTGTACGGCACCCTGATGCCCGGTGAGCGGAACGCGGGCGTGGCCGAGGAGGTGGGCACCCCCGCCACGCGGGAGGAGGCCACGCTGAACGGCTACGCCCTCTATGACCTGCGTCCGGAAGGGTACCCGGGGTTGATCGTCGGCCGTGGGCAGGTGCGCGGTTGGCTGCTGCACTACGCGCCGGAGCACTGGCCCGGCGCCCTGGCCTCGCTGGACGAACTGGAGGGCCTGCACCTGCGGCCGCCGCTGTATGGCCGCCATCTGGCCGAGGCTTTGACCTCCGGCGGCGAGACGAAACAGGCCTGGGTGTACCTCTACGCCCGTCCCGAGCGGCTGAACGCACCCGGAGCCACGGCCGTCCCGTCCGGCCACTGGACCGACGTGCCCGAGCGGCAGAGCGGAACAGACTGAACCGGCGAAGGCGCGGGGCTACAATACTGGGCAACATGAAGGAACAGGTCAAGCAGGACGCTGGGCTCGGCGAGGGCGAGCTGTACATCGGCAGCAAGGAGGGGCACTGGCCGTTCTCCCGCGGGCTGGTGGTCGAGTCGCTGCTCAACGCCGGGGCCGGTCCTGCGGCGGCCAGCGCCGTTGCCCGCAGCCTGGAGAGCCAGCTGAAGACCCTGGGGCAGCGCTACACCAGCACCGAGGACCTCAAGGCGCTGATGGTGCAGACCAGCGGCCAGATGATCGGCCCGGAGGTGGCGGCCGAGGCGGCGCGGCAGACCGCCGCCTTTCAGGACATCCTGGTGCGCACCCAGAAGCGGGAGCTGCCCTTCTCGCGGGGCGTGCTGGCCCGCAGCCTGGAAGACCTGGGGCTGGCCCCGAGAGACGCCTACTCGGTGGCCAGTCAGGTCGAGCTGTGGCTGCGCCGGGGCGGCGTTCAGCACCTGTCGGCCGACGAGATCGACGACCTGACCGAGCGCCTGCTGGGCGAGCAGCACGGCAACCAGATGCGCCTCACCTACCGGTTCCTGCGGCACAACCGGGGGCGTCTGGGTGTCACCGGCAGCCAGAGCAGCCTGCCGACGCCGTTCTCGAAGGGCATTCTGGTGCAGTCGCTGCTGGCGGCCGGAGTGGCCCCCGACTACGCCCGCAAGGTGGCACGCAGCACCCAGCGACAGCTGCGCGGCTCGGACGATCAGGTGGTGAGCCGCACGCAGATCCGCGAGAAGGTCGAGGAACTGCTGCGCGGTGAGGTCGGCCCGGACGTGGCCGCCAGATATCGGCTGCTGCGCGTGATCCGCAAGCCGCCCCGGCCGCTGGTGATCCTGCTGGGCGGCGTGAGCGGCACCGGGAAGAGCCTGCTGGCCTCCGAGATCGCCTACCGCCTGGGCATCTCGCGCATCGTCTCGACCGACTCGATCCGGGAAGTGATGCGGGCCATGGTCAGCCCGGGGCTGATTCCCACCCTGCACGCCAGCACCTTCAACGCCTGGGAGGCGCTGATTCCGCCCGAGCAGGAGCGCCCCGCCCATCCCAGCGAGCGGCAACTGCTGCTGGGGTTCCGCGAGCAGGTGCAGCAGGTGAGCGTGGGCCTGGGCGCGGTGGTGCGGCGCAGCCTGGAAGAAGGCGTGAGCATGGTGCTGGAAGGTGTGCATCTGGTGCCCGGCTATCTGCCGGCCGGCAACTTCGCCGGAGCGATCGTGGTGCCGATCCTGATCACCCTGCCGAGCGACGATCAGCACCGCAGCCACTTCGAGTCGCGGGCGCTCGAGAGCCGCCAGCAGCGCCCCGTCAACCGCTACATGCAGTACTTCGAGGAGATCAGGACGATGCAAGACGACCTGGAGCGTCTTGCCCGGCAGCAGGGCGTCCCGCTGCTCGACGGCCTGAGCCTCGACGAGTCGGCCGATCAGGCGGTGGGGCTGGTGCTTCAGCGGGTGCTGGCCGAGCTGTCGGCGCAGGAGCGGGCCGCCCTGCTGGGCGAGGCCGAGGCCAGCGCGGTGGGCGCGCGGCAGGAGAACGAACCCTGAGGCTCAGGCGGCCTGAGTGGTTCAGGCGTTCTCGGACCGCTCCGGGCGGGGCAGGCGCACCACCGAGAACCAGAAATCCTCGAAGGTCTTGACGACCGAGAAGAAGCTGTCCATGCTGATCGGCTTGACGATGTAGGCATTGGCGAAACTCTCGTAGCTGCGGAGCACGTCGGTCTCGGCGTTGGAGGTGGTGAGCATCACCACCGGCAGGGTGCGCAGGGCCGGGTCGTTGCGGATGGCCCTCAGGGTGCTCAGGCCGTCCATACGCGGCATGTTGATGTCGAGCATCACTAGGTCAGGCCGCTCGGCGTCGGCATACGGCCCCTCACGGCGAAGGAATGCCAGGGCTTCCACCCCGTTCTCGGCCACGTCGAGGTGCACCGACAGCCGGCCCTGCTCGAAGGCCGCACGCACCAGGAACACGTCCATGTCGTTGTCCTCGGCCATGAGGATGCGAATTGATTTGAGGTTGGGTTGGGTCATGTACGGGGCTTCCTTCCCCAGGGCACGCGTCTGTTTCGTCCGGTTTGCTCAGCCTTCCCATGTGGATCGACTGATCGGTCTCATTCTCAGATGACACAACTCAGGCACACCAATTCTCAGTATACCTATTCGGTGGAAGATGAGTGTTCTGAAAGACACAGGCACCTGTCGAGACCTCGCCCTGCGGCACGGTCCAGCGCCCGCAGCGACTGCGGGAAACGACAGTCGAGCGGCCAGACCCACGCTTCGGGTCTGGCCGCTCGAAGTGTTCGGTGTTCGGCTGGTCAGCCCTTGACGCTGCCCGCCAGCAGGCCGCGCACGAAGTAGCGCCCCAGCAGGATGTACACCAGTAGCGTGGGAATGGCGGCCAGGATCGCTCCGGCCATCGGCAGGTTCCAGCTCACGGCCTGCCCGCCGGCCAGCTGCGAGAGCGCGTAGGTCACCGGCTGACTGCTGGTGCTGGTCAGCGTGGCGGCGAACAGGAACTCGTTCCAGACCTGCGTGAACTGCCAGATGATGACCACCACAAAGCCGGGAATGCTGATCGGGAAGATCACCTTGCCGTAGATGGCCCAGAAGCCCGCGCCGTCGATGGTGGCCGCCTCGATCAGGGCGTCGGGCACGTCGGCGTAGAAGTTGCGGAAGATCAGCGTGGTGATCGGAATGCCGTACACCACGTGCGCCAGCACCAGCGCCCAGATGCTGCCGTACAGCCCCAGCGACTTGACGAACTGGAACAGCGGAATCAGCACCGACTGGTACGGAATGAACATGCCGAACAGCATGAAGGCGAAGAGGGTGTTGGCCCCTTTGAACTTCCACTTCGAGAGGGCGTAGCCGTTGAGCGAGCCGATGATGGCGCTCAGCAGCGTGGCCGTGACCGCGAGAAACACGCTGTTGCCCATGTTGCCGCCGATCTTGGCCCAGGCGTCCGAGAAGCTCGACCAGTTCAGCCCCTTGGGCAGCTGCCAGGTGCTCGCCAGGTTGATGGCGTCGGGCGTCTTGAAGGCCGTGACCAGCAGCAGGTAGATCGGCAGCAGGAAAAACAGCGCGGCCACGACCAGACCGACGTACACCAGCACGCGGCCCACCTTGATCGGCGGACGGGCGGGCGGGCTTGCGGTCTGGGCGGACGACTTGGGCAGGGAAACGGGGGTGGTGGTCATCAGCGGTTGTCCTCCGTCTTGAACTGGCTGGCGAGGTACGGCACGATGATGACCGCCACCAACAGGAGCAGCACCGTGCCGATGGCCGCGCCCGCCGCGAAGGCGTTCTGCTTGAACGAGGTCAGGTACATCAGCAGCGCGGGCACGTCGGTGGTGGCGTTGTCGATGCCGGTCATGGCGAACACCAGATCGAAGATCTTGAGGCTGATGTGCCCCAGGATGATCATGGCCGACAGGGTGATCGGCGAGAGCAGCGGAAAGACCACCGTGCGGTAGGTGTCCCACTCGCCCGCACCGTCCACGCGGGCCGCCTCGCGGATCTCCTCGGGAATGCCGCGCAGGCCCGCCAGATAGAGCGCCATGGTGTAGCCGCTCATCTGCCAGACCGCCGCGATGATGATGCCGATGAAGGCGATGTTGAAGCCGTGCAGCTCGGGTGCAGGCAGCAGCTTCACGTTCGGGCCGACGAACAGCGCCCAGATGAGCAGCAGGGCCGCGCAGGCCACCGCCACCAGCATGCGGGTGCGCTGGCCTTCACGCAGCGCCCGGAAGGCGACGATGCCCAGCACGATGGCCACCACCACAGCCGTGATGAGCGGGATCTTGTTCCAGTCGAAGGCCCAGATGCTGCTTCTGCCGGTCAGCCACTCGAACTTGTTGGGGTCGAGGCCCAGCAGCTGGTTGACGCCGCCCTGCGGCTGCAGCATCCAGCGCCAGATGGTGCCGGTCACGATGAACGACAGGCTCATCGGAAACAGGAAGATGGTGCGCCACACGCCCTCACCCTTGGGGTTGCGGTCGAGCATCAGGGCCAGCGAGAGGCCCAGGCCCAGACACCCGGCGATGAAGAACACTGTGAAGAACAGCGTGCTGATCAGGTCCTGGCGGAAGCGAGCATTCAGGCCGCCGGTGAACAGGTCGATGTAGTTCTGAAAGCCGATGAACTTGATGACCGGGTGAAGGCTGAGCGCCTGAACCGGGTCGTTGCCCCAGTCGGTGAGGCTGGTGTAACCCGTGCGGGCGATGAAGCCGTACACGAAGATGGCCAGCAGGATGATCGAGGGAGCCAGCACCAATTTCGCCCAGAGGCGGTCGGTGTTTCTCATGCCCGGAGTCCAGTACAGCGGTGGAAGCGGTTTTTCATTGCGGTGACCTCAAAGAAGTTTCTCGTTTTGGAGGGGCCGGAGGAAAGGAAGAATCTCACGTGCTTTCGGCGAACCGCCCACCAGGGACGGCCCGCCGTGA
>Ga0160427_10002743_pt1 | contig 10518 bp, 8 predicted proteins | sample SolpanmetagenomL_FD_108194 | JGI IMG/M metagenome (GOLD analysis project Ga0160427, IMG submission 108194) | Solar panel surface microbial communities from Lawrence Berkeley National Laboratory, California, USA - L | ecosystem: Engineered > Built environment > Solar panel > Unclassified ...
ACTCAGCATGTACGTTCAAGGTCTTCTCATAATATGCATAGTACATCTTTGCTAAACCACCTATCACTTGTGCCTTGAGAATATGTGCTTCTTCAGTTGATGTAATCTGTAGACATGGTGATCCTGAGCCTCGAAACTTATAAACAGCGACAGTCTTGGCTTACCTAGAGTTTACTATGCACGTTGTAGTATACGCCCTAACAACATCTTTACACAAGAGCCTGGGGTTTATTAAAAGGCATCTAAGGATCTTGTCATAACTGATTTGATTGATTTTTTCCCTCCTTACTAACTTGGTGGTAGTTCTGTACTCAAAGCTAAGCAATCTAGCCAGACCGAGAGAGTACAAGCGTATGATCATTAATAATTTCATTTTTTTTGCTCCTTCACTCGCTCGCTCACTCACTCACTTAGATTTATCATTCCACTCACTTGCACACACCCCCACTACTAAGTACTACCACCACCACTGCAAAGGTATCAATCGATTGAGTGCAACCCACTGTACTCAAGTAGCAGACGAAACAAACTCTTTTGTCGACCAGCCTCATTCATATCAGACAGCAAGGTAGACACATAGACAAGCTTGTCTTTTCTTCTTCTCTTCTGAGTCAACGAGCAATAAAGTTTCCATCACTCATTTATTGTATTGAGCATAAAACTGTTAGTCATCCCTCGCCTCAAATCTCCGGCTATGAAGAAAAAAGATCTGTTCCTCTTGCTTGCAAAATCAAGAAGAATCAATCTGGCAATCAATTTCTCAACTGGCCCACACGTCAGATTCTGTCATTGTGTGTATTTATATTGCATCTTCCCATGACGGAAGCAAAATATCTCTAAACCAACATACACTTGCATAAAAATCAGTAGCTAACGAAAGAATTCTAGAGCTTGATATATTGTATGCGTCACATACAATTATAGGCACATCCTATACGAATAATCGAAGCTCAAAGGGATAAAGGCCGCATTATCAAGAGAATCTCCTAAACAACACAAATGGCGAAAGGAAAGAAGGGAAAGAAGGCGGCCGCCGATGATGATTGGGAAAACGATATTGGAGAGGAAGTCGCAGCTACACAAGAACCACCCACTGCAACAAAAGACGAAGGGGAAGCTCCTGCTGAAGATGCATCAACTAAAGCTCCGCAGGAAGCTACAGCGGATGATTTCGACGACTTTGGGGGTGGCGGACTACTCGGCGCAATCAAGAAGAACAAAGCAAAGAAAAAGGGAAAGGGTGGCAATAAGGCGAACGATGATGATATGCAGGCAGCTCTAGAAAAGCTGACCATGAATCAAGAGGAGTCGACATCAGCGGCAGCACCTGAAGCTACTGAAGATGACTTTGGTGCAATCGAGAAGGGAAAGAAGGGGAAGGCTGGGAAGGAAGCTCCGGCTGCTTCTACGCCGCCAGTGCAGGATGGGGACGAGGATGACGATGCAGACAACGACGGTTCCGGAAGGGTGAAGACAAAGAAGGAGAAAGAAAAGGAGAAGAAGGAGCGTGAGAAGCAGAGGAAGAAGGAGCAGGTACGTAGCAATCCAATGGTTCCTATATGATGACTCATCAGCTAAAATATTTCCCCTTTTTGCATAGGCAGCGAGAAAGAAGACCACAGAGCCGACAAAATCAGCCCCACCCGCCCCTTCAACACCAGATCCAGTCGAAGACAAACCCGAATCTTCTAAACCAGCACCTGCAGCTGCAGCAGCAGAGCCTGCAGGCAAGAAGAAGAAGGTCACTGGTGCTCTTGCCGCATTGCAGAGACAACAAGAATTGAGACGCCAACAACAAGAAGAGGAGAGGGAGCTTGCTGAACAAGCTGCAAGGGAAGAGGAAGAATTACGACAAAAAGAAGAGGAAGAGGAGAGGCGGAAAGAAGAGGCTAAGCAACGAAAGAAGGACAAGGAGAAGGAGAAGAGAGAACAACAGAAGAAGGAGGGAACGTTCAAGACAAAAACCGAGAAGGAAAAAGACAAGAAGAACGAACTTAAGAGGCAACAGTTGATAAACTCCGGTGTAAAGATTGAAGGTTTTGCTGATCCAGATGCTGCTAAGAAAAAGCCTGTCTACGATAAGAAGAAAAAGAAGAAGCCAGTAGACGCTCCTGGCGAGCAAGTAGAAGCGGAGAAGAAGGCAAAGGAACTACAGCAGCAAAAAGAAGAGGAGGAGAGGCTGGTCGCTGAAGCGAAGGCGAAGGAAGAGGCAGAGAAAACACCTGAAGGTATAGTGTATGATGGTACGAGATATGATATTGACTAACGAACTGTAAGTTGAACCAGAAGATGACGCGGTAGAAAGCTGGGAGGCTGCTGCTGAGGAGGATGATGGCATCAAAGATTCCTGGGATATGGATACTGAGGATGAAGAAGAAGCGGCTGCCGCCAAGGCGAAGAAAGAAGAGGCAAAGAAAGTTGAAGAGGCGGCTAAGAAGGCTGCTATTCAATCGAAATCTGCTACAAATGGAACAAAGAAAAACAAGAACGATTCAGATAGCGACTCGGATGATTCATCTGATGAGGAAGAAGTTGTTCAAGACACAGCCGTACAGAGACAAATTCAACAAAAGAAGGATGAAGCCGCTGCCCGAAGGCAGAAGCAACATGAGGAAGCACTTGCAGCACGTTCTAAAGATAACCTACGATCACCTATTTGTTGTATTCTGGGTCACGTCGATACAGGTAAAACAAAGTTGCTAGATAAAATTCGACAAACAAATGTTCAAGAAGGTGAAGCTGGAGGTATTACACAACAAATCGGTGCTACATACTTCCCTCTAGAAGCCATCAAGCAGAAAACAGAAGTTGTCAATCAAGATGGTGCATTTGAGTTCAAGATTCCTGGTTTACTGGTTATTGATACACCTGGGCACGAGTCTTTCACCAATTTGCGAAGTCGTGGTAGTTCGTTGTGTAATATTGCCATCTTGGTGGTCGATATCATGCACGGTTTGGAACCCCAGACGTTGGAATCTATTCGACTCTTAAAATCAAGAAATACTCCATTTATTGTTGCCTTAAACAAGGTAAGTGTAATCATGATATGAAATATGACCTATTACTAAAGAATTGTAGATCGATCGATTATATAGCTGGAAAGCCACACCAAACAACGGATTTAAAGATTCTTTGAGCAGACAAAACAAAAGCGTTCAAGCAGAGTTCAAAGATCGACTCGAGAGGACCAAGTTGGCTTTTGCTGAACAAGGTCTCAATTCTGAGCTATTCTATGAGAACAAGACACCTGCCAAGATTGTTTCGCTTGTTCCTACCTCTGCACATACGGGTGAAGGTATTCCAGATATGTTGAAGCTACTTGTCCACCTTACACAATCTCGAATGACAGAGAAGCTCATGTATCTGTCGGAAATCGAGTGTACTGTTTTGGAAGTCAAGGGCATTGAAGGATTAGGTACCACTATTGATGTTGTATTGTCAAATGGTATATTGAGAGAAGGTGATCGAATTGTCATATGCGGATTGAATGGTGCCATCACGACAAACATTCGTGCCCTACTTACCCCACAACCGCTGAAGGAACTTCGAATCAAGGGATCTTATGTACATCATAAGGAAGTCAAGGCAGCGTTAGGAATCAAGATTGCAGCGAACGACATGGAAGATGCAATTGCGGGTTCCAGGTTACTTGTTGTAGGTCCTGACGACGACGAGGAGGATGTTGAGGATGAGATTATGGGTGATTTAGAAGGTCTTCTCACCAAGGTTACCAAAGGTGATAAGGGTGTGTCTGTCCAAGCATCTACTCTTGGTTCGCTGGAAGCTTTGTTAGAGTTCTTGCGTGTAAGCAAGATTCCTGTGATGAGTATCAGTATTGGACCAGTCTACAAAAGAGATGTTATGAGAGCTGGAGCAATGCTGGAAAAGCACAAAGAGTGAGTGAACTTTTTTGATTTGTCATGGTATTTACAAAAAAATTGCTGACTTTTGAAAAATCAAAGATTTGCTGTGATGCTTTGCTTCGACGTCAAGGTTGACAAAGAAGCTCAGGCTTACGCTGATGAAGTTGGCGTCAAGCTCTTCACAGCAGATATTATTTATCACTTGTTTGATGCTTTTACAGCATATCAAAAGGTAAGCTATAGTGATGGCTTTTATTTTATCCCCCCCCCCATTAGACTAATATGTGTTGTTTGTACAATAGGAACTTGCAGAAGCGAAGAAGAGAGAAACTGCTGAGTTGGCGGTGTTCCCTTGTGTCCTCAAGATTGTTGGCGTTTTCCATCAGCGGGAGCCTATCGTTGTAGGTGTTGATGTAATAGAAGGAACTTTGAAGATTGGTACGCCTATTGCTGTCGTCAAGCCAGGAGTTGCAGAACCAGTGGTCCTTGGCAAATGGTAAGTTCTTCTTTTTCTTCTCGTCTCCTTTTCTTATCTTTCTTCCTTCCATTCTTTCTATAATCTAACAATATTCACCATACTAATCTCGTGTCGTGTCTGCTACTTATAGTACTTCAATTGAACTTAACCACAAGGCTATACCGGTTGCTAAGAAGGGTTCACCATCTGTTGCTGTCAAGATTGAGGCAGCTAACCAGCCGACATATGGACGACATTGGGAAGATACTGACACATTGTACTCAAAGATTTCGAGAAAATCGATTGATACAATGAAGGAGCATTTTAGAGATGAGGTGTCGAAAGACGAATGGGCCTTGATGGTGCAATTGAAGAAGGTGTTCAAGATTGACTGAGTGTGAGGCAGACGATTACATTAGGAGGGTCGCTGCGCCAAAAGGAAAAGAAGGAGGGGGAGAAAGAAAAGTACTATTGTTCAACGACGCATATGGGTTTGTATTTAAAAAAGTGTTGATTGATGAACTATTTTTGCATCTACCATTCCTTTATTGTTCCCTTCATCTCTCCATGATTGTGTTTTCATTATTCTGAAGCTGTATATTTCCCTATTCGGATCTCCAATTTCTGTTTCTTCTTGTTCTTCATGGATCGATCTCCTTCAGTATATTGCATTAGCATAATCCTTTAAAGTGTCTCTCACATATCTGATTTATTGTTCTTGCAGATCTTGTTGTATATATTCAAACTCCCCTTCTGTGTACGTCAGCTAAATATCAATACTTTCTTCGATCTCCACCTTATCTATGTATGGAAGAAACATGATCTAGGAAATATATGTAAACTTGGTAGAAGGTTATGAAAATATGTATTCCTAAGTAAGTGAGAAGGCAAGTAAGTAACTAAGTACTTACTGAATATTCAGTAGAAGATAAATGTTGTGATTGCAGTATAGGTAAAAAAGGATGTATCACAACTACTTACCAAGTACATGAATCTATTGTTTTGATCAACATATATAACCACATTTTGACAGCTTTGTTTTTGAGGGTTTTAGTAGGTAGGTAGTGAGGGTTTGTATGGTGTGTATTTTGATACTTGAAATTTGCAATCCATTACCTTGTAAGGCGCATGGACCCAAAATTGCAACACACATCAAACAACAACAACAACATCTAGCCGAATATTTATTGAACGAGTTTATACAACCAACCAACATTACAACTCTATTCATCGTGCACCAATCTAGTGCCTCCGTCCAACCCACCAAAATACTCCTTCATTCATTCACGACATAAAAGAGAGAAAAAGAGAAAACACCAATCATTGCTTTCACATGCATTGTCACTCTCGATAAGCTTATTGCTTTTCTTTTGTTCGCTTCCCTCCAGTTGATATCGAATCGCTATGGCGTCGCAATTTCCAAATGCCAAAGACAAACTTGACGCACCATCCAAAAAGACAGCCTTTGAACGCGCCAAAGCTGAAGCTGAAGCAAAGCGCATTCGTGAAGCTGCAGAAACAGCGGCTGTTTACGAACAGTTTGTCAAGTCTTTTGATGACGATGGCGGACATGGATCATCGTCATCGTCCAGATATGGACAAGATGATAGAGGAGGAGGTTATGGATCATCAAGAGGTGCTGGCGGTGGGTTTGGTGGAAGAGGTGCGTCAGGACCGCCGGGTAGACGACAGTACACGGATTCTTCATCCTCGAGTTTCAGAGGTGGTGGTGGAGGTATAGGGCAAGGTCCACCAGGTCGGAAACGAGATTTAGATACCTTTAGGTCTGAAGGGCGCGAAGGACGAGGAGGGTATGGATCGAGGGGTGGTTACGGTGGTGGTAGTGGTGGAAGTGGACTGCTCGGATTCGATGATCCTTTGGAATACGAAGTTCGCAAAACTCCTCTAAAGTCTGAACGGGGATTAAAGTTTGGTATAGACGATGAGGACGAAGACGAGAATGATAAACGGTTAGCTCGCGAGCAAGCAAAGCCGACAATCAACATGACACAGCTACCGCCCAAGACAACAAAGCCAATGATTCTCGACATGTTGTTGCCATACTTTCCACAATTGACCATTGCACAAATATCATTACAACACATTCGCGCGTCTTCTTCTGAGAAATCATCATACGGCGCTCAACAAAGTATTCCACGGAAATCGGCGTCAGCGTTGGTCACTTTGCAGAGTGACACTGCAGCAAGTGATATTGACGCTGCTGTTAATGGGTTATCTAGTAAATATCTGGGCTTGGGCTATCGTTTGTCAATTTCGCGACATTTGTCGTCTGCTGTACTGCACTCGTCAAACACGAATATCCCACATCAAGCCAATGCGCCGTTTAATGCCCGACAACTTTTTACTCCAGGGGGACCTGGGGGCCGTGGGGGCTTTGGATCGCATCGAGGCGGGTTTGCTCCTCCGAGCACATACAATTCTGCTCCTTCTCATCAAGGTAACAAATTTATTGTAACGGTAGCACCACCAAAAGACATCAAAACCTTAAAACTCATACACAAGACTGTAGAAGCAGTCTTGACCTCAGGACCAGAATTTGAGGCGCTGCTTATGGCAATGCCAGCAGTTATCGCAGATGAAAGGTTCTTCTGGCTGTGGGATAGTAAATCATCCGAGCATGTATATTATAGATGGCGTTTGTGGGACATTATCACATCAGACGGTACGAAGAATAGTCGGAATGTTGAGCGATCATATGCCGGTACAACCATTACACATTTGTTTGATGGGGGTGCTGCTTGGGAAATACCACCAAAGAAGAACCAAAAGTTTGAATTTATCACAAAGCTAGAGGATTTCATAGAAGATGAGGAATATCATTCTTCTTCTGACGAGGACGACGACAACAATAATCATCAGGCGCAAGATTCTAATCCGTCGAATGAGGAGGCAAAAACCTATCTAGGTCCCTTGAGACGTGCAAAATTGATGCATTTGATATCACGGGTACCTACGACCATAGGTACTCTACGTCGTGGAGACGTTGCTAGAGTTACAGCTTTTGCTGTAGATAATGCATATGCTGCTGAAGAGGTTGTAGACATTCTCTGTGACAATGTAGCTAGGCCAGCGGCATTTTCTGGCGCAAACCCAGATTATGAGCCAATGTCGGTAGATAGAGAATCTGGGAAGGAAGATGACAAGAATCAAACGAAGGAAGATACTACGCCAGCGAAGATGATTGCTTTATACTTGATCTCGGATGTTTTATCAAATTCAGGTCTTGGAGTCCGCAATGTCTGGCGGTACCGACAGTTGTTTGATCAACGATTGCGAGAAGGTAAAGTCTTTGAGGGTCTGGCAGATGTCGGTGTGAGAGAAAATTGGGGTAAACTTCGACAAGAAAAATGGAGACGAAGCATTAGTAGTGTTTTGACACTCTGGGAAAATTGGAATATTTTCCCACAAACTTCTCATGAAGCGATACGAGCTGCTTTCGAAGAACCAAGCTCAGTAGCAGCAACAGGAGCTTCAGCATTGATCACGGGTACATCTGGTGATAAAGCGGCTGCCGTAGCAGCTTCAGCTTCTGCAGAACAAGTTGTACTACCTGCTTCTGCTGCTGCGACCACAAAATCGCGTTGGAAGACTTTGACTGTGGAGGAGGAAGCAGCACAAAAGACAAAGTTTAATCCTTACTTGTCCAACCCAGATGACGGCACTACAGCAGGAGAGGACGAGAACGTGGAGGATGAGGACCTAGTTGATGAAGATGTTGACGGAGAAGCGATGATCGAGGATGACGAGGATATTGATGGTGAGCCTATGATGGAGGAGGAAGACCACGATGACAAGGATGGTAGTGGGCTGGTCGATGGTCAAGCAATGATTGAAGATGCTCAGCTTCCTCCAGAAGAGGCGGAAAAGAAAGAAGCTGAAGAAGAGCAGCCACCACCACCACTTGTGGGAAGTCTTGCGATGGGCAGTGGATTCGGATTCAAGTTTGGTGGAGGCGGAGGTACGAAACATGCTAGTTCTGGGAGTGGTAGTGCGTTAGAAGGACGTCGGAAGAGAATGAAGGCAGAGGACATGTTTGCCGCAGATGATGATGAAGAATGAGTGTTGTCGTACTCTCCATCTTTCCCCACCAAATATTTTGGGGGGTCTAATCACATCGACTGTTGGTCTTTTCCACATCACAAGGTAATAGTTACAGTAACATGTTTAGATGGAGTTTAAAGCGTTTCAATGTTTTGAATGAATGTAGTTGTAGATAGTAATCGCAATCATGTCTGATATGGTACGCCAAAATTTAAGACTATTTGTTGGGTATTTGTATACATGACTTTCTGATTTTAAATTTGGCAAACAACAGTCTTCACGTATTTAAGACGATTAGTACAGTACAAACAAAACATGAGCGTCTGGTCCATATAAGCTAAGTCAACATGTTGACCAAAGCTAATAGCGATGATTTCTTTAGAAAACTTTTTATTTCTTAGCACGTACATATCACGAACATGTAGTAGGTACCTACAGTACTAAGTAGAGGGAAAGGGAAAGAGAAGGGGAAAGGAGGAAGAAAAAGGAGAGGTCTTGCATATGTGCGTTTAGATGGAGGCAGAGTTGTTGGACCTGCCTTGTACAGATGAGATACGTGAATGGCATGCATGCATATAATTTAGCTCAGCAGCTCACATCTGCAGGTCTGCACATCATATCATGGGCTCTCTCTCGCCTCAGGCTGGAGAAGAGAGAAAAAAAAAGCTAGAACAAAGAAGGTCAAGCAAAGGAGTTACTTTTTTCTTAGAGTGGTTCATCCGACTGCCACATCATAAACACAACTTTTTTTTTTGTTTATTTTTTTGTTTATTTTTTTGTTTATTTTTTTGTTTATTTTTTTGTTTATTTTTTATTTTATTTTATATTTTATGTTATTTTATTTTTCAATTTTTACTCTTAGTCACTCGACTGAAGCTACAATAAACTATTAACAGATTGAATTTTATGTGCGTCTCTTTTGTTTTGGCGATGGATTAATTGAAAGTCTATGAACTGGCGGTTGCTATTGTGCATTTTGATACATTTCTCTCTCTCTCTCTCTCTCTCTTTTTTCTTCTCTTTCATAATTTGAATAAAAATTCCTACTCAATCATCTGTGGCTACAGCGCTCAGAAAAGCAAGTAAGCACTTATACTTGGGTATAAGGGGGATGGTGATGGAAGGTATTTACCGTACCTTGCTCGCTCACCAGCCTCTTTCTCTCCTTCTTGAAAGGTTAGGCATCTATCAGAAGGAGAAACGCTCTATTGAACCATCGACTTGCATTAGTTTGGCCAAAAGGAGACAAAATCCCATGAAATTCAAAGAACAAATTCGAAATTCAACCATGAAAGGCCATATTTTTGATATAGAGCTCTTTGGTTATTGTTGACTTGCAAGGTACCAGATATCTACTTAGCATCTATCAAAGTGATTATCCTGTATACCACTTAATGAATTCAATCTTGTCAATGTCAATGACAATGATACAGAATTGAATAATAATGATAAAAATGCTACTATTATGTGTATCCTTGAACATATCCACGTCTAGCGAGGAATACATACATTCTTAGCTAAGATGAAAACGCGAGAATTTACAACTTGACAGCCAGCGCACACTTACTTACTAAATACTTACTTACTTGCTCGTGGTTAAGGGTCTTGTTGTTGTTTTTGATTTTTGTTATGCACCATCATACCTATTGTGATAAATGTTAATGTTCCTGGCTACTCAAATACCGTACTTAGTACTTCAAGCGTGATGGACCCGACATCCAAGACAAAAAATGATTGAACTTTGGGCACTTGTTCGTTCATACAGTACACGACTTGGATCGAATAAAATAAAATAATTTAGTTAACTATTTCTTTCTTTCTTGCTTTCTTTTGTTTACTTATTTATTTATCTATCCATTCGTTATTATTATTTTTTATCGTTTTCTGGTTCTCACCTGCTTCGACACATTTACCAAGTCAAGATCAGATTAATTACTTCCCCATTTCACCTTCTTGTGTTTGAGTATTATTGCTATATTGGTATTATTGTCGAGTCTTTGGGTTCAGGCACACACACACACAATAGCAACAATAATTATAATCAATAATAATATCTTTCCTTGTCCTTGCTGCATTTATCATTTCATTTTATTTTATTTTACTTTATCATCGTTATTGACCATCTCGAGTTGGAGC
>Ga0160427_10002744_pt1 | contig 10517 bp, 9 predicted proteins | sample SolpanmetagenomL_FD_108194 | JGI IMG/M metagenome (GOLD analysis project Ga0160427, IMG submission 108194) | Solar panel surface microbial communities from Lawrence Berkeley National Laboratory, California, USA - L | ecosystem: Engineered > Built environment > Solar panel > Unclassified ...
CCAGCAGTTTACGGCTCGCAAGGCGAATAGCAAACGGCCGCATTCCCCAGCGCAACGCTTTCTACTTGAGCATTTTCGCAAAGGTGTAGAAACTACTTTCAGTCAGCTCACGGCCCGCTTTCCTAAGCACCTGCACGCTGTAACGGCGGCTGGCTTCGTGCTTAAGCTGGCCTTGTTCATCTTCGTCCATACCTTAGACCAAGCCGGCTATTAGTCCGCAACTTGAGTTAAGAAGTCAGGAAAGGCGGAGAGTTTTGCATCAGCCACTACAGCTTTCAGAACCGTTGATTCCCTTGCTTCTCAGAGGGTGACGAAGACCCGAAACAAGTTCACCAAGGCCTATACCGTACTAAAGGCTTGTAGCAGGGTGGTAATATGCGGCGAGTCAATAGGAATCTGGGGCTTCACTACGTTGTGCCCCTTCGCATCCAGGTAGCCTAGCAACCAATAGAACTCGTACGCCTCGATGTTCACGAAGGCCATACGCCAATCTGCAAACCAGCGCTTATCGGTGGCATAATCGCTGAGCGTCTGCACGTGGTGATGGCGCTTGTCACGGCGTATGCGGTCATACAGGGCGTGCACGTCCGTTGCCGCGCCCTCCAGCACCTGCACGAAGTGACCTTTGCTATAACAGAGTAGCCCCGTGATATTGTGCTGGTCGTTCCACACCTGAGACTGTTCTACGAGCGCTGCTAACTCCGCGTCGCTCATTGGCGCGACGGCCTGGCTGCGGTACAGCAAGTGATGAACGCGGTAGTCAAGCGCGTGCAGCACTTCGGAAATAGAGAGTTTTCCCTGCGCATAGCGCTCCAACAGGTCGGCTTCGTAGTAATCGGGGGCTAAAGGGGTATTGGCCGTTAAGGCAATGGCCCACGCAATTGCTTTGCGGCGCTCAGCTTCCGTTTGGGGGTCTTTCATCTCCTCAGTGTACGGACCAGCGCCTAGGGAGTACTACGCAAAAGTACGTAAACTACGTAGTAAGAAACACCTGTTTCTACCCTGCCCCCAGCTAGTGGGCCGGCCAGCGAGTAGCCTCGGCTGCTATGCCCCCACAAAAAAGCGCTTGCCTGGTGGGCGGGGGCTAGACCTTTTTCTCCCTACGCGTGGCCTGCTTGCTGCGTCAGGCTAGGATACCGGTGCTTGTTGTAGCGTCGTTTTAGATACTCGGCTTAGGTGGCAGACCGCAGCGACGCTTGAGTTAGTGTGGCCAAAGCTGCCTGCACTTGCCGCTTCAAGGCACGAATAACCAAATCGCTTTCTTCTTGCTGCGACTGCTGGTAGTGGCGGGCAGTAGGCGTCGTGGGAGAGTCCTCCCAGCGTACCAGTTCAGCCAACGTATCCAGTCTAGTTAGCGACGCATCCAAATGGTCGTACAGTTTCACCCAAGTAGTGCTGGCGTGCTCAGGCTGTTGGTGCAGCAGCAGCCGTAGGTCTAGCATAGCCATCACGACCTGCGCTAACTCCTGTAGGCGAACCTGTTCCTCGCTTGCTAACTGGCGCGGCTCGCGGTCGATGAGGCAAAGCGCTCCAATATTATAACCCGCCTGATTGCGGAGCGGATGGCCGGCGTAGAAGCGCATGTGCAAAGCTTCTGCCACCCCCGGGTCCGTAAGTTGGCAGGGTTCGGCCGCTAAGTCAGCGTATATGGTGGTCTGCTCATTGAGAATAGCCACCGAGCAGATACTCTCGTGACGCGCTACTTTCGTTGCGCCAGCCATGCCAAAGTTAGCCTTGAACCACACGCTGCCTTCGTCTACCAAGGAAACGAGGGCGATGGGAACTCGGAAGAGTTTGGCGGTGAGGCGTACGACCTCATCAAACACCGCGTCTGGTGCCGTACCCAGCACCCGGTAAGGAGCTAACGCCTGTAACCTTTCGTGGTCATTAGGCGGAATGAGCGTAGAATAATTCATAAAAATACCTAAATAAGACGCTTCACAAAGATACTTAGGCTAGCCTATTAAATGAAGTGTGACAAGCACTAAATTATGTAGCGTAGACTGCGTGCAGCCAATGTTAACAGCTTGCTTTATTAGGTATTTGGCCTAGGGGCCGCCAAGCTCGGCAGCCAATAGGTAGTTTTCTGTAGGGCGGCCAAGCTAGCACGCACAAGCCCCACCGGTGAGGGAGGGGCTTGTGCGTGGTTAGCAGCTGGCGAATGGTAGCCGGGCGGCCGAGCGCCCCGCAGCCCTCCCCGCCCAGTTGGGCGCCGCTGGCTTTTCGCCGCTCGTTGCCGGCTCCCGCAGAAACTGCTGCATAGCGGCCAGCACCTCGCGCGGCGCGCTCATATGCGGGCAATGGCCCGTGGTAGATAGCGTCACCAATTCGGCCTGCGGCAAGTGAGTTAGCCAGTAGTCGTTCACCTCGGCGGGCACGGCCACGTCGTCGGCCGATTGCACCAGCAAGATGGGCAGCTGCGCCTGCGGAAGGACGGCGCGGTGGTCGTCGAAGAAGGTGAAGTTAATGGCCTGCCGGGCGACGGTAGCGTCCGACTCGCAGAAGTAGCCCGCCAGTTCATGCCCCAGCGACGTGTGCGCTTCCGAGCCCATCATCAGCAGGGCGAACAGGTTAGCCCAGGTGCGGTAGTCTTTATCCATTTCCGCTACCAGGGCCAGCAGGTCGGCCCGCTCAAAGCCTCCGTAGTAGCCCGGCTCGTTGAGGTAGCAGGGCGAGGCGGCTACCAGGATGGCCTTGGCAAAGTAGCGGGGGGCCCTAATAGCGGCCAGCAGGGCAATGGTTGCCCCAAGCGAATGCCCCACTACGACTACTTGCTGCAAGCCCAGGGCCTGGCAGATGTCGAGCAAATCCTGCACGTACCCCTGAACGGTGGCGTATTTGTGCGGGTCGTAGGCGGATAGGTCGGCCCGGCCGGTGCCAATTTGGTCGTAGAGCACGAGGCGGTAGCGAGTGGCCAGCGTAGGCAGCAAGTAATTCCACACCTGCTGGTTGCAATTAAACCCATTGCAGAAGAGCAGCGTTTGCGTGCCTTGCCCAATGACGCGCACATGATGACGCTGGCACACGGCCTGCGCAGCGGGCGATAGAGAGGGAGGCAAGGCATTAGGAGCCGGGTGAGACAGGAAACCCATAGCACTTTACAGAGATGAAAGAGAACAAAAATTGGCTCCTAATTTATTAGTTTCCAACTACCTACAAATATAATTCAGGAGGCTACTTTTTGCTACTTCACCTAACTTTTCGGCTGGGCTGGTAGCCTCACCAGGAAGGGCTAGGCATAAGCCTCAGCGGTGCGAGTACGGCTTGTGCCTAGCCCTCTTAGCTGTGCTAGTAGCCACCTACTAGGCAGCTACGCACCTCCATAAAGCGCCGCCGGCCAGCGGCCAGCAAGGTCTGCTACTAATCAAACTGCCGTTCCGCTAGCTTGCCAGCGCCCCTGAGCCACTAGTTTGACGATTTTGTAGTTCTATAGCTTCCGACTACTCTCGCGCGTAGTGCAAGGGTACCGGGTGTACTGCCACGGCACGTACCTTACAAGCAGCCTCGCCGGTACCAGCGGCATTACTTTTCACCATATATCATAATATTAGGAACGAAGGCCGGGGGTTCTTGTCAAAGTCAACCTCCGAAACGAGCACCCGTGGTACTCCGCAGCTCTGTGAATAGTGCGCAACTGCAAGCCCACGTGCCGAGCAGCTGGCGGCCTAGGGCCTAAGTGGCTTCTTTTGCCCACCACTTCTCAAACTGTTCCCAGGTTACTTCCAGTACCAACGCGGGTTGCCCCGGAGCCGCGTGCACCTGCACCAGCACCAGCCCGTTGGCCTGCCGCTGATAAGTCAGTACGCAGCGCTGACCGGGGGCGTAGCCCAGTAAGCCTACTGCTTGTCCTGTGTACGTCCGACGCTCCGTCATGACAGTTTACAAGAGGTTTTCACTTTACCTACCATCGCTCTAAGCGCTGCGCACTTATCACAGTCCCCCTACTGGAGGGGCCCGCTGTTTCAACGAGCACCCTACCAGCGGCTTGCCAACTACAGCGCAGGCAAGTGGTGCCCACTATTAAAGCCAGCGTAACCGCTGCCTAACGTACTCATTAATTCCCCAGCAAATGGATTTTTGTGGAAAAAGGGGCATGCAAAAAGTGAAAAGGTAGCAAGAGGCTGCTGCTCCAGTGGCGCACGAGTTACTACCAGCGCTGCACCACCAGTACTAGTGCTGGTAGTGCTTGGCTAACGAGTACAGGGCCTAGGTTGCCTACTTGGCAACCACCTGGGCCACCTGCTCGCGCAGCCAGGCGCGCGCATCATCGCCATTCTGAAAAAGCTGTAACTCATAGGGTAAGACTCCTGCCTGCAGCAGCCGCTCCGTAAAAATGTCGTGGTGCTGGTCGGTTTGTACGATGTGGGCGACGTAGCGCAGGCCGAGGCGGGCGGCCTGCGGCGTCCACACATCCAGCAGCCAGTCCAGGCTCTCGAACCAGGGACCCTGCAGCCTAGAGTTGTCGTTGAGCAGAAACGCATTCGGTTTCGCAAGGGCGTGCCGCAGGTAGGCCTCGGCCCCGCGCATGGCCTCGGTTTGGTCAACGTAGCCCTGCCAAATGCCCTCTATCCAGCCCTCGGCTTCGTTGTAGGAGAGGGCGCAGGTGCTATGGTCTTGGGGGTCCGTGTTCAAGTTTAGCAGCATAAAGGGAAGGGACAAGTAGTTCAGGTTATTTATCCCTTGCTCTACGCAGGGGGACGTACCCGTAGTTACCCGTAAAAGTGTGCGAAAACTACTGACCCAAGGCAAAAGGGCAGCTCGATGTATAAAAGTGGTAAGCTTAGCATAATGTACCACTACCTTGGCCGAGCGGCGCACATGCGTGCTGCCTGCGTGTAGGTGAACCTTAACTTAATGCTTGACGGTACGCAGGCACGGTTTGGGCCTGAATGCGCCGCAGCGGATGCGTTTAGTTCAATTATTCCAGCGCCTGCACCCTAGGTCAAAGGCACGGGGGCGGGTCAGGCCTTACTTGACCTTCTTTTTCTCGAATTGCAAGTCGCCGCTGAGTGCCTCTTGCTCCAGGATAGAATCGTGTACGACGCGCGCCTGGTGGCCGACTTGCTGGGCCTTACGCAGAAAGAGCGCCGCTACGGCAGGCTGCGCCTGTTCATAGTGCTTGCCCAGGCTCTGTAACAGCATCTTGGTTTCTTCCAACCCGCGCATGGACTGGTAGAGCATACTCTCGACCGACTGCGTCACCTCCGAGAGCAGGGCGCTGATGGTGTAGGCGTGCCCGGTGTGACAGCGGTAGCGAATAATGTCGCCATCGAGCAACTGCGTGAGCGCGCCGTGGCAGTCGGGGCAGGTGAAGGGCGTCAGTTGCCCTCGGTCGATAATGCCCATCTCGAAGGCATTGTCGTGCTTGGCAATGGTAATCTCAATTTTGAGCAGGGCTAGCTCGTCTTGGCTAACGCGGCGCCGGGCCGGGGCAGGTTCGATGACGAGGCGCACGAGTAGCGCGGTCAGCTCGCGCAGGGGCACTACGTGGTCGGCAGCCACGTATTCGAGGGCGTTGGCCGGCATGTCTGGCATCTGGGCGTCGTGTGGGTCTTGCACCACGGCTAGGCCCCCTAGGCGCTGCACCCACCACAGCCCGGAGGTACCGTCGTTGAGGTAGCCCGTGAGCACGATGCCAATCACCCGTGGCCCGTAGGTATAGGCTGCCGAGCGAAACAGCGCGTCGATAGCGGGCCGAAAGCGGTTTTCCTTTGGGCCGCGCGTCACGAGGATATGGTCATCTTCCAGCAGCAAGTGATGGTCGGGCCGGGCCACGTAGATGATGCCGGGCTGGATAAGCTCGCCGTCCTGCGGGTGCTTGGCCGGCAGCGCCGACACGGCGCTCAGCAGCTGCGGCAGCACGCTGGGCGAGTCGGCTCCAATATGCTGCACAACAAAAATCGAGGCCGGAAAATCGGCTGGCAAGGTGGTGACCAGCGCCAGCAGAGCTTCGACTCCACCTGCCGAAGCCCCAATGACGACGATATCGCGCTGGCGCTGGCGGGACGTTTTTTTGCGAGGAGTTGCCATATGATTCAAACTAGAAACATAGCAAATAACTACCCAGCTGCTTAACTAAGCCGTTTTGAGTAACAAGGCCAAGCAGACGGGCAGGTAGCTGACTGGCTGTAAAGAGGATACCTAAGGTAAATAAGGTATAAAAAGCATTCAGTATTACTGACCTTCTCCAAATAAGACGCCTTGCCCTCGAGAACAGAAACCAGGCTAGCCTCAGCCGTAACCTTAGTTAGCTTTTCCCTTTGGCAAGCGTACAACCTAACTGCCCCCCAGGCTAGCCGTGCCTACTAAGCCTAACGCTAGCTAGCGATGCCGCGGCCCGCCACCTAGTACCTGCTGCAACAGGCAGCGATTAACCTACGGCTGCTGGTTTACCTAATTCTGCCGCGCGGCGACCTCTAGTAGTCGCTTAGGTGCTTATCTCAGCCAGAGAACATGAGGGCAGTGGCTGGCGACAACGCTTGCGCGGACTCCTTCACCCAAGCAGCTAAGCAACCCTTAAAAGAGAAAACCCTGTTTCCGATTTAGAAACAGGGTTTTCAGTGGAGATGCAGGAACTTTACCCTACCGACAGCACTGGACTAAGACAACTATAAAAAACCGCTTCAGAGCGCTGGAAAGCCATAGTGAGAGCTTAAACCGTCTGATTGAATAAAGCTAGTATAAAGTTTAGTCTAGAATTTTGTCCCCTGTTTGTCCCCTAATGCATTCGAGTGCCGTAGTTTTGGAAGTGTCTGCTCCCCTACCCTATGGCCACTGTTTCATTTTTGCTGAAGGAGCCTAAAGCTACCAAGGCAACTCCAATTTTTGCCTTCGTCAGCTTTGACGGGAAGCGGGCCAAGATTTACACTGGCTTGAGCATCCTGCCGAAACAATGGCTGAAAACTGAGCAGCGGGCCCAGGCGCGGGGCTACCCAGAGAATAGCAAACTGAACGACGCACTGGAATTAGCCGAGCAGCAGCTACTCGACTGTTACCGTGACCACCGAGCCAAGGGGCTGCTACCCAGCGCCGAGGTGCTTCGGGGAGCCGTAGTACCACAGGTGAACGCGCCACTGGCCACCGCCGCGCCCCTGCTCACCTTCTGGAACCGCTTCGACGAGTGGATTGCAACGACTCGCGCTCAAGGCAAGGACGGGTCGGCCAAGGTGTACGGCACCGCGGCTCGGCACCTGCGCAAGTACGAGCAGGCCAGTGGGTATACTGTCGATTTCCACACGGTAAACCTGACCTTTGGCGACCGCTACGCTACCTACCTACTAAATCAGGTGCAATTGTCTGATAACACGGTGGCGAAGCAGATTCATACGCTGAAACGTTTTCTGCGCTGGGCACGGGACCGAGGCTATACCGATTCCACGGCTTTTGACCGCCTGAGTTGGAAAAGGCAAGAGCCAGGCATTATGACGCTCACCCGTGAGGAGGTTCGGCAGTTGGAGCAACTACCCCTACCCGACGGCAGTTACCTCGACAATGCCCGCTCACTATTTCTGCTGGCCTGTTATACGGGGCTACGCTTCTCCGACTTAGTGAGCATCCGCGGTGAGCACCTACGGGGCCAGGTACTACGCATGACAACGCACAAGACGCGGGAAGCTATTGTGGTACCGCTGCGTCAGGAGGCCCAGGTGCTGGTCGGCCGCCTGCTGGCCGGCGAGGTTCGTCCTATTACCAATCAGAAACTCAACGACTATCTGAAGGAGTTGGGCCAGCGGGCGGGCATCGACGCGCCGGTGGAGGTGATTCGGTTTCGCGGTGGAATACGCGAGGCAACGACCGTTCCGAAGTGGCAGCGGCTGGGCTGCCACACCGGCAGGCGCACGTTCGTGACGCTGAGCTTGGAGCAGGGCATTCGGCCGGAAACCATCATGAAGGTAACGGGGCACCGGGGGTGGAAGTCCTTCCAACGCTACGTGAACGTAACCAACGACACCGTGGAGCGTGAGTTCCGGCAGCTCTGGGAGCAGCCCGCACAATCTTAATCTATTGAAGATAAGCCTTAAACAGTCAGCTCTTATGCAGATTCCAGCGGCCGACCTCCGACCCATGAAAACAGAAGCGCAGAAGGCCCATGAGGCTTACTTGAACGACCTGGGTATTGGTATCGGTGAAAAGGAGGCAGAAAGGCGGCAGCCAGCCCAGCCCAAGCCCAAGCCCAGGGGTCAAAAGCCGCTATATCACGAGCACTTTGGGCCCTACTTCTTTTGGGTAATTACGGGTAAGGGGACCTCAGAAATGGACGGTACAGCAGCAGAGTATTTCGGCCCAACCAAGTGCCAGCAGTATCCCGACTCTGTGACTCGTTGGATTACCGAGTTGGTCAACGTAGATAAGGACGAGTTAACTTTTAACCAGTATGCGTATCTGGAGAAACTGCTGCAGGCAGGGGTGCAGCAGTACGGCAACGACGCGCCACTTTTTCAACCCGTTATAGAATGGCTTCAGGAGCAGGTTGCGCGGGCAGATACGTACGCTGAATTGTTTTCGCCACTACGCTATAACGTGAGGACTTTAGCGGACGCAAGGGCGAGTCGTAATCTAAGCGCAGAACTGAATTTAGCTAAACCGCTAGAGCCTGAAGAAATAGAACGGCTAGCTTATTACCAGCGAATTGGAGAACAACGGGCCAAGTTTACCGACCAGGAAGTAGAGCTGCGCCAGCAACTGCAACGTGCAGGCCGGCAAGCCACCGAGGGCGAACTTCAGCGTCTTGCTCAACTTGAAAAGCAAATAGCATTTCTAGCTCTGGACCAACTCGACCAGTTGGACATGAACCGGCTACAAGCTAGAGCTAGTCGGAAGCAAGCCGCCGCCGACTTTAAGAAAGGTTTAGAGGAGCGCTTATTGCAGCCAGTACCCAGCGGCATCGATTTACTTTTAAATTTCCCTGGCTCATTCCAACCCGAGCTAAGTAGTAATACGGGTATCATTCCTAAGCGCATATTTTTTACGCTATCCGAACTCAGCCGTGAGTTTGATGACAACATAGTCCAGTATTCTACTGCAAGCTCACAAGCAGCTTACGCAGCCGAGCAGTTAACGCTTTTTGATGCTAATCGGCCACATATCGTCCGGCATTTTGACCGCTATTCGGAGATGGATACACTCAAAGTAAGCGCTTTGTATGATGTATTGACTGAATTACGGAGTCGGTACGAGCAATATCAGAAACAAAAGCTTAAATTGGTTAGACCAGCTGTAGCCAGACCGGAGGTATTAAAATTCTCTCCTCAACCAATTTCTCCTGGCCCAACTACACCTACTAATCAGCAAGACGAGGCGCTTAAAACTGATTATTTAAACAAGCTATTTATTCCTCCTTTTTCATCAACTGAGCTTACTGAGTTACTTCAACATCTTGAAGTGGTCGACTCACTAGGTCACTGTATAACTAATGAGTTAAAAGGGTCTGGACAAGGCAAGAAAAGTAGATTCACAGCCGCCTATAGAGTTTTGCAACGCGAGAAGCTAATGGAGGCGACAGAGCGCGATGCTATTTGGGTAGAGGCATTCAATAAACTATACGGTACCAAGCTAGAAGATAAAGCTACAAGTCATCAGCTAAAAACTAATGGGCACCCAGCAGCTGGTTGCTCAAGACAATTTGAACAAGGTGTAGAGAAAACTAAAGAGTGGATTAAACTTTGGCGAGAGTCCCAAGAAAGTAAAAGTCCAAATTTTTGAAAAATTTATGGACAGTTATGGCAGGAGCGTCCATAACCGTTCATATCAACTGGGTATTTCGCATCGGCTTCGCATGGCTACACCTCCCCAGCGCAGCCAGTAACGATGCAACCTCAAGCATTCATACCCATCGCCAACTACGACCAATTTCTTGAAGATGTAGAAGCACGTGTACGTCGCGTGCTCCAGTCTCAGAATACTTCTGCTATCCCCTTCCACGCTCCTACTAAAGAGCCAAAATCAGTCCGACAGATAGCCGAGAAATTTGATGTTTGTGTAGCTACAGTGTGGGAATGGGCCAGGGCTGGCAAGATTATTTCCCATAAAATGGGCGGCCGCACCTATTTCTTCGAGGAAGAAGTAATTGCTGCGCTCGAAACTCAGCAACGCAGCACCAAAAAAGGCCGATAGCTCCGTGAAAGCTATCGGCCTCAATACTTTGTCAGTGCTGGGAGAGCATGACAAAGGTAATGGCACATCATCGCCAGCCTCTACTGGATTCGTTTATTTTTCTAGAAAAGGCACCCCTATTTCTGATTCTCTACGAGTCGCTGCTGGGTACAACCGTCGTCACGATACGATACTACGGGCTTACGACAACCTTACCTGCGAAACAGACTTTCGCCACCGCAATTTTGCGGCGGCTACGTATCTAGATGCGCAGGGAAAACCACGACGGTGCGTTTTAATGACGAAGGCTGGCTTTCTATTGCTAGCATTAAGCTTCACTGGTAGAAAGGCAGTAGGATTCAAGGCCGGCTTCATTCAGCACTTTGAAAAATTAGAGGCTCAATTGGTGGGGAAGCAGCAACTAG
>Ga0160427_10002745_pt1 | contig 10513 bp, 11 predicted proteins | sample SolpanmetagenomL_FD_108194 | JGI IMG/M metagenome (GOLD analysis project Ga0160427, IMG submission 108194) | Solar panel surface microbial communities from Lawrence Berkeley National Laboratory, California, USA - L | ecosystem: Engineered > Built environment > Solar panel > Unclassified ...
AACATCTTTTGGTTTCTTCAACCTAAACTAAGTAACTGATTCAGAAAAATTATGAAAAGAGGTTAAATATTACCTTCTAACATTTTCACATATTGATCTTGTTGCAAAACAAAAACACTCCTTCTGACACCTAACACCCCCTTTTACATCTATTTGTCACATCCCTCTTTACTAATCTCGTATCTAATCTCCAGTTTTTAAATTTTTTGAGACAATTCAATAAGTAGATCTGCATTACTCAAATTTATACATCTATCGTTTTCATCAATTACCTCGTTTCTTTTTAAACTTGTATGACAAAAAGTCTAACCGGACTTGCGTGCAAAGCACGCACAACTAAGTTTTTGTTATACCTTGAATCAAAAATCAAAAAACTTGATTGGGGTTTGGGGCCTTTGCTTATCTAACATCTTGACACCACCTTCTAACATCACCAAAGGTGATGTCAAGGTGTTAGAAGGAGATGTCAGATAAGCAAAGGTCTGCCCCATACAACTTCTTTTTATCTGATTGCAATTGAAGTTGATTTTGATTATATCGAAGATAATCACGAACCATTATTGCATACTCTTTATTTTTTCCAACTTCTAAAACAGGAAATCTGTGTTCGACTTTTTATACTGCACTTTATATCTCTTGATAGAATGCATCATGTGCTTCTTCTTGTGCTACTTCTACCGCTTGTCTACCTGTTTCAAGTTTAAACGCTTCAAGCGCTTTCTCAGTTTCGAATTGTCCGCAATAAAAATCTTTTTATATCGCGCTAATTATATTTATTGGTTCGGTGAGACTTATAGACTGTTCATTACTAACATCTGCTTCTTTAAGTTGTCCTGCTTGTTCGCCCGGCTGCATTAATTGTTACGGTAATAACTCAGGAAAACAAAAGCTTTGCTTTTGTTACCCCTAATGCAGTTGTCTGTTGTTGAGAAGTAACCAAACGACCAAAAGCATGAGAAGGTCTAACAAAAACGTAGTTGTGCTAACATTTTCTAACATAACCTGTTGCTTCGCATCAAATCTGAAAGAGACCTTCGGTTTGTCAGGATTTGATGCGAAGCAACAGGTTATGTTAGAAAATGTTAGCACAACTACGTTTTTGTTAAACCTTATTTTGCAAATCTTTACATAACAATAATTATATTATTAAGGAATTGAATCGATATTTTATCAATAAATCAATTAAAGTTTTAAAGTTTTTCTCATTGTAAGTTTTAAAACCGTGTTAAATAGTACCGAACATGGCGTTAAAATATAGAAAAATATATTATATTTTTCTATATAGAAATCAAAAGAGTAAACATTTATAGAAGAATTTGGATCAAATTGCAAATAAAAATTTTGATTTATTTAACACCCTGGCTTACAACTCTAACATCACTAACATCTTATGTTAGCGAAGCGGATAAGGAACAGTTTTGTTTGGGTGTTAGAAGCAATGTTATGCAAGTTTGAGCAACAAAAACTATGTTTTTTGATGCGTGCTTCGCACGCAAAGGTCAGTAAAAAAGTTTGTCATAAAAATTATAAGCAAAGGTTAGAAGGTGCTCTTTCTATAAAGATCAATAATTTAATAAAAAATCAATAATTGAATAAGAAATTGTTTTAAAAGAGTCATTCCATTCGCCGTCTACATAAATTATCACATCAGTTTTAAAAGTTTTAAATTTGGTCTTTATTTTTTTACTAATCGATTTGGTATAACCATTTTGATCTTTAGAAAGTTTTTTAACAAGGCTTTCACAATAAAGATCGAACAATAAAGAATCGGCAACAATTATGTTATCTTTGTTATCTATCTTATCTGTGTTATCTATCTTATCTGTGTTATTTGTTCTATTATTGGATATCTGCTGATTTTGTATTTTTAAAATCTCCATTTTTTTATTATCCCGCCTTTAACACTAGAACTCTCCTTCCTTTAGCAATAGAGTTTGAGCGGTTTCATTCATTGTTGAGATCTCCTTTTGAAGCCATAAAGTTAGATCTGTAAGATCACAATGATCTTGTATTTTTTGTTTGAAAGTTCTTTTGATCCTCCTAGTTTTATATCTCTGAAATCGTTCATTTGGTAGACGAAAATGAGAGTGATACAATTTATAGATTTCTGATATAATTTTGTCCCGACCTGTATCTGCTATTGGCTCGTCCTCCTCTCCTGTAAAATGTGTTAAACGATATTTATCAAGTTTTTTTTTAATTTATTGTGTTTTTTTTAAAATAACCTTCTAACATCTTCCTTGGAGATGTCATTTTTTCATATACATAAGTTATACGGTCCATACAAGTTTCTTTAAAAATATAAAAAGATGGCTTATAAAGAAAACATCTTTAAAGTCTAGGTGCCTGTCATAAAGATCAGACTTGCATCACATTGTTACTAACACCCTAACATATCACATCAGACAAAAACATAATTTTTGTTAGACTGACAAACCGTTAACAAATCCTGACCTTTGCTTATCCGCTTCGCTAACATTAGACAAAAACTCTAACAAACCTGTTCCTTATCCGCTTCGCTAACATCTTCAAAAAATAACAAATCCTGACCTTTGCTTATCATTTGACTAACTTGCATAACATTGCTACGCAATGATAGAAGCACGCGTCAAAAACACTAAAACTTTTTAATTCAAACAACTGTGTTTCATAAAGCTCATAAAAAAGACTTTTTACTTTTTCCTTAATATCTTGAATATTTTGTTGGTTTTTTTATTTTTTTATAAAATTGTAAAATTTATGTGAAAAGAAAATCTTTATCGAAGCCATTTTGAAAAATTTCTAAAAAACCAGCAATATGTTTTACATTATTGTCTTGAAAGGCTTTATTTATCAAAGATTAAATTTATATAAAATCAACTTTTAAAAAAGCTAAAAGATTTTATAAACCACCCCCATTTGATATTTTTTGGTTTACAAAAAAAAATATTTTTAAGGGTAGATTTACTTCCAGAAAGAATCATTTCTTCTGAAGAACTATTTATAAAATCAATTTCTTTAAGAAACAATAAAATATGATTACTAATTTTTGAGTTGATTATAAGTGTAGTAATTATTGACCAGTCATATTCTTTTATTCTTTTATAAGAGTATCATGTTTTTGATATCTTTCACTAATTACACTTTCCAAGTAAAAAAACAATGCTGATTTGGCTAAATCTTCGTAACTCCAATTTTTAATAATGGACATCGCTGAATTAGTAATCGGAAAAACATTAAAAAGGTCATTACTATTACTAAAATATGGAATACTTTCGAATAATTCAACTGCCTCCAAAAAATAACCTTGCCATCTAAAAGGCTTTAATTTATTATATATCGTGTTTGTAGGTAGAGTATAACTTGTTTGTCTTTAAAAAAAAAGCCTTTTTTTTGTTCTCCAAAAATTTATATTAAAAAATTAAAAAAAATGACTTACTTGTGACCCCGCTTTCTTTACAAAACTGAAATCATCACAAAATATTTTTTTATAACTAAAAAATATTTTTTTTTGTATATATAACATTTTTAGTATTGGTGTTAAAAATAACTAATTATAATAATTCCACACTTAAAAAATGCTTTAAATAACAAAAAGGAGATTTGCTTTTTGTTGATCTAACAAAACCTTACTAAAACCTACATTGTGCTAACATTTTCTTTGAAAATGTCAGCTTCGCACGCAAGTCAATTGCTTTTTGTGCCTGACATCATGACATCATGACATTTTGACCAAACAAAAACAACGTTTTTGTTAGACCAAAGGTTATGTTAGAAGGTGATGTTAGAAGGTGGTGTTAAAAGGAGATGTTAACGAAGGATCACCTTTTCCTGACATCCTAACAAACATTTATTACATCACTAAAAAAATGCCATTAATGGTACAACGGTAACATCAAAGACGCCATTATTTAATATTTATACAAAAATGTTTTTATTTATTATAATAAGAACAGGTTTTTAAAAGTGTGTAAACTCTTTGAAAAAAGTATATTTTTTTAACTTTGACTTTTTCAATAAAAGAAGATAAAAGTAGAAAGTTATACCTTTTTATGTGACATTACGGTTTTTCTATTCTTTATTCTTATATATTATATATATTATATATAATATATAAGAATAAAGAACACATTGTTCAACGTTCAACCAAAAGATGGCTTACTTTGTCACATAGAAGTATATATAAAAGTTTTATATTTCATACCTTGACATATATTTAGTTTTTTAATATAATTAATTTAAAAGCAACGTTTTATATTTTAAATTTTACAAAGAGCCGGCAATCTCAAATATTTATTGTTTTTTTAGTCTTAAATTTTAACTTTTTCATTACACGTTTTTTTAATATCTTGAACTTTACAGAAAATTACAAAAAATGATATTTTATTAAAAATACAAAATAAAAAAATCTTTATGAATATTTTTTTAAATAATCTTTTTTTAATACTTTTTATTGATTTGTTTATTATAAATTTTAACAGTAAAAATTTCACAAAATTTCACCTAAATTTTTATAAATCTTATATTATTACTAATTTGTTTCAAATCGATAATCTAAATAAAATTAATGGTTTAGTTAACGAGATCCATCAAAAGGGTTTCTTAGATTTGGGGCCTTCTTTTTTTCCTCCTTTATCTGACATTAGTAAAAAGCATCTAATCGATTTACCTTTAAAAAAAACCTCTGTCTTAGAAATGCCTTCTTATTTAAAAAGTGGTTGGCTAGAAAATACGACTTTTTACCCAAAAAAAATTCTAAAAGTTAAAAATGAAATTTTTATTAAAAGCTATTCTACAAAAAGTGAATAGACTTTGTTAGATAATGAGAATTTTCTTTTATTTAAGTTTCTTATACAATTATTAGGGATAAATTTAATTTTAGGTTCTTACTTAAAAAAAGTCAGTTGGTCAAAAATTTTAGTAAAGTTACAAACTACTAAAATCAAAGATCTACTTTTTTACAGTCCCTACATTTACATGGACAGGGTGGCTGAGAATAAGCAAAGTTATCAGCCTATATTTTCTTGCACACATTACATTCTAGATTTAAAAGAGGGAGACTTTTTGGTTTTGACCCGTGACGTCCCTGAGCATAAACTAAAAGCTGGTAGAATTGCTCGTGTTGAACAAATTTTATATCACCAAAAAATTGAAATATTTTTTCTACCAGATGAAAGTTTTTCTAAAAAATGGGGGCCAAATGAATTGAAAAAATCGAATTGTTCTTTCATTAAAGATAACAATTACAAAAAATGAAATAATTGATTTGTTTTAAGTTTTTTTAAGAAATTTGTTTTTAATTATAAAAATTATTTTGAAATAAAGATTTTAAAAATATTTAAAGAAAATAAGTTTTATACCGTAAATCTTGATCGTGCAAACGGGCAATATCATCGCCACTTACAACATGTGAAATGCCTGTTGATGGGAATTCAAAGTTAGGATAATTTCTTCCAGATTCTCTAGATTTGTCATTATTATCAAACTCGCTCTCGAAAACAATTTGATATTGACATTCCGAGGGGTTGGTTGAGTGGTGTAAGACTTCAGCGATTTCGCAAAAATACCCTTTAAACAAAAACTGGTCGGGAAAATTTGTCAGCAAAACGACTTTGTCACAAATATAAAGAGGTCTGTTTATTTTAATTTCAAGAGATTCTTTATCCTCTCCTTGGAGGTCGATAAAACCATCGTGGTATATATCTTTATTTGAAATAGCCGTGTTTGACGGATTTTCTTGTGATTTTTCTACTTTTGGAGAACTTTCTCGGTTGAAAACAACCTTTACAGTCGCATCGGCTTCTGCATCTAATTTTTGTTTTTTAAATTCTCTTGGATTAGTCATAAATAATATTTCTTTCTATTTAGAAATAATAGAAAAACTTTATTTAATAATCACCGAATCATATCTTTGTCAGTTTGTTTCGCTGTATTAGAAGTCAAAGTTTTTTTATTAATCAATAACCCCATAAAATTGCCCATCAGGTATTTTAGTGACAGTATCACCACTTTCTTCCGGAGGATAGTTATTAGGATCATATTTAAAATGAATTTTTGGTAAAGGAATAAACAACCCTTTTGAGTCATTAATATTTTCAAGGTCTGGTTCTGAGAAGTGTTTGTAAGCTGGGATTCCTTCACGCCAGTCGTTTGAATGCGCCAAAAGAGTTTGCTCGTTTTCAATTTGCCATAAATTATAGCCTGTTTGAGCTGTCGATTCTACTAAACCAACGTCTTCTTTTTTTATACCATATTTTTTTTTTACAAAATCTTGTTTCGCGTTACTAAGCTTATTTTCAGCCCTTATAAAGGCTGTAACTAGTTCTGCCCACCCGTCCAAAAAAGAATCTTCAAAGTTGATATTACTCAGACCAGTTGAATCATAAACTGTCCGCGATTTTTTAAAAGATTCAATATCTTTTTCGTCAGGAACAACGTACAATGTGGTCCAAGTGTGGTCAATGTAATAAAGCTGTTCTATATCGTTATCTGGTGAATAACTTTGAAAAGCAGTTAAATAGTTTGCTTCAATACCGCGTTCGGTATAAGAAATCTCATATAAAGATGTTTCAGGCCTGGCTAAGTCACAAGCTAAGATTCGATATAACTTGTTTATGGAATCAGCACTCACATCCAAATTTAGGTGCTGTAGAAAGCGAACAGCTTTATCTTTTCCAGAACTTTTTTGTTTACCTTTGCTATCCTTTCCTCCTTCATGGTCAAGGTTAAATAAATAAGTAGCTGCTTTAATATAAAAAGATTCAGCGTCGATAGCGCTTGGGTTGGGTATCCAAAGTCTGTTATGAAATCTACCTTCGATCAAACTTTTTTCTTTGAAATCTAACAATTGTGGTATAAGTGGGGTTGTAGGAGTATCTATGAAAAATTTTGGTTCTTTCGGAGAGCTTTTTTTTAAGACCCTATTTGTTTCACGAGTTGGATACCGCACTCCTCTTCTTAGAGGAAAAGGACTAGGCAATCCATTCTTTTTAGAAGAAGCATACTTTTCACTTATATCTATAAGCTTTCTTTGTGTTAGTTTTAAAGGCGGCGGCCGATGCTCGATATGCATTTTCACAGTTTTACTAACAACTGAAGAGGACCTACCGGCGGGCTGGAATAAATTAGAAGTAGATGATGGAAACATTATGTTTTGTAATTTAAGTTTTTCTACAACAAATTCTGTAAATTATAGAATTACAGAATTTACTTTAAATGGGAAAGAGTTTTGTTAAAACTTTTAAAATTGTTATAGACTTTTTTTGACATCGCTTTTTACAGAGACCTTATTGACATCACCATAAATGATGTCAGGATGTTACTGAAAAAAGATTATATGTTAAAAAAAGTCTATAACAAAAGATCAAATTCAATCGGCCTGTTAGTATGTCTCAGCTCCAACCATTACTGGCCTTCCACCTGACACCTATCAAACGGCTTGTCTTGCCAAGACCTCTACTTTTTTTTATTAAAAGAGATGTCGGATGTGACACCTGACTGGTACTTTTTTTGAGAGTAACAAAAAGTAAACTTTTTTATTCAAAAGATGTTCGATAACGTAAATCTTGGGTTTCTAACCGAAGAATCTCGTTGCCGGAAACGAAAGTATCTTCATAACTTGAACTGAAATCAAAATCTTTAAAACGTTCTATCGATTGTCGCGATCGATCGTCAGAATCAAATTCAGATTCAAAATGGATGTGATAACGGGAATCTTCCGGGTTGTCAGAAGTGATTTCAACATCATCTATTATACAAAGATATCCTTTATACAGATTGGACTCCGGGATATTTTTTAATAAAACAACCTCGTCGTCGATTTGAAATGGTCTGTTTAATTTTTTTAAAACATGCTCTTTGCCTTGATAATTCATAAAATAATCCTGACATCTTTCTGAACTTAAAGGTTCATTTAAATTTTGTTTTTTTTCTTCTTCTAATTTACCTTTTTCCTTTTCTTCTTTTTGAGAAGGATTGCTAGTTGTAATTGTAATAGTACCATCACTCTCCATATTTGAAAGATCTAGTTTTTGTCTTTTTGTAACTTTTTTTTCCATATTTTAATCTTTTTTTTTATTTGTCAAAAATTGTGTTTTTTTACCCTTCAGTAAAACCATACCAATCACCAGCTGGCGGGGTATTTACAAATTCCCTACTATTTTGAGGTGAGGGATAATTATCTGGATCCCATTTGTAATGAGAAGAAGGTTGTTTAACAAATAAAGATTTTTTAGAAAAATCAATTATTTGTTTTCCCGGGATAGCATCTGTCCAGTTCTCCCCTACTACCAAATCACGATTGATTTGCCAGTCATTTCTCGGTTTATCTGTTGATGTTATTACTGGAACAATAGCCTTGTCTTGGCTTTCATATCTGCGTTCCGTAAACTCTTTTTCTCTACCAGATAACTTTCTATCAACATATGCGGTTACTAATTTGGCCCATCCATCTAGAAGGGGCTCTGTTGCATCGTGATGCTCTTTGAAAAGACCTCTCTCTTTTAAAATTTTTACATCCTCATTTTCAAGCAGACGATAATCGGTTTACCAGACGTGGCGCATATACATCAGCTCATCTTCGCCTTCTTTATTTTTACCAATAAAAGCGCTGAAATAACTTGCTTGAATCCCATGTTGAGTAAATTTAACTGCTTGTAAAGTGGTTTCATAATTATAAATCTCTTCAACAAACCAGTTGTAACAGGCGTTAAGAGATTCAATATTTTCGATATTAAAACTTGTTATACGATTAAATACCCACGATTTGTCGTCTCCACTACTGCTTTTGATGGCTTTCCCTTTTTTATTTTTACCTATAACTTTGCCCTTATGGAAAGGGTTTAAAAAATAAGTTATCATTTTTTCGTAAAAAATCGACGCATCAATTGTCAAAGGATTTGGTAAAAAGTATTGAAAAGAAATCCTTTCTTCCTTTTCAATTTGCTCTTTAAGTTCCTGCATCTGTTCGACGATACTTCTGTCTTTTGTGTCAAATAAAGCAAGAACTGATGTTAGGTCTATGCTGGTTTCTAAAGAAGCGAAATTCTCAGGATTAAAAGGCTTCTCAATTGTTTTATTAAGTTTAGGAGTTTCCTTTGATCTCTTCACGGACGCAGGAGAAGGCATATTCATTGCTCTACTTGCGTTATATTCAGAAAATGCCGTTTTTACAACTGATTCCGTGAGCTTTACAGGAGGTTTCCTGTATTCCAGCTGCACAATTATTTTATTGGTTTTACTTCTTTTAAATGGTGCTACACTAATAGATCTTGTACGTGGTGAAAGCCCTGCAAGATCAGGAAAAAGCGATAGTTTAAGATTTTGCATATTAATTTTTTGAATAGATTTGACTTTAAAATTTTTTATGTTATAATGTTTTTGATAATAAATTATTTTGGCTCTTTTTTTTATATCGAATGAAATATTATTATTTAAAAAAACAAAAGTTATTTTAAATGGAAAGAATTATATTTCAAATTATATTAGTATTATTTATGAGGCTTTTAGAAAAAAAGACATCAACTGAAAAAAAGACATCAACTGAAAAAAAAAAAAATGAAAAAGAAAAAAGCATTTAACATTCTCTTTCTCGGGTTACAGGTTGAAAGCTTAAATAAAATTTTAAAAAATAATGATTTTAAAAAAAATTTAAAAAATATTTTCTTAAACAAAATATTTTTAAAGAAAAATGTGAAAACTACATTGACAAATTTAGGAGGAAAAAAATTAAACAGTTTAAAAAGTGATGATTTAAATTTAACACAAAAAACAACGAGTAACTCTATAAAAACAACGAGTAACTCTATAAAAACAACGAGTAACTCTCTAAATGATTTTAAAGAATTAGAATTTTGGACTAAAAAAATATTATCTTCGATTATGAGAGGTGATAAAAAAGCTCTTTCTTTTTTTGGTTTATCAGCCACTTCGCCTATAATTCTTCAATCAATTTTACAAAATAATAATAATAAAATATTATTGCAAAAGGCTTTGAAAATTATAAATAAATTTGGAGGTAAATATTTAACTAAAGAGTTAACAAAACAAATTAACCACAATCTTATAAATAATGAATATATCTATAAAGATAAAGTTAAAGAGAAGGAAAAAGAAAGCACAACCTGCTTTCTTTGTAGACATTTTTATATAAATATAAAAATAGATGATTTGTTGGTACTGACAAAAGATTTTCCTGATTTTGGACTTTATACAGGAATGGTTGGGCGGGTTACTAAACTTGTAGGTTACCAACAAGTTGAAGTCTCTTTTATTTTAACTTCTAAACCTTCAATCTGTTGGAGTTTAGAAGAATTACAAAGAAAAAAAAGTTTCTTTATTAAGGAAAAAAAAAGCTTTTAAAAAAAAAAATAATATATATAAAATTTTTAAAACCTATAACAAATATCAGTCTAATATTTGTTATAGGTTTTAAAAGATCAAATTCAATCGGCCTGTTAGTATGTCTCAGCTCCAACCATTACTGGCCTTCCACCTGACACCTATCAAACGGCTTGTCTTGCCAAGGCCTTTAGAG
>Ga0160427_10002746_pt1 | contig 10513 bp, 8 predicted proteins | sample SolpanmetagenomL_FD_108194 | JGI IMG/M metagenome (GOLD analysis project Ga0160427, IMG submission 108194) | Solar panel surface microbial communities from Lawrence Berkeley National Laboratory, California, USA - L | ecosystem: Engineered > Built environment > Solar panel > Unclassified ...
AAGGACCAGTTTAAGATTGCTAAAGCGGCCGGCGGCCTCGTTGTAAAAAACGGCCAGGTGCTCATGATTTATCGTCTTGGCAAATGGGATTTGCCCAAGGGTAAGCTCAAAAGCGATGAGGACGTGGCTCTCGGCGCTATCCGGGAGGTGGAAGAAGAATGCAATATCAAGGTGGAGTTGGGCGAAAAGTTGCCCAGTACTTGGCATTCTTACGCCTATAAGGGCAATAAAATGCTGAAAAAGACGAGTTGGTTCGTCATGCAGTGCCTCGACGACTCCGTGATGCGCCCCCAAACGGAAGAGTACATAGAGGAAGTGCGCTGGATGTCGCCCCAGGATGCCCTGGCCCGCCTTGAAGAATCCTATGCCTCTATCACGCTCGTGGTGCGCCACTACCTGAGCGAGATGGCCGGCAAGCCTGCCAAAGCTACTTCTGACTAATGCAGAGGCGGGGCGCACATAGCGAGGAGAAACGGCGCGCTGGCGCCCTGTTTATAGTGGCAGGCCTTTGGCTGGCCGGCTGCTCGGGGGCGCACGAGCCGGCTCAGACCGCGCAAGTTGCGCAGCGGGTAGTTGTCGCCCCCACTGCCAATGTCCCCGCATTGCTAGCCAGTTCCATCGATGGCTTGCGTAGCCAGTTGGGGGCCGCACAGCCTTTACCCAACTCTCTGCGCAACCCGCTACTCCTGATAACGAACACCAATGATGCGACGGCTGATGACTCGCTGGCCGCTTTTCGTACCGGTGGCCTCACGCTCGTGGCCAGTTACAATGAGCGCACCCGACATGTACGCGACTTACTAGTGCTTGGCCAGCACGAGGATACGTTGATGGGCCGCGCTTCTTTGCAGGCTAATCGGCTAGACTACCTTGTGCTGCCGGTTTTTCAGATTGATAAACCCAACCGTCTGTTGGGCTTGCGGGTGATAGCCACCCAGCAGGGTAATTAGGTAAGCGGTAGCCCGTACTGCGACCTAGTAAAAGGCCCCGCTGGCAATTGCCAGCGGGGCCTTTTACTAGGTCGCAGTACGGTAGCAGCTATACTTCTACGCTCAGCTTGGGCGCGCCGGCCAGGATGCTGGCACTGGCATAGTCGGCATATTTCTCAAAGTTCTTCACAAACTTCTCGGCCAAGTCGGCGGCGGTGCGGTCGTAAGCCGCCTTGTCAGCCCAGGTGTTGCGGGGGTCTAGAATTTCGGCCGGCACGCCGGGCACAGCCCCTGGCACGGCCACCCCAAAAATGGGGTGAGTCTTGAAGTGCACTTCATCGAGCACGCCCGATAAAGCGGCGGTAATCATGGCGCGGGTGTAGCCGAGCTTCATGCGGCTGCCGGTGCCGTAGCTGCCGCCCGTCCAGCCCGTATTTACGAGCCAGACGTTGATGTTAGGGTTTTCGTCCATCTTGCGGCCCAGCATCTCGGCGTACCGGGTGGGGTGCAGCGGTAGGAAAACCTGCCCAAAGCAGGCCGAAAACGTGGTTTGCGGCTCGGTAATGCCCATCTCAGTGCCCGCCACCTTGGCCGTGTAGCCCGACATGAAGTGGTACATGGCGTGGCTCTTATCAAGCTTGCTGATGGGCGGTAGCACCCCAAACGCGTCGGCCGTGAGGAAGAAGATATTCTGCGGTACGCCAGCTACTGAAGGCTCTATCGCGTTGGGGATGAAGCTGATGGGGTAGGCGGTACGGGTGTTCTCGGTCACGCTCTTGTTGGCGTAGTCCACCGTGTGAGTGCCGGGCACGAAGCGCGTATTCTCCACAATGGCGCCCGACCGGATGGCATCCCAAATTTCGGGCTCCTTCTCGCGGCTCAGGTCAATCACCTTGGCGTAGCAGCCCCCTTCAAAGTTGAAAATACCGCCCTGGCCGGGTAGCCAGCCGTGCTCATCATCACCGATGAGGCCCCGGCGGGCGTCAGCCGAGAGCGTGGTTTTACCGGTGCCCGAAAGGCCAAAAAATACGGCTGTGTCGCCGGCCTCGCCCACGTTGGCCGAGCAGTGCATGGCCAGCGTGTTGTGCTCATGGGGCAGCAGGTAGTTGAGTACGCCAAAAATCCCCTTTTTCATCTCGCCGGCGTAGCCCGTGCCGCCAATAAGAATCAGCTTACGGGTGAAGTCGATGATGGCAAAGTTCTTCTGTCGGGTGCCGTCCACGGCTGGGTCGGCCTCGAAGCCGGGCGCGCAGATAATGCTGAAATCGGGCGTCCACGAAGTATCGGCGCCGGCTTCGGGACGCAGAAACATGTTGTAGCAGAACAGGTTGTGCCAGGCCAGCTCATTCACTACGCGCAGCTTGAGCTGAGTGGCGGGGTGTGCCCCGGCGTAGGCATCGCGCACGAATACTTCCTTATCGGCTAGGTAAGCCACCATCTTTTGATGGAGCGCCTCAAATCGGGTTGGGTCAAAGGGAATGTTGATGTCGCCCCACCACACGCTATCGGCGGTGCCCGCGTCCTTTACCAGAAACCGGTCTTTGGGCGAGCGGCCAGTAAACTGACCGGTGTCGGCCATGAGCGCGCCGGTGTCGGTGAGCTGGCCTTCCTGGCGGCGCAGGGCATACGCGACCAACTCGGCGGCGGTAAGGTTGAGGTGGGCCTGGGCCGGGGCCTGCGCGAAGCCTAAGGGAGCTAGGCGGGCAGCAACAGCTTTTTGGTCAGCCATGCGAAAAAGAGCAAAAAATTGGGTGGGAGGGGAGAATTTAGTGCTGCAAAGCTACATCAGCGCGCATAATTTCCAGCCGCAATCGTTTGCGGAAAATAAACTTTCCTCATTTTGTTGAAATGGCTGCGGTGGCTTACAGCGCTGGTTGGCGGCTTCAGGCAAGCCAATGCAAGGCTTCGCTAGTAAAAACTATTCAGGCGCAACCGCCTAGAATACCGGCTTTGACAGCGGGTACCGGTAGTCGGCTCAAGGGCTATGGATTAGTATTACCCAAAGATTTCTTAGCTTTACCCACCCCCAACCCGTCGTGGCGCGGGGGTTTAATGCTTCATTTCTTTCAACTCTTCCTCTACTGCATGCAACCTGCTACCGCCAGCCTGCGCCCGCAACCGCCCCAAACGGCCTCGGCCAGTCACCCACGCGGCCTTTACCTACTGTTTGCCACCGAAATGTGGGAGCGCTTCAGCTACTACGGGATGCGTGCCGTGCTCGTGCTGTTCCTCACCAAAGCCATGATGATGGACAAGGCGTTCGCGTCGAAGTTCTACGGGGGCTACACGAGCCTGGTGTACCTCACGCCGCTCATTGGCGGCTTCATCTCGGACCGCTACTGGGGCAACCGGCGCTCCATCACGGTGGGTGGCCTGCTGATGGCGGTGGGCCAGTTTACGCTATTTTTCTCGGCCAGCAACTACGGGCCCGCCAGCACCCATCAGCTTAGCCACTGGCTGCTATATGCCGGCCTGGGCACCATGATTGTGGGCAATGGCTTCTTCAAACCCAACATTTCGTCGATGGTGGGCTCTCTGTATTCGCCCGGCGACACGCGTAAGGACGCGGCCTATACCATCTTCTACATGGGTATCAACCTGGGCTCGTTCATCGGCAACACTATTACCAGCCTCATCGGTGATACGGGCCACCCCGGCGATTTCCGGTGGGCTTTCCTGGCCTGCGGCATTGCCATGCTGCTGGGCACCGGCGTTTTCAACTGGGGCAAGGGCAAGTACCTGCACACGCCCGAAGGCGTGCAGGTAGGCGAAACGCCGGCCATCTCGGGCGGCATCAAGGGCATCTACGCGCTGCTGCCCGTGCTGCTGGCGTTGGTGCTGGGCATTCTCTGGCTCGATTCGGCGATGTTTCCCACTATCGCGCCGCTGCTGGGGATTGCGCTGGTCGCCATTATCTACATGATTTTCAGCGATAAGTCCCTGAGCGGGGCTGATGTGCAGGGCATTATGGTTATTTTTATCGTGTCGTTTTTTGTGGTCTTCTTCTGGGCCGCGTTTGAGCAGGCGCCAGCCTCGCTCACGTTCTTCGCCGACGAGCAGATGAACCGGACCATCTTCGGCATTACCTTGCCCGCCAGTATCTTCCAGAACCTGAACGCCATCTTCGTCGTGGCCGGCGCCCCGCTGATGGCGATGGTCTGGACGGCCCTGGGCAAGCGCGGCGCCGAGCCGGCTTCGCCCGTTAAAATGGCGATAGGCCTGGCTTTGCTGGCTGCTGGCTACCTCGTGATGTGTTTTGGCGTGCACAACCTCCAGCCGGGCGTGAAGGTGAGCATGTTCTTCCTGGTGATGCTTTATTTCCTGCACTCGGCCGGCGAGCTATGTTTGTCGCCCATCGGCCTGTCGCTGGTGAATAAGCTGGCCCCGGCCAAGTTTGCTTCGCTGCTGATGGCCGTGTGGTTCCTGGCCAATGCCGCTGCCAACTACTTGGCCGGCTACATGAGCAGCCTCTACCCCGACCCTAAGTCTACGGCCCCTGCGCCCTCGGTACTGGGCTATCAAATTACCAGTCTCTACGATTTCTTCCTAGTGTTTGTCGTGTCAGCCGCAGCCGCTGCCGCCATTCTCTTCCTCATCAGCGGCCGCCTGGCCAAGATGATGGACGCCCGCAACTACCCGGCAACTGCCGCCTAGTAGCCAAGTGGCGCGAAGCTCCGGCTTCGCGCCCGAGCGAAGCGTGTAACCCGCACAGGCGCGAAGCCTTTGCGATACATAAAAAAAGCCCCGCCGGACCAATGTCCAGCGGGGCTTTCTTGTGGGCTACCGAATCAGCGAAATCCGCTGGTTCAGCATCGAGCTGCAATTACATCATGCCGCCCATGCCACCCATACCGCCCATGCCACCATCACCGTGGCCGCCAGCGGCTTCCTTCGGCTCCGGCTCGTCCGAAATAACGGCTTCGGTCGTCAGCAGCAAGCCGGCGATAGAAGCAGCGTTTTCCAGGGCCAGGCGGGTTACTTTGGTCGGGTCGATGATGCCAGCGGCCGTCATGTTCTCGTAGCGGTCCTCGCGGGCGTTGTAGCCAAAGTCACCTTTGCCTTCGCGCACCTTTTGCACTACTACAGAGCCTTCGCCGCCAGCGTTGGCTACGATGGTACGCAGAGGAGCTTCGAGGGCCGTACGCACGATTTGTACGCCGGTTTTCTCATCGCTATTGTGGGTTTCCACAGCGTCGAGTGCCTCAATAGCGCGCACCAGCGCTACGCCACCACCGGGCACCACGCCTTCCTCAACGGCGGCGCGGGTAGCATGCAGGGCATCGTCTACGCGGTCTTTCTTTTCTTTCATTTCTACCTCGGTGCTGGCACCGATGTAGAGGATGGCTACGCCACCGCTCAGCTTAGCCAGGCGCTCTTGGAGCTTCTCCTTGTCGTAGTCCGAGGTGGTGGTTTCCATCTGGGCCTTAATCTGGTTCACGCGCGACGTGATATCCTCTTTCTGGCCTTTGCCGTTGACAATCGTAGTGTTGTCTTTGTCGATGATGATTTTCTCAGCCGTGCCGAGGTAATCCAGGGTCGCGTTCTCCAGCTTATAGCCGCGCTCTTCCGAAATCACCGTACCACCCGTGAGGGTAGCAATGTCTTCGAGCATAGCCTTGCGGCGGTCGCCGAAGCCAGGAGCCTTTACGGCCGCGATTTTCAGCGAGCCGCGCAGCTTGTTTACTACGAGCGTGGCCAAAGCCTCGCCATCAACGTCTTCCGAGATGATGAGCAGCGGCTTGCCAGTCTGAAGCACTTGCTCCAACACGGGCAGCAGCTCCTTCATGGTGCTCACTTTCTTGTCGTAGATGAGGATGTAGGGGTTCTCAAACTCCGTCTCCATCTTCTCGGGGTTGGTCACGAAGTAAGGCGACAGGTAGCCGCGGTCAAACTGCATGCCCTCTACTGTCTTCACTTCGGTTTCGGTACCACGGGCTTCTTCTACCGTGATAACACCTTCTTTGCCAACCTTATCCATAGCGTCGGCAATCATCTTGCCGATTTCCGCGTCGTTGTTGGCCGAAATGGTACCCACCTGCGCAATTTCGGCGCTGTTGGCAATCGGCTTCGACTGGGCCTTCAGGTTGGCCACCACGGCGATTACCGCCTTGTCGATGCCGCGCTTCAAATCCATCGGGTTGGCGCCGGCGGCTACGTTCTTCGAGCCAGCCGTGTAGATGGCCTGGGCCAATACCGTGGCAGTCGTGGTGCCGTCGCCAGCCTGGTCGGCCGTCTTGCTGGCCACTTCCTTCACAAGCTGAGCGCCCATGTTCTCGATGGGGTCGCGCAGCTCAATTTCCTTGGCAACCGTTACACCGTCCTTCGTAATGGAAGGAGCACCAAACTTCTTGTCAATGATAACGTTGCGGCCTTTTGGGCCGAGGGTTACTTTAACGGCGTTTGCCAGTTTATCTACACCGCGCTTCAGGCGGTCGCGGCCTTCGGTGTCAAATTGAATGTTCTTAGCCATTAGGTGGTTAAGTGATAGGTTAGTAAGAGGTTAAGTAAGGAGCAGGCTTAGAGCACAGCCAGGATGTCCTTTTCCTGCATGATGAGGTAGTCCTCACCATCCAGCGTAATTTCGGTGCCGGTCCACTTGCCGTACAATACCTGGTCGCCTACTTTCACCTCGGGCTTGATGACGGTACCGTTGTCCGACGTTTTACCCTCGCCCACGGCTACTACTTCGCCACGCTGAGGCTTTTCCTTCGCAGTGTCGGGGATGATGATGCCAGACTTAGTGGTGGCTTCGGCGGCGGCGGCTTTGATGACCACACGGTCGGCCAGCGGTTTAATGCTCAGTGCCATTGGTTGAAATGGGAAATGGATGTTTTGGGTAATTAAAGAAGCGGGAACTCCTGCGGCGGCAGGTGACACGAAATGTGCCAACCCCCCAAACCTGACAGAATGCACCCCCCGAATGGCCGGATTGGCAGGTGCCCTGGCCCGAGCCACCCTGACCCAGGCCCAAAGCAAAAGCCAGTAACCTCCGCCTTAAACGGAAGCCACTGGCTTTAGAAGGAAAAAACGCCCGAAGATTATTGCGCCGGCTGGGGGGCCGGGGCTGCCGGTGCGCCGGGGGCAGGTGCCGAAGCCGGAGCGGCCGGGGCTGCGGGCACTACGGCGCGCTTAGCGGCCTGCTGGTTAATGCTCTGCGCGGGGCCGTTGGTGCCGCTGATAACGTGCGTGGCTAGCGACAGCACAATCAAACCGATAGCGAAGCCCCAGGTGAGCTTCTCCAACAGGTCACCGGTGCGTTTTACACCCATGAGGTTGGCCGCGCCACCCGCGCCAAACTGGCTGCTGAGGCCACCGCCTTTGGGGTTTTGGGCCAGCACTACCAAGGCTAGCAGAAAGCACACAACCAGAATGACGACAACTAGAAAGAGGTACATGGGAAAAGTAAAAGCTACGCTGAGGTGCGCAAAGATTCAATTTGGGCTGCAAAGTACGCCATTTTTTCCGGGTGTTTCACCATCAGGCGCTCATAAACTGCGATGGCGCGGTCAACTTTCCCCTGGCGCACCAATATTTTGGCTAAGCTCTCCGAAGCTAAGTCCTGCTCGGGACGGTTGCTGCGCACCGATAGGTCGGCTTGCTCGTTGACCTCGGCAAGAGGCTGCGGCCGGCGGCGGGCTGGGGCGGGCGCTCGCTTCAGAAAGCTATTGATGAGGTCGAGCGAGCTGGCCTTAGGCAACGCTGGGGTGGGCTGCGCGGCTAAGTGCGCCAGCAGCAGGGCATCGGGGGCAAAGAAGTCGCCCGTGGGGGGCAGGCTGGTGGCCGTAGGCTCGGTAGCTGCCAGCAGCAGGCAAAAGCCCAGGCGACTCCCTTCACCCGGGGCATAGCCGATATCGGGCACGCCGCTGAAGGGCGGCAGCCTGGGGGTGCTGACCTGGGCTACGGGCAAATCGGCTGGCTCAGCCTCGGGCATCGTTAGCTCGGGCAACTGGTAAGCCATCAGTTCGACGGGGCTCGCTTCGGCCAGGCCAAACTCGGCGTGCGCTGCCACAGCCTCTGCCGGGGGGCGAATGGGGGGGGCCTGCGCTGGCAACTCATCAGGGAGTGCCGCTTCGACCGGCGGCGGCAGGTCTATTTCTGCGGGTTGCTGCTCTGTTGAATTATTGTCTTGACTATCAGTAGTTAAAGAGCTAGTAGCTGAGCTGGTGAATGAAGCAATAGGGGTTGAGTCCAGGAGCGTATCAGCCGGCAAAGGCAGGGGTTCTACTACGTTAGCTGGCTCGGCTGCTGGTTCTTCAACCGGTGCTGCTACAGGCTCAGCTACTGGTATTTCTACTGTAGGCGCTGGCAACTCGGGTTCCATTGCTGCGGGCTCCGGTACGGGGGCTATCACCTCCGGGGCCGGGGCAATGAGTGCCGGTTGCAGCGGCGCGGGCATCGGAACGGCTGCGGGCGTTAGCTCCAGCAACTGGCGCAGGCGGCTGCGGTCGGCGGCGTAGGTGGCGGCGCGCCGCAGGTGCTGGCCAGCCAGCATGGAGCCTTGGTCGTGGGCAGCTTTGGCCAGCAGCAGGTGCGCCGTTTGGCAGTAAGGAAAGGCTTCGGCCAGCTTTTCCAGCGCGCGCACATCGGCCCCGGCAATGGCCGTAGGGTGGGTGAGCAGTTGCAGAAGCGTGGCGCGGGTCATGGCAAAAAGGGGCTACCTGGTCATCGACCCAGGCAGCTTGAACGGACAACATTACGGCGCGGCCGGCAAAAACAGGTGCGCCGAGTGAATGGGCGGGGTAGCGGCTACCAGTTGGCTACCGACTTATTGAACATGTCGCTGATGATGTTGCGCGTGATTTCGCGCACTGAAGCCAAGTCGTTATTCACGGCCGCAATGTCCTGGGTCGAGGCAAAGTCCTTCTGGCTCTGGAAGGTCTGCTCAAAATCCTGCTTGCTGTTCTTCGTATTGGTAAAGCGTAGCTGCACCTGGATAGTGAGGCGGTTGGCCCCGGCGCTGGGCAGGCCGCCCGCCTGCTGAATGGCGGCGGGTGCAAAATCATAGGCCGCAATAGTGCCCTCAAATTGCAAGTCGCCATCGCGCGGTACCAGCTTGAGCGTGGTGTTGCGCTGGAAATAGTCCTTGATGTCTTCCGTAAAGCGTTGCGTGAGGTAGGCTGGCGCGTTAGGGGCGCTATTCTGGAAGGTCTGGATGGAAATGGTCTTCACCGTGGGGTCGATGTTGGTGCCATTAAACGAGTAGATGCCGCAGCCGCTGGCCAGCAGCAGCACGGGCAGCGCCAGCAGCCCCAGCGCCCGGCGCCGCGTCGTGTTAAGCCGATTCCAGGTCATACTGTTTGAGCTTGCGGTAGAGGGTGCGTTCGGAGATACCCAGGTCTTGGGCGGCGTACTTGCGCTTGTTGTGGTGCTTCTTCAGCGCCTTGAGAATCATCTCTTTCTCGATGGCATCGAGCGAGAGCGTTTCCTCTTCGGTTTCGTGCGAGATATCCTCCGTCTGGTCGGGGTCGTCCTCGTCGGCGTAGGCGCTGGCCGAGGTGACATCCACCCGCAACGGTGCGGCCGGACTGGCGGGCAGGTAGTAGCCGCCGGGGTTTTCGGCCGGACTATCGGCCGCCGGATAAGGCGCTGGCTCGTTCAAGTTATTGAACAGGTGACTGTTCTGGCGCAGTAGCTCCTGGGTGTCGGCCGCGGCGGGGCGGTTGCCGGTAGCCAGCTCCAGCACTACTTTCTTGAGGTCGGTCATATCGCGGCGCATGTCGAACAGCAGCCGGTACAAAATATCGCGCTCCGAATACGAGCCGAAGTCGCCGCCCGCCGTGCCGTGGCCGGGCAGCAGCGCGGGCAGCAGCGACGTTTGGGCGGCCGGTAGGTAGGTGGTCAGGCGGGTGCCGTCCACTTCGCGGTCCAACTCCAACACCGAAATCTGCTCGGCTAAGTTCTTGAGCTGGCGAATGTTGCCAGGGAAGCGAAATCGCGTGAGCAGGCGCACGGCATCGGGAGTGAGCGAAATCGGCTTCACCCGGTGCTTCTCCGAAAAATCGGCCGTGAACTTTCGGAACAGCAGGTAAATATCGTCGCCCCGGTCGCGCAGCGGCGGCACCGTGATGGGCACCGTGTTCAAGCGGTAGTACAGGTCTTCGCGAAACTTGCCAGCCTGCACGCGGTCGAGCAGGTTCACGTTGGTAGCGGCCACCACGCGCACGTCGGTTTTCTGCACTTTGCTGCTGCCTACCCGGATGAACTCACCATTTTCGAGCACGCGCAGCAGGCGAGCCTGGGTGCCGAGTGGCATTTCGGCAATCTCATCCAGGAAGATGGTGCCGCCGTCGGTGACTTCGAAATAGCCCTTGCGCGCCTCGTTGGCCCCCGTGAAGGCGCCTTTCTCGTGGCCGAACAGCTCCGAGTCGATGGTGCCCTCTGGGATGGCGCCGCAGTTGATGGCAATGAACTGGCCGTGCTTGCGGGGCGAAAGTGCGTGGATAATCTTGGAAAACGACTCCTTGCCCGACCCGCTTTCGCCGGTAATAAGCACGGTCATGTCCGTCGGCGCCACCTGGCTAGCCACCTGAATGGCGTAGTTCAGCGCCGGCGCGTTGCCGATGATGCCAAAGCGCTGCTTGATG
>Ga0160427_10002748_pt1 | contig 10509 bp, 16 predicted proteins | sample SolpanmetagenomL_FD_108194 | JGI IMG/M metagenome (GOLD analysis project Ga0160427, IMG submission 108194) | Solar panel surface microbial communities from Lawrence Berkeley National Laboratory, California, USA - L | ecosystem: Engineered > Built environment > Solar panel > Unclassified ...
CACCTTGACCGTCAGGGAGGCAGGAGAGCCAGCCTTGACCGTCAAACTCCCTGGGGCGCTGCTCAGCGTCAGGCTCTGCGGCAGCGGATCGGGGTTGGCCTGCGCCGCTGTCTTGAAGCTGAAGGAGTACGGCTGGGCCAGCGCCACGCCCGCCGTGTTCTGGGCGGTGGTGGCCACCGTTACGGTGTAGGTCACGCCTGGCTGGAAGCTGCCCGTGCAGCTGACCTGTTGGATCTCGACACTGCCGTCATTCACCGCACAGAAGAAGTTCGGCACATTCGGCGAGATGCTGATGGCCTTGGCGACGTCACTCTTCATCCCTTGCGAGAAGGTCACGCCCACGCTCAGCCCGGCGCTGTTGACGGCCTGGGCGTTCGAGGCGGGGCTGGTGGCGCTGACCATCGGCGCGGTGGGCAGGCTCTCGGCACTTTCCACCATCAGGGGAATGTTCAGCGAGGTCTTGACCGCATCCGAAGTGGCCTGAAGCTGCACGGTCGTGCTGCCTGCCGGGGTCTTGCCGGTCTGGGTCAGGACCATCTGGCCGCTGTCCTGGCCCGCGTCGAGGATGATGTCGGGTGCCGTGACGTTGGCGGGCAGGTTACTCAGGTGCAACTTCACCGGGCCGGTGAAGTTGCTGCGCGTCACCTTGACCGCGAAGGTGGTGGGCTGTCCGGTCTTGAGCTTGAGGCTTTCGGGCGTGGCGACCAGCATGAGGGCCGCCTGTCCCACTGGCACGGGAGCGGCACTCACCTTCACCTTGACCTGCACCGTTTTGTGGAGTGTTCCTGCGTCGGCGGTAAAGGTCAGGGTGTCGTCGCCCGGGACGCTGGCACTGCTGGCCTGAAGGTTGAGCTTGGCTGTGGTCGTCCCGGCCAGCAGCGTCACGGCTGCCGCACTCATTCCCGCAGGCGGATTGAGCATCGTCAGGGTCACAGCACCCGCGAACCCGCCGCTGCGCTGAACGGTCGCGCTCAACTCTGCCGTGCCATCTGCTTGAATGGTGACCACGGCAGGGCTCAGGGTGAAGTTGAAGTCGGCCTGGGGCACGGGATCGACGATCGGATCAGGGATGACCACTGGGGGCGTGGAGGCGCTGCAAGCGGCGAGGCTGAGACTCAGGATCAGGGCGGCACCGATTAGGTTGCGGTTCATGGTGTTCTCCTTTCAGGCAGGGAATCGGGCTCGGCCCCGAAGCTGAATGGAGCTTAGAAATCGGGGCGTAACCGCTGCGTCACCGCAAGGAGCAACGCAGTAACGCCGCGCGCTTGAGCAACGAAAATCATGACGAGGACGAAGCCGTCTTGAACAGCAGGCAGCCGCTCCAGTGGCTTCCTGCACGTCCACAGAGGCGGCAAGTGGGGCCGATGGGCCAGACGTTGGGTTTGTCGGTGACGGCGTACCAGTCCACGCCCGCGCGGGTCAGGGCGTACAGCCGGGCACCGTCCGGCCCGGTCTTGCTTGCGAGCCCCAGACTCACCAGGGTGCTGAGCACGCGGTAGTTCTGGTGCCAGCCGCTCGAGTCCTTAGCGTCATGCAGGCCCGCGCGCTGGAACACTTTTGGCCCGCTGACGGCTTCGAGCGTCAGCGCGTGCAGCAGTGCGCGGCCCCGGTAGGAGTTCAGCAGGGTGCGCTCCTTGCGGTTCAGCGTCATGCCATTAGCCGCCCGCGCGCAGGTACTCGTGGGTGGCCAGCTCACGCTGCAACTGCGGGTCCATGAGTTGCGCTTTGAGCACCGCGTAGAACCGGGCCTGTTGCAGGGAGGCGTCTTCAGGATTTTTCGGGTTGGTGCAGCAGTAGAGCGCGACTCTGGCGGCGTCAAAGATGGCCTGCTGGCAGCAGTCGTCGCGCCGCCGGGTGAACTGGAGTTCGCCCACCTGGATCGGCACGCCCTGCGCCTGGCAGTACGGGCAGACGTGGACCGTCGGCTTCGGCCTGGACGCGGCCCGTTGCACCTGCGCCTGCACCTGTGCTTCGGTCTTCAGGATACCGGGATGATTCATCAGCCGCCTGGCCAGGCTCAGTACTTCCGGAGTGATCTCCTCAGCGCTCAGTTCAGTGGTCACGATCAACCTCCCTTGAGGGCTTCCAGCACGCGGTCCGAGACCTTCGGCTTCACCGGCATAGTTGCGTTTGGCGAGGCCCGCGCCCTTGTGGCCCGCACGGCGTCATCCAGCGCGGTGATCAGCGCGGTCTTGTAGTTGCTCCCCTGCGCCAGCCGGGCATCTCTGAGCAGCTCGTCGATGCGTGGCGGCGGCAGGTCCAGCCACGCCTGCCGGTCCTCGAATTCGCCCAGCAGCTGGGTCAGGAAGGTTTCGCTGAACCCCCGCCGCAGCGCCGCCCGCGCCGCGCCCGGAACATTTTTGTTACTCGTAGTCTGACTCGCTTCAAGCTGCTGGGGGGCCTGATCATCATCCTGGTGAGTGACGGAGGCCTTTCGCGGTTCGGCGCTTGCGCCGCTGCCGTTCTCGGTGTTCGTTTCTTGAAGTGGAGTCGTCGTCTGCGAAGTGGCGTCTGCCGACTGCGGACTCACTACGACTACTGACGGATCTAAGTGATGGACGACTGACGGATCATGCCCTGTCAAATTGTCCGGTAAGGGTGGACAGATTGTCCGGTTGGCTCTGTCAGATTGTCCGGTAAGCCCTGTCGAATTGTCCGGTTGGCTACCGGGCATTTTGTCCGGTTGCTTGGCTTTGCGCACGGGCGGTCCGGCATGGCTTGGTCTGAGCGCTTCTTCCGGCGCTTGCAGCCAGATCTCGTCGGTCGTCCGTGAACCGTCTTTGCGGCGGCGCGAAGCGGACTTGATGAAGCCGTCCTGCTCCAGGCTGTCGATGTGGCGGCGCACGCTGCGTTCGTCCTGACCGGTCATCTCCGCGATGGTGCTGGCACCGGGGAAGGCCCGGCCCTCCGCATCGGCGAAGTCCGCGATGGCCACCAGCACGAATTTGCGTCCGGCGGGCTTGACGTCCTGGGCGTAGGCCCATTTGGTGGCGTAGAGGCTCATGCGGCTCGCCTGGGCGTCCAGCGGTCCGTGAGCGCCATGCAGTGGCAGCGCGGGGAGAGTAGCGGCAGCGGCGCGCCGGGGTGGGAGGTGATGGGCCGTTCATGGGCCTCCCACCCCAGCGTGCAGGCGATGAGGTCCCAGTCCGGCTTTCCGTGCCTGCACAGCCCGCAGACCGCGCCCTGGAGGACCAGGCGGCTGTCGACCGTTACCAGCTGCCCGGCCATCTCGCTGATGAGTTCCGCACGCGCTTGGGCGTCCAGCGTGCTGGGCATCGGCCCGGCCACCGTGATCTGAGCGTAGAGGGCTTCGCTGACCTCGTGTCCGTTGTACAGGAAGGTGCTGTGCTTGGCCCGCTTCTTATGCGTCACCATGGCGTCGGTCCCGCACCGTTTGCAGGTCCGCGAGGTGCCGCCTTCCGTGCGCCCGCTCAGGAACATCACCCCGTCCCACTCGTGGGTGCACAGGTGCTGCCAGTCGGCCAGGTCCCGAATGTGGAAGCCGTCCTTGCCCTCGCATACCCAGGGCTGGAACTTCGGCAGGGCGAACCCGGCGTCTCGGGCCACCACGTCCCATTCCTTCTTGCTGGGCAGGCCGCTGTTGCGCCAGATCAGCAGCTCGCGGCGGCCACTTTCCCGCACCGAGACTTTTAGGTGCAGGCCGCGTGCCACGATCCGGCGCACAGGCTGCCCGCCCGATGCTTCGGTGAACATTTCCGCGAGGAGTGGGGCGAGGTTAGACGGTTCAGCCGACTTCATTGGGCACGTCCTTTCTTCAAATTGAAGAAGGCACAGATGACAGCCAGCACCAGCACGGCCTGGAGCATCGAGACGGCGACGGCCTGCTCGAACGTGAGGCCGTCGCCGTACCGCCGGAACAGCAGCAAGCCCAGCAGGTAGGCGGCGCACAGCAGCAGCCACTTCACAGCCGCCACCGTTCGAGCTGCATCTGGCCTGGGTGACTGGGTATGGACCTCGGGTAGCGCTCGGCGAGCAGCGCCAGGGTGCGTCGGCGGATACTGGCCGCACCCTGCAACCCGTGAATAAACCGGGTGATGCTGGCTCTGGCTTCGTCTTCGAGTACGCATGGGCAGGTGCTCTCGACGGGGTAGGGGTCTCCGCAGTTGGTACACCAGGCGGTGGGATGGTAACCGGAGCCGAGCGCTGGGAGAAGGCGGGTCATGGCAACTCCGCCCGCACGGCGCATCCGGCGCACTGGACACTGATGGTGGCCACGCGGCAGCAGCTCCAGCAGCGGGGCTGGGTGCGGGCAAAGCGGGCCAGGGAGAAGCATAGGCGGCGCTGGGCACGGTGCCGGATCAGGTGCAGGGGCTTCATGACAAGATCCCCTTCCACTGCGCGGCGCTCTGAAACATCAGAAGTTCGGTGGCGAGCTGAATGGTTTCGTATTCTTCAAGCACCACCACGACTGGCTGTTTTTCGCCGTTGGAACGTACCGACAAGCGCACCCGCAAGCCTTCAGACGTTTTGATGAGGTTGGTGCCGACCTCACCGCCATGCCAGAGGACCTGCGAAAGCGTGGTCTTTCGGAGATCAGCCAGGCCATCTGCGCTCACGCCGCACCGCCCTTGTACGCCTCGACCAGCGCGTCGGCCTCGTCGATCAGTCCACGCCCCATCAGGAAGTCGAACTGGCCCCGGAAGCGGGCGATGCTCCACTTGTGCACCGGCACCACCGGGATGTACGGGGCCGCTGCCGCGCCCTCCTCGCGCTCGGCGGCGGCCAGCTTCAGGCGGTGCTCGAATTCGGCGCGCACCTGCTCCCAGGTCTTGATCATGGCGTCACCGCGCCGAGTCACTTTGCGGCTGCTGACTTCCAGCCACAGCACGCGGGTCTCCAGGTTGACGTTCTTCTTCACCTCGAAGCCGATCCAGATGAGGGTGCCGGAGATGCTGTGCGCCAGGCGCTGGCTGCCCTGATCGTCGATGTCGAACTGGAGCATTTCCACCTCGGCCACCAGCGCCAGCAGCGCGCCGAACTTGTGACGGCACTCCGGGCCAACAACGCCGACGAAGGGGATGACGGTGCCGGGGCGGGTCAGGGCGCGGCCACAGTGGTTGCAGCGCTCGGCACGGGCTCTGTGCAGGAGGGGCTTGGTTTGCGTGGGAACTGGCTGTAGCATAGTGGGGTCTCCTAGGACCCCCCACTGAGTCGCTTTCGACGGCTGAAACTCGTGGGGGTTTTTCTTGGTCAGTCGGCGGCTTGCGGGGTTGGCGTGGGGCGCGGCACGGAGAAGACGTACTCGCGGGCGCGGCGCAGGGCGTCGGGGTCGGGCGTCTCGGGGTGGTGATCGCGGATGACCAGCGGCGGCAGGGGGCGCTTGGGTTGGTGGTTGGTCTTCACGGGCTGACCTCCTGAGCACCGATACGTCTTTGAATATTATTACTATCGTAATTATTAGGGACCAAAGAAAGCAGCTCCGCCTCCGTGACCGAGAGCCCCCCGGCGATGGCCCGCAACGTGGTGGTGTTGATCGGCTGTCCACGCAGAAGGCGTTTAAGGGTGTTTCGAGAGATGCCCACTCGAGCGCAAAACTCGCCTAAGTTCTCCCCTCTCGCTCGTAATTTTTCTTGAATGGGGTCTGGCATGGGCTGAGTCTAGCCCATTGTAATTATGCTGTCAATATTGATAAAGTAATTTTAGCAGTATGGCAATGTTGACAACTACACTTCAGATAGTCGCCCACCGTTCTAGGTGACCTCGAACCCCTATGACTGATCCCAAAGTGCCCGTCCACATTTGGCTACAAGACCTCCGCGACAAAGCGCGGTTGAGTCAAAGTGAGGTTGACTTGAAAACCCGCCAGCTTGGTGGGCGTGTCAGCCAGTCTTATCTCTCGCAGATTGAGAAAGGCTATAAATCGCTTGAAGCGATGGAGCCGCCCCGTATGGACGCTCTCAGACAGGTTTATGGGGTGTCAGTTGAGGAGTGGGCGCGGCGCACAGGCTTGACCATCGTGACGTCAGAGTCTCAAAAAGAATCATCTGAGCGTGCCCGATCCACCAACCCAGTCCGCGAGCTGTGGCCGAATCTGGCGCTGGCGATTGAAGAGTACGGGGACCGGGCACGGTACCGGGAGATGGCGACACCGGAGTGGCGCGACTACCTGAATACCTTCGACTTCTACGACGGGCATGACCTCCCGCCGGAGGGCTGGGCCGAGCTGTTCCTGACCCTGAAGCAGTCCAACGTCAGGCCCGGAGAAGAATGAGCAGCGACGACCCGATTCAGGATCTTATCCATTCGACCGAGCGCTGCCTGGATGAATTGGGTCACCCACCGCCGCACAGGCTTGCCCAGGACATCAAGGTCCGGATCGTTTACGGAAACACCCCCGGTGGGACGAAGGGACCGCCGTCGATCATTACCCTTCCCTACGGCTTGAGCAGAGAAGAAGAGCGCCAGAAGCTCGCCCACGAGCTGGGTCACATCTTCATCCAGCGGGCGGGCGTGGACAAGGAATTACGGGCGCAATGGAGCTTTACCGGGCCGGAAACCTTCCGGATGCACAACGAGACGTTGGCCGCGCATCTGAGGGGACGCATCCTCCTACCGACACCGCTGCGCCTCAAAGCCGAGCGACGGTACGGCGTGTCCGCCCAGGCTGCCATTGCCTTGCAAAAGGTCACTCAGCTTGAGCTGCCGCAGGTCCTTGACCGGATGGTTCACATTGACCCGGACGCTTCACGGGGCGCTTTCGTCATCTCGAGCAAAACGCTGATGCTGCTCGAAACCAACAATGTCTGGATTGAGCAGGGTCTTTACACCCGAGTGGTCGAAGTCGATCAATTCATGCCAGGCGCGCGGCTCAGCAGCCTGGGTGACGACCGCGTGCTGGGGGTGGGGGGATGGTGAAAGCCTACCGTGAGGCTGAGCGCACTGCGGTGGGCGCATGAATCCCCCTCAGGCTTCTCCACAATTGACCCAGGACGGTTACCGACGCCTGGAGCGGCAACTGGAGCGCCAGCGTATCCGCATGGACGAAGCGCGCGAGTACGTCCGCGACCAGATGGAAGCCAACGAAGCCGAGAACCTCGGACTGGTCGAAGCCCAAGAGCAACTGGCTGCACTTGAAACGCAGGTCGCCGAGCTCGAAGACCTGCTGGCAAACGCCCAGGTCATCACTCGGAACGCTTCCGAGCAAGGCAGGATCGTGCTGGGGAGCACGGCCCTGCTGACCGATCTCGCGTCGGGCCGCACCTTGCGGGTACGCCTGGTCTCACCGCTTGAAGCCGGGGGCGTGATCGACGGCGTGACCCAGATCACCCAGGCCAGCCCGGTGGGTGCCCAGCTGGAAGGCCGCCAGAAGGGAGACACCTTTCAAGTCCAGATCGGGGCCAGAACAATGCACTACCAGGTCAACGAACTGGAGCTGAGCCGTTGATTCACCTCCGGAGAGCATGCTGGCAGCCACACCGATGACTGGGACGGAGCGTGAAGAGCGCCGAGGAGATGAGCTGATGGACTGGAAGCTGGAAGTCGTCGTCGTGCCGGTCACGGATATTGACCGCGCCCTCGCGTTTTACACCGATCAGCTTGGCTTTCATCTCGACCACGACATCAGGGTCAGCTCCAGTCGCCGGATCGTGCAGCTCACGCCGCGCGGCTCCGGCTGCTCGATTGTCCTCGGCACGGGTCAGTCTATGGCTCCAGGCTCGCTTCAGGGGTTGCAACTGTCGGTGAGCGACGTGCGGGTGGCCCAGGCAGAGCTGCTTGACCACCAGGTGGAGGTCGGCGAGATTCAGGTGATGGGTGGTCCGTCTCCTCGCCCTGCGGAGCCTGAAGAGGACCTCAACTACATCGGCTTTCTCTTCTTCAAAGACCCCGATGGGAACGGCTGGGCCATTCAGCAAATCAGTCCCCGGTAATTCGGAAGCCGCAGAACGATTTCTACGCCCCTCCCTGCTCCCGAGGTTTCCCATGCTGCTTAAACGACTGCACTCTGATGACCCAGAACCAGCTGCTGCTCTGTTCAACCTGATGGCCGAGGTCTTTGGCGAGGAGGCAAAACCGCTCAGCGCGGCGTATCTGGATCAGCTCTTGAAAAGGGAGTCGTTTTGGGCCATCGGTGCGTTCGATGGCGAGCAGGTTCTGGGTGGCCTCACGGCCCATACGCTCCCGATGACCCGGAATGAGACCGCTGAGATTTTCATCTACGACCTGGCGGTCGATCCCGCGTTCCAGCGTCAGGGCATCGGACGGCAGTTGATTTCGGAACTCCGAACCCAGGCCGCAGTTGTGGGCATCGATGTTCTCTTCGTCCCGGCGGACAATGAGGATCTGGAAGCACTGGAATTCTACCGGGCACTCGGCGCGCAGGCTTCACCCGTCACCTTCTTCACCTTCGGAGGAATATGAAAAGGCTACTCGCTGTCCTGACTGTTCTTCTCTTCTCCACCTCTCTCGCCCTTCATGCCACGACCACCACGAACGCCAACCTCCGTAGCGGACCCAGCGCCAGCGCGAAGGTCCTGACGGTCATCCCCAAATCCACCCTGGTGAACGTCGGCACCTGCACTGCCTGGTGCGCGGTCACCTACAGCGGCAAGAAGGGCTACGTCTCGAAGACGATCCTGGCGCTGAAGGCAACGCCTGTCCCAGCCTTGCCGGTCATGGCCCCCAGCAGCGGCACCTATACCAACGTGGACGGCCAGCAGATTCAGCGCCCCGTCATGGCCGACACGAAGCCCGAGGGTGCCTCCGCCCAGTGCCGCGACGGCAGCTACAGCTTCAGCACCCATCGTCGCGGCACCTGCTCCCACCACGGCGGCGTGGCGAGCTGGTACTGAGCATGAACCGATGACCCTCCGAGCCGCCACCTACACGCGTGTCTCCACCGTCGAGCAAGCCGATACCAACCACTCGCTTGAAGCTCAGGCCAGTGCCCTCGAAGCCCATGCTGCTGCCCAGGGCTGGGACGTCACGCACCGCTTCGCTGACCCCGGCTACAGCGGCACCGTCCTGGAGCGCCCCGGCCTCAGTGCCCTGCTGAATGCCGTGCGCGAGAAGCAGCTCGACGTCGTGCTGGTCTACCGGCTCGACCGGCTCGCCCGCAAGCCCGCCCTGGCCTACTCGCTGATCGAGACCTTCACTGCCGCCAACGTCGGCTTCAAGTCCGTCAGCGAGCAGATGATCGACAACACCACCCCGATGGGCAAGGTCGCCTTCGGGGTGATCACCGCCTTTGCCGAGTGGGAGCGCGACACCTTCATCCAGCGCAGCCAGTCGGGCACCCACAAAGCCATCGAGAAGGGCTTGTGGCCCGGCGGCATCACGCCCTACGGCTACCGGGTGGACGCCAAACGCCTGGTCATCGACGAACCGGGGGCGGAGACCGTGCGGCTGATTTACCAGTGGTGCGCGGCGGACGGCCTTTCCACCGTCAAGATCGCCCAGCGCCTCACCGAGCTGGGCATCCCGCCGCACTACCGCCTCGACGGGCGCGGCGTGCGCGTCAGGGCGACCGTCAGCTACTGGCGGCCCGGCGGCGTGCTGCGGATTCTCAAGAACCCGGTCTACAAAGGCCAGCCGGAATACGGCAAGCGCAACACCAAATCCAGTAAGCCCAGCGGCGGCCTGCTGATCGGCGTGGCCCCGGCCATCATCAGCGAAGCGGCGTGGGAGCGGGCGCAGACCACCCTCAGCCGCAACCGACTGACCGCCATGCGAAACGCCAAGAATGTCTACCTGCTGCGCAGCCTAATCAAGTGTGGTGCGTGTGGGCGGACGTACATCGGCACCAGGGGAACGGACAAGCGCAGCCCGAATGGCAAGGTCTCGTACTACTACGGCTGCAATGGTCGGACTCTCCGGCATGGCCAGCCCGACCAGACCCGCTGCACGAATCCCTTCGTGCGTGGGCAGGACCTTGACGACCATGTCAAAGCCCGCATCCGGCAGATCCTCACCGCCCCAGACGAGGCCCTGCGCGCCCATGCCGGGGCGCGGCCCGATACGGCGGCCAGCGAGATCCGGCAGGTCGAGCAGGCACTCGGGAGCGGCGAGGCGCAGCGCTCACGGCTGCTCGACCTCTACCTCGGCGGCGACCTCGACAAGGCCGTGTACCTGGAGCGCCAGGCCAGCATCGAGGCCACGCTGCTCTCCCTGACGGCGCGGCTGGAGGCGCTGCGCGACGAGGCCCGCCAGCGCCTGAACGCCGAGAGCCGTGCCCGTGACGTGCTGGCCCTCAGCGCCGACCTGGCCGGACGCCTGGACGACCTAGACGACACCGAATGGCAGCGGCTGGCGCACGAGCTGGTCACGCGGGTCACGGTGGGCAAAGGCGGCGAAACGGACGTCACCTGGGCGCTCTAAACTGACCGGGTGAACCTGGCAAACGTCGACGACGGGCATATTGAATTGGGAATTCCACAGGCGCTACACCCCGCCTGACTTGCCGGGCTGGCTCCAGCACACCATGCGACTCGGCACCGTCAGGTGTTTTCAGTGGGCCTCCCGGTCAGATGCTGTCTACGCGATCCCCTCTTC
>Ga0160427_10002750_pt1 | contig 10505 bp, 14 predicted proteins | sample SolpanmetagenomL_FD_108194 | JGI IMG/M metagenome (GOLD analysis project Ga0160427, IMG submission 108194) | Solar panel surface microbial communities from Lawrence Berkeley National Laboratory, California, USA - L | ecosystem: Engineered > Built environment > Solar panel > Unclassified ...
AAGCTTTCTCCACAACATTTGGCATGATAATACACGCCGCAGCAGACGGTATTGCGCTCGGCGCATCGTCTACGAGCTCTAATACAACTTTAGAGTTTATAGTCTTTTTTGCTATCATGATTCATAAAGCACCGACAGCTTTTGGCTTCATAGCCATACTTCTGAGACAAGGGCTTAGCAAGCGACAGGCTCGTAGTCATCTTATAGTTTTTAGTGCCGCAGCTCCTGTAGGGGCAGTTTTGACGTGGATGTGTGTGAAGTTGGCTGTAAATCATGGTTCTCAGAACGCTCAGGCCGATGTTATGAATTGGTGGACAGGCATATTTCTTCTTTTTAGTGGAGGGACTTTTTTGTGAGTTGTGATCCTACTGTGAAGTTTACTTTGCTAATGCGATACTTTAGATATGTCGCTATGCATGCAATGCAAGAGCAATCCCATCAACCATCAAATCATTCGCCTTATACAATGAATAATATAGATATGGGCAGATCCGGTATGAACAATTCTGACACAGATAATCCCGAGCCGAAAAATGGGCTTCAAGATATGGTTGTCACCGTTCTTGGAATGATGTTACCATTACTTGCTCAGATTGGTCACCATCATTGATCACAGCAATTTTATGTCATTCTAGAGTATGATTGATGATTTTTAGTCTTTCATCTATCCTTCAAACTCTAGAATCTTAAAATAATAATAATAATAATAATAATAATAGTGCCACCATAACACCCGCTTATATCAATAATGTACAAATTCCAGGAAAGCGACATAATCAAGTCCTCAAGAACCCCCTTTTTAGAGGCTGCAATCCATGCTGCCTAGATCGGCCATGTTTTGCTTTCCACATGTCCTTGCAGTTCTTCGAGTTCTTGTTCGCCACAGGCGCGAGGATTTTGTTTGTTGCCTCCTCAGAAGCATCGTGAATTTGTAATCGCATTGAACCGCTAAACTGTATAGAATTGTTGGATCTTGGCCTTGTCGATCTTGGTTGTGAAGCCGCAGTCAATAAGGTGTGGCCATTATTAGGCTGTGTTTTCCTAGACAAATCATCCAATGTTCGATCCTCCATCGTATCCAGGTATTTGTCGCGGATTACTGCCTTTTCCAGCGTTTCTGTTGGAAGAAGCCGCGAAGCTTTGTCCGATTCTGTCCTCGCTGGTACATCTTTAGTAGAACTTGACTTTTGTAATTTAAGCTTTGCGTCTAATTCTCTTCTTTTCCGTTTCGCTGTCTGGCTTTGTCTGTAAGAAACATCAGCGACCTAGAACACAATCGTGTAAATTTCAGATGATCGTAGAGGAAAATACAATTCTATCAGCCTGGATGAAGCATCCTCTGCGCGCAGTATTTGTTTGCGACTCTCCGATATTGTGACTTCCTCAGGCGCATCATCGCTGTCTTCATCTTCGTCATAGTCCTCTTGAACTTTGACATCGTCTTGATCGTTGATTGAACCATCGCAAAGTGTGGATGGATCCGCAGCATTTAAATCTTCTTCATCGAACTTAATATGCTTTTTCTTCGCTGAGGTCACTGTGATTCCTTTCACAGTGGTATGCTCAGTCGGAGCTGATCGCTTTCGTTTGGTTGATTGTTCCATGTTTACTTCCAAACTAGTAAGAGGCTGAGGAAAGGGTGTTCTCGAGAAAGCAGAAGTATCTTGAAAGTTAGAGCAGGGCGATTGGCCTACTTGTTATGGTGATGGGTGTTCAGTACTATGCGAATGAATATTTGCTAAGAAATGTCTGGTAGCGTTTCTTTCTTTCTTGATGCTCATGCCGGCGCAAATAATTTGGAAATTTCAGTCATCATTCATGGCACGTCTTGTTTTGGCTTAGAGGCTGTGGCTCAACAAGAGTGTCTCGGAGCCGTACAAATGATACCCTTGAGATGCGGCAATTATAACTGTGGCACTCCCGAGAAGTTGAGATGAACAAATGAATAAAAACAATTGCAAGAGGGCATATTTGATCAGTGTTTGATCTGCACAATAATCAATCTTATTATAAACATTCATTTTTGTTCTCATTTTCAACTTGAAGATGCTGGTCAAGCTTAGTTCCATCTTCATGCGCTTGATGTATTGACTAGATTTCTATGGAGATTGAAGATATGTATTTCTTGAAGACCATAGTGTACACGCTTTGCTTCGTGCTTTTGGATCAACGGTTTCTGATTGTATTACCATTTAAGCGTGCCGGTCAACTTAGAAACTGCAACGAACTCGGGCAACAAGTCATTATGTATACTTGCTGATAGCACGAATCAAGTTATCGGACACAGGACAGAATCTGTAGCGGGTATCTATACATGTATCGATTTGAGGGAAGCATAAAAGGGCTGAGAGTGGCTAGCACCGGAGTTCGAGCATGGCATTTTGTGCATCCTTCTACAGGATTGGGGAATCGTCATTATGCGGTAGCAACAAGTAAGGAAATCACAAGTCCAGAATGGAGTCAAATACTCCCAGCAGCTGCTGTATTTCATGCAGCTCAAAAATCCAAGTTTCTTTCATTCAATCGTCACAAAGCTGGACAGATTTTGACGGATCTTTGGGTTTGTGGAGTCAATCGCAACAAGATATTGGATCCGAAAGATAGTCAATTTATATGTCAAAGTATGTTCATTTTACCAGTCCTGTCTCAAACTGGATTATGGACGCTTCATTGTTGTTGTTGTCGTAAGACTCTGCTGATAGGGCGCACTAGAAAATGCAATCCAACCATCAGATCTGACTATGCTTGCACAAGTCTTGCTGCGCTCTCCTCCACCACCCAATGCTCCAAGAACCCCAAGTCTAGGCTCCTTGGGTCTTCATTTGTTGAGTTCTGCAGCATCCTTGAATGATACTTTAGCTATCATAAGACTAGCTAGTAATGTATTGAAGGTCTCATCAAGCACGCCCAACATGTCCTTGGAAGGCGAAGCACATATGAGGAATTTGAGAAGACTTTCCAATGACGGTGTCGTCGAAGCAACCATTCTTCTGGCTCAAGTATATACACAAAGAGGACAGATTGAAGCGGCTATACCTTTCTGGGAACGTGCAAGTGAAGCTGGATCTGGATATGCTTGTTCAGAGTTGGGCAAAATTTATCTCCAGCGACCGGACCACGAACATAAAGCTAAAAGCGCTTTTCAAAAAGGTGTGGAATTGTGTACGTGAAGCTCTCCCTCTCTCTTCATTAATGTTAAGATCTCATTACTAACCTTCAGAATATAAAAATGGCAGATGATGTAGATTCTCATCATCAGCTGGCGCTGATTTTGATGAAAGAAACAGGGTTTTCGGCACAGAGCAAGGAACTGTTCTCTCTTGCTGCAGCCTCTGGGTCAGAACTAGCGGCAAAGCAGCTGAGCTCCATGTTTACGCGGTCTGATGGTTTCATAGCTGAGGAATGGGTTGCATTTACTAAGTGATGAATGGTGTTGTAGATTTGTATATCGTTCACCACTTATGAGTAGTTCAAATGAAAACGCTCTGTGTCATACTTATTTCATATCTATAAATCAATCGGTTCTCGCTCATGTCCTTTGATTAGGAAAGGTATCATAAAAGGTGTTGTCACTACAGGATAAAATGATGTTTCAAAACACCATTGTCTCGTCAAATCAAAACTACACAAATCCCATTCTAGATCCATTATCTATATATGATTTTAAACAAAATAGCCCAATTAAAACTGAAACCCGCTCTCAAATCTATGCAATAAAAAGTAGGTAAGATATTTTATTAACCCTGGACATGATCCATAAACTTGCTTTGAAAAGCCTTTCCTGATCTACTCGCCTCGAGCAGTGTATCCAAAGAGCCACATGCTGCAGCGATAAAACCGAGATATGGCTGACTTGGTTTCAGTACCCTAGACAAATACTCAGGGTGGAATTGTACACCAACGAACCAAGGATGATCTTGCAATTCCAGAATCTCCATCCTTTGTCCACTAAGGTCCTTGCCCACGAAGGTGAGACCTTTTTCGTGAAGGGTGTCTACACATTTTGGATTGACTTCGTATCTATGTCTATGACGTTCGAGGATGATTTCTGCCTGACCATACAACTGACGCATCTTCGACCAGGATGTGTTGTCTTGGAACTTTGTCTCTCGTAAACCTAATCTCATGTTGCCTCCCATTTTCTCCTTTGATATTTCTGGCATAAAGACTACAATTGGATTGGCTAATTCTTCTGGCTTTGGAACCAATTCCTCGGAATTTGCCCCTATAGAAATACTATCCGTCAGAAACTATAAAACCGGAAGCTTATGTTTGACAGAGTTATGTATTTACCTTCCAAACCAGCAACGTTTCTGGCATATTCGATGACGGCAATTTGCATTCCAAGACAAATCCCCAAGTAGGGTATCTTTCTGGTTCTAGCCCAGTTTGCAGCTGCGATCATACCCTCTGTTCCTCGTGTTCCAAATCCTCCCGGGACAAGAATTCCACTACCACGATTTAGCTCAAGTTAATATTCGTAACTGCCCAACTACTTGCGCACGATAAATCAGCAGAAGACTTACTTGGCTGTGCATACCATATGCCATGCACGATGGTAGTTTGCAGGACTGTTCTTCATTGTCTCCGCTTCCAGATCTGTCGAGTCTACCCATTCCAAGATGAGTTTCCGGCCGCAATGCATAGCAGCATGTTCCAAGCTCTTTGTGACACTGAGGTAGCTATCGTGTAAGGATGTGTACTTGCCAACCAGTGTAACTTTGACCTCGTCATGTAATAGCGTTGATGCGTTCACAAGTCGTTTCCACTCCTCCCAAGTAGCTTGACCCTTTAGAGCATGTTCCTTGGGGACTATTAAGTCATCTAATTGAAGCACCGAGGATAACAGAGATATCAATTTTTGTTGCTCGAGCATCAATGGAACTCTATAGGTAAGACCGACATCAACCACTTGGACTACGTCCTCAGGTTCGACTTGACAGAACATAGCAATTTTATCAACAGTAGACTTGGTTAGGGGTTCGGCGCATCGACAAGCAATCTACACACGTTAGTTATGATCATAAAGCAGAGAATACAGTACAATTACCAGATCAGGCTGAAGGCCCAAACTTCTGGCATCCTTTATAGCGGCTTGGGTAGGCTTTGTCTTTTGCTCTCCGCCTATAACAGGTACCAAGCTAACATGTATCTGCAAGAAATTACCCTTTCCAGCCCTACGGCGTAGCTGTCTCATTCCCTCAATGAAGGGCGCAGACTCAATGTCTCCAACTGTACCACCCAACTCAATGATACAAACATCGGGCTCCTCATTCGTGTCGTCCACAGGTATCTTGGATACTCTCTCAATCCAATCTTGGATGGCATCCGTTATATGTGGCACAACTTGAACAGTCTTTCCGAGATACTTTCCTTCTCTCTATCAAAAATGTGTCAGCTAGACCAACATAAAACAGTTTGCTAAGCTATCTTCACCTCTCGCTCTATGACATGTTGATAGATCTTTCCAGTAGTGATGTTATTCTCTCGGGTCAAAGTGATGTTTAGGTATCGTTCATAGTTGCCAAGATCCAAATCAACTTCTCCTCCGTCGTTGAGGACGTAAACTTCTCCATGTCTAGTTTAACAGACTCGTTAGCTATCAAAGATTTGCTTATGAGCGACCACTTTAAACAGATATGTGCATACTGACTCGGTGGGTGCCATGGTTCCTGCATCAATATTCATGTATGGATCTATCTTTATAGCAGTAACGTTCGGAGTTTGTCAATGCCATAGACTTGATTCGTTATTATACTGGAATACATATCTTCAAGCCGAGTGTTTTTAGGAGCAGGCCAGTAGATGAAGCTATGGATTTGAATTAGCCATCATTTACATGTTGCTAATGACTCGGATCAATTTACCAATCACTCCTTTGCCAATACCACTTATAACACCTGTACATGTTGTATCAGCTTCGATGTGTAGAGAAGAGAGAATATGTTGTATTTAGGTCGCACCTCCAGATACAAGAACGTATTTCATCTTGCCGGTTGTTGTTTATTGAAGTCTCAAAAATTCGAGTGATGTTCCTCTAATTGATTTAACTGTGATGAGAGTGATGAACCAAACTAGTACTTGAGTTGGTACAGCTAACTTCGCTGCCGACGACTTGGTGTACCGTTTAGCTTGATAGCGATCTGGCTTGCTACTGAAAATGCGAGCGATTATGCAAATTGAAGTAAATTGCGTGAATTTGAACTTTTAGTTGAGATGTTGGCTTCGTGTACAGTCGGAGCAATTGCAGCTTTTCTGTACGCAGGAGGATCGTGTTTTGTATTTAAAAAATTTCGAGTCCCGAATTAAAAAAAAGTTCTGTTTGTTTGTTGTAGGAGCAGTACCTGGTTTGGCGACAAGCTAAAGGGGAAAAGAATTATTTTGTGAGCAATTGACCGATTAACAGTTTGGGGAGAATTATTTTTATTTTATTTTATTTTTTCCTTCTTCAGTTGGATTAACGTTTAACATTTAGTAGTATGGGCTACTAATACCAAGAAGAAGCAATTCTTATCGCGAGCTCCTCTAGCATGCACAGAACCCTTTTTCTTCTTTTTGTGTCAAGCGGCTGTTGAGCTACTTTACTTCATATCCTTGTGTGCCCAGCACTGAATAATAATAATAATATATACTACTAAATCCTTTGCCTGCTTGCTCACTTAGTAGGTACTTACTTAGTACTTACTTACTTACTTACTTACTTACTTAGTACTAAGTAGTCAGGTGCAGCTGACACAAGCTCGGGCTTTGCAGTGAGAGTGATAATGCGATCTATTACACAGTTCTAATCTAGAGAAGTATCTCATAGAATTGATTGACATTGTTTTATCGAAGGCTTGGGCGTTGAACGCAACTAATTTATGCAAGCGCTTGATAGAAGTAAAGATGATGCCACGTTGGATTCATTCAATTTTCATATCACATGAATCTTTCCATTTCCCCCTCGTTTATTGATTTCGCAGCTGCAGCCCTACCAAGCCTTACACTTGAGATATATATATGACGCTCGCCTTCGACTTGGCTAAGTTAATAGACATGCTGATACCATTATTCTTCTTTCGCACCTTGAACCCTGTACCTTCTTTAATGAACGTTGAGATATGTTATAGGTAAGCACATATCATAGTGGTCTTGAAAAAATCATGCTATATCCGCTACAGCTAAAAATGTATGCTTACTAAGTAGTCCCTAGCCTATAACTTCTATCCTGTACACGTGGGCATTTACTTACGAAGAGCCTCTCAATAGAGCCTTACAAAGCCGAATACCTACACTGTTTTCATAACTTTCTATTGCAAGTCTGGCTCCCATACGCTTTTCTTTTTGGTGATCATCCATAATTTGTTTTAAATCATCGGGCTTCATTACAAAACATAGGATAAAAAATCACATAATAATGAGATGACAAGGACTCATACATAAATGCGATAATCCAGAGACGTTGTCCTCCAAAGGAACATATAGAGGAACAAGTACCTGGGTACTTTCCGTAACAAAGAGAATTAAGAAAACCGGTTTAAGCCTAGTGGGGATGAATGCAAATAGAATTGAGTTGTACCATGCTCGAGCGCTCTGTATAGTAACTTTGTATAACCAAGTCTAAAGACGCCACACATATACTTCTGTACACAAGGTATTTTAAAATCGATGATCTAATACAAAGAGTGCGGTAGATTGTCCGAGAATTACATACCTAGATATACACGATATCGAAAAATGAAGGACAGGCAGGAGAGTGTCAGGTCGTATAACTACTTAAGTAGATAAATAATATCCTGGTAAATATCGGTATATACAGTTTACAACCTACTTGCTTAGTACCTACCTAATTACCTAAGTATTCAAAAGATAAAAGGAAACCATATATCACACACTAGATATACGATTTCCAACATGAACTCAACACAAAATGTCTTTCCGCAGAAGATCTACACGAGATTAAGCAAACGAACAAACACCTAGACACACAATTCCAGAGATGTGCAAACAAGATACAGTAGATGGATTAGATAAGATTAAAACAATACCTGTCTGCACTAAAAGCTCTTAGCTTGGAATTTTTATTTTTTGTGCTGTTACTTAACCGCGATAATAATCATCTGGAGCTTGGAGGAAACACATACGCCCCTCCATAGCTTCATTGCATTTGGTCTGCTTCAACCAGTTTCTTTCCTCTCGAATTTATTACACAATGTCATTAAGCATACCTGCTGCTCCTCAGAGTGGCCTTTTCAAGAACGGTTACTCAAAGTATGTGTGCCTATTTTTTTGTGTTGAACAACACCAGATATATACATCTCTCGATATTGGAGCATAGAGGGGGTTATTTTTTCCCCACAAGGCAATACAAATATGCTAACTTTTCTGAAACAGCTATGCGAGCGAAGATGGAGCTGTATACCGTAATATTGAAGCTTGCAGAAGCATTTCCTCCACAGTACAAACCTCTTTCGGTCCATATGGTCGCAACAAGATTGTCATAAATCATCTCCAAAAGATGATTCTGACAAATGATGCTGCAACAATCGTTCGAGAACTAGATGTCGTCCATCCAGCTGTCAAGCTTATTGTCATGGCTAGTCAGCAGCAAGAAGCAGAAGTACAGAAAATCTTTCGTAACACAAAAATGAAGAATATTACCTAACGAATTTATAAAGATGGGAGATGCCACCAACCTCGTTATCATATTTGCTGGAGAATTATTGAAGATGGCGGAGAATTTGATCCGAATGGGCGGTTTACAGCCATCTGATATCATTCAGGGTTACGAGAAGGCTTTAGATTTTACTATGGAAACCTTGAAGTGTTGGTGCGCCCATATTTATATATCAAGTCATCTACTTACCCGAATAACCTACAGCCCTTGCAAAAGACGAAGTGACCGACATGAAATCCCAGTCGCAGCTCAGCAAAGCAATAAGAACCGTCATCGCGGCAAAACAATATGGACACGAAGACTTACTCGCAGATCTTGTTGCAGAAGCTGTTCTCGCTGTTCTACCTAAGAACGCTACAAACTTCAACGTCGATAACATTCGAGTGGTCAAGATCATGGGAAGTAGTTTGGAGGAGAGTCAAGTGGTCAAGGGAATGGTGTTTGGCAGGGAGCCCGATGGTATGGAGTACGCTCGATCCTCGGTCCAAGAACTTTGCTGATGTACATAGGCTCTGTCAAGAAGGCCAAAAAGTCCAAAGTAGGTGTATTTGCCTGCCCTATTGACTCTTCACAAACAGAGACAAAAGGAACTGTATTATTACACAATGCCAAGGAGATGTTGGAATTTACAAAGGGTGAAGAGGATCAACTTGAGATAATCATCAAGGAGATCTTTGATTCTGGTGTACGCGTTGTTGTCGCTGGTGCCACTATAGGAGAGCTAGCTTTGCATTATCTCAATCGATATGGTATATTAGTCATCAAGGTGCAAAGTAAGTTTGAACTGCGACGATTATGCCGTGTAGTTGGGGCCACTCCACTGGCCAGACTCGGAGCACCTATGCCTGATGAAATGGGTATTGTCGATATTGTTGAAACATTGGAAATTGGAGGAGACCGCGTTACCGTTTTCAGACAAGGTGAATAAGATTTACAACCTATTTCTATCTTATGCTGATTTTTTTCCCAAGAAAACGAGACGACGAAAACTGCCACGATCGTCATTCGTGGTGCCACTCAGAACCACCTCGATGATGTAGAGAGAGCAATAGATGATGGCGTCAACGTAGTGAAGGCCATAACTAGAGACGCTCGATTAGTACCCGGAGCTGGCGCCACTGAGATGCAACTAATAGAGAGAATTGTTTCGTACGGAGAAAAAACGCCTGGTATTTCACAATATGCTATCAAGAAGTACGGTGAAGCTTTTGAGGTGGTTCCCCGAACTTTGGCAGAAAGCGCTGGGCTGGATGCTACAGAAGTGCTAGGAACACTATATGCTGCTCACCACAAGAAAGATGACTGGTCTACAGGTGTCAACTTGGAGGTACGTACGCCTTTTATGTTCGATATTGTGATAATAGCTGAGCTCTTCATTTTCAGGACGAGAAAGGTACAGGCGTGACTGATGCGATTGCTGCTGGCTGCCTCGATCTTTTAATCAGTAAGAGCTGGGCGATAAAGTTGGCGACAGAGGCAGTATGCACAATATTGTCAATTGACCAAATTATAGTAGCTAGACAAGCTGGAGGTACGTCTCGTATTTTGGCTCAATTCTTGCTGTTGGAGTGCTAACTTTTACTATACAGGACCAAAAGTTCCCCAGCCAAATGCTGGATGGGACAATGATGATTAGAGTAGGGAAGCGCCTGACTCTGCTTACAGCCTGTAGAATCAGTAGTCTTTGTTGAGATGTATTGTCAATGACATTTCTATAAGAGGAATTCTCATACACAAACAAGTTGATAGATACCCAATTTATTATTCCACAATATCTAAAGGGCGTTTTGAGAAAGAGTGTGTTCTAATGAAACAATAGACGTTAAGCATGGATTGCGGTCAAAATATG
>Ga0160427_10002751_pt1 | contig 10503 bp, 9 predicted proteins | sample SolpanmetagenomL_FD_108194 | JGI IMG/M metagenome (GOLD analysis project Ga0160427, IMG submission 108194) | Solar panel surface microbial communities from Lawrence Berkeley National Laboratory, California, USA - L | ecosystem: Engineered > Built environment > Solar panel > Unclassified ...
AGCTGATGAACGGCCAGCGCCGCCGCCTGCTCAAGTACCTGGAAGGCAAGGACTACGACGCCTACATCGCCCTGACCAACAAGCTCGGCATCCGCCGGGGCCAGCGCATCGTTCGCTGAGTCGAAACAAACTTTATTGCCGCCTGGGAGAAGTCCTGGGCGGTTTTCGTTTGGAATTGCGGCGGCCATGCCCTCCTTGCACCCAGTTGCAACCGCTAAGCTCAGGCCATGACGACCCCCCGGCACGTCCGCGCCGTGGCCGTGCAGCCCCAGTGGCACGCCCACGACTTTCTGAGCAGCGCCGCCTTCAAAAGCTGGATGCGCGCGCAACTCGAATCGGCCCGGCCCCACCTGTCGGCGACCCAGCCGAATCTGGTGGTGCTGACCGAACTCAACGGCCTGCCGCTGGTGCTGCGCGGCGGACATCTGGCGGCGGCCACCGGCAAGTTCGAGTGGGCGGCGGCGCTGCTGCTGCTCCAGCACCTGCCGGAAGTCTTGCCGATTTTGCTGCGCGCCGCGTGGGCGGGTGAGCGGGTCTCCCCCATCCGCGCCTTGCAACTGGCCCGCGCCAACGAAAACGTCTCCCTCTATCTGAGCACCTGCCGCGATCTGGCGCGCGAGTACCGCGTCTATCTGGTGTCGGGCAGCACGCCGACGCCGCATTACCGTCTGCACGGCGACCAGCTCAGGCGCGAAGGCCGCGCCCTCTACAACCAGACCGCCGTTTTTGCCCCCGACGGAGCACTGATCGGCACCGCCGACAAGGTTCACCTCACGCCCGACGAGGAACAGGGCGGCGTGGATCTCTCGCCCGGCGACCTTGCGGCGCTGCGGGTCTTTCCGACACCGGCGGGTGACCTGGGCGTGGCGATCAGCCTCGACGCCTTCCGGCCGGACGTGATCGGCAGCCTGACGGCGCAAGGCTGCACGGTGTTGCTGCAACCCGACGCCAACGGCAGTCCCTGGACCGGCAAGGAAGGCATCTACCCGGCAGGCCAGACGCCGCGCGACCAGCCGCTGGCCTGGCTGGAGAGCAGCTGGCAGGTGACGCATCAGCAGCAGATTCGTTACGCCGTCAACCCGATGGTGGTGGGCAACCTGCTCGACCTGACTTTCGACGGCCAGAGTGCGATCACCGGGCCGGACGCCGAGGGCCTGTCGCCGCGCAGCTACGCCCTGACCCCGCCGCGCGGCGGCTTTCTGGCCCTGCTGCCCTGGGTGGCAGACGGGCCGCCTGAGGAGTTGCGTCAGGTCGGCAGGCAACTCGCCGCCCACTCGGGGCACCCACGCGAGAACGCCTACCTGAGCGGCGTCGTTCACGCCGACCTGATGCTGCCGCCGCAAACCCTGACCGCGCCGCCCAGCACCCCGCACGAGCAGGCAATTGCAGCGTTTCTGCGCAGCCAGGCCCACTTGCCGCCCTCGCCGCTGCGCTGGGGCTGGGCGCTGGCGGCGGCCCTGGGCCTGGGGGTAGGGGCGCTGCTGCGCCGCCGGTAAGGGGGCAGGGCAGCGAGGCGATTTGACAAGCCCGGAGATGGCCCCTATACTCCCTTACGCATCCGGAGAAGCCTCTTCGGTGCGCCCCGCCGCCGTGCGTGGGGGGTTGGCCGAGCGGTTGAAGGCGACAGTCTTGAAAACTGTAGTAGGGCAACCTACCGGGGGTTCGAATCCCTCACCCTCCGCCAACGCTACGGACCAGCCCAGTCAAGATTGCTGGAGAGATGGGTGAGTGGCTGAAACCCCAGTCCTGCTAAGACTGTATACCTCACAAGGGTATCGAGAGTTCGAATCTCTCTCTCTCCGCCACGTGTGCCTGTAGCTCAGCTGGATAGAGCGTCTGACTACGGATCAGAAGGCCAGGGGTTCGAATCCCTTCAGGCACACCACACAAAGGACCCGCCCAGTGCGGGTTTTTTCGTTTTCCTACCCGCCCTCTGTTTTGCCCAAAGCACCGATCTTGCCCAAACCTTGCCCAAATGCTTTGAGCTGGGAGAACGTTCGTCGATGAATCCTGAACTGGGGGCTGGTCAGGGGGCCAGCAAGAAACACGTCCAAGAAAACCCAAAGGGGGGGGTGTGTTTTTGGTGGGGACAGCGGGGACGCTGGGGACAAGTGGCTTTAAACCCGCACCCAGAGGGCTTCCAGCCCTGTCCCCACTCGCTCGGGCCACAAAATCTGCTCAGACAGGCGAAAGAGCGTAGAACCTCTTCCAGACAGCGTTAAATCCCTGTCCCCACGCTGGCCCGGATTGTCCCCACTGTCAGGCTGCGAAGGTGGAAACGTGCCAAGAAAGAGGAAAACTTCACTCTTTTGGGACATCCGGGTCCGCTTTTGCCTTCGCCGGAGAGAGGTCGAGCATCATTCCCCGGCGCTCCCCCTCGAAGTCATGCCGGTAAATGTTGAGCGTCGTGCTGGTCTGGGCATGGCCGAGCTGCTTACTGAGCGCCGCAACATTCCAGCCCCCGGCGTGTCCCAGCGTGGCGAAGCTGTGGCGCAGCTTGTGAGGCGAAAGAAGAGGCACGCCCGCCCGCAGGCACGTCCGCCGCATGGCCTTCCGTGCCGTGCTGTGCAGCAACGGCTTCCCGCTGACTGAGGGAAAGATGTACGGCCCCACGCCGCCCCCGTGGCCTTCCGCTTCGATCTTCACGTTTTCTCGCATCCGGTCCAGAATGTCCAGGCCCACGCCGCTCACCCACACCACGCGCCGCCCGGCAGCTGTCTTTGGGTCGTCTTCGAAGAACTGGCCCCGGAACTCTGAGCGCGTCTTGCTGACCTGCACCCACACCGCGCCTGTTGTGCCGTCTTCGAGTGGCGGCGTCTGATCGTCGGGTGACACGTCTTCCCAGTACAGCCCCACCGCTTCGCCCAGCCGCAGGCCGGTCAGCAGCATGAACGCCAGCACAAGCGCCCAGCGGTCTTCGAGCGCCGCCGCCAGGAAGGCCCGTGCTTCATCCGGCGTGAATGACTTCACCCGCGCCGCACTGGCTTTCTCTTTCACCGGCGAAGCGTGAACGGTGGGGTTCTCCCTCAGCACGCCGTCCATGATTGAGCGCTTGTATGCCCCGGACAGCAGCGCCCGGACTTGCCGCTGCCCGCTACCATGCAGGCCCGCACCTTCCAGGTGTTCATAGTGGGCGCGCAGGGCCGCAGGCGTCAGGCCCGCCGCCGTCAGGTGCCCCAGGCGCGGCAAGATGTAGCGCTCTAAGAGGTATTCATTCCTGGCCGTGTAGCCCGGCTTCCAGATGGCGCGCTTGCTGTCGATGTGTTCCCGGATCATCTTGCCCACCGTCAGGGTGCGCGACACCGGGCGCTGACCCACCGCCGCCTCCGCTTTCTTCGCCTCCACCGCCGCTCGCGCCGCCGTCATGTTCTTCGCCGTGCCGGAAGGCCGCGCCGCCGTACCGTCCGGGTACGTCACCCGCACACGCCACCAGACCCGCCCGGAAGGCAGGGTTTTGTACTCCGCTTCGCCGTGTCCCCGCTTCTTGCCCATGCCCAAGAGTAAGACGCCACAACACAAACAGGAAAGAAAGACGGGTTATGGGAAAGGAAGAGGGTGTGTGTCATGCTGAAAAGCACACCACCCGCACACAGGCGAAAGGGGGCCAAGCATACCCGCACAGCAGACGCCCAAGGCCCAGATCCGCGTCTTCGTCACTGCGAAGGAAATTAAGCGCACCCCGCGCCCTAAGCAAACCGGCAAGGAAATTAGGGCATGGATGGAGACCCAGATCGCCAATCACTGTTTTTTAGATTTATTATCTCCAAAAAATATATTCGTAGGGGTAATATGACAGCAGAGATAGCAATACTTAACGTTTACGCAGTAGCTTTAGCCGCAGATAGTGCAGTTACTATAGATGACGGTGAGAATAAGAAGGTATTCACTTCAACTAATAAGATATTCAATCTATGCAAGGGAAGTCCTATAGGAATAATGATATATGGATCGGTTGATTTTATGGAAACACCCTGGGAAACAATCATAAAGAACTTCAAAAGGTTGAACAAGAAGAGAAAATACGACACTTTAGAGGATTGCGTTAATGAGTTCGTCAAATACCTAAAGGATACAGAGTTTCACACTGGAAATTTGTTGAATGAGTGTATACAAAATAGAGTATTAGAGATTTTTTCCAGCTTAATAGAGGATTTTACCATACAAGTTGAAGTAGCCTTAGCGAGATTCGGAAGACTAAGCGATAAACAAATCAGATCTGCTTTTTCTGATTTTCTTATAGAACAGTTAAATAGTGCGAAAGATGTAGATGTTTCAGCTGACGCCGAAAATGCATTTGCGGCGTTTAAAGTTCGATTCAAAGATTATATAAACGACACTATAGAATTTAGATTTATGAAATTATATTCAAAGAAGCAGAAGTCTTTAATACTGAATATATTGAAATACAAGATGCTTGGCTCTAATAATTTGACAGAGCATATGACGGGCTTGGTAATAACCGGTTTTGGAGAAAATGAAAACTTCCCATCACTTTATCATTTAAGATTCGATCTAAAAATAGAGGGATATCTAAAATACGATAGACTATCTGAACACGTAATTGGAGATAATATCGTCGCTCTAATCAAGCCATTCGCACAATATGACATGGTGGCACGGTTTATGGAGGGTATAGATCCTTCATATAAGAGTTACGTCTTGGATCTTACAGAAGATCTGCTAGCTGAAAGTGCCTCTATCATTAGAACTTCTCTCTTTTCGGGGAGCGAAAGTAAGTTGCATAAAATAAATCTAGAGATCGAAAAGTTGAATGACAAACTTCTCAGTAAATTTAAAGGGAAAATAGAAGAGAAAAGAAGAGAATACATAGACCCCATAACAAATATTGTCAGGACACTTCCTAAAGAGGAAATGGCCAATATGGCCGAATCTTTAGTCACAGTTATGGCAGTAAGGAGGAAGTTCTCTAATAATGTAGAGACGGTTGGTGGACCAATAGACGTTGCAGTAATAAGTAAAGGTGATGGTTTCGTATGGATAAACAGAAAACATTATTTTAAAGGAGAACTGAATTATGACTTCTTCGGAGAAAGAGAATAAAGATATGCATAGTATTAGCCAGTTTATTTCTTTTTATTTCGCAGAAGATAACAAAGAGAGCGAGAGCCTTCTGTTATCAGAAGAAGATATAAAAGACTTCCTTCAGAGTGTGAAAAGGATAATTGAGGAGGAAGATTGATTCTTCCTCCTCAATTATCCTTCGAACCAAAGTAAAAGCCCAAGACAGTTCCGACGACGGCTATAAGGGGGGTGAGTATTGTAGCCGCTATATCTTTTATCTCAACTGCTTCTGTTTTCTGCCATAACTCTTTATATAGAATAATACCTATCACTGCTACCAAAGTTATTACTAAAATGATAGCTATAATTCCTCTTATTTTCTCACGATGGGGACGTGGATCGTAGTTCTGTCCCTTATATACTTTAGGAGTTCTTACTGAGAAATCGTCACCTGTAAAATTTGCTTCTTCCTCTGACATATCATTTCATTACTAGCTCTCGTATACGCTTGTCTTTATCTTCAATCAGCAGTTTTTCCCCGTTGCGCTGCGATTGGTCTAAGAATTTCTCCACTGCAATCGCTTGACGAACTACGTCTGTAACAGTTGTCCCTCTGCTTTTCGCCAACTCTTTCAACAAGTCCACGTCAGTCTGCAGTAGATTCATTGAGACCTTGACCTTTACATTGTTAGACATATCACTTTTCCTCCCGAGGAAAATGCTTTCCGCTTATCAGACTATACAAATTTCCACACCAAAACCTTACTAGGTATGGATCGTGTCTATACCGAATGTTTAATTCGTTGTTCATATTTTCTTAATTTATCTTGGAGAGTAGGATATCCCTACGTGGCGAAAAGAAGGCCCTCACTACGCGGGCGCGTCAGCGGGTGACGCTCTTCCCTTCGCCGCTTCGAGCTGGCCCTGCGCGTAGGCGTTCTTTAAGGCGTCCGTCCAAGGAAAAGGAGCAGCTTGTAAAGTCCCCCAATTCCAACAGCCACTGCACCTGTGCCGGTGAATCCTGCCCAAATGGGTTGGCCGGTCTGAGCCAGAAATACAGTGCAGATCAGGAGTGCGACAAAGGCCAGCAACCCAGTTACCGCCAGCAGAGCTTTCAGGTGGATGCGCGTCATAGCCTCACTCGCCATGCCATGCAGGGCAAGTTTAGGGTGTGCCATCTAGCGTAGGAAGTAAATGTGTGCAAAACGCTCTCCTTTTGGGCGTTCTGTTTCCCTCTCTCGACACTATGGTCATGGAGTGTCTCAGTTACGGACTTGTCCTTTGAATAAGGCAGCCTGTAATCTAGGGTTACAAAACGAGTGACGGCGCAAACGCGACGCGCTTGCTTTGAGGTGAGCGGCCCTGAATCTTGGCGGATGGGGGCCGCTCGCGGCTTTGGTAACTGTGTTCTATCAGCTACCTAAAACCAAAGTAGCAGGAAGCATAAGGGGCCGTAAATGCCATTTTGGCGCTGTGACGCTGTTGTGACTCTTTTGTTACGCGTCAGGAAATAGAGGGAAGCGTCTGGGACGCGAAAAGCCTTTCGGTCTCCCTTATTTTGTGACGCTGTTGTGACGGTAACTCGGCGAACAAAGAGGTTTACGGGCTATCACAGGCAGCAGCTACTACTTCGCCGCTCACCCCGCTATCTCGATACCGTCCAGGCTGCCGCCCGCCGCTCCAAGCATCCCCTGACGAACCGACGCGCCCCACGTCCGCAACCCCGCCCAGGCCCGGTAGGTGCTGCTGTCTTCGCCGGGCAGACTCACCGGAAGCCAGCGGGCGCAACGCGTGGCCAGCTCGAAGGGTAGACATATTCTGGCCTCCCCTTGCCCGGTCAAGAGAGAACCCCTACCACGCCGGGGCGTCAGCGAGTGACGTTCTTTTCTTCGCCGCTTCGAGCTGGCCCGGCCTGGTACGGCGCGTAGGCTGCCCGGAAGCTGACCCCCGCTGAGCGGGGCGTTTGAGCTGCCCCGCTTGGTTGTGCGGCTTATTGAAGACGAGAAAAGTTGGAAACTTTTGAGGCATTGAGCCGTGATGGTATAAGGGCACTGTGCCCACTCTCGAAATAGGCTCCTACCAGGTCACAGCGCTCGAGGGCAGCATGCCTGCCGACTATGCAGACCTGCAGCGGCGTGCAGCCCTCTGTGACGAGTACAACGTGCAGAGCAGAGACTGCGGCTCGATTAGCACCGTCATCGTAACGACCGATGGTGGTGCACCAAACCTTGTCGTGGCACAACACCACAGCCCTGACGGCCCAGGCTTCCCCCTTGGGTTGGTCATCATCCCTGAAACGAGCCTGCTGCTCATTGGGGCGGGTGAACGGCTCTTGGCCTATGACCTTGAGCACCCTCGGCAGCTTTGGGAAGACCACGCCGTAATGGGATTCTGGGGATTCAAGCGGCACAGCACTGTCATTGTCATGTCGGCCGAATTGGAACTTGCAGCGTGGAACCTGCAGGGCCGGAAATTATGGACGTGCTTCGTTGAACCTCCCTGGACTTACGAAGTTCAACAAGACGTTATGCAGGTGGATGTGATGGGCGTACTCCAGCAGTTTGACCTTCACGCAGGTCCAGCTGAACGTCCCTGAGGTGCCAGGTCACCGCACTTCAGCCGCCCCCGCCTGGCTGACCGGCACTGCACATCGACGCGCCCCACCCCCGCAGATCTGAGCACCCCGCCCATGCCACACCCACCTGCCCGGCAGATGCGTTTGCCTTCGCCGATCAAGCCCACCATAAGTCACGGGTGCGGCGGGTGGGTCAGCTCGAAGAGGGAGCGGAACATACCCGCCCTTACACGGTGAAGAGGAAGCCCTATATCAGGTGGGCGTGTCAATAAATGACGCTGTTCTTCTCTTCGCCGATCACCCTCTGTAGAAGAAGCAACGAAAAGCCCCTACCATCTGGTAGGGGCTTAGAGGTATAGAAGGCGTTTATTTGGCTTTACGGACGGCCTTTGCTGCTGCTTTTGGTGCGGCCTTACGCCCGGCGCGGCGGCTGCCCAACTGCTGACCCTTATCGTAACTGGCCTGCATTTTCTGACGGGTCTCAGCAGCCAGCGCCTTGAAGTCCACCAGGCCAGAACTCACGCTCTCGATACTGGTCTTGATCTTGCCACCGGCTCGGTTCGTGGCAAGGCCACGGTTGACCTCATCAAACCAGCTGTCGAACTCAGGACTGGTTTCAAAAATCATCTCGCGCACACTACGGCTGTACGTCTCGTCACTCTTCCGACGGCTGAACTCCTTAGGCAGCTGAAACCGCTCTGTATTCATGTAGGCCGCTTCAAACTGACCCGCCCTCACCGCTTCCTTAAAGGCTTTGACAAAGCTATCACTGCGTTGGGGATTGGCGAGTTGGGCGACCTGCTCACTGAGTTTCAAATAAGACATAGCGTTAATCCTACATTACTCAGAAGGTAAGTCAAGAGGGAGTGTGCATTTAAAGCGAGTACGGCATTGATTACAAGTTTTCCTCTTCAGCAAATTCCCCGAACGCCAAAGAGGAAGATCAAAAGCCTGGGGCCAGGGCCGAATCGCTTCCCGATTTAAGGCACCCATTTTCATCGGTGATGGCTTCTACCTTCGCCGCTCAAGAAAAGATGTCAGAGGTAATCGCATTCATCCCGAAACAAACGGCAGGCACGAGTAGTCCTCTATGCTAGGGCAGTGACCTTCTCTGCCTCAGTCGATCAAGTTTTTACGATTCTAGAAGCTTACGCTAAAGAGCGGAATCCATCTGGACCCCTATTTTCATCTACTGGCATTATCGTTCTAGGGATGACGATACTTGGACCTGTCCTAGCATGGGCAGGCCTGGAACTTCAACACGATTGGATGGCTTGGGGAGGCGTTACGATTTTGGCAGCTGCCCTGGTTATCAATATCGTTAGAGCGTGGCATGAAACTAAAAATCCCTCCGTCAGCTTCTCCCAATTTACTCGTACAGCTGCAACGAAACAGGCAGAGACAATAACAAGACTGCATGCTATTCCGCTTCTCATTCTTGAAGACTGCGAACTTTATCTGAGCAAGCGTATTGAAGCGGCAGAACAGGGAATGGTGTTCCTCATCGGGCCATTGAAGACACTCGGTCTTGGAGGAGGCTTAACGGCCCTACTAGCAATAGGTAGCGCCATCGGGAATTGGATTCCCGCACTCAAGGATAGTTCTGTCTTTATTTACTCCTATGGACTCATCATGCTCGGAATCTTGTTCGCGGCAGAGCGAAGTGAGACCGGCCTTGTACAGCTGCGACTCAACCGCGACCTACTCACGCGCACGATCAAAATTCAGAAATCAGGTCAAACCCTCCCCTAACAGTGGGCATTCCCACGCCTACTCTTGGCTGGTCATAATTCGTCAGTGGGGTTGCGCATCTATATTCCGGCGAAGGGGAAGCCCCTACCACGTGGGCGCGTCAGCCAGTGACGTTCTTTCCTTCGCCGCTTCGAGCTGGCCCAGCAGTTCCCAGCTCAATCTCTGAGCAGCAGCTTGGAGAACGACACCCAGCGGGGGACCGAATCGGCCCGCTGACGCAGCAGCATATTTAACTGAGCGGCATGATGTTGCACGTGCCTCATGTTGTAGAGCGACAGTTCCAGCAGGCTGATGGCCTTGAAATCGCTGATGTAGCGTTGCCTTGCTCTCTCAGGTGTCAAGCTCCGGATGAGCTGACGGCTCTTCTGGCGACCGAATTCCAGATAGCTGAGGAGTTCCTGTTTGGTGTACACCCGCTCTGGCAGCTTGCCATCTAAGTCAAGCTCGCTCAGGGTGAAGGGGAGCGGGGGCTGAAAATCCAGGCTGGATTCAGAGGCGTAGAGGTCTAAAAAGAACAGCGTGTGGTACGTCAAATACCAGAATTCGTGCGGCCCGATCTGCGGCCCCCAGACCTCAGGTGGACAGGCCACCACAGCATTCTCCAACATGTCCAGCGCCGCACCAAATTGGTTCCAGAGAGACTCCAGTAGATCGTCGTCCATACCGGCAGTGTTCCAGAGCAACCTGTCTTCTGGCAAGTTGCCGCTTCAAAGGAGGTACGTGCCCGACGGAAGGGACGAGCCGCAGTCCTCGCCGCTCAATACTTCATTTTGCCGTGCAACCACTTGAAGACGATGAAGCAGAACATCAGCAGGCGTAAGCTGGCGAATAATACCCTTCTTGTGCCGAGGTCACTGCCAGAGAAAATAGGGCGGCCACACAGCGCGGGTGCTGAGCAGGCCGCTTAGAGCTGAAAGTGGAGGGCATTCCTTCGACGGATGGCCGCCCGCCACTCCCAGGCCAGCAAGCCCAAGAGTGGAACGTGCAACAGCAGCAGTCCGCCCAGCGGCTTATCTGTGCTGCTCTCCCCAAACAGGAAGCCGATCCCCACCAAGATCAAATACCCAGAGCAGGCCAGCGCCCCAGGCCGCCAGCCCAGCCCCCAACAGATCGGTGGGGCCAGCGTCGGCACGATCAGCAACAGGATGACGATG
>Ga0160427_10002752_pt1 | contig 10502 bp, 9 predicted proteins | sample SolpanmetagenomL_FD_108194 | JGI IMG/M metagenome (GOLD analysis project Ga0160427, IMG submission 108194) | Solar panel surface microbial communities from Lawrence Berkeley National Laboratory, California, USA - L | ecosystem: Engineered > Built environment > Solar panel > Unclassified ...
GTACCCGGCGTATTCACGGCCGGCGACATGCGCCGCGGGCAGTCGCTCATCGTGTGGGCCATCTCGGAAGGCCGCGAAGCCGCCCGGCAGGTCGATACGTATTTAATGGGCAAAACGAACCTACCGAGCAAGAATGCGGTGGGGATGTTTGCGTAACGCGCTGCTGATGAAGCAAAAGAAGAAGCCCCGGAAGCAAATGCTTCCGAGGCTTCTTCTTTTGGACGGGTATTTTGGTAAACGGTTTCGCCGGCCGTCCACTTCTTGGCTAAAAGGGCCAGCTGTAGTGCTGGGCTTAAGCAGTAAGGGCGGGGTAGCAGTGAAGCAGGGTGGGCTGCTGCGCCTCGCGCAACAGGAAATCGGCCACGCTGGCCCGGCTGATGCGGCCTACCCGCATCCCCGGTGCTAGGTCAGGCAGCACTTGGTAGGGTGCCAGCGGGCCGTTGGTAAGCATGCCGGGCCGCACGATTTCCCAGCGTAGGCTGCTGGCGGCCAGCAGCGCTTCCAGCTGCGTCTTGTTGTCGTATTCGGGCTGCATAAACCAGCGGATGGCCAGGCGCATCCACCAGCTCAGGTAGGCCGCGCTGGCCCCGGCCCCGAAGCCTGTGAGCACTAGCACGGGGGCGGCCAGCGGTGCGGTGGCGGTGGCTTCGAGAAGGGCGCGCGCAGTATCGGTGAAGAGCGGCGTGGCGTTTTTCTTCGCCGTGCCCACCGTAATGAGCACTGCCTCAGCCCCAGGTAGTACCCGGCGCAGGTCGGCCGCCACGGTAGCGCTGCCCACTACCTTCGTCAGGTGCGGGTGCTCGGGCAAGGTGGTGATGGTGCGCGAGAGGGCGGTGACGTGGTGGCCCTGCGCCAAGGCCTGCTGCACCGCCAGCAGCCCCACGCCCGACGAGGCCCCGATAATAGTGAGGTTCATAGCTAGGGCGCTGGCTAGGCAGTGAAAGAGGCAAGCGCGAAGGTGGTACCCAGGCCGGGCGCCGTCACGAGCAGGCTATCGGCGGCCCACTGCCACGGCTGGCCATCGGCCGTGCGCACGTCGGCCCCGGCTTCGCGGGCAATGAGGAGGCCGGGCAGCCAGTTTTCCAGGTCGCGACCCACTTGCAGAAACACATCGAGCCGCCCCGCCCCGATGTAGGCCAGCTGCAAGCCGTGGGGGCCATAGTTGCGCACTATCCCGTAAGTACCTAGCAGCGTAGCCAGGCCCTGGCTCACGCGCCGGCGCAGGGCCGCGTCTTCATCTAGGCCGTGGGTGTGCTCGAATACGGCCACCATCACGCCCAGCTCGCGCTTGGTGCTGGGGCGCAACGGCGTCTCGTTCAAGAAGGCCCCCGCCCCAGTCTGAGCCCAGAACAGCTCCTGGGCCAGCGGGTCGTAGATGGCGGCAAACACGGGCTCGCCCTGGCGCAGCAGCACCAGGTTAATCGTCCAGCCCGGCAGCTGCTGCACGTACTGGATGGCCCCATCCATGGCATCGCAGAGCCAGTATTCGGCTGGCAGCGTGGCGGCCTTCGTCGAGAGGGTAAACTCGTCGGCGGCCAGCCAGGGAGTGGTGGGGAAAGCCGCAGCCAGGGCGCCTTGCAGGGCAGCCATACAGCGCGCCTCGATATCGGTGAGGCGGGCCTGGAGCTCGGCCATGGCTTGCGGCACGGGCAGGCGGCGAAAACCGGGGAGAAATTGGTCGCCGGCGACGCGCACCGCGGCGTGAATGGCCATTATTTCAGAAGAGAGTAGCATCGCAAAAGCAGGGTTGAATTACGATGGCAAAGTACGCGGGCCGCTTACCCCCCAAAGTAGGCTCAAGGCCGGCAATGCTAGTCCTATTCGCGGATAGTGTACCGAAACTGCTGCGGCGTGAGGCCGGTGACCTTTTTGAAAAGCTTGCCAAAATACACAGGTTCGTCGTAGCCCAGGGTGTAGCCAATCTGCTTCACGGGCTGGTCGGAGTAATACAGCAGGCGCTTGGCTTCGAGGATAGTGCGCGCCTGCAAGTGCTGGCTTACCGAGCGGCCGCTCAGCGCCTTCACCGTGTCGTTGAGGTGCGAAGGCGTTATAGCCAGGGCCTCGGCGTACTGGGCCGGCTGCTTCCAGGCCGCAAAGTGCTGGTGCGCCAGCCGCTGAAAGCCGGCCAGCAGCTCTTGCCCGCGCGTGCGGCCCGCCGGGGCATCAGGGCTTAGCGGCGCAAGCACCCCCGCCACCAGGTGCATCAGCGCCGCCAGCAGGGCTTGGAGGGCAGGCCCCAGGTGGGCCGTGGGGGCTGCCTCCTGCTGGCAGTCGGCGAGCAGTGCCAGCACCGTTTGGGCGCGGGCGCAGAAGGCAGTTTGCGCCGCCAGCGGCAGGGGCTGATGCAAGTGCTGCTCTAACAAGGTGCGCGTTTCTTCTTCCAGTAAGCTCGGCTCGAAGCTCACGCCCCAACCTTGGGGAGCCACCGCCCCGCGCAGCCGGTGCACCTGCCCGGGGCTGATGAGCAGCAAAGCCGGCGCGGGCAAGGCAAGCTCCTCAAAATCCAGCTCTAGGTGCAGCTCGCCCGCCGTGAGGAGCACGAGCAGGTAGTGCGCGTCGCAGTGGGCGGTGCCCGCTGGGTGCGGGGCTGCCTGGGCGGCATCAGCCAGCGGGCGCACAAGCACGCCGGCCCGGGCTAAAGGGGAAAGCGGATAGTTAGGGAGAGGCGGGATAGCTTGAGCTTGCTTCACGAAAGGCAGCGGAAGAGGCGTAGCGGGTAGTGCGCCTAGCTACTAGCGCGTTTATAAGCGGTTTAGCGGCTTATACCATGCACAGGAGTTTATTACAGCTGCTTGCTCAGCAGCAGCCCGCTGTACGAATACCCGTTCACGTTTACGCCTTGCAGGGGCGCCAGCGACACACCGTGCCGCCCGGCCACCTTGTGCAGCTGCGGCACCACCACGCCCACGGTAGCCCCCACGGCGTAGCCCACTAGGTTGTCGGATAGGAAGTGCTTGCCCGCCTCGATGCGGGTATAAGCCACGACGGCCGGCACCACGGCCGCGGCGGCCCACACGTAGGGCTGGGCCCGCGAGCCAGGGTTATAATCGTGAAAAACCTTGGCCGCGAAGAAGGTAGCGGCGGCCGTGTGCGCCGTGTGGCCCGCAAAAAACGCATTGGTGGCGATGTGGCCGTTGCGCTGGTCGCCGCCCTCAGTACCGTAGAGAAAGGGCCGGTAGCGCGGAATGTTGCCAATGGAAGTCGTGAACAGCGCATCGGCGGCCAGCACGGTTTGCACGTAGAGGGCCAGCGTTTGCCCATAATTGCTACGAATGGCCGGGCTCAGGGCCAGCAGGCCGGGCGCAATGACCAGCGTAGGGTAGCAGATGAGGTCGCCGGCCGTTTGGAAGCCCTCGCTGTAGTAGCCAGCCGAGAAGCGGTCGAACTTGGGCACATCGTTCTTATTGAGCGCGGCCAGCTCGGTGTTGGTGAGGCCATCGCGCTGCATGGAGCGGTAGAGGCCGAAGCCGCTCACGGCCAGTTCACCAGCAATGATGGGCGCGTCCACCGCAAAGCGCGCGTGGTAGGGCGAAGGTGCTTGCTGGGCAGTGGCTACGTGGCTACCCAGGATAGCCATTGTCAGTAAGAAAAAATGCTTCATCAGAAAGCGTTTTGAGGCGTCAAAAAAGCTGAAACGCACTAGCTGGCCTCAGGGTTAGCCCAACCGTTAGGGGCTGCTATTCGGCAACCAGCAACTCTTTATAGTAGGCCGGAAATTCGCGCAACAGCGAATAAGCGTCGCGCCCCTCAAAATACCACGGGCTGGCGCCGCTCACCGCCGCAAAGCCGGCTTGCCGAAACAGCATTTTGGTGCGGCTGATGTGGTAAAACTGCGACACGACGAGGATGCTGTGAAATCTCAGCTTTGGCTGGAGGCGCAGGGTGTTTCGCACGGTTTGCTGGGTGTTGTTGCCTTGGTTATCGACGGTGATGGCCGAGTCGGGCACGCCGTGGGCGCGCAGGTATTCCCGCATCTTATCGCCTTCGTAAAAACCTTCCTTGCCCAGCCCGCCGCTCACCAGCAGCCGCGCTACACGGCCGGCGCGGTAGAGTGCCAGCCCGCACGCCAGGCGCTGGGCAAGGCGCTCAGACAGCGTGCCGTCCTCGTTGACCTTATTGCCCAGAATCACCCCAATATCGGCATGCTGCTGACCATCGTGCAGGCCATCGCAGGTGATGAGCAGCGTGTGCACCAGCAGCCAGACCACTAGGAAACCGAGGCCATATTTCGCTCTGCGGAGCCAATCCGTACTACGTGCCATAGCGCAGAAACGGCTTAGTACTTGCGTTGCAGCGCATCAAACCCCAGCAGCTGCGCGCCCACCAGCGCCTCCGATACGGCCCGGTACACCGGCTCCAAATCGAGCCGCGAATTGCCTAAGACTCGTACTAGCAGCACGTTGTCGCGCGCCTGGGTTACGGCTACTACGTAGGGCCGACCGGCTAAGCTGGCGTGCAAGGCTGTCTGGCCAGTTGGGGGCAATTGGCGCAGGGCAGCGGCCAGATACTGAAAGCGGGCGGCAGCGGGCGGCCCTACCAGATAAATGGACAGGGCCGACGCGTACGGCCCAAACGTGGCCTGCGAGGTAGCCAGGTGCTCTTCGGGCCGCAGCGCAAAGCGGTCGAGCAGCGCCAGGCGGCCGGCCACGCTCACGCGCAGCTCGGTGGCGAAAGTGGTGAAGGCGAATTTCTCGCCCAGGTCGGTGCGGCCGGCGTGCCACCAGTCGGCCAGCAGCAGGGTGGCCGTGGGGGCCAGGTGCCAGTGCTGGGCCTGGCGGTAGCGGCTGGCGGCCTGGGGCACCAGGGGGTCGGGCAGCACTACGGCCAGGGCATCGTCGGCCACGTGGCCTTCGGTGAGCTGCTCGGCCTGCTGGCCGTCTATCGACTTGAAGATGCGCGTATTGGCCTGGGTAGTGAGCAGCAGGCGGCTCCCAGCTTCGCAGCGCACACGCAGCCGGATACTGTCGCCGGCTACCAAGCCGCCGCCGTAGCTGGCCAGCACGGCGTGGCAGGCGGGGCTCGCCGGGGCGGCGGGATTAATAATTTTGAGGGGCTGGATACTACGGCTGGCCACCAGGCGCGACTGCCGCCGCACTTGCGCCACCGTGAGCTGGCTCCATAAATGGTCGTCGGGCATAGGGCAAAGTAACGCGGTGGCAGCTTGGGCCCCTGGCCCGCTACTGGGCTACCACCTGGCCTAGCCGGCGGCCCACGCCGCACGCTGCTTGCAGCAGCTTGTCAATCAAAGCTCTACCTCTCAAGCCTTGACCAGCCGCTGCTGGGGTTATTCGGCTTTACGCAGCTCGTCGTCGGCAAATAGCCGGGGCAGCTTGCGCTTGCGCTCCACCAGCTGGAAGGTGGCGCGGTCCTGGCTTTCGCTCCAGAAAATATCTGAAATCAAGCCCCGGTGGGCGGGCCGGCCGGCGGCAGGCTGCACCTCCTCTACCAAATCGCCAAAGCCGAAGGGCGGCTTGTTATACAGCTCCTTAAACAGCTCGCCGCGCACCAGAAACTGCTGCTCGTCGTAGCGCAGCGTTATCCAGTCGCTGTCGTCGTCGAGGTCGCTTACTTTCTCAAACACCTTACCTACGGGCTCCAGTATCTCAAACGAGCGCCGGTTGGCGGGGTGCAGGTAGCGGTAGCCATAGTCGGGCGACCAGGCATAGAGGCCAAAAACAACGGGACGGGGGCGGGGCATAAAGAAGGAAAAGCAGCTAGCGTAGCCAACTTATAACCGCAAACTTACCGCCGGAGTTGCCAGCCGCCCTGACCAAAAGCCCTCACGGCCGGGCGCCACTACCACACCGGATGTTCACAATTTGCTAACATGGCTGCGCCGGGCCTGCTGCGTTTTAGGTTACTTTTGCCTAGCTCCCTACAAAGAGCCTTACTTCCTTAATCATTGGTATTTGATAAGAATTTTATGCAAAACGTTTCCTCTTTTCTGCGGCGCCTGGGCTTGCTGAGCGCCGCCGTGAGCCTGCTGGGCACTTCGGCCGCGGTAGCCCAAACGGCTTTCACGGCTGGCAACTACGTGGTGGTGCGCATAGGCGATGGCACGGCGGCGCTGACCAGCGCCTCCACGGCCACCTTCTTGCAGGAGTATTCGGCGGCGGGCACGCTCGTACAGACGATTGCGCTGCCCACCGCCGATGCCGGCACCACCCTGGCACTCACCGAAACCGGCACTTCGACGTCTGATGCCAGCTTGGCGCGTTCAGCCGATGGCCGCTACCTGCTGCTGCCGGGCTACAACGCCGCGGCCGGCGCCGTGCCGGCCGTATCGGGCACGGCCGCCTCGGCCACCAACCGCGTTATTGGCCGCATCGCCGCCGATGGCACCCTCAACACGAGCACCCGCATCACCGATGCTTTCAGCGCTACCAACATTCGCGGGGTAGCCTCGGCCACTGGGGCTACTTTCTACGCGGTGGGCGGCAACAATGGCGTGGTTTACGTGCCACTAGGCAACACCGGCACCTCCACGATTTTTAACACGGTGGCACCTACCAACCTGCGCACGGTAGCCATTGCCAATGGCAATTTGTACGTCAGCTCGGGCTCCGGGGCGTTCGTAGGCGTTAGCCAAGTGGGCAGCGGCCTGCCGACTACCGCTCCGCAAACTACCACGCTGCTGCCGGGCTTTGCCACGCCTACCGGCACCACGCAGGCGCTGCTCAGCCCCTACGGCTTTTTCTTCACGGACCAGAGTGCGGCCGTGCCCGGCCCCGATGTGCTGTACATAGCCGACGATGGCAGCGCCACCGGCTCGAATGGCGCAAACGGCGGCATTCAAAAATGGAGCCTCGTCAATAACAGCTGGGTATTTAATGGCCTCATTACCGCCGCTACCAACCCGGGCCTGCGCGGCATTACGGGCGGCACGAGCGGCACCACCGTTACGCTGGTAGCCAGCAGCTCCGGCAGCTTGTACCGGGTAACTGACAACGCGGGCTACAACGTGGCCCCCAGCACGCTGGCCTTGCCCGCCGCCTTTGCCACTGCCGGCACCAACACGGCCTTCCGGGGCGTGGCCCCGGCGCCGCTGGCCACCGCCCTGGCCGCCCGCCCCGAGGCCGCACAAGCCCAGCTAGCCCTTTACCCCAACCCCACGCAAGACGTGCTGACCATCAGCCTGGCCGAGGGCACGGCCGCCGGCCACCAGGCCGCCGTGCGCGATTTGCTGGGTCGCACTGTACGCACAGCCACGCTACCCGCCTCGGGCCAGATGAGCCTGGCGGGCCTGCCCGCCGGCACCTACCTGCTCACCGTGGATGGCAGCCTCACCCGGCGCATCACCCACGAGTAGCCTTTGGCAGCCCGGCACCGGGCTTGTTTCCACAAAAAGCCTCCGCCTGCGCGGGGGCTTTTTTTATGTGCCTTATGAGCTACTACTAACGCTTATTAGGGTTTTTCAGTATTATTTCATGCATTATTGGTATTCATACCAGTGTTTAAACTAAATTCGTAAATTATTATTTTCCTCCTTTCTTTATGACAAACTTATACGAACGCTTTTTAGGAATAGGATGCTGGGGCGGGCTGCTGGCGCTGGGCCTGGGGCTGCCGCTGGCCAGCCAGGCCCAATACACCGCCGGCAACATCGTGGTGCTGCGGGTGGGCGAAAGCGGTAGTGGCTCGCTCACCAATGCCTCGGCTCCGGTTTCGCTGGATGAGTACACGCCAACGGGCGGGCTGCGCAACTCGCTCCTGCTCAACAACGCGGACCCGGGCAACAAACTGACCAACACGGGCAACGGCACGTCGGAAGGCTTCCTGACGCTGGCGGCCAACGGGCAATACCTGGTGACAGCCGGCTACAACACCGCCGTGGGCCTGGCCAACGTGAACACCAGCAGCGCAGCCACGGTGCCGCGCACCGTGGCCCGCATCAGCGCCAACCGGGTCGTCGATATCTCAACCTCGCTGACCGATGCCTTTAGCGGGGGCAACATCCGGGGGGCCGCTACGGTCGATGGCAGCTCCTTTTTCCTGTCGGGGGTGGGCAGCAGCAGCGGGGTGCGCATGGCCGCGCTGGGGGCTACTGCCTCAACTAGCGGCACCACCACCGTGGCCAATGCCCGGGCCGTGCGCATTGCGCGGGGACAGGTGTATTTTTCGGTAGGAACGGGCACCACACCGGGTATTTACCTGCTGGGCCCGGCCACCAGCACCACCAGCCAGGTGGCCACACCCTTTCTCGTCACGGGCAATGGCGCCTCCTCGGCCAGCCCGTATGGCTTCGTGCTGCTCGACCGCGACCCGGCCGTGCCCGGCCTTGATGCCGCCTACGTAGCCGACGATGGGAGCGGCGCCGCTACCGCCGGCATTCAGAAATGGGCTTTCGATGGCACCGCCTGGACGCTGGCCGATATTCTTCCCACCTCGGTGCGGGGCCTCACCGGCGGCCTGGCGCCCAATGGCAGCGTGGTGCTGTACGCCACCACGCGCTCGGCAGCCAGCGGCAACACGGTGATTACCGTCACGGATACCAACGGCAGCCGCGCGCTGTTCAGCAACGCCACGCCCACCGTTATCGTGCCGGCCAGCCCCAACGTGGCCTACCGGGGGGTGGAGTTTGCGCCCGGCACTGCCGTGGCGCTGCCGGTGGCGCTCACCAGCTTCGGGGCCAGCCGCGCGGGCGCCGGGGTGCAGTTGCGCTGGGCCACCGCCTCCGAGCTGCACAGCAGCTATTTTGAGGTCGAGCGCAGTTTTGATGGCCGGGCTTTTACCTCGGTGGCCCGCGTAGCAGCAGCCGGCAGCGCCGCCCTGCCCCGCGCCTACACCGCCCACGATGCGGCAGCCCCACCTTCTACGCTCTACTACCGCCTGCGCCAGGTAGACCAGGATGGCACCGCCGCCTACTCGCCCACCTCAACCGTAGCCGCCGGCCCCGCCGGGCTGGCCGCTTACCCCAACCCGGCCCAGGATATGCTGACCATAGCCCTAGCTGCCGGCGCAGCCACGGCCCATACCGCCGAGCTACGCGACCTGCGGGGCGTGCTCCGGCGCACCATAACGCTGCCCGGCTCGGGCCAGCTAAGCCTGGCGGGCCTACCCGCCGGCACTTACCTGCTGCAAGTAGATGGCGGGCCACCGCAGCGCATCGTTAGAATGTAGCCCGGGCGCTTTTTGCCTTCTCAAGGCCGGCTATCCCTGCGAGGATGGCCGGCTTTTTTTGCGCATCGCTGGGCCAAAGCCCTTGTTATCATTTAATTAATTATCAGTTACATCCTTTTTTACCGGGCAGGCTTAGCTGTTCTTGCAGTGTTAATGCTTCTTTTCTCACGGTGCTTTACCCCTGCCTTGCTGCTTATGAATGCTGTTTTACCTAGTGGGTATCCTACTACTTTTCCCAGGCTGGCCCGCCGATTAGGCGGCAGCCTGTGCCTATTGCTACTGCCCTTGCTGGGCTGGAGCCAAGTCGTTATCAGCCAATTATATGGCAATGGCGGCAACAGCGGTGCTGTGTATAAAAACGACTTTGTGGAGCTCTACAACCGGGGCACGGCTTCGGTGCCATTAGCTGGCTACGCCATTCAATACGCCTCGGCCACGGGCACTACCTACGGCAGCAACAAGCTGGCCCTGACGGGCAGCATTGCGGCGGGCGGCTACTACTTGATTCAGCTGGGCGCCGGCTCGGGCGGCACTACGGCCCTGCCCACGCCCGATGTTACGGGCAGCATCAACATGAGCGGCTCGGCGGGCAAGCTGGCGCTCACCAGCAGCACTACTTCCATCACTAGCGCTGCGGATGCCAGCGTGGTGGACTTCGTGGGCTTTGGCACCACGGCCAATGAAAAGGAAGGCAGCAGCCCGGCCCCGGCCGTGACCGCCAACACGCAGGCGCAGGCCCGCCTGGGCAGCGGCAGCACCGATACCAACCAGAACGGCGCCGACTTTGTGGTGCAGCTGGCCAACCCCCGCAACTCTGCCTCGCCGGTGGTGACGACTACGGCGCCCACCGGCCCCGGCACCACCACGGCTACGGCGGGCGGCACGGTGCTGCTGGCCGGCACACCAGCCCTCACCGGCCGGGGCGTGGTAGTGGGCACGGCCATCAGCCCGCGCCTGGGGGGCACGGGCGTGCTCACGTTTGCCGATGCGGCGGCTACTACGGGCGCCTACGCCACGAGCCTGACGGGCCTGACAGCGGGCACCGCGTACTACGCCACGGCTTATGCTACCAATGCGGCGGGCACCAGCTACGGCAACGACCTGGCCTTCAGCACGACGGCTGCTGGCAGCTCCATTACCACCGGCACCCCCACGGGCACGCCGGTGTGCGCCACGGCGGCGGCCACCATTACGGTGCCTTTTACCAGCAGTGGCACGTTTACGGGCACTTACTCGGTGCAGCTTTCGGATGCCAGCGGCAGCTTTGGGGCGCCCACGGCGCTGGCTACTACGGGTACAGCCTCGCCGCTTACGGCCACCATCGCGGCGGGCACCGCCAGCGGCACGGGCTACAAGGTGCGGGTGGTGAACGACAACCCCAC
>Ga0160427_10002753_pt1 | contig 10500 bp, 10 predicted proteins | sample SolpanmetagenomL_FD_108194 | JGI IMG/M metagenome (GOLD analysis project Ga0160427, IMG submission 108194) | Solar panel surface microbial communities from Lawrence Berkeley National Laboratory, California, USA - L | ecosystem: Engineered > Built environment > Solar panel > Unclassified ...
TATCCAGGGACCAGCAACAGGTATCACTTCAAAGCTCTCCATTTGATATATTTATAAATTTTTCAATATCATTAGATAACAGATAAGGTATAGCAGTATCAATTTTTTCTTTAGGCCAATCCCACCATTTTATTTTTAATAATTCATCAATATGCTTTTGATTGAATCTGTTTTTTAAAAAACGTGCTGGATTGCCGCCGTATATAGTATAGGGTGCAACATCTTTACAAACTAAGGCATGTGCTCCAATTACTGCACCATCACCAATTTTCACACCTGATAATATTGTTGCGCTGGATCCAATCCAAACATCATTACCTATCTCTACATTTCCTTTAGATGGCCTAAAATCTAATTTTTTTATATTTTTTATTGACAACCAATCAAAAGGATAAACACTAAATGGATAACTTGTTACAAAATCTAAGTGATGCTCTCCACCTAAAAAAATATTGACATCTTTTGCAATTGAGCAAAATTTACCAATAATTAAATTTGCGCATTCTCCATACCAAAAGATTTCTGGTAATCCATAAGTATAATCACCAACTTCGCAGCCAGGTAAAAAGTCATAAAATTTAAATTTTTCTTTGATATAGTTTTTTATCTCATCTTTAGTGTAATTTGGCTTAGATCTTTGAAGTATATATTGACGTTTGTATGCATTTGACAAAGGCCCCTTAGTCATTTTCATCTCCTTTATCTATGAATTTCCGCCAATAAATGTAATTAGATTTTAAGTGATTTAATGCATTCTTACCCTTATGACTTATCAGATCAAGTATGGTTACATAGTATGTGAATTCACCAAATTTTTGATTATAGGGCAAAATATTATAATTCATAAAATTCACAGCAATATTTTTCTCTTCAAATAAATCATAATTTAAATAATTTTGGGCTCCATGACCGGTTATATATTTATTAGCGCTTAACTTATAAAGTATAGCTAAAAGTTTTTCGCTAGAATGTTCAGTTGTATGAAAACTTGATGAATAAGAAAATTCTGTTTCTAAAGTTAAGTATTTCGATATAATCTCAATTGCATAACAATTAAGCTCACACAAACTATTTGTTTTTAGAGAAAAAATTTGATTAATTAAATTAATAACATCTTGATAATAAGGAAGACCTTTAAAACTTCTTTGAATATTTATTAAATGATCATGACGCCAATCATTGGTATCGTCAATTAGAACATCTTTTATCAAACCCTTACGAGAGTTTCTTTGAAGAGGAACTGTTAACCACTGAGTTCCCTCAGCTAATTTTATTTGTACCCGTGATACAAATGAGCGCCCTTGCGGTAATTGAACATCGTCATAATGTACAAATATATCAGCGAGGCGAATTTGTTCAAAAACCCCTGGCCAAGGTAAATACATAGGTTGTAAAATAACAGCTTTCATTTTAAGCTCATTAAAAACTCATCAAACTTAGCCTTTACCTCATTAGTTTTAAAATTTTCATTTAACTTTAAATATGGTTCAATATTATTAATTCCATTCATAATTATTACCTCACAAAACAAAAAAGATACTCTTACTTTACTAAGAAATGCGGATCTTCTATATGACTCAAAATCATTAATATCTTGAACATGTTGTTGGCACTGAAAAATTATTTTCCCCTTATCAATTGAATCATCAACAAGGTGTAAAGTTGATCCGATAACACTATCTTTATTAATATAAGCTTTTTTCTCAGCACCCATGCCTGGATATTTTGGTAAAAGTGAAGGATGTACATTAAAGCAAGAAAAATTATCGATTAATGGAGATGTAATTAATCTTGAAAAAAACATCAATAATCCGTCAGCTTTAATTTCTTTAGCATAGATGAGGATTTTTTTTGATAAGGATTCATTACATGTGTCTACAATCCTATACTTACTAATATTGGGTATATTTTCTGCATCACAATTGCGATCAGTAAGCAAATTAATGTGAATGTCATTGCTAAAAAATTTTGAAATTTCTGATAACACACTCCCACCGTGGGAACACAAAATAATAAGATTTGGTCTTTTCTTCACTAAAAACACCCATAACTTCTATAGTCAATCTCTCTGGCCGCGTCTTTAACATAGACTTGATCCATCATGTAAAATAACTCAGTATTATCTTCCAGTGTTTTATAGCCATGGGCAAAACCTCTTGGAATATACAGCATTTTACCATTATCACATGATAATTCTTCACCATGCCATTGTTGGTAAGTCGGTGATTCAGGACGCAGGTCAATTATGACATCATGAACAGCACCACGCGTACAACGTACAATTTTCGTCTCTTGATAAGGTGCTGCTTGAAAATGCATACCGCGAATTTGTCCTTTAGATAAGTTTGACGACATACTCATCTGTATAAAGTTGGTTTCAAGACCGTGTGCAGCAAATTCCTTCTGACAAAATGTACGTGCAAAATATCCCCGTTGATCTTGAATTTTCTCAAGTTCAATAAGATAAGCGCCAGCTAATTTTAACGGTGTAAATTTCATGGTTTAACAGCAACCTCTGGTAGAGGTATAATAAATTGACCACCCCGATTAATAAATTCTTGTTGTTGGACAAGTATTTCTTTCTCAAAATTCCATGTAAGTAACAGTGCATGTGTTATTTTATTATCAATTAGTGCTTGAGGAGCAAATATCTCAAGTTGTGTGCCAGGAGTGTACTTTCCTTGTTTAGCAACACTGCGATCAACAACAAAGTCAATCAATGTTGAGTCAATTTGAAAGTAATTAAGTAACGTTGTTCCCTTTGCCGAAGCGCCATAAGCTGCAATCTTTGCTCCAGAAATTTTTAAATCTGTTAAAGTTTTAGTTAGTAGAGACCTTAGTATGCCCAATTCTTTTGTAAATATTTCATATATTTTTAAACCCTTAAGTCCAAAAAAAGTTTCTTCTTGAATAAGGTTATCAACAATTGAGGCTACTGAGCGCTTACCAGTATGGCTAACAAATAAGCGTAAACTGCCGCCATGCAGGCTTAATTGTTCAATATCGTGAATCGTGAGGTCGTGCTGCGTGAAGGCAAACTTTAAACTAAGAACTGAAAAATAGTAAACGTGTTCATGATAAATTGTATCGAATTCAAGTTTTTTAATGAGCTCAAGAAAATAGGGCACTTCAATAATGGCTTGGCCATCATCTTTCAAAAGAGTTTTAATGCCTTTGATAAAACCATTGATGTCAGGCACATGGGCCATAACATTGTTGGCATGAATGATATCTGCTTGTTGACCCTGATGTGCCAGTTGATGTGCGATTTCTTCACCAAAAAAACAACATTGAGTTGGTATGCCGTTCTCATTAGCAAGACGTGCAATATTTTCAGCAGGATCAATACCGAGTACATCAATTCCTGCACCAACGTAGTTTTTCAACAAATAACCATCATTACTAGCAATTTCCACAACAAACGGTTTATCTTGATTAAATTGTTGAATAATTCTTTCAGTAAGCAATCTAGCTGAGGTCAACATCTCATCCGAATTGGACGAAAAATACACATAATCTGAAAATAACTGTGTAGGGTCAATTAGATCACGTAATTGGGCAAGGTTACAGTTGTGACACAGCATAACTTCAAGATTGCAACAAGTCTCTGGCTCGGATGTTTTGCTTGATAGCAATGCATTGGCTAATGGCAAGTTTCCTAAAGGAATAATTGATGCAACTTCTTGAGAATTACAAAGACGACATTTAAACATAACGCATTTCCAAAAACTTTTGATACCACATAATTGTTTTTTGTAAACCATCGTTCAAACCAAATTCGGCTTGCCAATCTAATAAGTGATGCGCTTTGGATGAGTCTAAATATTGTGCTTTAATCTCACCGCTGTTTTCGCCTTGTATAATTGGTTTGAGATCAGAATTCATGTAATGCAGTATCTTGTTTACCAAGTCCAAACTGTTCAACTGACTTTCATTAGAAAAATTAAATGCTTCACCACTTAAATTTTGATTCGTAGTTAAATTGTGCGACAATGTAAGGTACGCACTGACTGCATCCTCAACATAAATATAATCCCGCACTAATGACCCATCTGAGCGAATTACTGGCTGAATACCGCGCACAACTGCACGTATTGTACCTGGTATGATTCGGTTCCAATTTAAATCGCCCCCACCAAAAAAATTACCACACCGCGTAATGGCAATAGGTAAGTTAAATGATTTGGCATAACTGAGGCCAATCATATCCGCACAAGCTTTGCTGACATCGTAAGGATATACAGCATTAAGGGGCATGGTTTCAGTATAAGGTAGATTAGGGGCATCTCCATAAGCTTTATCTGACGATGCTATAACAACTGATGAAACTGATTTAACAAGACGACAGGCTTCTAAAAGATTCCATGTCCCTGCAATATTTGACTCAAACGTTGACAATGGATTTTGATTAGCAATAGGAACAATTGTCTGAGCTGCCAAATGGATAACAGATTTGATTTCATATTCACATAAAATACGTTCCAGCAATTTTGGATCTGATAGATCTCCCCTAACTACGGTGACACGGTCAATCAGTTTCTCATGCATGAGCCTTGATCCATGAACCCAATCTCGTAATAAAATTATAACATCAGCATTATAACTGAGTAGTTTCTCTACAAGCCAGCTTCCAATAAGACCGCTTGCCCCAGTGACAAATACGCGGCGATCTTGCCAAAAATTATTTAATTCCATTTTTTCCATGGGGCGTTACCTGCTGTCCATAAGCTTTCTAAATATTTAACATCACGTAGTGTGTCCATACACTGCCAGAATCCTGAATGACTGTAGGCAGCCAGCTGGCCTTGGTCAGCCAACTTTTCAAGAAGATCTGTCTCTAAAATGCTTTTTGGACCTTCAATCATGTTTAATACTTCAGGTTCAAAAATCATGAATCCACCATTAATCCAACCTTCACCCGTTTGTGGTTTTTCCGTGAAGCTGGTAACGATACCATCTTCTATAAATAGTCCGCCATAACGAGCCGGGGGACGCACAGCTGAAATTGTTGCGAGTTTACCCATTTTTTTATGAAACTTAATTAATTCATTAATATCGATATCGGCCACGCCATCACCATAAGTGACCATAAAAGGCTCATCCTTAACCCAATGGCTCAAGCGTTTAATACGTCCACCTGTCATTGTATCCAAACCAGTATCCTCAAGATGAATAATCCATTCATCATGCTCGCGTTGGATGACCTGACTTTCGCCATCTCGTACTGATACTGTCAAATTACCAGAATACTTTATATACTCTAAAAAATACTTTTTAATATGATCAGCCTTGTAGCCAAGAGCCAAGATAAAATCGTTAAAACCAAAGTGAGCATAAATTTTCATAATATGCCATAGTACAGGCCTGCTTCCAATTTCAACCATTGGTTTTGGACGAATTTCAGTTTCTTCACTTAAACGGGTCCCAAGTCCCCCTGCAAGTATAATAGTTTTCATAAACTAATCCTTATTATTAGTTATATTTTTAATACACCCATCATCAATCTCAATAATGCGATGACAGTTTTTCAAACTCGTAAGTCTGTGTGCAATCATAATAACAGTTCTATTTTGACTAACCTGGTTAACCACATCAATTAGCCTTGATTCTGTATCATTATCAAGAGCTGATGTTGCTTCATCAAAAATAAATACTTCTGGATTGCGATAAAGGGCGCGTGCAATGGCGATACGCTGCCGCTCGCCACCAGATAATTTGATACCACGCTCACCTACCAGTGTATTAAGGCCGTCCGGTAATTTTTTTATAAAATCATTTAGTTGAGCAGCTTTTATAGCTTCTTGTAGTTGCGCGTGATTAATCGTATCGTCGCCAAAAATGATGTTAGCAGCAATGGTGTCATCCATTAAATAAATTGCTTGGGGTACATAACCAATTTTTTGATGCCATTGAATGCTGTTAGCTTGAAATTGTCCATCAATGAGAACCGTGCCTGATGTTGGTTTTAGCAACCCTAGAATAAGATCTACAAAAGTAGATTTACCAGATCCTGTTGGACCAATAATACCAATACATTCACCTTTATTTATTGTGAGGTTAATATTCGATAAAATATTGGTATGAACGCCTCGATAATTAAAAGATAAATTATTTATCTCAATTGATTGATTAAATACCAATGTTGGAATATCAAAATAATTTTTTTGAGGTGCTGTTATATTATATTCACTATGAATTCGCGATATAGATCCATCAATGGTTTTAAAAGAGTTTAGCTGGTTAATAAGTCGGTTTAATCCAGGCATTAATCTGAATCCAATATATAAATATCCCCCGAGTATACCAATCATTTGAATGGGCTGTTCATGTTGAAAGCACAGAAAAGATATTGTAATCACAAATAGACCTATAAATACAAGCTCAATAACATTACGTGGCAGTAAATTTGTTGCCGAGATACGAGCGGTAACCTTCGTTTTTTGATACGAAAATTTTTTATAACTTTCGATGAACTGTTGGCTTCTACCTAATAATACAATCTCCTTGAATCCATGCAAAAATTGCATGAGCATTTGTGCGCTGTCTCTTGCTGCGCTTTGTTCTCGTAACCCCCATTGATGAAAGCGTTTGAACAACAATTTTGTTACGAGAAACCCCATGATCAGTCCTATTGCAAATATCATAAAAGCCAGTTGTGGATTAATAATAATAATAAATGTGACCAAGCTTATGAAAATGAAACCCTCTGAAATGATTCCTGCAAGGGCAACCATACCAGTAGAAAATAATCCATCAATATCACTTGTGATTATTTGAAAACCAGTCATTGAATTGCGTGTTGCTGAAAACTCATAATCAGTTAGGCTGTAATGATGCAGCATCCTGTTTTTAAAATTATAGTTCATATCCTGTATTTTAAAATTTTGATAAAATGCTTCAAATGCTTGGGTAATATTTTTAATAAAATAACTTATTCCCACAAGCAAAGCAAAATAGAAAACTGTGCGGCTTGGGGGTAGGTTATCGGTAATTCCAACATAAGATAAATATTTTTGACCTAATTCTGGTTGATTAAGAACTTGTGCAAAAATCATGATAATAGATGCAGTTAGTAATTCTAACCCCGAAGAAAAAAGTGCAGCCAAGACAATTAATAACCAAGTCGTTTTTTCACGCCGGGTTAATAACTGACGTAATTTAGTGAGCGCAGTAAGGATGGAGGGTGATGACATTAGTTAATTCTCTTCATAAAACGCACATGAATGAATGAATGAAATGAATTTTGATAACCCATCTACTCTACCGTTACTGATTTGGCTAGATTGCGGGGTTGATCGACGTCTGTTCCTTTAATGATTGCTGTATAATAAGCAATAAGCTGGATTGGAAGGGTGTATAATATGGGACTAATCAATGGAGATGACACGGGTAAAACAAGTTCACTGAGTAAGCTGTCCTTAAAAAGATTTGACGCTTTATCTGTAATCAAAATGATTTTACCGTTACGTGCGGCTGCTTCTTGAATGTTTGAGAATGTTTTTTCATATACATCATCACAGGGTGCCAATACAATGATAGGAACCTTATCATCAATCAAGGCAATGGGTCCATGCTTCATTTCACCAGCTGCATAACCCTCAGCATGAATGTAACTGACCTCTTTTAATTTAAGGGCACCCTCTAGGGCAATAGCATAACTGGTACCACGACCAAGATAGAGGGCATCTCGGCAATTTTTTAGGTGCGTTGCAATGTGCTGATAAACAGTTTGATCTTCTAAAATTTTATCAATAAGATGGGGCAACTTAAATAATGTATCTAAATGGTCGCTGTATTGTTGAGCTGTTAGAACATTGCGCTGTTTGGCCGCATGTAGGGCAAGACATGCAAGGACCGTCAATTGAGTCGTAAAGGCCTTGGTTGAGGCAACACCGATTTCTGGTCCGGCCTGCGTGAGGATCGTAAAATCGGCTTCACGGTCAAGGGTGCTATTAGGAACATTGACTATAGCTAACGTTTTTTGCTGACGTGATATTGCATATTGGTGGGCAGCCAATGTATCAGCTGTTTCACCTGATTGTGAAATGAATATGGCTAAATTGCCTTTAGCTAGGGGCGGTTGGCGATACCTGAATTCAGATGCTATATCAATATCGCAACTTATGTTGGCTATCTGTTCAAACCAATATTTTGCAACCATGGCTGCATAGTACGAGCTGCCACAAGCTACGATGATAATTCTCTCGACTTGTGTAAAATCATAATCAAATTGATCAAATTTTATAGCACTGCGGTCTGGTATGGTGCATGATGATAGGGTCATGCGAATAACGTCTGGCTGCTCAAAGATTTCCTTTAACATGTAATGTGGAAATCGTCCTTTAAGAACAGTATTCAAGGGGGGGCAATCCATAAAGTCGCGTTGCACCAAATGACCTTGTTGATTAATTATTTCTAATCTGCCAGATTTAATAACGGCAACATCTTCTTCTTCAAGATAAGCTATTTGTTTTGCAAAATCACCCAAAGCCAACGTATCTGATCCTAAGAAAAAATCGTCCTCAGTTTTACCAATAATCAAAGGCGACTTACGGCGTGTCCCTATCATAAGGTCAGGATAATCTTTAAAGATAAATATAAAGGCATAGCTGCCCACAAGCTGTTGCACTAACAGTTGAACGGCTTCATATGGCTCATGCCCTTGTTGCAAATAATCATTTAACAACTTGAGAGCAACTTCGCTATCTGTTTGTCCCTCAAAAGTGTAGCCTTTATCAACTAATTGTGCTCTTAAATCACTATGATTTTCGATAATGCCATTATGTACTTGGGCAACACGATCGGTCATATGTGGATGTGCATTATTTTCAGTTGGCAAGCCATGCGTTGCCCACCTGGTATGGGCAATGCCAATACACCCGTCAATGGGATGTTGTGCATAAAGTTGTTGCAGGACTGCAAGCTTACCTGGTTGCCGCAATCGCTTAATTTCATTTTGATGAATGACGGCAATACCTGATGAATCATAACCACGATACCCAAGGCGGCTTAGGCAATTTATCAATCGCTCTGTAACAGGTTGCTTACTTGAAATTCCAACAACACCACACATTTTACTTTATATCCTTAATTTGCGGGTCATGACGTGCTTGAAAGCGTTTCCCCCCTTGTTTTATTAATTTTGTTATTGGACGTGCAATTGCAAGATCACCTGCTGCAACACTTTTTGTAATGGTCGAGCCCGCGGCAATCAATGCATTATTACCTATAGTAAGGGGCGCAATTAAAGCTGTATTAGATCCAACAAATACATGGTCACCAATGATCGTTTTAAATTTTTGCTGTCCATCGTAATTACATGTAATAGTGCCTGCACCAATATTACTATTGATTCCAACAGTTGTATCACCAATATAACTTAGATGATTTACTTTGCTGCCTTGCCCCAAAGTGGATTTCTTAATCTCAACAAAATTACCTACCTTTGTATCATTCTTCAATACGGTTCCTGGACGCAACCGGGCAAAGGGTCCCACTTGTACATTGTTATTAATGGTTGCGCCGTCAATATGACTAAATGCTTTAATAGTTGACCCTGAATTAACTGTAACGTGTGGTCCAAAAAATACCTGTGGTTCAATGATGACGTCAGGATGAATAACCGTATCATAGGCAAAATAGACACTGGAGGGGTCCAGCAATGTTACCCCACTGAGCATTATTTTTTGCCGTTGCTGTTGCTGATAAATATGTTCAAGATGGGCTAAGTCAGCACGATTATTAACCCCGCACACCTCAATTGAATCAGCCACCTGTAGATGACAACTCAATTGGTTATCATTCATGATTTTAATTAAATCAGTAAGGTAATATTCTTGCGCTAAATCACTAAGCGGCAATTCAGAGATAAATTTGCGTAAAATATTTAAATTAAACCCCATTATGCCTGAATTACATAAAGTGATTGCACGCTCATCAGGATTAGCCTCTTTATGCTCAACAATAGCTGTAACCTGGTCACATGCAGTATTAGTTATGAGGCGACCATAACCGGTGGGGTCAATTGGTTGCATACCGACAACCACTGCAGTACTGCCGGCTTCAAGTTGAGTAAAAACAGATTCAATAGTTGTTGATTTTATAAGAGGGGTATCACCAAATAATACCACAACGTAACCAGATGATGGTAAGTGCGGCAGGGCACATTGCATTGCATGTCCCGTACCTTTAGCTTGGGGCTGTATAATAATATTAACGTCTTTAAAATAATTATTTAAATAAGCTGTAATACAGGGTGATTGGTGAGGAATAACCACATGGCAAGTCGTCTCGTTAAGCTGTAATGCACATGTTAGTACATGGCCAAGCAAAGGCTGATGAGCAATGGAATGCAATACTTTGGGCAAGCTTGATTTCATGCGTGTACCCATGCCGGCTGCTAAAATCAAAATATGTCGCTGTTTGAAAGACATCAATAACTTACTTTTACACTAGAAAATGCCACAAAATGCCACAACTCACAAGCGTAACTTCGTGACA
>Ga0160427_10002754_pt1 | contig 10500 bp, 14 predicted proteins | sample SolpanmetagenomL_FD_108194 | JGI IMG/M metagenome (GOLD analysis project Ga0160427, IMG submission 108194) | Solar panel surface microbial communities from Lawrence Berkeley National Laboratory, California, USA - L | ecosystem: Engineered > Built environment > Solar panel > Unclassified ...
AGGCCAGGGTAAGCGTTACAAATGTTGGATAATACTTAGCGCCCTTCCCCTTCCTGTCCTTTAAATTCTGCTCGAGGGCGAGCAACCAAGTACTGAGATACCGCCGAACTTTCCGCGCGGTGGCTGGGCTCATGTAGCCGTTGTAATCGCCCGCCTTCCCGGTAGTCTGAGCAAGATTGGCAAGTGCAGTTTCAGACACCGGAGCCCGCGACGAAACGGGCCAGGATTTATACAAAACAATGCAATGCGGGTGGAGAGCGGCTAATCGCTCAATTTGTAGAACCGACACTTAGATAAACCAATTAGCCCCGTGAGGGCTGGGTGAACTCGCCTTTCAAATGTAATGCAGTTCAGTGATTTATCAGCAATAAAAAAAACGCCAGCTCCTTACGAAACTGGCGCTACGCTGGACCAAAGCGGCTTATCTAAGTTGCGAGTTCAAATAGCAGTGTCGGCCCCGCCTGGCAAAAGTAACCCCTAATCCTGGCTTGAATGCATTAGAACATTACTCCTTGGTTAAATTCTGTGTTACCTGAGCTTGTTTCCTCCTAGCGCTGGCCGGCTCTGAGTTGATTGAATCAGCTACCAAACCCCTGTTAAAATATATCTCTTCGTTCGGCATTTTGTAATGTGCCAGCCGTTCTACTTCTAAAATAGTTATCCGAAAGTTCTGTAATCCTAAAGCGTATTCCTGTTCCGCACTTTGGATTGATAACTTTTGGGAATAGTAATCTAGTGCTTTCAATTCCCTTTTGGAATATGCTTCCTGGTAAATGCTAAATATCTTCCGCTTCGTACCTAAGCCAATCACTAAACTATTCAATTTCTGCTCTTCAATTCCGGCCTTCTCAACTTCAATCCTGAGCTGGTTTAGCTGGTCATTCAGCAGAACCTTATACCTCGCATCAATAGCCCGAACCTTAGCCGCATTGCTTCCTTGCTGCTGCTTGTAGCTCGCAATCTGCCCAGTGTTCAACCCAATGCTAGGCAGCCCAAACGCCAAGCCCACGTTGGGCAGATAAGCCCAGCGCTGGCCCCGTATCTGCTGGGTAAACTCGGCCCGCTCTGCTGCCCACGACTGGCCCACATAAGAGCGTAAACTACTTGCGTAAGTCTCGTAAGTGAGCAACTGAGCTTTTGCACTTTTCCCCGATAGAGCCAGCAGCAACACAAAGAGAAAGAAACACGCCGGGGGGTTTGGGGGGTGTACAAAGTATTTCAATTGAGCTGCACGGATTTTGGCAAAAAGTGTACGCATCGCCTGGGGTCGTTTTATGGACAAATGACAGCTTAAGCTAATAGCTCTTTCGCTTCGCACCGTTGAAGAAATAGCGCCCAAACATCAGGAAAATCATTGCAACGCCACCAATGAAACGCAGGCTAGGATTGTGGCTTTCGCGGGCCAAATAGCGCAGCACAGATAAGCAGCCAGCAATTAGAAACAGGTACAAGCTCATATCTATTTCGCGGGTTTGGCGGCCGATATAACCAGCAGCTAATTCCGCCACTGTATCATTATCAAGTAAAGGCTCTTTACGAAAACGAGCGCAGAGTTCTTGAATCTGCCTAGGATTCCCTTCGGTGGTATCCCACACTTTATTCCTTAGATACTCGGCATTCTCTGGCTCTAAATCCTGAGTGAAATAATGCGTAAGCTTTAGTGTATTCTGACGATTTAACGGGCCTATTTCTATTTTCTCAAAACTCCACATAAAGCCCACATTTCCCGCTTTAACAGCCCTAGCGGTAGTAATCACAGTAAAATGATTACGCAAATCTTCAAGAGCTTTTACTACGCCTGGAGTAATTGTATCAACTTCACCAATCTTCAAAATATATTCATCAGGCTTACAAATCGACATTAATATTTTACACATACCAGGAACTGATTCTTTGTTGATTTGCGCCACAAGCTTTCCAGCCTCTTTTGTATCCTTAAAAAATAACTCGGTAACCGATTCTTTATCTCCATTAAACAGATAAAGCAGAATCCCAACCAAAGCCTTTTTAAAATCTTTTGCATTTTCTAATTCCAAAACTGGCCTAGAAAACTTAAGAGAATCTAACAAATGTGTTTTCCCAATTCCAGTAGGACCGGTAATTATTACCGAAACATTTTTATTTACTAACTCAATTATTCGGCGAGCTTCTGGCTCGCGTCCGATTAAATCCTTCGACCCGAAATCAACCCAATTAATTTGGCGCTTACGGGCCTTAAACATCCAGGCCGCAAGCTTCTGCCGCCAGGTGAGAGTAGGGCGGCTAGCGTTGATTTTCAGCCGAAGCGCCGCGGTGTCCGCATGTGCATATATCAAGCTGGTAGTCAGGTTTACATGCCCTAACAAGTCGCGTATATCGGCCAGCTCGGCACCCTGGGCGCGCAAGCTGGTAGCGAACGTGTGACGCAGCTTGTGCGGGTAGAGGCGGCCAGAACTGCCAGCAACTGCGGGCTCAGCTTCCCGAATCTTCGCCAGCATATTGTTCACCGCACTTCGGCCAATGGGCTCACCTGGCTTGCTCTTGCTCTCGAACAGGTAAGCGGCCTTGTCCTTTGGGTGCTCAGCTTTCAGCAGGTCGGCCAACGCATCGAGTAGACGTTCACTCATAGGAATCTGCCTAGGCTTCGTCTCCTTCTTCTTTTTCAGGGACTTAACCGCCAGAGTTTTGGTACGGAAGTCAAAAGCTGACCACCGCAAATTCCTGGCTTCAGTCACACGTAACCCCGCATCACCGAGAAGCAAAATCATTGCTTTGTGCCTAGGATTCTTAGCCGCTTTTAGCAGCAGCTCAACTTCTTCGAGGGTGCAAAAATCTACGGTTTCCATATTGAGGCGACACCTGTAAATGTGAGTTTTTGAGCAGTGAGGCCAGTTTTTAGCCTCTGAATTTCAGCAGGCGCTAGGGCTGCATTGGGGTCTGGTGTTGGGGGTTTCGCAGCAGCTAAAGCGGCAACAAGCAGCGCTATTTTTTCAGTTGCTTTTCCTTGTTCCCACTCTGAGAGCTTAGGGAAACTAGCGTGGAGTTGGGCGAGCTGCTGACGGTGGGCGGCCTGCTCACTCTGGTACGTGGCCTGGGCCTGCTGCTCCTGGGCGATAGTGGCCCGTAGCCTGGCAATCTGGCCTAGGGTGGCTGAATTGTCGGAAGCTACCGGCGTGAAGTCAAAGCCCTGCGGGTAGCTCAGTTCTAAGGATGGTTGTTCGTACTGCTGGCCGGCAATTCGGTAGCGTATTGATTGGGTTGCCTTGGCTTTAAGAGCTACCACTGGTCTAGCCAGAATCTTGCGCAAACTATCCGCGCTAACCTCTACAAATTCAAGGCGTTCGTTCTTCCTTCGGCGGTTGGTATGTCGGAACCGCCTAGGCTTATTGTGGCCCTCATCGACAGTAACGAATCGCTTTCCATTCCACAAAACCGCGCCAGTTTCGGTAGCCGCTACAACCTCACCGCTCACACCTTCTTCTGTCTCCAGCTCTAGAATATCACCGTGGCGCGTGTGCTCATCGAGTACCCGCGTGAACGTGGCCAGGCCGTTGTTGACAGTACTTAGGAAACCGTGCACCATTAGCGGATAGGTGCTGAGCAGCAGCAGCCCGAACACGAAAAACACCGCTATTTCCCCCATCGGGCTGCGGTTGCTCAGTCTCAGATTGGGGTTGCCAGGAAGGACGCACCGCGCCCGCGTGAAAGGCAGAAAAAGCGGGATTCCTTGACGTGTGCACATATCGAAAAGCAAGTGACTCGCATAGGCTAGAGCCGCAATGCAAGTGAGCACCCGTCCACCAGTAGCAAGCTGTTCCCCTAAGCCCACCAGCAGCACCACGGCCAGGAAACACAAGCCGCTGTGAGTTACTGTGCGGTGGCCGTGGTGGCGGTCTATCCACTTGGCAACCGGATAGAAAAGTTTTCCCATCGGGCTGCGCGTGTGGTCGATATCGGGCAGCAGCGAGAAGAAAACGCAAGTGCCTAGGTATTCTGGCTGGCTGAAAAGGTTGACATCTGCGAACGAAGCGAAAATCCCCGTAAAGGCCAAGCCACCCACTATGTGATTGAATCCACGCATAAGGACAGGTTAGAAAGTAGCGGCGGCTAGAGCAGGCGGTGTACCTACTTAGCGAACACCTTGATTTATTATCAGCAATAAAATATACGCCTCTGGACTATTTCAGCGGCGGCGGTGTATCGATGCACACCCTACAAACTCCCATCGCCAAATCATCCTCATCTACCAGTTTCTTACAAAGCCAACAGGGCGCTTTAGCAACTTCAGCAGCTTGGCTAATCAGCACATCGAGCGGCGTTAAAGGTGACACAACTGGGTTAGCATCTGGCGGTAACACTGGCTGCCCTAAGCGCTTGATACCTTCCCGGCCATAGGGCGACAAAGCAGCGTGTGAACTGGCCGCAAGCTCAATCGAGCAGATACGAGCCACACCATCCTGAACAAAGGCAGAAGCCCACAACGGGGCACTTTTCAGCCCCCGGTTGATTATCTGATAGGGCCACTGCTGGCCGGTAGCGGTGGACAGTTGCTCAACCGCTTTGCTCAACCCATAGAAGGTTGAACCGCTACACACCTGACCGTTTGCGAGCGCAACACGGACGTGGTAGTAAGACTGCTTTGCCATCGTCCGGGGCCTAGGGCTTCTTACTTGGGTAAGTCGGGCTCACGTAGCCAACTGATTCGTAGAGTGTCGCCAAAAACGCCCGAAACTGCTGCTCGAACTCTGGCTTTGCCATCACCAAGAGCATTCCTGGCGAACCGTCCGGATAATCAAAGCAGCCCATTGAAGCGGGGCACTTATCCCGTTCTAACATATCCGCAACTAGCTGAACGTCTATGTTATGCGGCTTCATTCTTTGTTTGCTCATCGACTTTTGAAGGTGAGGTGAAACTTAGGAACCCAGGGCTGCTAACCGTTCCGCAAGCTGCTGACGCGTCGTGCGCGCCGCTTGTATCGCATTGGCCAGGGCTAGAGCTATTGTGGGGTTGTTCTCGCCGTTGCGCTCGATGGTCTGATAAATGGTACGAACGGTGCACTGGTGGCCGGCTGCAATCAGGGCTTTATGGGTTGCAGCTACTACACCGTTTCGAGTCCCTAGGGCCTCAATCATGCTTGCCAGCGTCGGAACTGACTGGTTTTCGTTTGGTTGCATTTTTATTGCGGTTTGTGTGAAGTGTTAAGAAATATAACGCAATTCGGGGAAACGTCTGCGCAATTAGGTGTAGCTACTATGAATCTGAGCGGCTGCGGTTTTGCACTATCCTAGGGTTTCACCAGCAGCTCAGAGCGGCGAAAGCAGCACTAGAAACCTAAGCTGAGCTGCGGCCGGTCGAATCGTGCTAACCTGGATTCATCGCCCCACTGAGCAGCCATCGCGGCGGCGATGCCTGGGAAAAACCTGCTGCGGTCTTTCCAATCGCGCTTCTTCTCGATGTGGTGATGAGTCCGATAAACACCCTTGTCACCGCGGAATGACCCTTTTTCACCTATTGCTGGCGCTACCCTATCGGTAGCTACCAGCGCCGGCAAGCCTCTGAGCCACAAGCCGGTTCTTTTCCGAATCGGCTCACCGAAATCGAACGGGTTGACATACTGGTCGGCTGGCCTGAACGCCTGCCCTAGGTGGCCCTTTGGGTTCTCGATACACACGCGGGGCGCGTTGCAGTTGTAGAGAATCAGCGCGAAAGCCAACGCCTCGGCGCGTTGCTCGGCGCGACCTGGAGCGTGCCAGTGCCGAAGCCCGGCGTAGCTGAGAAACTGGCAAGGCGGGTGCCCTATCACCATATCCCAGGTTTCGGCCAGCATCTCCCGAACATCTCCTTGGAAGTGCGGGCCGGGCTGTTCAGTCGGCTCCAGGTCACAGCTTATTGCGTCGTGGCCGACTGCGCGAAAGGCATCGCGCACCGTGCCAGAATACTCACAGGCTACTAAGATTCTCATGTTACAAGGTGGCTTAAAAGTTTCAGCAGCAGCACTAAGCGGCCTCAGCAGCGCCCCGCCCGGCGCAACTGCTAGGGTTCTAGCTCGCCTACGATTCCCAATCCCGATTCTCAATTTCCAAAGAATCCAGGCTCCAAGAGAGCTGAAACAAATGCAAGTTTTCGGCAAGTAGCTGTAAGTCCTCACCTGCTAAAGTCTCTTTAGCAACTCGGTGCACAAAATGAGTAAACACTTTGGTTCCTCGGTAGTTAGCCGTTCCCATTAACAGCAAATAATACCACCTCGGCGTTTCCCTTATTTCATTCTCGCCGTGCCAGTAGTCACAACGTTGCGGCCCGCTACTGGCAACTTTATCGCCTCGCTGCCAAGTACCGTAATTGAAGTGCTCCGTTTGCAAAACATTGATTGACTGCAACATATTAGTAAAACCAGGAGCTTCCCGGCCAGGGTCTTGGTGATTCAAAAAAGTTTCTTTAGCAGCTCTGGCGGCCTCAGCAGCGAAGCGGTCCATAGAGTTTCTCAGTTTCTTGCTGCGCATGGATTCAGCTACGCTAGCCGCTTCGCAGCCGTTTCTCTCTAGCGTAAGGCTTTCAGTGTTTGGGGGCGGCAGCTCGGCTCGGTTCCCCCCAGCAGCCTAGGCGGTCCCAGCAGCGCCGGGGCCGCGCTGGGCGCTGCTACGCTACCTGCATCGGCACGTAGGCGCAGGCGCACTCGCCGAAGTAGTCTGCTGCCTCGCCACAGGCCGCGCAAACAGGCGCGGGCGCGGCGGGCGGCGGCGTGGGCGCACCAGAAAAAAGCGCCTCGGCCTGGGCTACTACGCGCTGGGCCTGCTCGACCTGGCGGCCGGTGAGCACGCCCGCAACCCAGGCTGCATCTATGGCACTGAGCACGGCCGCAAAAGGGCACGAGCTGCCGGGCGCGCTGTAGTACATGGCCCCGCCTGGCGTGGCGAGCGAGTAGTACACCGAGTAGCTAGGAAACGAGCGGCCACCGACCAGGCGGCAAATGCTGGCCGACGACTGAACCGTGACGGGAGCGCCAACCCAGGCGGCGGTGGCGAGTGCGGAGAAAACTAAAGGGGTAAGCATGGAGGTGAAGGGGTGAAGTGAAGTAGTATGCAAATATACGCAACAAATGTGAAATAGCAAGCAAAACTACGAAAATAAACTGAAATAAATATGCATACAATGTGCAACTATGTGCAATACTGTTCGTATATTTGTGCATGAACACTACCCCCCAAAAACCCGCCCGCGTAGCTGTAGCAGGCAGCCGCACCCTAGCCACCTGCCCCGCGCTGCTGGCCCGCCTGGACGAGCTGCACGCCCACGGGCTGGTGGCCGAAATAGTAAGCGGCGGCGCCCACGGAATAGATAGCCTGGCTGCTGCCTGGGCCATGCGCAACCTAGTGCCGCTGGTGGAGCTGCTGCCCGACTGGCAGAAATGGGGCAAGGGCGCAGGCCATGTGAGAAACAAGCAGATAGCCGAGCGCGCCGACCTGGTACTACTGGCTTGGGATGGCAGCAGCAAAGGCACCCTGAGCACCTGGCGCGCCGCCTGGAAGCTGCAAAAGCCGTGTGAGTGGCTGGCTAAAAACCCCACCTACGCCGCCTGGCAGCAGGACCTAGGGCTAGCCGCCTAGGTTGCTGGCAGCAACGGGCACCCAAGGCGCGCCGACCACCACGGCGCGGAATGGGCAGCCGCCGCCCCCAACACTGAAAGCTTTACACCTGCTCGCGTCTGAGAGAAACGGCTGCGAAGCGGCTAGCGGAGCCGTATCCGTGCGCAGCAAATCGCAGAGTATCCTAGCGTAAGAGAGCTGCTAATGCCGCTTCAAGCTGCTACAGAAACCCTCACACCTAAGCGGCTGCTACTGCCGCTTGAGCTGCCCAAGAAACAAAGCACTTCGAGGGCGACACTAGAGCAGCAGGGTCAACCGCTTCGCCAACACATGATTTTATCATTGAGCATAAAATGTGTGGCTCTGGACTACTTCTGCGCCGGCTGTATGCTACCCCCGTCGGGCGCGTGGGACAGCGCCAGGGCTGCCCGCATGGGAGTTGGCGACCAACGGGAGCCGGCGACCTTGCGGACCGCAGACCTGGGCGCGTGCGGGGGGCAATCGTCCGCGCCATTCACGAGCTGCTATCGCCGCTTTAGCTGCTCTCAGTTGCCACTAAAACTAAGACTAGAACTAGAATTAGAATTAGGCTAGAGCTAAATCAAAAAGGCCGCTTGCACACTGCAAACGGCCTTTTCCCTCACTTTCCAACCCTCACAGACCCGCTCTAAATTGGTCTGTTTTTATCGTGTAATTTTCACCAAGACCATTCCAAATAAAGAGTTGCTCCCGGTACCCGCGCCGTGCTGCTGCTCAAGCCGCTAGAGCTGCTTCTAGGCTCAGGGTCTTCAGTGGTTTTATTACAGCCAGTCAAAAACGAGACGAGCAACGCAAGCATAAGCAAAGCCTTGATTTTCATTTTATTACCGTGTGTTTACTGGTGGAGAAAACGGCCTTTCGGGCACTAGCGCCTGAATCTGAAAAAGCCGCGCCATTACTCGGAGTCGCCGGAAGTGTTCGCCTGGGGGTTTCGCAATGCTGCGCATAGGTGCTCTAGGTTGTCAGCTATTCGACGTAAGTGGCTCACTGTTACCTCAATCTCGCGGGCGACCTCATCTTCAAAATAGTAATCAGCCAGCCCGACTACTTCTTGCCCTAGGTCGATGAGAATAGCGCCAGTAGCACCTAGGGCTTTTTCATCGGCGGGCTTCATGCGAGTAAGGCGGAGTGCATTTCCATCAGCACCAGACGCAGCCGGGCGGCTGTGGCGTCCAGCTCACCGAGGGCTACTGCGATTTTCACGGCGGCGGCTTCTTCGTTACGGGTTTCGGCTGCTGCCTCAAGCGCTTCCGACACTTGAAAAACTGCGGTGGCAGCATCTGCTACCACTTTGTGTTGCTCGTAATTCATGGCAAAATGTGTGTTTGGGTGATGAAATGAAGGTTTTCCGCGCTATAAGCCGGCGCGCTGGCGGTCAACTGTGACGGTGATATTTTCAGGCTTACCACTGATTTGGCCTAGGAAGGTGTAGGTGTAGACATCTCTTTCAACAGCAGTAGGCGAACTGTTCAGAAAGTGCCAGATGATGAACCCTTTAGGCTTCAACCCTACGCTATCTGGGATTAGAAACCTGCGGCTAAAATGCCCTAAAGTGTCAGCATACCCATTGACGCCGAGAGGGTCCACGAAATCAGCCACCAGCCAAGCAGCATTTGAATTACTCCGAGGGAGACGCGGATCAAGAGCTAAATCACTAGCCCGCCCTACCAGGTCGTTATCGGAGTAACTGCCTGAATACAAATACACTACCCCAGAAATCGCCGTAACAAACCCTACTTTGGTTTCACTGTCACGCACCGCAACATTTATCACTTGCCCACCAAAATGCTGCGCTGGGCTGGGGTCGGTTTTCTTGCCTTGGCCGCAAGAGGTTAGAGCTATAACCAGCAGAAAAGCTAAAAGAGGAAAAAATTTCATAGTAAAAAATGGTTTAAAAGGTCATATCTATTTGTACTATTTTAGGCTTATACAATTCCGGACTGTATTCCCCTTTAGGCTTTTCCGCTTCTACTGGCTTCAATAGCGGTATTTCATCAGGCTTCCCGTAAAGCTGTTTGTAAATATTCCGGTAGTGATTTCGGTAATCCTGAGCGATACCAGGACTAAACTTCTCTAAATAGTGCTGCTGGGGTTTCTTAAGCCGGATAACCTTAATATGCTCATCCTCATAAACTTCTGCTTTCCCAACCTCCTTTTCTACCGCTTCGCAATACTCAATCACGGCCGCATTGCCCAGAGACACAAAATTTTCTTCAACGCTGTGAGTATCAAGATAGTAAGTGAAATTCTTGAGTTCATCTGAGCAACCCCAGATACGCCCTTTGATTTTACGCCTGTCGCCTGTCGCTTCGACTGGCAAGCCATCAGGCCCTAGTACCTCAGGCGGTGGCTCATCTCGCTTGCACACATACTTCACAACATAGGCACTCAAGCTATCTAAGTTGTTGATTTTGTGCACGTCTGTACTATTTGGATTCGACCAGTTGCAGGCTACACCTTCCTCATATGCCTTGCGCTGACGAGCAGCCGGCCGTTGGTCTTTTGCATCTGGCTTGAAGCCTGAGTACCAGCGCTTTTCCTGAACTTCCCGGTACGCACTGATATACCCATACTCGCCTTGAATCTTATTCCAGTCTGCCCGCAAGGCATCCCACGGAATCCACCTATCGACTATTAAGTGAAAGTGAATATTTCCGTTCTCCTGCGGCTCAGCCCGCCAGAAATAATACTTTACCCCGTACCGTTTCTGCAAACGTATAATAAACCTATTCAGTAAGTTACGCTTGATAAAGTTATCGTCATGCTGTTGTGACGAGGCCAGGGTAAGCGTTACAAATGTTGGATAATACTTAGCGCCCTTCCCCTTCCTGTCCTTTAAATTCTGCTCGAGGGCGAGCAACCAAGTACTGAGATACCGCCGAACTTTCCGCGCGGTGG